>QWCE01001084.1_pt1 | contig 44591 bp, 41 predicted proteins | sample 1972531 | NCBI WGS metagenome assembly QWCE01 (sample SAMN09866716, study PRJNA288562) | Human gut metagenome isolate term4_stool, whole genome shotgun sequencing... | reverse complement strand
AGATTCTGTAAGGAATTTAGTATTTACAGAGGTTAACTGCCTTAAAGTTTTGAGATATCTAAAAGATAATTAGAGTGGTACCGCGGACTTCGCCTCTTTCATAGAGGCGATTTTTTTATTTATGGAGGAAAAATTATGAAAAAAATAATAAGTATATCAAGTATAATTTTAGCTGTTCTTATAATTGGTCTTATAATATTTTTTAATAAGTCCAAGGAAAACTCTAAATCAAGAATTGATGAAATCAAAGAGTCAGGAAAAATTGTCATGGGTTGCAATGCAAATTATCCACCTTTTGAATTTCACAAAAATATAAATGGAAAAGATGAAATACTCGGCTTTGATGTCTTTATAGGCAAAGAAATAGCAAAAGATCTTGGAGTTGAACTTGAAATTTCAGATATGGAATTTTCTTCAGTCCTTGCAAGTTTAGATACTGGTGTAATTGATCTTGCAATATCTGGAGTTTCTAAAACTCCTGAAAGAGAAGAATCCATGGCTTTTTCTAAAGTTTATTACGAGCCTAAAAACTATTTATTAGTTAATATAAAAGACCTTGGAAAGTACACTTCAGAAGATTCTTTAAAGGATCTTACAATTGGTGTTCAAACTGCAACTAGTCAGGAAGACATTGGAAAGAATTTGCAAATAAAAAAACTTGTTTCTCTTCCAAAAACTCCCGATCTAGTAGCTCAATTAGATGGTGGACTTATTGATGGGATTATTGTAGAAAAGTGTGTTGGAGATAATTATGAACTTTCTAATGATAATTTAAAAATTGAAGATTCATTTTTCTTTGATGCTGACTTAGATGGTACAGCAATTGGATTAAATAAAAATGATACAGAATTATTAGAAGCAGTTAATAAAACTTTAGATAGATTAGAAAAAGAAGGTAAATTAGACAAATATTATGATGAAGCTCTGGAACTTTCAACTAAGTAGGTGTCTTTATGGAAAATATTTATAAAATTGAAAATAAAAAATTTTCAAAAAATAATCTTATAAATGCCTTAGTTATTCTAGCCTTTTTTATATTTTTATTAATATTTGGAAAATTGTTAGTTGGATTTTTTGGAACAACAGTAGAAATTTTCGCAAAATATAGTTCCTATTATTTTAAAGGACTTTTGGTCACTTTATCACTTTCATTAATTTCAGTTGTCTTGGGTTCTATTTTTGGTTTATTTTTATACCTAATGAAATCTTCTGAAATAAAAAGTTTAAAAGTTTTTTCAAGTGCCTATCTAGAGCTTGTGAGAGGAACTCCAATGCTTACTCAAGTATTTTTCATTTTCTTTGGACTCGCAAGTATTATAGATTTTAAAAGTTTTGGACTTTCAATTTCAACTTTTGCTTACATCACAGGCCTTATAGCTGTTAGTTTAAATTCTGCTGCCTATGTTGCAGAAATTATAAGATCAGGTATAAATGCCATTGACAAGGGACAAATGGAAGCTGCAAGATCTCTTGGCATGAAAAAATCTTTAGCAATGGAAGAAGTGATACTTCCCCAAGCTACAAAAAATATTTTGCCAGCCCTTGCCAATGAATTTATAGCAGTAATAAAGGAAACTTCAATTATTTCAACTATTGGTGTAACTGACATTATGTACAATGTAAATTTAGTGAGGGGTTCATCTTATAAACCTCTAGAACCTCTCATAATTGGTTCTCTACTTTATTTTGCCATAACCTTTACTTTATCTAGGCTCTTAAAATTTGTGGAGGGAAAATATGATAAGAATTAAAAATTTACAAAAATCCTTTGGAGATAAAGAAGTTTTAAAGGGAATAAACTTAGATATAGATGATTTAACTGTGACTTCAATAATTGGTGCAAGTGGATCTGGAAAATCTACCCTATTGAGGTCCATAAATCTACTAGAAAAAATAAATGGAGGAAATATTTATTTAGATGGTTATGAAATAAGTGGTGACAATACAAACTTAGAAAAAATAAGATTGGAAATAGGAATGGTCTTCCAAAATTTTAATTTATTTCCAAATAAAACTGTTTTAGAAAATATAACTCTTGCACCTATTAAAGTAAAAGGTGAAGATGAAAAATCTGCAAATGAATACGCCCTTTATCTTTTAAGAAGCATGGGACTTGAAGATAAAAAAGACTTTTATCCCTCTTCTTTGTCTGGTGGGCAAAAACAAAGAGTTGCAATTGCAAGAGCTCTTGCAAATAAACCAAAAGTTCTCCTCTTTGATGAACCAACTTCAGCTCTTGATCCGGAAATGGTAAAAGAAGTTTTAAATGTAATAAAATCTTTAAAGGACAAATTAACCATGGTAATAGTGACTCACGAAATGGGTTTTGCCCGTGAAATTTCCGATACAATTGTCTTTATGAAAGACGGAATTGTAGAAGATTTTGGGAGTCCTGATTACATCTTTAATAAGACTAAAAATTTAAATACAAAGAATTTTTTAGAAGCAGTTCTTTAACAATAAATCTTTATAGATTTTATTTATTTGAGAAAATTTTATAAAAGTTTGCATAAAAATAAGGCTCTAGTTTCCTAGAACCTTGTTTTTTTATTTTCACATTTTTTCTATATTTATTTTTATATCGTGACCATTTAAATTTTCAACTTCTGCATCGTTATCTTTATTAACAATTTCAAGAGCAAGAGTTTCTGATTTAATAAATTCCACATCTGATTCAATAGCTTTTTCTACTTCTTCATCAGACTTGAAACTTATCTTAATATTATCTAAAATATCTAAATCTTTTTTCTTCCTTAGTTGTTGAATTTTTGATACAAATTCTCTTACATAACCTTCATTTAGAAGTTCTTCATTAAGTTCTGTGTCAAGGATTACAAATAAGTTATTTTCCATTATTACATCAAAACCTTCTTTTGCAGAAATTTTAACTTCTACAAAGTCTCTTTCAATTTCTGTTTCTTCACCAGCTATTTCAAGATTAATTTTTCCTTCATCAAGTTTTGCAAGTAAATCTTTTGCATCAGCTTCTCTTAATAACTTGCCAAAGTCCTTAACTTTTGAACCTAATATACTTCCACAAACTCTAAAGTTTGGTTTTAGTTCAAATTCCATATATTCTGAAAGGTCATTTTCAAATTGAACTTCTTTGACATTAAGTTCTTCTTTTATTAAGTCTGTTAGTTCTCCAATGATTTCCTTGTATTTTCCGTCAATGATAACTTTTGAAAGAGGTTGTCTAACTTTAATCTTAGCTTCTTCTCTTGAGGCTCTTCCTAAAGTTACAAGATCTCTTACAAGATCCATTTTTTCTTCAACTTTATCGTTAATCATATTTTCATCATAAGTTGGATAATCAACTAGGTGAACTGATTCTTCATCAGTTAATGATTTGAATAATTCTTCTGCAGTAAATGGAACTATTGGTGCAATTAATTTTGTAACTCCAAGTAAAACTTCATAAGTTGTCTTGTATACGGCAATTTTTGTGTTGTCTTTGTCAGTTTTCCAGAATCTTCTTCTGTTTCTTCTTATATACCAGTTGGAAATATCTTCTATGACAAAATCTTGAATTTCTCTTACAACTTTTGTAAGTTCAAAAGCATCCATGTCTTCCCTTACATTTTTAACAAGTCTATTGTATTTAGATAATAGCCACTTGTCAATTTCTTCTAAATCGTCATAAGAAACTTTTCCTTCTCTTGGGTCGATTTTATCCGTATTGGCATAAAGACTGAAGAAATTATAAGTGTTTCTAAGTGATCTAAAGAATTTTGATTCAATTTCACGAAGACCATCTTCGTCAAATTTTGTTGGTGTCCATGGTGGTGAAACATATAGTAGATACCATCTAACAACATCTGCACCATATCTATCAAATAATTCAAATGGAGCAACAGTGTTTCCACGAGATTTTGACATCTTCTTGCCTTCTTTATCAAGGATCAAGTCATTTACAAGTACATTCTTATAAGGACTCTTTCCAGTCATATAAGTTGAAATTGCAAGAAGTGAGTAGAACCAACCTCTTGTTTGGTCTATACCTTCAGAAATAAAATCTGCTGGGAACAATTCATCAAAGTTATCTTTATTTTCAAATGGATAGTGCCATTGAGCAAAAGGCATAGCTCCTGAATCAAACCAAACGTCAATTACATCTGATTCCCTTGTCATTTCCTTTCCACACTTTGGACATTTTAGATGGATATCATCAACATAAGGTCTGTGAAGTTCAACATATTCACTTACATCTTCAACTGCCTTATTTCTAAGATCTTCAATTGATCCAACAGATTCTGTGTGACCACACTCACATCTCCAAATTGGTAGAGGTGTACCCCAATATCTTGATCTTGAAATTGCCCAGTCATTTAAGTTTTCTAGCCAATTGCCAAATCTTTTTTCTCCTACGAAATCTGGGAACCAGTTTACACCTTCGTTATTTTTAATTAATTTATCTTTAAACTTAGTTACTTCAATGTACCATGATGGATGAGCATAATAAATTAGTGGAGTGTGGCATCTCCAGCAGTGTGGGTAATTGTGAAGAACCTTTTGTTTAGAGAATAGTAGATTATTATCAATTAGGTAATGAAGAACATCGTGGTCAGCATCAATTACAAATTGACCCTTCCAAGGTGTGTCTGTAAATTTACCTTCTTCATCAACTGGTTTTAACATTGGAAGATCATATCCTCTTGCTGTTTGATAGTCATCTTCACCAAAAGCTGGAGCAATGTGAACAATACCAGTACCATCTTCTGTTGTTACATAATCTGCACAAATTACAAAGAAAGCTTTTTTATCTGGTGTAAGGAATTTAAGAAGTTGTTCATATTCAGTGTATTCAAGATCTTTTCCAAGCATTTCTTCTAGAACTTCGTATTCATCATCTTTAAATACTTGTTTTGCAAGAGATTTTGCTACATAATAAATATTTCCGTCTGAGTGCTTAACTTTTATATATTCAACTTTAGGATTAACAGCTAGGGCAACATTTGATGGAAGTGTCCATGGAGTTGTTGTCCATGCCAAGAAATATTCGTCTTCCTTGTCCTTTAACTTAAATTTACAAGTTGCAGTTGTAGTCTTAATTTCTTCGTAACCTTGAGCTACTTCGTGAGATGCAAGTCCAGTTCCACATCTTGGACAATAAGGTACAATCTTGTGTCCTTCATAAATAAGACCTTCTTTAAACATCTTGTCAAGAATATGCCAAACAGATTCAATATAATTATTTTCAAGAGTAATATAAGGATGATCCAAGTCAATTAGATAACCCATTCTTCTTGTAAGGCTTCTCCATTCTTTTTCATATTCAAAAACAGATTCTCTACATTTTTTGTTAAAGGACTCAACACCATAAGATTCAATGTCTTGTTTGTTGTGAAGGTCTAATTTCTTTTCAACTTCTATTTCTACTGGAAGACCATGTGTATCCCAACCTGCTTTTCTCTTTACCTTATATCCCAACATTGTATGGTATCTACAAGTTAAATCCTTTAAAGTTCTTGCCATAACATGGTGTATTCCTGGCTTTCCATTTGCAGTTGGAGGTCCTTCATAGAATATATAATTTTCTCCATCTTCTCTTGTTTCAACAGATTTGTGAAGAAGATCTATCTCATCCCAAAATTTTGAGATTCTCTCTTCTCTTTCACTAACACTGTCTTTAGATAATTCTTTAAACATTTTCATCTAAAACTCCTTATTCTTCCAATTTTTATATAAAAAAAGTCCCCTCTCAAAAGAGAAGGGACGAACTAACCGCGGTACCACCCTAATTATAGGAAACTATCACTTAAATATTTTAACGCAAAATACGCAAAGGCTTTTGACCTTTGAGCTCCAAGGTGATCTGTAAAATTTCGAAAGGCAGTTTCGCACCAACCAACTGCTCTCTTACTTTCTAGAAATTACCGTCCTCTTCACAGCTTATATAAAGTTGTCAATTGTTTGACTCTTAAACATATTAATAATATTAGATTGCATACCAGCAAGGGCAACGTGGAATTTACAATTTCTTGTATCCCCATCAGAATGCTTACTGCAAAATGAGTCTTCTGCTTGCAGACACCTATTAATTACAATAGGACCATCTACAGCTATAAGTATATCATACAAAGTGATTTCTTCCTTAGGTTTCTTTAAATAATAACCGCCCTTTGATCCTCTTTTCGCATCTGTGATGCCAGCTAAATTTAGTTTTCTTAAAATTCTAAGAGTAAATCTTTTAGTAACACCTTCGCTTTCAGCAATTTGCGGTGCCCCAACGACTTTCCCCTCATTTTTAGCTAGATAACTAACAATGCGAAACGCATAGTCTGTTTCTTGTGTAATTCTCATTTTATCACCTATTTCACATATTATATCATCTTTGTTTATTTTTTAAAATAGTCATCTTGTTTTTTTCTTAATTTAACAATTTCTGAATCTTCATTTAAAGATATGTCATCATAAGTAAGTAAAGATCCCTTTTTAATATCTCTTTTTGCAAAAGAACCTTCAGTAACAATTCCTATTGGCAGATGATTTCCCTTCAATTGATCTTCTTTCTTTTCAAGACTTCCAAAAATCATTTCTCCACCAATAGAATCAAACTTTTCTCCCTTTTTAATATCTCTTTTTGCAACAGATACTGTTTCTGCAAAGGGTTCTCCCATTGGAGCAATAGATTCATCTCTAAGGACAACTGCCTTGATAATAGAAATGACAGTTTCAATACTTGTCAAATGATAAGGTCTATAAATTGTATAATTTGGACCATCTCCCATTGAGAGATATTTCATTTCCTTGTCTATTATTTCTGATTTTGGTCTAACAACTGCAAAAACGCCTGGAGCAATGCCCGTTGCAAAATCAACAACTCCGTAAGAATTTAAAATTCCGCCATCTTCTTTTAACTTATAATCTTCTGCTATTTTTTTTGCTTCAGTATCAATAAAGTGGCAACCTCTTACATCAGGCACAAAACCAAGAGCATTGCAAACAGCATTTAGTTCAATCATGGTATTGGTTCCATCAACAAAAGAAGTTAACATTCTAGGATTTATGCCTTTTTTCTCAGCACTCTCTTTTAAACTTTCTGGATTTGCATAATTATTTAATTCATTATTTTTTCCCTTACCTAAAACTAAGACTTCAAAACCACAATTTTTTGCAAATTCATAAATTTCTACAATAGCTCCTGGCTCGTCACCCTTAGTTCCAGAGTAAACTACTCCCTTTTCATCGGCCAAATGTTTTAGATAAGGTCCTACTGTTGCATCCATTTCCACGTTTAGACTTACAATATCAACCTTATTATCGATGGCACAAAGAGAAAGTTTAGTTCCAGTTTCTGTATCTCCAGTACAATCAACTAGGCAGTCTACAAGTGATGCAGCAATTAAATTATTTGTAGTTCCAATATACTTTTTTTCTTTTAATAAACTCTTTGCCTCTTCAATATCATCAGTAAAGGCAAAATCATTTTTATTAATCTTAGCTGAATCAATAGCAGCCTCTAGTGTCTTTCTATTTCTTGAAGAAAATACTATGGGATAAAAATTTTCATTTTGACTTAGTAATGTAAAAAGTGAACTTCCCATAATCCCTGAGCCCACAATTCCAACAGAAATATTTCCATATTCCTTTAATTTTTTCTCTAAATAAAACATTCTTCCTCCAAATCTATTGCAATAAGTAATTATTAAATTTATTCGCAAAGATTATTTTAATCTGAATTTCTTTCTATTGCAAATTACTTTTTTCCCTAAGTATTTTTCCAAGCCTATAGGCACATGAAAAGGCAAAATGAAGATTGTATCCACCACAGTCTCCATCAATATTTAGAGCTTCTCCAATGATGTAGAGATTTTTATATTTCTTGGACTGATAATCAGAACTATTTACTTCACTTAAATCAACTCCACCTCTAGTGACTTGTGCATTTTTAAAACCAGTATTGCCTGTCACTTTAAAATGTGACTTTAATAATAAGCCTATAATTTTTTCAAAGTCGCTCATAGAAATCATATTCATAGCTGTATTTTTGTCCAAATTTAAAAAGTCAACTATATAGTGAATGAACTTTTTGTCCACAATTCCCAATAAATATTCCTCAAGAGAAAAATCAGGAAACATATAATATCTTCTGTAAAGCATTTCTATACTCTCATCATTTAAATTATTTATAAGAGGAACTTCAATCACATTATCTTCACTAATATTTACTGACAAATCTAAAATCGGTGGTCCACTTATTCCATAATTTGTAAATAAAATCTCACCTTCTCTCTCATCTACTACTTTATTATTTTTTAGAAGTCTTGCCTTTCCAATGACCTTTGTTCCACTTAGATGTTTTAAATATTTTGAATCAAGCTTTAGCTGAGTGAGTGCAGCTTTTAAATCTGTAACTTTTATTCCCATTTTCTTTAAAATTTCAAAACTGACTCCATCAGACCCACTTGCTGGCATTGCTTTTCCTCCAAAAGCAACTATTACAAGATCAGTTTCGTAATTTCCATTGTTTGTAAATAAAGTATAGGAGTTTTTATTTTTTTTAATTTCCTTAACTTCAGTATTTGTCCTAATGTCAATTTCTTTTTTTTCTAACCAATACATTAAAATATTTAACACAGAATTGGCTTTTAGAGTAATAGGATAAATTCTATTTCCATCATTTGTGGATTCAAGACCTAAAAGTTTAAAGTAATTAATTAAATCTTCATTACTAAATTCTTCTATAGTTTCTTTTACAAATTCAGGAGAGGAATAATTATTTTCTGACAAAATTAAATTTGTGTAATTACACCTGCCATTGCCAGTTGCCAACAATTTTTTCCCAATCCTATCATTTTTTTCAAGAAGTATAATTTCGTTGTTTTCATTTTTTGCATTTATAGCAGTAGCTATTCCACTAGCACCTGCTCCAATTATTATTATCTTCATATTATCACACATAAATTATATCCTAAGTTCATACATTTTTACAAGATTTTGGCGAATTTGTGTGTTATAATAGCAAGGAAATTTGGAGGGCATATGAAAAATAAAATTTATATAACTGGTCACAAAAATCCAGATACAGATAGTATATGTTCTGCTATTGCCCTTGCAGAACTAAAAAATAAAATGGGCGAAGACGCTGAAGCAATTAGACTTGGAAATTTAAACAGGGAAACTGAATTTGTCTTAGATTATTTTAAAGTTCCTAAGCCAAGAATTAAAAATTCTATAAAACCTCAAGTTCGCGATATAGAAATTGACGCAGCTTATTGTGTAAATCCTAGCCTCTCTATGGCATCAGCAATGGATTTAATTCAAAAAAATAATATCAATTCCCTTCCCGTAGTTGATGATGACGACAATTTAATTGGAATAGTTAGTCTTTCAAATATTGCGTCCACTTATATGGAAATTTGGGACGACTCAATTATTGGAAGAAGTAAAACAAGTTTTGAAAATATTTTAGATGTACTTAAGGGAAAAGTTCTACACCTTCCAGAAAATCCAAGACCTCTTTCTGGAAAAATGGCTGTAAAGGCTATAAAAAATCAAGACCTAATAAATGAAGGCGACATAGTTATTGTTGGCGATGACATTAAAGATCAAGAGTCTGTTATTAAAAAAGGAATCTCTCTTTTAATTTTGACTATATCAAGTAAACTTGACGATCATCTCATGGAACTTGCAAAAGAAAATAATGTCGCAGTAATTTCTACAGGTCTTTCAACTTTTATGGTTGCAAGAATTTTGCCACAAGCTGTTCCCGTAGAATATGTAATGACTAGAGATGACCTTGTTGTATTTCACAAAGACGATTTAATTGACGATGTCAGAGAAAAAATGGCACAATCAAGATTTAGGTCATATCCAGTTTTGGACAATAAAAATAAAGTTATTGGAAATATTTCAAGATATCATTTGATTTCAAATTTAAAGAAAAAAATAATTTTAGTGGATCATAACGAAAGAAATCAATCCATTGACGACATAGAGTGTGCAGAAATAATTCAAATTGTAGACCACCACAGAGTTGCAAATATATCAACATCTTCTCCAATATATTTTAGAAACGAACCTGTTGGATCTACTGCCACAATTATATCAAAAATGTTTTTTGAAAATGGGATAAAACCATCAAGAGAAATAGCAGGACTTCTTTGTGCAGCAATTATTTCTGATACTCTTTTATTTAGATCTCCTACATCAACTGAAACCGATAAATATGTTTTAAATAAAATGAAAAAAATTGCAGCAATAGATGTTGATGATTTTGCAATGAAGATGTTTAGAGCAGGAACAAGTCTTGAAGGAAGAAAACCTGACGAGTTGTTAAAATCTGATGTCAAAAACTTTTCCATTGAAGGTATAAATGTAAGAGTTTGTCAAATTTTTACAATGGATCTTGAAAGCACAGTTTCTGTAGAAAAAGATTTAAAAGAAGCTATGGAAAATTTTGTGGCAACATCAGATGCCGAAACTTTTGTCTTAATGATTACAGATATATTTAAGGAAGTTTCCGAAGTCATCCTAGCTGGTTCCTTTAAAGAATCAATTGCAAGGAAGTTTGGAAAAGATCTTGTTTCTGATAAGTTTCTATCAGAAGGCTTACTTTCTAGAAAAAAACAACTTCTTCCAAAAATTTCTGCCGCTATATCTGAAGAGCTTTCTTAAAAAAATAAGAGCCTATCCCATTAACTGAGATAGACTCTTTTTTATTATCTAATGGCAACAATCTCCACCACATCCACAGGAATCATCTTTGTCATGTGAATGGCAGTCGCAATTATTTTCGTGTTCATGGTCATGATTGTGATGGTGCTCTTCATCTTCTTCACTATCTTTTTCTATATATACATTTACTTCTTTAATTCCATAAACTTTTTCAAGTTCTTCTGAAAATTTTACAACAGTTTTTTCATCAAAACCGTAAATATAAACTTCACTGCCATAATTTAATATCTCTAATTTTAAAATGCCATCATCATAAAGGCTTATGCCCATAAAGTTTAGTGCCCTTTCTCCAAGAAGATTTTCTAAAATTGTTTTCTTAAAGTCTTCATCAATAATTCCTTGAAAAATATATTCATAAGCATTTTCATCAGAATAGACGGCAAATTCGTCAACTATCTTTTTTGATTTCTCATCATCTTTTAATAAAGTGATTTGATAAGAATCACATCTATTTAGATAAATTCTCAAGATATCTTTTATGTGACTTAAGTCTATGTTTTCATCTATAAAAACATCATTTTCAAAATTTATATAATACAAATTATCACTCCTATTTTGTTAAGAGATAAAATTCTACATAAGCATTCTCTATATTCTCATCATTTCCAAAATAAAGATTTGTGAAATAAATTTTCATGTTAGAATCTTCTATTGCAAGGTCTTCTAAATTGATTTCATTTTTTGTTTTCTTTAGAGTTTTTAATTTATCTCTTAGACTAATTAAATCAATAGTTTTTTGCAATCTATATTCTTCATCAATTTTTTTATAAATATTTATTTCTTTTTTCTCTCTTTCAAATTTATAATTACCAGAAGTAGAAATATTATCTAGAGAGTAGACAAAAATTATATTTTTATAACCCTCTATGTCCATATTAAATCCTAGTTCCCCTTCTTTATTGACATTATCTGTATAAGAGTAACCAAGATAAGTTTTATCTTCAATTTTATTGGAGAAACCAAATACTCTAGTGAAATTTTCTTCACTTAATTTAAAGTCTTTTGGAAGATATTTTAATTCTTCTATTCTATTTCTTTTGTCCATGTAAGAAACAATGTCTATTATTTGATTTTTTACAGAACTGTCAACATTGACATCTGAATTAATATATTGTCCTGCTATCATGTTATTTTCTTTTAACAGCCTTTCAAACCTAGCATTTTGTGATCTAGTGCTAAGTCTTATTGCAGATGCAGGTCCAATTCCAGTAATCAAAATTATTATTGCCAAGAAAATCGGAATAGTAATGTTTGAATTATTTCTGTAAAAGATATAATAAATCAAAGATAAAAATACCCAAAGTCCTGAAGCAATTACAATGTACCTATTCTCAGTTAGTCCATATTCACTTATTCTCAAGTAAATTGCAAAAAACATCATCGCAAGTAGAGGAAATAAACTTATTGGAAAAATAACTTTAAACTTATTAATAAAAGCTATTGAATCCACTCTAGACAAGAAAAATAAGTAAATTACAGCAAAACTTGAAAACCAAATTACTAAATTTACAATGAGATTATTAGGTATTTGCCAAAGAACTAATATCTTTATGAAATAAATCAAAAGTATAAGTGTATAAATAATCACAAGTGGTGTAATTATATAAACTAATAGAATTTTAAAAGCTTTTGGATACTTGTAGTCTGTAAAAGAATCTCTAACCTTTGGAAAATCTTGGAAAAAAGTTATCACATTAAATAAGATAAAAGAAATAATTCCTAATCTAAGATAAACTATAGATCCAAAATTAAAGTTAAATAGAGAATTCATAGCGAAAACTATACTAGACATCCCCACAAAAACTATAAAACTATATATGTTTGAAATTATAAAAGCTTTCAAAATTTTTGCCACATAGGCAACATAATCTTCATGATAACTAAATTTTGCAATAAAAGATGATGCCACAACTAGAGCTGCAATCAAGGTAAAATAAACAAATCTATCATTGTAATTATTTAGCGGTCCTTTTTCATCAAAAACAAGTTCATAAATGCCATAGAGCATTGGCAAAGTAATAACATAAGAAATTATTTTTAATAAATTGTTGTTTTTTAAATTTTTTAAATCATAAAAATTTCTGAGACCCTCATTAAAAAGTTTTATAAAAGCATAGAGAAATATTGCAAAAACAAAAACCAAACCATATGAAAATAATCTATTGTTAAAAGCTTCGGAATAGAGATCGTGTGTCGCAAGTACCAAAAATATGCTGGCAAGTGTTGCAGAAATTATTGTAAAGGGAAATCTTTTAAAAGTATCTTTTACACTTTTAAAATTAAGTATTTTTAAATTAACTTTTTTCATAACTACCTCCCTTTTTTAATAATATACTAATAACAAAGATTTTTAAAGAATTTGGTTAAAACCTTTGTCATTGTTTCCACTTTGACATATTTATTTTTTGTATACAATTTTTCCTTCAGAAATTGTGTATATGACCTCTCCCTTTAGATTTTTATCTTTAAAAGGTGTGTTAGAAGATTTTGATTTAAATTTATCTATTTTATAAACACTATCAAGATCTATTATAGCAAGATCTGCCACTTCTCCTTCTTCTACTTTTCCTCCATCAAGTCCATAAATTCTAGCAGGATTTGTAGACATAAGCTCAATTAATTTCATAAGACTTATTTCTCCTGTCAAAACTAAATTTTCATAACAAACTGAAAAAGAAGTTTCAAGCCCAATTATTCCTGAAGGTGCCTTAGTTATTTCCTTTTCTTTTTCTTCTTTTGTATGTGGAGCGTGGTCTGTTGCAATTATTTCTATTGTTCCTTCTTTTATGCCTTTTATAATTCTAAGCCTATCTTCCTCACTTCTAAGAGGTGGATTCATCTTTGCAAGACTACCATATTTTAGTACTGCAGAATCATTTAATGCAATATGATGAGGAGTAACTTCTGCATAAATATTTGCACCCATGGATTTTCCAAACTTAACTAAATCAACTCCAAGTCCTGTTGAAATATGTTGTATAGAAACTTTTGCTCCAGTATAAATTGCCATAGCAACATCTCTTGCTATAAAAGATGTTTCTGCAATATTTGGTGATCCAAAAATCCCTAAACTTTCTGATACTTCTGAATGATTTATTCCATTTTGAGCTATCAATTCTGGATCTTCTTCGTGAAAAGAGATTATTGCATCAAGTTTTTTTGCTCTATCCATAGCTTCAAGAATTAATTTTGAGTTTCTGTTGGGAATACCATCATCTGTAAAAGCCACAGCACCTCTTTTGAAATTTTCTTCCATATCTACAAGTTCTAAATCTCCAAAATTTTTTGTGAGAGCTGAAACTGTAAATACTTTTAGTGGTAAATTTCTAGCTTTTTTATAATGTTCTAAGATTTTTTCTTTAGAATCTATTTTTGGACTAGTGTTAGCCATTTGAATTACACTTGTAAAACCACCTGCTATAGCAGCTTTACTACCTGTCTCTAAATCTTCTTTTTGAGTTTGACCTGGATCTCTAAAGTGAACGTGAACATCAATAAACCCAGGAACAACAATTTTACCCTTGGCATCAATTATTTCTTCTTCTGAATCTAAGCTTTCTAAATTTTTTCCTATTTCAAAAATTTTTCCATTTTTTATTTTTATATCTAAAACTTCATCTCTATTTGATTTTGGATCTATTAATCTTCCAGATTTTATTATCATAATAACTCCTAATAATACAAGTAAAATTCTATATCTTAAAAAAGACGAGGATTATCCTCGCCTTTAAAAATATTTTATTCTTCTTCTGCCTCTTCTTCGTCTTCATCATAGATTTCTAAATCGTCAAAGTCGAAGTCATCATCATATAAGTCGAAGTCAATGTCGTCATTTTCGTAAACATAATCTTCAAGATCAGCAAGATCTTCTTCGATAATGTCTACATAGTCTTCAATTTCTTCACGAGATTCTCTCATTTCATCGATTACATCACTTAGAATATCTACAAGTTCAGAAATAATTTTTCCTTCATTTGTAGTAGTGTCTAAGTCATAACCATCACAAAGACCTTGTAGGTAAGATATTCTTTTTAATAAATATTCCATATTTCCTCCAAATTAAACTCTAGACATATATTCGCCATCTCTAGTGTCAATTCTTATCATATCTCCTGTGTTAATAAAAAGTGGCACATTAAGAGTAAAGCCTGTTTCAACAGTAGCTGGTTTTGATCCACCACTAGATGTATCTCCCTTAACTCCTGGTTCAGTTTGTGTTACTTCTAATTCAACAAAGTTAGGAGGAGTTACCCTAAATGCCTTTCCCTTGTAAAAATTAATAGTTGCCATATCATTTTCTTTTATAAAGTTAAGAGCATCTTCAACCATATCTTTTTCTAATGGAATTTGTTCATAAGATTCTTGGTCCATGAAGTAATAAAGTTCACCATCAGAATATAGGTATTGCATTTCTTTATTTTCAATTACAACTTTTTCAAATTTTTCAGATGGGTTAAAAGTTGTGTCCTTAATTCCACCTGTAAGTACTGATTTAATTTTACTTCTTACAAATGCTGCTCCCTTTCCAGGTTTAACGTGTTGGAAATCAATAACTTCCCAAACATCTCCGTCCCATTCAAATGTAAGTCCTTTTCTTAGTTCTCCTGCGTTGATCATATTTTCCTCCATTTTAAGTATTATCTTCTATTTCATTATAGTTAATTGCCATTGGCTGAAATTTTATGTATTCAGGCAACAAATAACCGTAGATTTCGAAGACTCGCTTAGAATATTCAACACTTATATCAGCTTCTTTATCATATAAGTTTATTAAATATCCATGTATTCTGCAATTATTTGAAATTTGTGCATTCTCTTTTAAAATAATTATACCAGATATTACATTATCATTAAACAAAACTTTATCATTTAATATGAAAATTTGATAATTACTTCCAGACTCAAAACTAAGTGAGCCAGAATTTTGAACAATTATTTCTGTTGATTTTATTTGATATACTTTATTTCGCTTTTTAATAAAAGAATCTGTTTCTTCATCATATTCTTCAACTTCTTCAAGAATATAGGGATAAGCATATATAAAATCACCATCAAGAACAATAACTTTTGAACTTTTATTTATCCATGACTCATCTTCATAAGCTGCTCTTATTGTTTCAAGATAATTTGTAGAAATTTTTCCAGAATTTAAAATCCCATCTTTTTCTTCATAAATTTTATTAATGTAGTTTGCTCTCATATTTGCACTGGCTAGGGTGTTTTTATATTTTACATTTGCCTTTAAATCAACATAATTTATCTCTTTTTTATCTTTTTCCAAGTAATCTGATTTAGATAGGCTCATACTCAAAACTTCTGTATCGCTAGGAACAGAATTTCCACTTAAATTTCTCTTTCTTGTATCACTAAAAATAAAATTAGATAGTTCTTTTTCAAAGTTTTCTTCAGAGATTTTCATATTTAAAACTGATTCTGCTGCATAATTAGCTTGGATTCCATCTAATCTATTTTTGCTTATATTAGTTGAATTAGAAAGATAAGTATAGATAAAGTAAAAAAAGATTGCCAGAAGACTAATAAGAATAATTGTAAAAATGTATATATAACCCTTTTCTCTCTTATTCATAAAGCTTAATCCTCTTTGCAATCTTAGTAGAAATTTCATCTTCGTCCTTGTACTTTATTTTGATTCTAAAAAAATTTCCTTCGTCACTTACAGAAAAATCATCTATCTTATCTATAATGGCATTTGCACCCTTGTTCTTTATTTCTCCACTTGTAACAATAGAATCTTCTAATCTTGAAAATCTGTATATTTCTTTATCTTTTAAAGCAAAACTTATGTAATTATAATTTTTCCCCAATCTCTCTACAAAGTATAAATTTCCATTTAAATTTACATAGAACTCACTAGAAGCAATTTCATCTTTTATGTATTCAAGAGCATAGGATACATCAGAATTTACATTTTCATTTAAGTAAGTTTTACTAAGAGTTTTTTGTGAAACTCCAAGAATTGATGTCAAAACCATTCCAATTATTAAAAGCATGCCCATGGAAACCACTAATTCAATAAGTGAATAGCCCTTTTTTCGGCAAATAAATTTCCATTTTAACTTCTTCATCCGAATTTCGCCTCTTTCCACTTACAATTAAATGATTTAAATTTCCTTGCTCCTCATTTTGAATATTAATTTTAAATTTATCATTTATATTATCATTTGAACTAAAATCAATTGACAGGTCCTCATTGTTATAAGACTCTCCAATAATTTCTTCCATTCTCGAGTTTACAACATTTATAAGTTCTTCTCTTTCTCTAATATAGTTTTGGTTTTCCAAAAGACTTATAATATTTGGCAAAATAGTTGAAGCTACTAGGGCGATAAGTGCTATTGAAAATAGTGCTTCCAACATGAGATGCCCCTTATTTTTATTTTTCATACTCACTTATATTCACCTTACCTGTAACTGGTTGGATGCTTATTCTAAATTTCTTTTTTCCCACAGAATATATAAGAGTTCCAGCTGAAGATTTATCTCTTATATATGATGGCTTTCCCTTGCTTGTAAAGGTTATATTATTTAGATTTGATTCTTCTAATTTTACAAGTTGGTTAAATTTTACTTCCTTACTTTTTTCTCCAAATTTCATTGTATAAGAATTATCACTTATATCCATAGAAGTTCTAGTATTATTTATTTGAGCATAGTTTTTTAAAAATTTTATATCAAGCGCCATTGTCTTAATTTGTTCTCTTGCTTCAATTTTATCCTTGATATTAAAATTAATAGTTACAGTACTAAGAAGAATTAAAATTATAGCAATACTTAAAATCATCTCAATTAAGCTAAATCCTTTAAATCTCTTCATGAAAATCAACTTCCTTTATGAATAAAAATAAATCTTTATCATTTTCAGGAATAAAATAAATATAACTTGTATCGTATTGAAATAAATTAACTCTAAACCATTGACCTTCAAAAATATCTCCAGTGAAGGGCACTTTTTCTCCATAGCTATTTATTGTTCCAAATTCTTTGCATGCTTTGTAAGGAAAATAAAGAGACAAAGAAATTCCATCACAAGACCTATCAAGACCAAGTTTTATCATATCAGTGAGATTTTTTTCATGGACAAAAACTGAAGTCAAAGCTGAGTCCTTGTAATATTTTATATCTACTCCATCTTCTGTTATAAAACTATAATCTTCAAGATAATAATTTGAATTTTCATTTTCTTCGTCTAAATTTTTATAATCAAAATTATCTTTATATTCTGTTTCTTTTAATAATAAATTCTTATTAGGTTTTGAAAGAATTTCTTCGTGTCCCTTAATATAGTCTAAATCTTTATTTTTAGACATGGACTTAGTTTTACTTTTATTAGAACTAATTCTTTTAATTTCTGTATTATTTCTAGTTCCCTTGCTATTTTTTGTGACTTTTGTATTTTCAATCTTTACTATATTTTTCTTTTCTTCTTCCTTCTTTTTATTTATATCTTTCTTATTTTGATTTTCTACTTCAGCTTCTTCAAAATATGCCTTTTTTAAGTCGCTATAAAAAATAGCCCTTGATGGTTTTTCTGCCTTAAAATTATAAGTGTAAGTAGATTCATCCTTTCTTGTGAGATTAATATTTGAGTAGCCGTAATATTCTGTAAAGTTTTTTATATTATTTAAGTCCTTAGAATTTACTTTTCCTCTTATGTATAGACTTTCAAGATCTGATTGTGATTCTTTTGAAAAATTATTATCATCTAAATTATTTTCTTTAGATATCTTTTCTAGTTTTTCTGGAGAAAAATCTTCAAAACCTTTAAAATTATAATCCTCAACTTCCTCTTTAAAAGTATTATTTGAATCTAATTCTGAAATCTTTTGTAAGTCCTTTTTTATCAAGAAATTGTAAAATAAAAATTCAGTTAAAAGCAAAATTAAAATACAAGATAAAATCTTTTCTCTCTTTGAAAATTTTCTATATCCAATTTTTTTGCAAAAAATATCAAATATATCCATTTAATTCTTCCTCAAGATAGACTGCAAGTTTTTTGTGAAGACTTGAATTTGGATGAATTCCATCAATTAAATCTTCTTCAATTGAATTTTCTTTGGCAAAATCAAAAAATGAAATTAGCTTATAATCGCCTTCATTTTCTTTTAAAATCTTGTCAAATTCCTCAATCTTATTATTAACTGAGGAAAAATTTATAAAAGTTTTATAAGCTTCATCTAAATTATAAATTGAAGTTTGGTAAGGTGAAATCACAAAAATTTCCCCCTTATTTTCTTTTAATTTTCTTACAATTTTATAAATATTATTTAAGACATAATCAAGAGATTTTTCATTGAAAAAATCATTTAAGCCAATACAAATAATATTTATATCATATGTCATTAAATTATCTAAAGAATACAATAATTCATCACTTGTAAGCCCATTAACTCCATAATTGTCAATATCATAACCTTTTCCCGATAAATAATAAATTAAGGATTTTCCACCAACTAAATAACCTTCAAAAATAGAATCCCCTAATGCACAAATTCTCATACGTCCTCCTACAAAATTCCTTCTTCTAAAAAGCTAAAGTACCTATTGTCTCCAATAATAATGTGGTCTAAAATATCTATGCCAATAATTTTTGAAGCTTCTAAAAGATCTTTAGTAAGTTTTATATCCTCTCTCGATGGACTAGGATCTCCAGTTGGATGATTATGTAATAAAATTATGCTGTGAGCATTATCAGAAATGGCTGCTCTAAAAACTTCCCTAGTGTGAACTAAAGTCATATCAAGAGTTCCCTTAGAAATTTCTCTTATAAAATTTATTTCTTTTTTTGTGTTTAAGGTCATTATTCTAAAATGTTCTTCTTCCAAAACACTCATTTGACTTAAAACATAATTTGCAGCTATAGATGGCGATGTAACTCTTATCTTTGTCCCTGTACTTGAAACTGATAAACGAATTCCAAGTTGCACAGCTGCAATAATCATGGCAGCTTTTGCTTCTCCGATTCCCTCAACTTTCATCAAATCAGAAAAATTTGCATTTTTTAGAGAACTTAATCCATCAAGATCATTTTCTGACCTAAGACTTCTGAGAACTTTGGTAGCTGTGTCAATAGATGAATCTCCCTTTTTATTTCCTGTTCTAATTATTAATGCCAAAAGTTCTGCATTCGATAAATAATTCGGACCAAATTTTATGAGTTTTTCTTGAGGTCTCTCATCTTCTGGCATTTCCTTAATAGTGTATCTTACAAAATCTCTTTCTTTCATAGCAAATCACCATTAAAAATAATAAAATTACCACAAATTAAAATTAAATAATCTAATTAAATCCCTATTTATTTTCCCAATTGGAAGTCCAACAATATTAAAATAATCTCCCCTAATTTCTTCGACTAATAAAGATCCCTTGCCTTGAATCCCGTAAGCACCAGCCTTATCTTTATATTCTAAAGTATCTAAATAGTTTTCAATTTCTAAATCACTTAATTTATAAAATTTTACTGAAGACTTTTCATAATTCACATATTTTATTTTTTCAGATAGTTTGAAAATAGCATATCCTGTGTATACATTGTGACTTCTACCACTTAGAGACTCTATCATTATTTTTGCTTCTTCACGGCTCTTAGGTTTACCCAAAAGTTTTCCGTCAAGTTCAACTAAGGTATCAGCAGACAAAACAGTGGAATCCTCATTGTCTTTTGCAACTTCAATTCCCTTTTCAAAGGCAAGACCCATAACAGTTGTCCATGGTGAAAAGGAATCGTCCTTTATCTCATTTATTTCTTTAGTTTTTATATCTAAGTCGATAAATTCTCCCAGAATTTCTCTCCTTCTAGGAGAATTTGATGCCAAAATTATTTTTTCCATTTAACCCCTCACTTTAGAAATATTTGTATTGTCAACTACATATATGGAAGTAAGCCCTACGAAAAAACCTGTAAAAATTCCTAAAATAACTAAGATTGGTAAATAGGCTAAAATTGCAGTGGTCTTCATTATAAAAGATGCGACTAAAACTTGTCCAAAATTGTGGAAAAAAGATCCAATTTCACTAATTCCTATTAGTGACAAATATTTTCTCAAAAATTTATGAGCAAGTATCATAGAAATAGAACTTAAAATTGCTCCTCCCATAGAAAAAAATAAACTTGAAATGGATCCCGTCACAAGTCCCAGTAAAATAGTTTTAAAAATTGCTACAAAAAATCCTTCCTTGTAACCAATTGCAACAATGCTAACAAGAACAACAATATTTGAGAGTCCTAGCCTTGCTCCAGGAATTGCCACTGGTAAAGGAATCATAGACTCAAATAATCCTAAAACTATGCCCATGGCACTCAAGAGGGATAAATAAATTAATTTTCTATTATTTCTCATTTTATAATCATATCCAAACTCTCATCATCAGGTGCATCGTCGACAATTTTTACCATTAATCTATTTGGAAGACAGATAATTGAATCACCATTTAGGCTAATCTTTCCCATCTTCATGCAAATTTTATCTTTGCAGTCGGATTCAAACATCTGAACTTCACCATTTTCTATATGAACTACATTATTTCCATATTGACTATTGATTTCTATATCTCTATCTTTATTTAAACTTACTTCCTTAAAAATTTTTCCATCCACAGTTATCACAACTTTTTTAGAAGAATTCACATTATCTTCTGGCAATTTATTGGTGAAAAAATAAATGAAAAAAGAAGTAAGAATAATTAGAAAAATAACTAAAATATCAGCTTTTTTTATCTTATTCATAAATTTATTATAGCATACTTTTATTTACTAATTACTTAATTAAATAAATATTAAGACTAAATTCTTAATTTAAAGTTTTTAATAGTTCTAAATCATTTTTAATAAGTGGTGTAAAAATGGTGTAAAAATTTTAGGAAAACATTGAATTTTTAATTTTTTTTACAAAAACTCATTAATTTCTATATTTTTACAAATAAAAAATACTCTTACAAAGCTCTAAATTATCACATTTTAGTGTAAATAAAACTTTACAAGAGTATTATAAAAATTTGGTGCTAAAGATGGGACTTGAACCCATACGACCTCGCGGCCGCCAGATTTTGAGTCTGGTGCGTCTGCCAATTCCGCCACTCTAGCATTTTAAATTAAAAAAGAAGTGCCAGGCACTTCTTAAATATTGTGGGGTGGATAGTGGGAATCGAACCCACGATCTTCAGGACCACAATCTGACGCCTTAACCAGCTAGGCCATACCCACCACGAACAATACATATATAATAGCAAACTAAAAATGTATTGTCAATATAATTTTACAAATTAGAAATTTTTTCTCTTAGCTTTTTTAGAGCTCTGGCTCTGTGACTAACTTCATTCTTTTCTTCATGTGTCATTTCTGCAAAAGTTTTGTCAAATCCATCTGGAATAAAAATGCTGTCATATCCAAAACCATTATCACCTTTTTCAACTTCAGAAATTTTCCCAGGACAAAGTCCTTCTATGGGGATTGTATTTTTATCCTCATCTATTAATATAATTTGGGTTTTAAAATAAGCAGATCTGTCTTTTTTATCACTTAAATTTTTTAATAATTTTTCTCTATTTTTTTTGTCATCATGTTCTTTGGCATATCTTGCAGAGTAAACTCCTGGTTCACCATTAAGTGCATTTACAAATAAACCTGTATCGTCTGCTAAAACAGCAAAGTCAACTCTTTTTGCCATGGCATCTGCTTTTTTTAAAGCATTGTCATATAAAGTTTCTCCATCTTCTACAACTTCAAAATCAAGTCCTTCTATATCAGATTTTCCGTAAATTTCTACATCTAAATCTTCTAAAATTTCTCTGATTTCTCTAAGCTTATTTTTATTATCTGTAGATAAAACTATTTTTCTCATAAATTTTGCTCCAAAACTTCAAAATAATCAAAAATTTCGCCAATTCCAGTTTTTGCGCCTTCTAAAAATCCATTTAATTCATCAATTGAAAAAGTTCCCTTTTCTCCAGTACCTTGGATTTCTATTAATTCAAATTTGTCGTTCATGACAACATTTAAATCTACATCTGCATTGGAATCTTCTTTAAAATCTAAATCAACAAGACTTATTCCATTAACTTTACCAACACTAATTGCTGCTACCTTAGAAATAATTGGATCTTCCTCGAATTTTCCATTTTCCAAAGCTTTTTTTACTGCCAGTTTAAGTGCAATGTAAGCTCCCGTTATAGATGCTGTCCTTGTTCCACCATCTGCTGATATAACGTCGCAATCAATCCAAATTGTTCTTTCTCCAATTTTGTCTAAGTCAATACAAGATCTAAGTGCTCTTCCTATTAATCTGGAAATTTCGCTGCTTCTTCCGTCAAGCTTTCCCTTAGAAATATCTCTAATTTTTCTTGTTGGTGTTGAACCAGGAAGCATTGAATATTCACTTGAAAGCCATCCTTTATTTTTCCCTCTAAGAAATCCTGGAACTTTATTTTCAATCATGGCAGAACAAATAACTCTTGTCTTTCCACATTCAATTAAAACTGATCCATCAGGATGATCAAGATAATTTGTACTTATTTTAATCGGTCTTGCTTCGTCATTTTGTCTATCTTCTCTCATAATTTCCCTTCTACTTTTCAACATAGCTTCCCATATAGTCTTCTATACCATTATAGAGTCCTTGGGCTAATTTATCAATGTAATCAGGGTCTTTAATCTTTTCCAAATCATCTTCATTTGATAAAAATCCTAGTTCAGCTAAGGCTGCAACATTTTTTGTTTTATTTAAAACTATTATAGCTGGTCTATTTTTTATGCCACGATTAACAGCTCCAGTTTCTTTTATAAGAGCTTTTTGTAGACAAGATGCAAAATCTTTTTGAACTGTGTCTTTTATTTTTACATTTTTTTCTGAAGCATATAAAACTTCTATTCCCTTTGCTTCGGAATTATCTGAAGAATTAAAGTGTATAGATAAAAATAAGTGAGCATTTCCATCATTTGAAACTGATGCTCTATCTAAAAGTTTTATATATTCATCTCTTGATCTAGTGATTACTGGATTAATTTCTGAGTTGTTATAAAGTTTATCCATTAATCTTTCAGCTACCATTAAATTTAAAGTTTTTTCATAAGTTTCACCATCAAGTGCTACTGCACCTGAATCTTTTCCACCGTGACCTGGGTCAATAATAATGTTCAATTTTCCATTCACTTCAATTTTATCTTTAATAACTCTTTTTTTCTTTTCATCTGACTTGTCAAGATCTGCTTCTTCAAAAATTTTATCCTTATTTCCACCTTTTATTTCATCTTTTATATTAGATGTTTCCTTTTTTTCTGCATTTGATTGGAAATAATTGCTATCAAAAATTGAATTTGAGCTTACACTTGATTTCTTGCTATTGTTTTTACTATTACTTTTACTATTGTTTTTATTATTAGTCTTTTTGTTCTTTGAGTTTTTATTATCTTTTTCCTTATTTTCAATTATAGATTTACTCTTATTAGTGCTTATTTCTGCTCTGACTTTATCATTATTCCAATCTACATTGTAACCAAAAGTTTCAGATATAAATCTCAAAGGAACCATAGTCTTTACTTCTTTTTTTGGACTTTTATAAAGTGCAAGTTGTGGAGCTTGAGCATTGTCTAAATTAATTTTTTTACCATTTACACTCACAATAGGACTATTTATTTTCATGTCTATGACATCACCATTTAAGGTAATTTTTATAGACTTATCCTTAGCTTTCCACTTTACATCTGCTCCAAGTTTTTCTGTAATTTCACGAATTGGCACAAAAGTCCTACCTTGTTTTATGTAGGGAGAAAATTCTGTTTTCAAAACCCTGTCATTGACAAGAACTCCAGCTTCTTTTACTTTGAATTGTGTATTACCTATGCTTACATTAAATTCTTTAGCTGCAAATACTGGTGTAATCAGCATTGACATAATTAATATCGAAATTTTAAAAATTTTTTTCATTTAATTCACCTAGATAAAGTTTATATATCTTTGTAACTATTGTCAATAATGTAACCAAATTGTAATAAATTCTATAGTACCTTGTAAAGCTCATCAGAGCCTGGGTCAGACAAGATTATTTCAGTGTCAGCAGATAAAATTGCATCATTATTTTTAGAATTAACTTCACCTATTTTTGTAACTTTTATTGATTTTTCTTCTGCCTCTTTTTGAAATTTCAAAAAATCTTCTTTTTCAAAAATCATGAGCATACTTCCACTAGAAATTAACCTTCTTGGATCAATTTCATAAAAATTTGTAATCTTCTTTGTGACATCTAGTATTGGAATTAAATCTTCATAAATCTTAATCCCATGTTTAATTGCACGAGAAGTTTCCCAAACTGCACCCAAAAGTCCTCCTTCTGTTATGTCGTGCATGTGTTTTACAGAATATTTTGAAGCTAATCTTGATTCTTTTAAAACAGAAATTTTCTTTGATAAAGACTTTGCAATGTCAAGTTCTTCTTTAGTTAAAACTTTTGTTAATTCATCTTTTTCATGAGCTATTATGCTAGTTCCTTCCATTCCAATATACTTTGATATAGCTACAATATCTCCACTTTTTATGCTATTTATATCAGGTCTTTTATCTTTTTTAACTCTTCCTAAGACTGTTGTTGAGAGTAAAATTTTATTTACTGCATCTGTTACTTCAGTGTGACCTCCAACAATATCTACATTTAATTCCTTTGCAGTCCTACTCGCATCTTCTACAATTGTTTTTAAATCCTCAATACTAGCTGTTGGTGGAATTAAAAGTGTCATTAAAACTCCAACAGGATCAGCACATTGACAACTCACATCATTTACAGAAATATTTATAGCAAGAGATCCTAAATTTTTGGATGCACCTGTAATAGGATCAGTTGATGCGACTATTAAGTCAGACCCAAAATCCATTACAGCATTATCAAGACCAGTTCCTCCACTGACAAGGACTTCTTTTCTATTAAATCTTAAATTGTCAAAAATATATTTTTCAAGCACTTCTGTCTTTAATTTACCAATTTCCAAAATTAACACCTCTTGAGAATTTTACACTTATTTTATTTGCATTTCAAACTTGTTAAATCCATTTTCTTTATAAAAATTTTTGCTAACTATATTAAAATCTTTAAAAGCCTTGTTAAAATAAGCTTCATCTTTTACTATTCCCCTAACTGTCATTCTTCCATTGTCAAAATTATAAGAAGTAAGCACTAAATTTTCATCCTCTAGTTTTTGAATTTCTGTAATTTTATCAATAAATTTTTTATTTTTTTCTTGAAACTTGTCGCTGGATAGGTCTTTATTATCACTTTCTTCAACATCAGTTTTTTTAACATTTTCACTTTTTACATCATATTTTCTTTTTAAATTATTGGAATAAATAAGATTAAAGGCAATTATTGCTAAAAGTGCAAATGACAAAATTATATTTATATAATTTCTATTCTTAACCTTTTTTACAGGTTTATTTTCATTTTTTAGCTCATCTATACTATAAATATCATCATCTAAAATCTCAAAATCCAAATTGCTATATGACTTTAAAGTATCCTTTATTGTCTTTGAATCGCTGATATCCCCAAAAAGTCTTACACTCTCTCCCTTTGAAAATTTTTCCATTTGACTAATGTGCTTTATAAAATAATTTCTGTACTTAAATAAAAAATCTTCTTCGACCTTTTGCTCTTCTGGATCATATCTTAAATTTATAATGTTTGACGCATTTTTTTCTTCTAAATTATTATCTTCAATTAACTTTTCTATATTTTCATCGTAAATTTTTTCATAAGAATTAACTAAATTATCTTTTACAAAAATTTTCTTTATGTAAGTAGGTGCTATCTCAATAAATTTTCCATTTATTTTAAAACTTTGGGTTTCAGGATAAATTTCAAAATTATTTATATTTAATTTTTCAAATAAGTCCTTCAATTTTGAAATCATATTTTTGGGAACTAAATCTATGGAAAGATTAATAGATCCATTAACTCTTTTGTCTTTAAAAAAGATTACGTAATTATTTATATCAAAATTCCCATAATCCTCTAGTTCAAGCTCTAGAAAATTTTTTATATCAGCTTCATCAATTTCTGGAATCTTATAATTAATATGAATAAATTCACTTGAATCAAAAAGAATATATACCTTGTCCCTTTTATTTACTTCAGCTTTCTCTAAAATTTTACTGCATTTATAGAAAAAATGGTGGTAATCTAAAATGTTCCCATCCTTATAAATCCTATAAGCTATGGGAATAGTCTTAACTTCTTTTTCATTTTTTGTTTCTTCAATTAAATTTATAAAACCATCATTAATTTTAATTGTTATAATTTTTTCAAACATAAGTCACCTGCAAATTAAAAAAATAATTATAGCTAAACTCATAAAGGGCCCAAAAGCAATAGAATCCTTAAAACTTTTTTTCTTAGATAAAAGTAAAAATATAGAAATTACTGCTGCACTTATAAAAGAATCTCTAAATAGAATAAATGCTTCATACAAGTTTTTCGCAAAAAATCCCATTACAAAAGAATAATAGACATCTCCAAGTCCCATCATAGATGTGAAAAAATAAATTGCGGAAAATATTAAACCCATACCAAGAGAATATTTTAAGGAATTTAAAAATCCGTAATGCAAAAAATATTTATAAGCTAAACTTAAAAGTAAAATTATAAAAAGATCAACATTGTAAATATAGGAAGTTTTGTAGTCAATAATTCCTATAAATACTGCAACAACAATTATCCCAATAATTATAAAAGTTTCAAATGATAATTTATATTTCATAAAGACTATAAGCGATAAATTTGAAATAAGAAGCTCTATATAAAAACTGTCTTTTCCAATTTTTTCACCACATCTAGCACACTTTCCACCCAAGAAAATATAGGAAAAAACTGGTATTAATTCATAAAAAGATAAAGTTCTCTTGCAAGAATCACAATGACTTCTAGAAAATATAAAATCCTCTTTCTTCTCTCTTCTAGTGACAAAGACTTGGTAAAAAGATCCAAGTGATCCACCAAAAATAAAGATGAGAAGAGAGAGGAAAATTTTGTAAAAATTAATCTTCATTTTCTAAAACTAATTTTTTATCAGAAACTTTTACCGGACCTGGTGTAACTGTTACATCTCCATTATCACTTGCTTCTACAGTAAAGGAATCATAACCTTCTAGATGCTTAGCAGGTTTTGGAATTTTTCCACCTTCTATATAATCTTTTAGATTTTCAAGGTTAATTCCATTTTCTGGATTGGGATTATCTATTAGATACAAAATTCCCGCACTTTTTAAAACTTTTACATTGGCATTGTGAGCAGCAGCTTCTGCAGCTAGATTTGTTGAACTATACTTCATAGCAGCAATCGAAATTAAAATTGCTATAATTGCTATGACGATTACTAATTCAATTAAGGTGAAGCCCTTTTTCTTCTTCATTTCTTTCATAATTACCTCCTAAAATTGATTTACCATATCAAAAATTGGAAGTGCAATAGATAGCACTATAAATCCAATTATCAATGCCATAATAATTATTAAAACTGGTCCAAGTATTCCAAGCAACTTTTTGTTTCTGCTATTTAATTCTTCTTCATAAAAATTGGACATTATTGAAAAAATTTCTTTTAAATTTGAAGATTCTTCTCCAACCCTAATCATTGAAATTAGGACATTTGAAAATACTTTTGTTTCATTAGCACTTTTATAAAAATATTCTCCAGCTTTTATTTCCTTCAAAATGTTTTTATACTTTTCTCTTAAAACTGTATTATTTTCCATTCTAGAAATTATTTCAAGACTTCTATCCACAGTTAAGCCAGATGCAAGAAGTAAATCCATATTAAAGGAAAAGTTTAAATCCTTTGTCATTCTGTAATACTTTGATTTAAGAAGCATGGAATGAAATCTCTTTGGATACTTTTTGTTATAAAAATATGCAATCGCTATCACAAATATTATTCCCATAATTATGTAAAAATAATTATTATAAATAAAATTCGAAAAAGCTATTAGCATTCTCGTTGGAGCTGGGAGTAAATTGTCATTGTAACTAAAAATTTGGCTAAAATTTGGAATTACATTTATAATCAAAAAATTTATTATAAAAATTGAACTTATAAGTAAAATCAAAGGATATGCCAATGCTTCAGTTATTTTTGAATTAGTTTCTCTCTTTTTTATGTAGTAATCTGACAATTTGTGAAAAATTTTCCCAAGGCTAGAAGTATTTTCTCCGACATAAACCATATTTGTCACAAGACTTGGAAAAGCTCTTGAAGATTTCATAGAAGCAGACAAGGAATTCCCCATCCTCAGACTTTCTCTTATATCACTTAATATTTTGCCCTTTTCTTTTGAAAATTGTGATGCTAAAATTTCGAAGGCATTTTCTATGCTTATGCCAGAACTAATAAAAAGAGAAAGCTGTCTAAATAAAATGTAGAGATCTTCATTTTTAAACTTTTTCTTAATTTCAAAAGAATTAGACGACTCAATATTTTCTTCAATTTTTATTGGTCTAAGTCCTTTTCTTTTTAATTTGTCCTTAGCTTCATTGAAATTTTCAGCTTCAATGTTTCCAATTATTTTTTCACTGCCCTTAAAGGCCTTGTACTTGTAAATCATAATTCACCAACAGTATGGATGTTTTTGTAATACTCTTCAAAAGTTGTTTCACCTTTTTCTATTAAAGATAAAATCTCTGCTGATAAAGTTCTCATTCCCTTTTCAACAGCATATTCTTTAATTTTTTTAATGGATTCTCTTCTAGTAATCATATCTCTGATTTCGCTGTCGACTATCATAATTTCAAAAACTGCAATTCTACCAGAATATCCAGAGTTACATTTCTCACAAGATCTAGCCTTATAAACATATTCACTTTTTATAAGTGGATTTGTATTTTTTACTTTTTCTTTGCAGTGTGGACACAATTTTCTTATTAATCTTTGTGAAATTACTCCAATAAGTCCAGCTGAAATTAAGTATGGTTCTATTCCCATATCAACTAGCCTTCCAACTGATGCCGGAGAACTTTCGGTGTGAAGTGTGGATAAAACTAAATGACCTGTTATGGAAGATGAGATAGCAATATGCGCAGTGTCTTCATTTCTAATTTCACCAATCATAATTTTATCTGGATCCATTCTCAAAATTGCCTTTAAACCTTTTTCGAAAGTAAGTCCTGTATTTTGGTTTACTTCAATTTGATTTATACCATCAATTTTATATTCTATTGGATCTTCAATAGTCATAATATTTATGTCTTCATCTTGAATTTTCCTAAGAAGTGTGTAAAGTGTAGATGTCTTTCCCGAAGAAGTTGGACCACAAGTTAAAATAAGTCCTGATGGTTGGGATATTAATTTCATAACCTTATCATAATTTTCTCCAAGGAGTCCAATTCCCTCTGGTGTATAAGAAATTCTCTGAATATCTAAAATTCTTAATACAATCTTTTCGCCATTGCCTGTTGGTGTCGTTGCAACTCTTATGTCGATTTTTTCACCCATAAAATCAAAGGAAAATCGTCCATCTTGAGGCAATCTTTTTTCAGAAATATCAAGTTCAGATAAAATTTTTATCCTAGTTACAAGATGAGGATAAATTTTTTTAGGTAGATCTATAAGTTTATTTAAAGCTCCATCAACTCTTATCCTAACTATTATATTTTCAAATCTTGGTTCTATGTGAATGTCGCTGGCATTTTTCTCGATGCTTTCTTTTAAAATAAAATCTAGGACTCTCACAGCAGGAGAGTCTTCCTTTACATCATCTTCTAAAACAAGTATGTCCTCATATCTGTTATTTATAGAATCTAATAAAAAATCAGTATCATTATTTTTATAAATTTCATCTAAGAGAGTTTTTATTTTATCTTCACTTGCTTTTTCAAATAAAACATCTCTACCTAGCTTTTCTTTTAGGTTATATTTCAAAATCTCATCATCAATATGTAAAGAGTAGAAGACCACTAGGTCGCCTTCTTCTCTATAAGGAGCTATAAAATTCTTTCGGCAATAATTTTCTGCCAATATATTTTCAATATCAAAAGAAAAACTATTCACTTTCCTCTCTCCTGTAGTCACAAGTAGAATTACTACATTTTATTGTCTTTTTATTTCTTGACTTCATCTCTGTCAAAATGCTTCCACATTTTGGACATTTTTCTTCAATTGGCTTATTCCATGATACAAATTCACACTTAGGATATTGATCGCATCCGTAAAAAATCCTTCCTTTTTTACTTCTCTTTACGACAATTTCCCCTTTGCCACATTCTGGACACTTAACTCCAATTTTTTCCACAAGTGCTTTTGTGTTTCTACACTCAGGAAAGCCTGGACATGCCAAGAATTTTCCATATCTACCCATTTTTATAACCATGTTTCTGCCACATTTTTCACAAATTTCATCAGTTACTGGATCTTCGATTTGAACTTTTTCTATGTTTTCATAAGCCTTATCTAGATCTTCTTTTAAGTCGCTATAAAATGCTCTAACAAGTTCCTTCCAGGCTTTTTTACCATCGGCAATTTCATCTAATTCAAATTCCATTTGAGCAGTGAATTTTTTATCTACTAGATTGTCAAAATTTTCAACTAATATTTCATTGACAGTTTGTCCCAATTCTGTTGGCACGAATTTTTTCTCTTCAAGTACGACATAATACCTGCTTTGAAGAGTAGAAATAGTTGGTGCATAAGTTGATGGTCTACCAACTCCCAAAGCTTCAAGCTCTTTTATTAGAGAAGCTTCATTGTATCTTGGAGGTGGATTTGTAAAGTGTTGTTCTTTTTTTATGTCCTTTAATTTTAAAACTTGTCCTTCTTCAAGAGGAGGAAGTTCCTTTGCTTTTTCAAGACTATAATCATAAACTCTTAAAAAACCATCAAAATCTAAAGTTGATCCACTTACTCTAAAAATTTCTGCATTTGAAACAATATCAGCAGAAATTGTGTTGAAAATTGCATCTGCCATTAGTGAAGCGACAAATCTATTCCAAATCAAAGAATATAATTTAAATTGATCCTTTGAAAGTGAATCTTTGATTGAATATGGTGTTTTATTTACATCAGTTGGTCTAATACATTCGTGAGCATCTTGTATGTTTTCAGTCTTTTTCTTTACAGCTGCTTTTTTCTTGCCAAGATAATTTTTTCCATAAGATTTTTCTATAAAATTAAGACAAGCATTTTGTGCCTCTTGAGAAATTCTAGTTGAGTCAGTTCTCATGTAAGTTATAAGACCTACAGAACCTTCCTTTGGAAGTTTTACACCTTCATATAAACTTTGTGCTACCATCATAGTCTTTTTAGTAGAAAAATTAATTCTCCTAGAACTTTCTTGTTGCATTGTAGAAGTTGTAAAAGGATTTGGAGATTTTCTAGATCTCTTTCCTTTTTTTACTGAATCCACAGTGAAGTTATCCTTATCTACTTTATTTATAACATTATCAGCATCTTTTTCAGTTTTCAGCTCAACCTTTTTTGCCTTATTTTTTTCCTTTACACCATAATAATCTGCCAAGAGCTTTCTTCTTCCAGCTCTCAAATCAGCTTCTATAGTCCAATATTCTTCAGCAATAAAATTATTAATTTCATCTTCTCTATCACAAATTAATTTTAGGACAGCTGATTGAACACGACCTGCTGAAAGACCAGACTTTACTTTTTTCCATAAAAGAGGAGAAATTTTATATCCTGCAAGTCTATCAAGTTCACGCCTTGCTTGTTGTGCATCCACAAGATTCATATCAATAGTCCTTGGATTTTTAATTTCTCTTTTAACCGTATCTTTAGTTATCTCATTAAAAGTAACCCTATTTTTTTCATCTTCCTTCATTCCCAAAATATATGAAAGGTGCCAAGAAATAGCTTCTCCCTCTCTATCGGGGTCAGTTGCGAGAAAAATTTTGTCTGCTTTTTTCGCTTCAGACTTAATTTCTTTTATTAGTGGCCCCTTGCCATATATATTCATATATTGTGGTTCAAAATCTTTTTCTATATCAATGCCAAGCTTTGACTTAGGTAGATCTCTTACATGACCTACAGAAGCAATTACATTGTAATTTTTCCCAAGCATTTTTTTTATTGTCTTTGCCTTAGTGGGCGACTCCACTATTACAAGATTTTTTGCCAAAATATCATCTCCTTCTTCCCATAATTTATTTTAAAATTTGAAATTCATTCATAGAAATTTTTTCGATAATTCCTTTAAGTTCCAACTTAGTCAATATCTTATTTATATAAAATACCTCATTATTTAAATTTATGCAAATATCATTAGTGTTATTTATTCCCTTTTCTATGAGATTATAGACTGCCATTTCTTCAAGGTCCAGCTCAACTTTTTCTTCTTTATCATTCTTGGATAAAATCCCTGGATAACAATCTAAAATATCTTTTATTTCAACTAAAGGTATTGCGCCGTCACGAATTAATTTATTTGTGCCAACAGAATAAATTGAAGTAATATTTCCTGGAACTGCAAAAACTTCTCGTCCTTGTTCTGCAGCAAGCCTTGCAGTTATTAGACTTCCAGACTTGTCCTTTGCCTCTACAACTACAACAGTATCAGAAATCCCAGAAATAATTCTATTTCTCATGGGAAAAGTAAATTTATTGGCACCAGTCCCAAGAGGAAACTCGCTTATAATAGCACCTTTTTCTGAAATTTCTTCATAGAGAGCCTTGTTTGACTTAGGATAAATAACATCAATTCCAGTCCCTAAAACTGCTACGGTATTTAAATTATTTAAAAGTGCCCTTCTGTGAGATAAGGTATCTATGCCATAAGCCATGCCACTTACAATGGTGAAATCATAAAATCTCAAATCATCAATTATTTTATTTACTGCCATATTTCCATAAGATGAATGACTTCTAGCTCCAACAAAAGCAATTGGGTTGTAAATTTTTAAATTTCCCTTTATATATAAAACTGAAGGTGGATCTTCAATATATCTAAGTCGTTCTGGATAAGTATCATCTAAAATTGTAACTATACTTACATCAAGGATTTCTATTCTCTCACTTATTTTCTCAACTATAGTTTCAAAATCTTTTGCCTTTTCTTGCAATCTAGAATTGCTTCTATTAGAAAGGACTTTTTCTTCAAGATAATCAACTTTATAAAAATCTTCAATAGGGATGTCTTTGTCCAATAAATAGTTTAAAACCTTTAAAGAGTTTTCACTAGAAAAATTTATTCCATTTAGGAAAATAAGTAATTCTCTTTCTGTCATCTAATCACCCCTAGTTGCCCCAAAACTTTTTATCCATTGTCCTGTATTGAATACTTTCTAAAATGTGATCTTCTTTTATATTTTCACTCTTATCCATATCAGCAACTGTTCTAGCAATTTTTAAAATTTTATTATAAGTTCTGGCACTCATCCCATATTTTTTAAAAGCAAGTTCCAATATTTTTTCCGAATCCTTATCAAGACAACAATATTTTTTTAATTTATTTTCTGGAATTTCAGAATTATATTTGAAACTCTCATCTTTAAATCTATCTTTTTGTATTTCTCTCACATATTTAACTCTATTTCTTATAATTTCAGAAGATTCTCCTGATCTTTTTGAAGAAATATCTTTATAGTTTACTTCAGGAACTTCAAGATGAATGTCTATTCTATCTAATAAAGGGTGTGAAATTTTTGAAAGATATCTTTGGATTTCATAAGGCGAGCAATTGCACTCGTGAGTTTTTGAATTGTGAAAACCGCATGGACAGGGATTTAATGCCACAAGGAGCTGAAAATCTGCAGGATACTTGACACTAGCATTGGCACGTGAAATAATTATGTCCTTTGATTCCATAGGTTGACGCAAAACTTCTAAAACAGACTTTGAAAATTCAGGAAGCTCATCTAAAAAAAGCACTCCCTTGTGGGCAAGAGAAATTTCACCAGGTTTTGGAATCTTTCCTCCACCTATTAAAGAAACTGCTGAAGCTGTGTGATGAGGTGATCTAAAGGGTGGCTTTGTGATTAATGAATTGTCTTCCAATAAGCCAGAAATAGAATAAATTTTTGTAACTTCTATTGCTTCTTCAAAGTCAAGTTCTGGCAAAATAGTTGGAAATCTTTTTGCTGCCATGGTTTTTCCAGAGCCAGGTGAACCTAAAATTAAAATATTTGACTTTGCTGATGCAGAAATTTCTAAAGCTCTTTTTAAATTTTCTTGTCCCTTTATATCTGAAAAATCCACTTCATAAGAAACCTTTTCCCTGATTAGACTTCCCATACATCTTTCAATTTGAATTTCTCCTTTTATAAAAGAAATAACTTCTTCTAAAGTCTTTACAGGATAAATTTCCACATCAGAAACTATGGCACATTCTTTCCTATTTTCATAAGGAACAATAAATTTTCTGTAGCCCTTTTCTCTCATAGAAATTACCATGGGAAGTGCCCCTTGAATTTTATTTATCTTTCCATCCAGGGCAAGTTCTCCCATATAGACATAAGATCCATAATCCATCTCAAGGCTTTCGTCACAACTAAGAAGACTGACTGCAATGGCAAGATCTAATTGAGTCCCATCTTTTCTCAAATTTGCAGGAGCTAAATTTATTGTAATTCTCTTCTTTGGAAAGTCGAATCCAGAATTTTTTATGGCAGATTTTACTCTTTCAGTTGATTCTTTAACAGCTGTATCTGCTAGTCCAACTAAAATAATTTTGGGCATTCCATTTGATAAGTCTACTTCAACATCTACTGGATATCCATTTAAACCAGTTAAGGTGCAAGTTTTGGTGCAAGAGTACATAATACCTCCTTATCTATCTAAAATTTATAATTTTATACTTATTTATTTTCCTATTTATATTCTATCAGAAAACCTTTACAATTTCTTAAATAAATAAAAAAAGAAAGACCAGACAAATTTGCCTGGTCAAGATTAAAATTAATTTAAATTACAAAATTTCCTTCTTTAAATATTTGAACTTCTTCTCCATTTTCTTTTACTCCAACTATCTCAGTTGTAGCATCTCCTATCATAAAGTCCACATGAGTAAGAGAATCATTCATTCCACGAGCTTTTAATTCTTCAATTGAAAGTTTTTCTCCACCTTCAATACAAGTTGGATAAGATTTTCCTAGAGCTAAGTGACAAGATGCATTTTCATCATAAAGTGTGTTGTAGAAAAGAACCTTTCTCATAGAAATTGGAGTGTTGTAAGAAACCAAGGCAACTTCACCTAATCTCTTTGAACCTTCATCAGTTTCTAAAATATTTTTTAAATATTCTTTTCCTGATTTTGCATCGTAATCTACAACAAGACCATCTTTAAAAACTAAATAAAAGTCTTCGATTAGATTTCCATTATAATTTAATGGCATTGTTGAATAAACTTTTCCATTTACTCCGTCAAGTCTTGGAGCAGAAAAAACTTCTTCACTTGGCATATTTGCAATGAATTCTTCTCCGTCACTATTTAAATCTCCTGCTCCCGCAAAGATGTATCCCTTTGGAAGTCCAACTTCTAAGTCAGTTCCCTTTTCTGATTTATAAAGTAACTTTTCAAATTTGTTTTCATTTAAAAACTTGCTGTATCTGTTTAAATTATTTACGTGATCTTCAAGAGATTTTTCTGGATCATCTTCAAAAAGTCTTACGGAATTAAAAATTTCAAACCATAATTTTCTTACTGCTTCATCTTCTTCTAATGAAGGAAAAACTTTTTTTGCCCATGAAGGGATACTTGCTCCCACAACTATCCATGAAACATAATTTGCCATCATCTTTGCAGAAAAATCTCTCAAAGCCTTTGAATTTGCAAGATTAGATTTAAATAATTTTTCTGAATCTAATCCCTTAAATACATCTGGATCTGATCCTGTAACTGAAAGATATTTTGCCTTTTTTTCCATGTAATAATTTTCTTTATCAACTTTGTGCTTAGGAATATCTGTCAGTACTTCAACACTTTCATTTTTATATTTCAGTTTTTGAATTAGTGGATCCCTATAATCCACAACAACTTCACTTGCCCCTAATTCATAAGCTTTTTTTGTGCAAGTTATGGCAAAATCTCTCGCTTCTATTGGACACCTTACAACTAATTTATCGTCTTCTTTTATTTTTAGACCAATTTTTAAAATAAGTTCAGCATATTTCTCTATATAATCTTCAACTTTAAAATTTTTAAAATCCATCTAATCATCCCTTCTATTTTATCTTAAAATATTTTATTTCAATAAAATTAATATACAACAAAAAATTATCAAATGCAAAAAGATACTACCCTATCTAGTAGTATCTTTTAATAAAATTTATAATTTACTTTGAATATTTTTTTGTCAAAAATTCTTTTGCAACTTGTGGGAATAAAGCGTAAGTTAATACATCTTCTTCTGTCTTAGCAAGACTTCCTATTTCAGATTTATATTTTTCAAGAGCTGGTTCAAGATGATTTGCTGGTCTATCAGTTATAACTTCTGCATCACCAATAATAGATTTTCTAAAGTCATCATCTATTTCCACTGGACTCTTGCCATATAATCCCTTTAAATAATCCTTGATTTCATTTGGAACCATCTTGTATCTCTTTCCAGTCATTACGTTAAATGAAGCTTGAGTTCCAACCATTTGGCTCATAGGAGTAACAAGTGGTGGATAACCCATGTCTTTTCTAACATTTGGAACTTCAGCAAGAACCTTATCAAATAAGTGATCTTGTTTAGCTGCAGAAAGTTGTGAACTAAGATTTGAAAGCATTCCTCCAGGAACTTGGTATATTAATCCCTTAGGATCAACAGTTAGCATTTTAACTCTCATTGTTTTGTCATTAAGATATTTATTTTTTACTTCTTGGAAATATGGTGCAAGTTCACTTAAAATATCAAGATCTAAATCAACATCATAGCCTGCTTCTTTTAAAATTATTGCAAGAGTTTCAGTTGGTGGTTGACTAGTTCCACCTGAAAAAGGAGAAAGTGCTGTATCAATAATATCTGCGCCTTCCTCTATTCCCTTTAAATAAGTCATAGATCCACAACCTGTAGTTTCATGAGTGTGAAGTTCTATTGGAATATCAATTTCCTTTCTAAGAGATCTAACTAAATCTCTTGATACTGGAGGTGTCAAAATTCCTGCCATATCCTTTATTGCAATGGAGTCTGCGCCCATTTCTTGAACTTTTTTAGCAAGTTCTGTGAAGTATTCTATTGTATGAACTTCAGAAGTTGTATAACAAATTGCAACTTGTGCTTCTGCTCCTGCTTTTTTTGTCGCCTTTAGTGAAGTTTCAATATTTCTAATATCATTTAAAGCATCAAAAATTCTAATAATATCAATTCCATTTTTGACAGAAAGTTCCACAAATTTTTCCACAACATCATCAGGATAGTTTTTATATCCCAATAAATTTTGACCCCTTAAAAGCATTTGAGTTTTGGTATTTTTAAAATGTGATTTAATATTTCTAAGTCTTTCCCATGGATCTTCATCAAGATATCTTATGCAAGAATCGAATGTGGCTCCTCCCCAACATTCAATAGCCTTGTATCCAACCTTATCAAGTTTATCAAGGACTGGTTCCATATCTTTATAAGTCATTCGTGTTGCCATAAGTGATTGATGAGCATCACGAAGAATTGTATCAACAAATTCTATTTTTTTCATAAATCCTCCTAGGTAAATTTTACTTTCAGATTAATTCTATTAAGTTAAGTATAACATATATACCCATAACATTTTCATAGATAAAGAGGTTTTTCGACAAATTATTTTTGTAAGTACATAAAATTTTTCTTGCCAATATTTTAGTATTTCCTTTACAAATCCCTCTCAATTTAGTATAATGCAATCGGCTTATAAATTATCGCGGCGAAAATTTATAGGAGTTTGATAAAAATGGCAAAAATGATGGATCCAAAGTTCAAGCAATCAAGAAGACTTGGACTAAATGTATGCGGTCACCCAAAGGCAATGAAAAAAGCTACAAGAGGTACTGCAAGAAGCGATAAAAAACTTACTGAATATGGTAAGCAACTTTTAGAAAAACAAAGATTAAGAGCATATTATGGTGTTCTTGAAAAACAATTTGTTAATCTATTCAAAGAAGCTCAAAGAGCTCAAGGACAAACAGGTCCTAACCTTGTAATATTCCTTGAAACAAGACTTGACAGTTTATGTTACAGAATGGGCTTCGCTTCTTCAATTAGACAAGCAAGACAAATGGTTACTCACGGTCACTTAACTGTAAATGGAAATAAGGTTAATATTCCTTCTTACAGATGTGAACCTGGTGATGTAATTGCATTATCTGCTAAAGGAAGAAAAGTTGATTTATTTAAAGAAAACTACAACACTAATATTGTAGCAAACTTCCCTTACATTTCTAAGGACGAAGACTTTAAAGCAACTTTAGTATCTCTTCCAAATAGAGAAGATGTTCCAATAGAAATTGAAGACCAATTAATCGTTGAATTCTATTCAAAGAATATGTAATGAAAATGAAAAAGACCCTGCTCGGGTCTTTTTTTGGTGCATTTTTTATATTTCACTTGAAATAGTATTTAAAATATTTAATTCTTTGTCCTCGTATCCTAACAAGAGAAGATCATTATAGATTCTATCCATAAGCTCTAAAAATCTATTCTTATTTTTCTTAGCAAAAAATACAATAGTAACATTTAAATTATTCCCTTCTTTAGAAAATGATTTAGATTTGTTAATTTTTAATTCTTCTTTTAACTTTTTTAAGACATATTCATTTTCTGTATCTAAAAAAGCATAGGATACTTTAAAAGGATTTATATTCTTTAATTCTAATACAAAACCATCCATAATAAATTTCCTCCTAAAAAAATTTTTATTTATATACTTTTAAATATATTTATTTTGAAAAAAGTCGTATGGATATTTCCATGCGACTTTTTTTTAATGACTTTTTTATTTTATAAATTGACTAAAGAATATTATCACAATTACAACTGGTGATATATATTTTATACTTACGTTCATCCAAGTTCTAACAAATGGACTTTTGATATTCGCTGCTTTAAGGACATTTTCCATTTTCCAAGCTCTTGCAGAGAATAGTGCTATTAACAAACATCCTATTACTAAGATGTAATTACTTTCAATATTATCTAAAAATGCAAAGGCTGGATCATAAAAAATAGAAACTGCAGCAATAGCAATTATTATTACACTTGCAAGAATAAGAGCCTTAATTCTTTCTAGTTGAAATCTTTCCATAAATTGTCCAACAATTGCTTCTAATACTCCAACTGATGAAGTGAAAGCAGCAATGTAAAATCCAAAGTAAAATAATACTGAAAGCACTCTTCCAAAAGGAACAACGTTAAAAGCAAGTGGAAGTGTTAAGAATGTAAGTCCCACTCCTTCTCCTGGTGTAAGTCCTGTTGCAAATACAATAGGAAGAATCATAAGTCCTGATAAAATACCTGCAAAAACTAGTGCAAGGCAAATTACTGAAGAGTCCTTAAAAATATTTTCGTCTTTTTCCTTGATGTAAGAACCAAAAACCATGGATCCAAGCATTGCAAGACCCAAGGCAAAGAATGCCTGCCCAAGACAAGTTATAACTGAATTTAGAGAAAATTTTGAAATATCTGGTTTAAATAAGAAAGTAATACCTTCTTTTGCACCAGGTAGTCTAAGTCCAAATATAATTATTACAATCATAATAACAAATAAAATTGGTATTAGAACTTTTGAAACTCTCTCAATTCCTTTTTGTACTCCAAGAATTATAACTGCATTGTTAAGTAAAAAGTTAACAAGGAAAAATAAAAATACAGTTCCTTTATTTGCATTAAAGGCATCAAAATAATTTTGAATTCCTTGACTATCTAGACCAACGAAATCGCCCATAAATGCACCAGCAATATATTTAATTATCCACGCATAAATAACTGAAGTATAACCAACAATAATAAGGGCTGCAATTGTGTGTAGGTAACCTGCTAGATACCATTTTGTATTTGGTTTTAAATTTTTATAGGCATCTATAGCTGCGTTACCCGTTGCATAACCTATGGTAACTTCACAAGTCATAAGAGGTATTCCTATAACTAAAATAATTAAAATGTATAAGAATATAAATATTGCTCCACCGTTTTCGCCAACTACGTAAGGAAATCTCCAAAGAGTTCCTATTCCAAGGGCAAGGCCAATGGCAACCATAATGAATCCTAGGATTGATGAAAATCCTTCATTTTGTTTTGACATACGCTCTCTCCTTTTTTATATACTAGAAATACTACCATAAAAATAAATTTTTTTAAATAGATAAAGGAAATTTTCCCCTTTAAAGCGAAAAATTTTTTGTTTTTGGCAAAAATTTATAAAATTTATTCTTTTTTGCTTTCGTGGTATAATCATTTTAGGTGATAATATGAAAAAAGATATCGAATATGTAAAACTAGTGACTTCAACAAATAAACTTATCTTTGATGAAATTTGTGCCTTCTTAGAAGACAATTCAATCCCTTATTTTGTAAAAGATGAAGGTGACTACATGCGTCTTATATCAGGTTTTTCTCTATATGAAAAGGGAATTTATGTGTCTGAAAGTGATTTTGAAGAAGCAAATGAACTTCTAATTTATTTTATGAATGACAATGACACAAGTGGCGACTTATCCTTTGATTAATTTTTAAAAATAAATAATTTAAAAAGCTGAGAATTTTTTCCTCAGCTTATTTTTTTGTAAGACTTCTATTAAATTTTCAATCAATAAATAAGATTTGATTTATTTATCTAAAAAGTTCACCAAGTCCTTAAAGACCTCTTCTCTATTATCTTCTCTAAAAATCTCGTGTTTCATATTTTTGTAAAGTTTTGAAGAAATATTTTTATATCCAACTTTTTTCAAGATATCAATGGAACTTTCAAAACCTTTTTCTCCACCAATAACTACATCGTCTTCTCCAGCAATAAATAAGATCTCAAGTTCCGGATTTCTAAACTTGTAATTATTTATTTTATTTAGTTCATTAACTCCTTCAAATACAGATAGATATCCTCTATTCTTAAAAACAGCTGGCATTGAAGGATCTTTTTCTGCATCTAAAATATTTTCTTTGCTGTAACTTATCCAATCAAAATGTTTTTTCTCACCATTGTAAAGATTTTTTAATATGGCTAGGGTTCTTCTCTCTCCAAAATAAAAATTTATAAAATTCCCAATAAAAATTGCAAGGGGAACTTCTGAAATATAATTTGGTGGACCTGATAGGGCAAGTTTTTTTATTAAATTATCTCCTTTTTCAAGATAAATTCTTCCAAACACAGTTCCAAGAGAATGACCAATTAAATAGACATCTTTTTCTTTGAACTTACTTTTAAGTTCTCTCGTAATGGCGAGATTATCATCTACAACTTTTTCCACTCCATCTACATATCCAAGAGGGTATTTTTCACTAAAAGACCTTCCATGACCCCTATTATCAGATATAAAACAAGAATATCCATTTTTATTTAGATAATCAATTAAATAAAAATACCTCTCCTTGTGTTCAAGAGCTCCGTGAATAATTTGAACGATTGCTTTAGAATTTTCTATAGGAAAATATCCTCCATCAAGAGTAAAATCATCATAGGATTTTATTTTTACCCTTTGAAAATTTGGTAAAGTATGAAAATCTTTTTCATTTCCAAATTTACAATAATTTTCTTTAGTTTCACTAGTTTTAGTTAAAAATTCTAAATCACAATTTATTTCAACATTTTCATTTTGAAGAAGATTATTAGATTTCCTATAATGAATTTGTGGAATTAATAAAATAATTATAATAAGTAAAATAATAAAATATAACATGATTCACCTCAAAATCATTATAACAAAGTCTTATCTTATTTTGTTGATATAATATTTTAAAAGCAATATATTTTCATAAAAAAAGGAAGGACTTGCCCTTCCAAGTCCTTAAACTTCTATCGTTATGATTTTATTTTCATCATCCCATTCAATATCTTGCTTTTCGCCATCATTTAAATTTCCACAGCTCATGCCAAAAACTTCTGCTATATTTGTTAATGGAAGATATATTCTTCCATCAATATTTAAGGCTTTTTCTTCCATAAAAAAGATTTTTCCATTTGAAAGAATTATTTTATTATTGTCTATTTGAAGAATTGCAGTGAGATTTTCCCTTGTAAAAGATGCTGTTCTTGTATTCTCATTCCAAATAACTTTTGCTCCTAAAATTTCTGCCATTGACCTTGCTGGGATAAAAGTCCTATCATTTTTTATAAATACTTTTGTTGACATAATATTACTTTTTGTTTTTTCATCTTCTATAACTTTGTATTCGCTATTTTTTGTGTCAATTAAGTATTTTTTCTTCTTTAATTCATTGCCTTTATTTTCAAATTCCCTTCCGCTTTCCACAAAATAAATAGGTCCTTTTTCTCTTCTATAAGTATGTCTTGGAAAATTGTTCCACCAATAATCTAACTTTTCAATATTTTTATCTTCTACCACTTTAAGTTCGTCATCCTTATTTTCTTTTTCATTTTCATTTTTATCTTCTTCCTCTTTCTTATCGATTTCTTCAACAAGTTCAATTAAAGATATAATATTTTCTGATCCATCTTCATAAGTTAAAATCACATTTTTCATATCTTCGACAGAAACTAATTTTGCTTTGGGATTTAGTGAGGAAATTTTTTCAACAATTTCACTTTTTTCAGCTTCAGATAATGAACTTGTATCTTCTATTTTTGTTTTTGAAGGCTTAATTATAGGATACATTTTTGCCAAACTTGTCTTTGCTTCTTCTTTTTCCTTCACCTTTATAACAAATTCAAGTTCCTTTCTTGATTCATCTTTAAAAATCAAATCAAGATTTACTCTATGTTCTCCTGTTTCTAAAGTATTTATATCATTTTTTATAAGGACTTCAACAATTTTATTATCTTCATTTCCCATATAATTTTTAATTAAATCAGAATCTACCTCTTGTCCCTGATTGATTTCGATATTGTTTACTTTTGGAATATATTCATCTGCAAGAGATTTAAAAACTACAATTGGAATTTCTATTATTCTTGATGATGAATTTTTAAATGTCACTTTTACTTTTCCAGTGTAAGTCCCTGGAATTTTTGTGTCTATTTCAGAGTTTGTTATGTCTTCTATTTTTGTATCTTTTGGTAGATTTTTTATGTTGTCCAATAAATTAATTTTTCCATTGTATGGAACTTCTTCTTTTAGAATGTCTTTTTCTTCAATTTTTGGAATCGGACTTATTATTGATCCTTCAATTTTTTCAACAACTTTTACTGGAATTTCAACTTCTTTATTTGAAGTGTCTGAGAAAGTTAAAATTAAAACTGCCTTAGTTTTTCCTAATTTACTAGAATCTACTTTTTCCTTAATTTCTATCTTTTTGATATCTTCTTTTAGATTTGTTATTCCTTCTTTTAATTTTTCTACTGTCACATTTTCATTTAGATTTACTTCTATTTCTTTTGTTTCAGGGATAAATTTGTCAGCTTCTCTTTCAAATCTTGCAACAAAAATTTTATCAGAATCTACTTTAATACTTTTAATATCTTCTATCTTTTTGCCGTCTTGGAACCAATAAACAGAATCGCTGTAATCTTTCCAATTTTTGTCATAAAGAACAGGTTTCTCAGGTAAATTTTTTATTTCACTTAGGTTGGAACCACTTTTTATTGCGAAATTTTTATATTTAGCATTATAACCATTTTTAAAGTTTGAAAATTCAAATCCATCTTCTGTCTCAAAGCTAATCTTATAAAACCCTTCTAATAAAGGTTTGTTCTCTGACCCTTCTCCTGATTCTAGTAACATACCATTGTATAAAAACCTTCCTGCTATATTAATAACATCATCTCTTGTTGGAAGGGGACTATCTTGATCGAGTTTGTGATTAAAATTCCCAATTTCAAACCAATACCAAAACTTGTGATTTTCATCTTCTTC
>QWCE01001083.1_pt1 | contig 44596 bp, 40 predicted proteins | sample 1972531 | NCBI WGS metagenome assembly QWCE01 (sample SAMN09866716, study PRJNA288562) | Human gut metagenome isolate term4_stool, whole genome shotgun sequencing... | reverse complement strand
TGGATCTTAACGTAGTAAAGACAGTAGTCAAAAAGAACGGGGCTGATCTGCAGAAAAAAGCACAGAGATATACTCCTGTAGATACTGGGGCATTAAAGAGAAGCATTGGCCTTAATATCAAAGATGGCGGTTTAACTGCGGTTGTAGCGCCGACAACAGAATATGCAGAATATGTTGAATATGGAACACGTTTTATGGAATCGCAACCGTATGTGCGCCCGGCGCTAGGTGAGCAGAAGCAGATTTTTAAAAAGGATTTAGAAAAGGTAATGAAATAATATGGATCCACAGCAGGAACTATTTACTGCGCTGCTGTTAAAATTAAAAGAAAAATATGAGGATACGGGAATTGGTGTGTATGATACATTCTTACCGCCAGATGGAACCCCGTATCCTTTTATTTATCTTGCTGACAGCACACAGGATGATCAGGCAAATAAAACAACAGTCTTTGGTGCAGTTAGTCAGGTAATCCATGTCTGGCATAACAATCCAAGACAGAGAGGAACACTATCGAAGATATTGCTAGAAATCAAAGATATCTGCTACAAGATCGGAGAAACAAAGAATTTTGGTTGGGGTCTTGTAAGAGTGAATCAAAGAGTCCTCTCAGACGCAACAACAAAAGAACCCCTAATGCATGGGGTTTTAGAATTAGAATTTACATTTAATTAGGAGGTAGCAATGTTAGATTTACAGCTTTTTGGAAATGAAGCGGTACAAGGTAAAAAGATTGTTTATCTGTACCGAATTTTATCAGAAGCACCAACACAGAGTGGTACAGCATTGGCATTCACAACAGAGAATGGCCGTACTAAGTCGAAAGATGCTGATTCTACTGCGACAAAGGATGGTTCTATCAGAACACCTGGTGCTGCAGAAGTGGAAATCACAGCGACATCGATTTTGAAGAAAGGCGATGAGCTAATTAATAAATTAGAGAAGGCACTGGATGACGACGCGTTGATCGAAATCTGGGAAGCAAATTTAGCAGAGCCAGCGGAAGCAGGAAATAACAAGTTCAAAGGAACGTATTTTCAGGGATATTTAACAGAGATTGAATACACAGCTAATGCAGATGAGTTTGTAGAAGTTTCCTTAACGTTTGGTATTAACGGAACAGGTGCAGACGGAGACGTAACTGTAACAACACAGCAGCAGGAACAGGCATATGCATTCGTAGACACACCAAAAACAGGAGCTTAGGAGGATATAACATGTACGAATTACAGATTAATCAGTCAACTTACGAGTTTAATTTTGGCATGGGATTTATGAGAGCGCTAAATAAAACTCTCTCTGTTCCAGTAGAAGACATTAAAGGGAAAACAAAAGAGATTGGAATGCGATATAAGATTGCAGAAGTGATCGAGGGAGATATTGAAGCATTAGAGGATGTTCTTTTGATTGCTAATAAAGGATTTTCACCTAGATTGGAAAAGAAAGAATTAGATAAGTTTATTGAAGATGAAACAACAGATCTTGATGAACTGTTTAAGTCAGTATTGGGTTTCTTAGAGAGTGCAAATGTTACCAAGAAAACGACACAGGAGATTCAAGATGCGATCAAGGAACAGAAACAGGAGAAATAAAAGATTTCGAAGAACAGTACCGGGAGATAGCAATTGACTGCTTCCGGTATTTTGGTTTTACATCATTTGATCAGGTGGATCAGCTGACGATCGCGCAATATGAGATCATGGCTGAAGCGGCAAGATTAAAAGAAGTAGATAAAGACTATCGAAACCATCTGCAGGCATTTCTTAATTTTGCTGTACGAGCAAAAAAGAAAGCAGGAAAAAACAAACAAAGGCCTGTCTATCCGACATTTAAAAAGTTCTATGACTATGAAAATGCGATTGAACAAGCAAAGCAGAAGAATAAACCAGACAGATTTGAAAAGATGAAGAGATTGTTGAGAAGGAGGGAGAGCTGATGGCAGAAACATATAGTGTTGAAGCAATATTGACGGCAAGAGATGCTGGTTTTGAAGCCGGAATGAAAGCAGCTCAAAAATCGACACAATCCTTAGGTGCTGTTTTAAAAAAAGGAATCGGCTTCGGGGCAATGATGGCGATTGGAAATAAAGCCGTATCTGTAGTTACCTCTGGACTTTCTGAAATTGTTAGCGGTTTAAATGAATCAAGTGCTGCATGGAAAACGTTTGAAGGCAATATGGAAATGAATAATCATTCACGAAAAGAGATTGTCAGCACTAAAAAAGAGCTTCAAAAGTTTGCAGAACAAACAATCTACAGTTCCTCTGATATGGCATCTACTTATGCACAGTTAGATGCAGTTGGTACAAAAAGCACAACAAAACTTGTAAAGGGTTTTGGCGGATTAGCAGCAGCTGCAGAAAATCCACAACAAGCAATGAAAACTTTATCCCAGCAAGCAACTCAGATGGCAGCAAAGCCTAAGGTACAATGGCAGGATTTCAAATTGATGGTCGAACAGACACCTGCAGGTATTGCAGCAGTTGCAAAAACAATGGGAAAATCTACGCAACAGTTAATTAAAGATGTTCAAGATGGAAAAATAAAAACAGAAGATTTCTTTGATGCTGTGGCAAAAACTGGAACAAACAAACAGTTTACCAAATTGGCAACAGAATATAAGACTGTAGGACAGGCAATGGATGGCTTGACTGAAACAGCATCTAATAAGTTACAGCCAGCGTTTGATAAAGTATCCAGCATTGCGATTAAAGGAGTTAGCAACATCACAAACCTTCTCGATAAAGTAGATGGTGATAAAATAGCAACAAAGATAGGAGGATTCGCATCAAAAGCAGGGAAATACTGGGATGTTTTTAAAACAGATGCAAAAGAAGTGGGACAAGCATTCGGTTCTGCAGTAAGTGCTATTGGAAAAAGTACGGGAAAGCTAAACGGCTCTTTTGGATCCGACAAATCTGTGTCTGGTTTTAAAAGTGTAGTTGATAGCATCTCAGGGGGATTAAAAGCTCTAGCTGGTTTTGCGGAAAAACATTCTGGAGCGATTGCAAGTCTTATAACAACGTTGCCAAAGATATTAATTGGGTTTAAAGCATTTAAAATTGTAAAAACTCTTGCACCTGGGATAGGAAGCTTTACGAAATCAATTTTATCGTTAGCTGGAAAAGGAATTACAGGACTTGCAGCAAAGCTTTTTGGGGTAGCAGCAGGCGAGGTGGCCACAGGAAATTCGGCTAAAGTAAGCAATAAGTCAGTTTTAACGATGGCAAAAAGTACAATGATGTTAGGCGTAGGAGTTTTAATGGTTGCAACTGGATTTGGGATTATGGCACAAGCAAGTATTGCACTAGCTAATTCCGGCGGATTGGCAATAGGGATAATGCTTGGGATGAATGGTGCATTGGCTGCACTTGTAATTGGCGGAATGGCTGCAATGAAGATATTTTCTCAAACACCAGCAAGAGCACAAGCTGGAGCAGTAGCTTTACTCGCTTTAGGAGCAGGAATATTAATGGTTGCAGCAGGCCTAGCAATCATGTCAGCAGCAAGTATCGCACTTGCTAATGCAGGAACACCAGCGATTGCTTGCATGGCAGGAATGGTTGTAGCAGTTGGAGCATTAATGGCAATCGCAGGAGCGGTTGGACCAGCGATGACAGCAGGGGCAGTTGGATTTATAGCTTTTGGAGCAGCAATTGTCCTTGTTGGAGCAGGAGCATTATTAGCAGCTGCATCGCTATCAGTTGTTGCAGGAGTATTGCCAACAGTTGTTCAATACGGAACATCAGGAGCGGTAGCAATCGCTGCACTTGGAGTAAGTATGGTTGTCTTTGGGGCTGGATCATTGGTAGCAGGAGCTGGTTGCGTTGTACTTGGAGCCGGTCTTTTAGCAGTAGGAGTAGGAGCTACGACAGCAGGAGCCGGGCTTTTAATACTTGGAACATCGCTTACAGTAACAAGTACGGGATTTACTGCATTTGGAAATGTTATCAAAACTGTCATTGGCGCAATCAGCGGAGGGCTTCGAAGTGTACTTGATGGAATTTCGGGCGTGATCAAGTCTGTTGGAGAATCTGCGAAGAATGCAGGAACTGGATTTAAGAGTGTAGCCGAAGGAATCAAGATGATTTCCGGATTATCGATAGGATCTATTGCAAAAAGCCTTGGGGCAGTAGCAATCGGGATTGGAAAAATCTCTCGTAAAGGCTCCGACATACAACAGACTGCAAACGGCATGAAGACTCTATCAGCAGCATCAACATCTGTAAATTCAAGCTTTGGATCCATGGGAGTGAAAGCAACATCAGCGCTATCTGGAATCAAAAAATCAATGTCTAGTACGGCCAATGCTGCAAAATCATCCGGAAAGAAGATGGGAAGCGGATTCACCTCTTCCATGCAAAGTGGATTAAGCAAAGGACCAGCCATTGCCTCAAAAGCTGTATCTAGCACAAATTCAAGATTACGTTCAGGACGATCTGGAGCATATAGTGCAGGTGCTTATATCAGTCAAGGTTTTGCGCAGGGAATGAGGTCATGCCTTGGACAGATCGAAGCTGCAGCATCCAGAATGGTATCAGCAGCAGAAAAGGCAATTAGGGCAAAAGCTCAGATTCATTCACCATCAAAACTTACAAAGAAAGACGGTCGATACATTGCAGCAGGTCTTGCAATTGGGATCAGAAGCGGAATAAACAATGTGAAATCTGCAGGTAAGACTTTGGCAAAAACAGCTATTGATACAATGAGGAAAGCTACAAAGACACGAAAATACGAAGATGCTGCAAGCAGTGCAGTCGATAAATATAAATCGTCTATGAATAGTAAAGTATCCAGTGTTACAAAATCATTGAACAAGACAATAGACACTGGCATCAAAAAAGCAAAAAAACAGAATCCAAAACTTAAAAAGGCCTATACGAAGGTTGGAAAGATTCTAAAATCTGACATGAGCAAAACTATAAAGAACCAAGGACAAAAAGCAATCAATGCGGCAGATAAGGCGTTAACAGCTCTTGGGAAGAAATATCAAGAGAAATACGATGCGATTGTCGCAGATCGGGATAGCTATAAGAGTAAATTGGTTGATTATGGAGATCTTTTTAGCTCAGATAGTTATGGGTTTATTTCTATTGTGGATTTTAAAGCACAGAAAAAGCAGGTCGAACAGCTTGCAAAAAATATGGAGAGACTTAAAAAGGTGCTTCCGTATGATCTCATGAAAGATATCCAAAATCTTGATACTGCACAGGGTCTGAAATATACAACAGAACTGTTAAAGAAAAGTGATGCGTGGTTAACACAATACGGAAAAGATTATACAGCTTTTATGAATACAGCTAATTCTAGTGCAGAAGCATATTATAAGCCTTATATTGATCAGATTGATAAAGATTATAATAGCGCAGTTACGAGCGAATTGAATAAGCTGAAAACAAAAATGAATACAATTGCAAAAGAAGCAACTGCAGGTTTTGTGAAGGGGCTAACATCTAAATCTAACAAGAAAGCCTTAAATAAGGCGGCAAAAGATTTGGCTAATATCCTCACAAGGGCAGTGAAAGGAAAACTAAAAATCCACTCACCATCACGTGTCATGAAAGCCCTAGGTGTTTTTGTTGTAAAAGGATTTGTCAAGGGAATTTCTTCTATGGGTAATACACTGGATAAAACGATGAACAATATTATAACAATTCCAAACTTTGATAATCTTGCGATTGCAGGAGATGTTGGCGGTAGTCTTAGTAGTGATTATGACTACTATGCACAAGCAGAGTATACGATTGTTGTTCCAGTTGATCTCGATGGCAAAGAGGTTGCAAGAGTAACAGCTCCATACACAGAAGCAGAGCTAAGCAAACGGCAGACAAGACAGAACAGAAAATTAGGAAGATTGTAACAGGAGGCGCATATGCAATACAAATTTATAGATATCTATGATTCACAAGATGAGATTGCATTGCCTTCTGAAGCAATGAATTTCAATGGAAAATTTCTTGAAAATGAGATTCTGGGGTATAGGACACTATATGTTAGTGGAAGGGAATCTCTTGCTCCTGAATTAGAATTTTTTGACCGAACCAGAAGACACGGTAAAGAGGTTAAGAGAAGACGATTCACAGAAAGAGTGATTACGGTAGGATATCAGCTGATGAGTCCTACCGCTTTTGATTTCCGTCTGGCCTATAATAAGATGGCTCAGATTTTAAATGTGGATTCTGCAAGGATTGTATTTGCAGATGAACCAGATAAATATTTCACTGGAACACTTACTTCGATTGGAGATGTAGATCCTGGAAGATTATGTATTACTGGAGAATTAGAATTTACATGTGCTGACCCATTCAAATATTCGATAAAGGAAAAAGCATATAGTTTATCTAAAAAAACAGAGATCTATTATGAAGGGACACAAGAGTGTTTCCCCAAAATACAATGGAAAATGAAAAGTAATGCTGGATATGTTGCAGCATATAAAAATGATGCGCAAACAATCATACAGATCGGAAACGTATCAGAACAACAAGGGTCTGGAAATACATTTCAAACTGGAGATATTATTACGGCACAATGTGAAGACGCAAAAATTTTTGTGAATAATAGGGAATCAGAAACACTTGGAGCACTAGGGAATACATGGGAGAGTTTTTATTTATCCCCTGGAGAGAATACGATCGGAGTATTGACGTCAGATTGGAGCGGGATTCCAGAAGCCCAATTATTAGTGAGGGAGGTGTGGTTATGATATTGTATTTTGCAGATCGTGAATTAAATATTATAGGGAAAACCTCAACTAAGCTGCCGAAAGGAAGTGTTATATCAAATGATAAAAAAATAGAAGATATTGAAACAATGGCAACATCTTTTGAATGCGATGTATCATATACGGCATCGGACCAGAGGAATATTGAGATTTGCACAACACCAGGAAACTATATTTTGCGGAAGACAGAAAATGATGAGGATATAATGTTCCAGATCATAGATTCTGAGAAAGATGACGACTCTATGACTTGGCATATCTATTGCGAAGATGTTGGAATGGAATTATTAAATGAAGTTGCATTAAAAACAGAAGAAGCCAAGTCCTGGACAGCAACGCAAGCAATATCAAATACAATTATAGGAAGTGGATATGAGATAGGAATCAATCGGAGTGATAGTACCCAGAAACTTTGTGAATTTTCAGAGCAGACAAGATCAGAAAGGTTAAAAGACATTGCTGATTTATTTGCTATCGAAATTGATTATCGCTTCGATTTGAGCAGCGATGAAAAAACGGTATCTCACAAATACATTGATATATACAAAAAAAGAGGTGAAAGCAAGGGTGTAATACTGAGAAAATATATCGATTTTGACAAAATAACTGTTTCAAAATCAATACAGAATTTGGCAACATCGTTATACGCATATGGTGCTGCAGATACGTCCGGAGTAGCAATAACGTTAGAAGGGTATGCATATGATGATGGCGATTTTGTCATTGTACAACAAGAATTTGATGATAGAAACGGGGACGGAATACCAGATAAAGGATACTGTTTACAATCCAGAAACGCTCTTGAAAAATGGGGAAGGTGTATCGATGGGACAAAAAGGCATATAACGAAAATATACAATCTCGATACAGTTGATCAGAAGACATTGTTCGAAGGAACGTTGAAAGAATTAAAAGCAATTTGCGATATCGCAACAAATTATGAATGTGATATATCAAATACGACCAAAAGCATATCACTTGGAGACACGATTAATATGGTGGATGAAAGTGCTGCATTATTTTTATCATCAAGAGTTTTAAAGATAGAAACCTCTGTAGTAGACAAAACAAAGAAATTGACTCTGGGTAAGTACTTAATCAAGAGTAATGGAATTTCAGACCAGACGAGACAAAATATCACACAGATTATTACGACGGTTATTGGAAGCAGGGTTCAAGAGATGTCTGCGGATGACGTCAGAAGTATATGCGTGTAATGTAAAGGAGAAATATGATATGGCATTAATGGGAGAAGAAGCTTTAAAAGAAGTCTGGAATATGATAAAAGGAAAAATCTCAGAAGAAAAGCAAATGTATAAATGGGTTTTTACAGATAAGAACTGTACAATGTCAATATTTCGCCAAATGAACATTTGTAATATCAGGGTGACCGCTAAAAATGACCTATCAGGCTTCGAGCTAAAATTGCCGGAAGGTTTTTATCCGGATAACGAAATTAGCGATGAAAATGGAATATCAATCGCAATAAATGGAGCTACAAGTGTAAATATATCTTCTGGGAAGACAACTTCATTATCCTATAGCACGTCAAATTTTCTGCCAGATGAAAGCTATAAAATGTAGGGAGAACTGAAATATGATAACGATTGATAATGATTTAAGGACAATAAATATACCTTCTGACACTAGATTGCTTGGAGTGGTAGGTGATAAGGATGTAAATACATTAGAATTTGAAATGCCACGGAGATATAAAGGGTTAGATCTGTCTGAGTATGAAATACAGATAAGATATAAAAATATTGAACGAGGAAGATTAAGATATATGGAAGGTGAATATGATCCACCTAATATTGTTTTCAACGATGAAAAAATTAATTTTTATTGGGTAATCGGTAACGATGCCTGCAGCTATCGTGGAATAACAGAGTTTTCAATATTTTTGGAAAAAGATAACCGTAAATTCAATACCAGATGGGCAGCACTTCCCGTTTTTGAAAAACAATTTCCAGAAGTAGGACACACAGTGAAGGATAGCGAATTGGTAGAAATTGATGTAGATGAGATGAAATTTAGTGTTGAAGATGAAATACTTATAATGTCTCGAAAATAGGAGGTTAAAAATGAAGAAAACAGTAAAAGGATTTGTAGATTCAGAAGGAAATGAATATCAGTATAAAGATGAAATTGCCCGTTCACAAAATCAAAATTTAGAAGAAGAGATTAACAGTAATAAAACTTACATGGATAAAGTTAAAACCGAATTAAAAAATGATAATAAAACATTGAATGGAAGAATCGATACTATACTAACAGGTACTGTAAATACAACAAAACTAGTAACAGTACATTCGGCAACTATTAGAAACAACGGCGCCAGCGACCTTACATTTAAAATTAGTAGCAAAGACAATGAAACACTGAAAAGCATAAAGGATAAATCACCTACAGTTATAAATACTAATGTTATTGCTAAAGCATTAGATGGAGTAGCAATAAATGGTAAAGGCATCCCATCAAGTTATAATGTAGAGTCAACAAACGATGAATATGTTATAACTGTGTACTCGGGATCAAGTAGTGTCGTTGGGCAGTATGTTTTTATGGCAGTTGTAACAATAGCATATGAAGACATTGCGACAGATATAAGTTCAGCCGAATTAAAAGATGTAAGAGCAGGTGCTGATGGTACTGTATATAAGAGTGCGGGAGAAGCAGTTAGACAGCAGATTGGCTCACTAAAGAGTGATACATCTAGAATTAAAAAAAGTCTAAAAACTACGTATGTGGATATGAATTTGTTTGCGTTGGGAACGATAAATAAAGATACAGGGGAAGAAGAATCCTCTAATAAAATATTACGATCAATTATCGATGTTAACGCAACAGAAGATATTACAATCAAATTACCTAAAGGTTACCAATGGAATGTTGCACATTGGTTAGCTGGAAAATATAGAACCGACTTGTGGAACGAAAATGGTTGGTATCAAAACCTAACTATCGAAAAAACTACGGCAAATTATAAATATCGAATATTAATTAGGCGATCAGACGGTGCTGATATTACACTTAGTGAACTTATAGGTGCAGCTGAAACAAATCGTGAAGACTTACAATCGTTTGACAAGATTGATAATTTAAAGAAAAAATTAAATGAAGTTGATAAAAAAGTTGATAATTTAAGTACCGAAACAGACACAACCTTGACTAAAACTGGAAAGGCTGCGGATTCGGCTGTAGTTGGAAAAGAAATTGGTTCACTAAAGGAATCATTAGAGGAATGTATTGATATAACAGCTTCACGAAATATTTTAGCTTTTGAAAATTATACAAGAGGGAAATATTATTCAGCTTCAAGTGGAAGTGATAGATATAATGATAGTTTTACAGCCATAGACGATTACGTAAAGATCGAACCAAATACGGATTATGTATTATCTATATTTTCTGATGGAAATTATGAAACTATGCCCAATGCAGTGGTTATTCAATACGATGCAGGTAGAAAATATATTTCGGGGGCAGACGTGAAAACATTCAAGACTGCAATAAATGCTAGATATATTAGAGTATCGATGGCAAACGTATATTTTGATAAGCAAGTAATGCTAGAAAAAGGTACAGAACCTAGTAAAATTTGGACACCTTATTATAAGACATTATATTTAAAAGGTGAAAAGATAATCAATTTTCTATACGAAAATATCAAAAATAAACCAACTATAAATGGAGTAGAGATTTCTGGAAATAAAACGTCAAAAGATTATGGAATCCCAGATGTTCACGAAATTACGGAGACATACAATCTTTATAAAACAAATGAAATTACAGTTGATATAAATGGGAATGGGGATTTTAGAAAATTACAAGATGCAATAAATAGCATTACAGATAATTCCCAAAACAACAGGTATGTAATTTATATAAAAGAGGGTGAATATGATTTGGCGGAAGGAATATCAGATGACGAAAATGATAGTTCGGTCGTTGGATTGATGATTCCGAATTGGGTGACATTGAAAGGCTTAGGTAATCGAGAAAATGTCATATTAAAAGCTAAATTTATCAACAAAAAGCTGTATGTATCTACATTAAATTTTAAGGAAACGGGTGCTATAGAAAACCTGACTGTCATTGGTGAAAATACAAGGTATGTAATACACGATGATTTTGCAAGAAACTCAAGCGGATACAAACGAAATGTAAAGCACTGTAGAATAAAAGGTGTCACAACGTATTATTCTACGATATATGGTGCTGGAACAGGAGATGGGGCTGACTGGGAATTTGAAGATGTCATTTTTGATGGCTCACAAGTTGGCGCAAATTCAAAGCCAGCTAATACATTTACTGTGCATAATGTATTGGCGTCTCAAAAAAATAGGAATATAGTATTTAAAAATTGCATTTTTGTATCTACCAGCGAAAGAAATGTTAAATTCAAAACAATTGCGTATAGAACTTCCACAGGGGCTGACAATGCGAATAATATGCTGACCAACGTTTCGTTATATGGTTGTAAATTTGATGGAACTAGTAAAGGATTTGAGCTTGTCGAAGAAAATCCAGATGTGTATGGTAAAGGATGCTACTACTTTGTAAATGGATATGGAAATATAAACGCTGGTTATGAAATTACTACAACGGATAATAAAGATTATTCAAGCCGAGTTAATCTCATATAATTAACTAAAGCAGGCTTTAGTTAATTAGAAAGACAGAAAAGACCAGACAGGTCTTATTTTTTTTATATTGATTATTTGTATATAACCTAGTAAAATAAAAATAACCCAGATTCAGGCTGCAACCTATTACTGGGTTATTGATACAATATGTTATTTCTTAGACCTATTGTATCATTTGTAAAAATAAAAGTAAATACAATGTTATCAGATCAAGAAAGAAATGCAGGTATGAAACGTATCAGATTCGAACAAAAAATGTATGAAAAAGATAAATACATAGAACAAACGATAGAATACTGTAACAAATATGGTGGCTTTGTTGAAATAGACAGTGATTTTTGTGTCTTTGCGATTTATGATGGAACAGAGCATTGGATTGGATATGCTACACCTGTAGATATGGATTGGTTTGAACAACAATTTCAATGATACAGGAGGAAAAATAATGTCAAACAGACCACCGATTCCAGAAGCTATGAAACGTAAAGTAAGACAGGAAGCATATTTTGGATGTGTAAAATGTGGATGCCCGATTATTGAATACCATCACATAGAACCATGGAGCAAGGTGAAAAAGCATGAAGCTAAAAATTTAGTAGCATTATGTCCTAATTGTCACAGAGAAGCTACGGTAGGTGCTTACTACGAAGAGAGGGTTATTGAAGATAAGAAGAATCCTATCAATAAAAAAACTGGACTAGTACAAAACCAGATCATGTTAAGAAAATTTGATGATATCGTTGTAAAACTTGGTGGAGCTGAAATATCAAAAACACAAAATATTTTAACTGTATTTGGGGCACGTATATTGTATTTTAATATTGATAAAAATGGGAGAGCGCTTCTGAATGCAGTATTTTTGACCAGAATATGCAACTTATAGCTGTTATACAAGATAATGAATGGAAGGCATTTTTAGATAAGGATTTATGGGATATAAGGTATTCTCCTGGACATTTGGTAATAAATTTAGAAGCGAGAAAAATTTTTCTTAATTTGAAAGTCAAGGGAAATACTATAAATATACGAATGAAGTGTAATGTATTTGGTAATAAGGTAGAAGTTACTGAAGAAAAATTACAGATAAATGGATGTAGTATGATAAATTGCAGACTTATTGGTGGAGGAATTGGTATAGGATAGAACGAAAATGGAAGATATAAAAAAGATTGTTAAAAATCATAAATGTTTGGTTATATTAGTAGTGTTATTAGTACTTGGGATTATAATAGGTATCTCAATTAGATATAAAATCATAAGTATTCCGGAATGGCTAGGATTTACAGGATCATTTCTTGGAGCAATAATTGGTGGCATGATAACATTTTTAGGAGTTCATGTTACATTAAAAAAATCAGATGAAGATAGAAAAAATGATAAAATGGATGAAATTCGTCCGTATTTAACATTAAAAGTTGAGACAATCGGATTTTTAAATGAAAAAGACGGAATATGGGTAGAAAACAGAAAAGTGGCTAAGGATTCTAATGAATGTGAAAATCAACAAGCTATAGCTATTATTAAAAATGTTGGGCTGGATAGTGCAGTAAATATAAAATGCAATGGGACTTATTTGGCAACAGCAATTGAAAAAGGGGAAGAGTCAAAAAAAGCCATAAATTACACTTATAATAAAGGAGAACAGGATAACAACGAAATTTATTTGCGTTTTACATTTAATGATCTAAGAGAAAATCAATATGAACAGGAAATGATTTTTGAATTAGAGAAAAATGAACGTAGTGAATTTAATGAAAAAGGTGTACAAAAAAGCCCAAAATTAATACAGGAATAAGGCGTTCGAAAGAGCGCCTTTTATAATGCAAAAAATTACCTAATTGTATAGCAAAAAGGACGTTCAAAAAAAAAAACGTCCTTTTGAAGAAATTCGATGTATAGGGGTTTTATACATCAAGTATGAAAAAACTTCCTTAAAATTATAACAATATTTTACAATAAAGTCAAGAAAGGAGACAAGCAAATATGAGAATCAGAGCAAGACCAAATAAAGGTCTTATTTTTGTGCAAAAAACTAAAAAACAGAAAGGAAAAAAACATGAAAAAAGGAATTATCGTAGCAATTACAGTAGTAATCTGTGCAGTACTGGCGGCAACATATGCATTCGCAAATCCAAGCAAGGCAGCGAAAACAGAGCCTACAACAAAGGAAAAAGAGGTAAAAGAGGTAACTACAACAGAAAAAGAAAAAACAACTACGGAAGCAACAACAGAATCAAAAAAGGCAGCGATCGAGGAAGAGACATCCGAAGAATCCGCTACAGATCAGGAAGAGGATGATTCGGAAGAGATTACAGATCAGAAAAAAAATGAGCCTGAATCAGATTTAGAAGATAATGAAGAGATCGATGATGAAGAAACGGATCGATGTGATCATGAATGGTCCGAACCTAGTTATGCTATCGACCCAGAATCAGAAACGGGATATATAATCACACAGGATTGCAAAAAATGTCACCTTGTGAAAGATACAGCCATAACGGAAGAAGAATACGAAGAAGCAACAAAAGATCAGGAACCTTCCGAGGAAGATTGCGAGTATGAAGACAACGGAGAGAATGATGCAGAAGTGATTGAATAGCGGAAAGGAGCACTGTGGAAGATGACGAATACTTAAGAAGGCATGAGCATGAAGAGTTTGCAAGACGTGTTGATCAAGAAAATAAACGCCAGAATCGCAGATTAGATATCGTAGAGTCTACGTTAAGCCAATTAAATGAATTGACAATTTCTGTACAGAATCTTGCAACGAACATGAAACACATGTTAGACATTCAAACAGAACAGAATAAACGACTTGAAGAGTTAGAAAACCGAGACGGAGAGAAGTGGAGAAGCATATCTATGTATGTCCTGACTGCATTAATCGGTGCAGTGCTCGGATTCGTACTTAAAGAAGTTGGATTATAAAATAAAGGAGAAAGACGTTATGAAAGAATTATTTGAACAGAATAAGTTGTTGTTTTTAGCAGTGATCACAATTTTGATTGCTGTTTTTTTAATTAAGAAACTGATTGAATATGTGCAGAAAAAAGGATTGGAAGGAATCAGACTATATGTCTATGAGCTGTTCGTGGAATCAGAGGAACGATTCAAAGAATCTGGACAAGGGCAAGCTAAGTTTGATTACGTAATACAGCTGGCAAGATCGCTATTACCGAAGCCAGTACAGATCTTTGTGACCGATAATATGTTAAAAGAAGCTGTGCAACTGTGGTTTGACGGCATTAAAGATCTACTCGATGATGGTAAATTAAATGCTTCAATTTTAGAAGAAAGAGAAGAAGAGAGAAAAGGAGAGTGATCGGAATGGCACATGTAACAAATAAATGCATCAAGCTTGTGAAAAAATTTGAAGGACTTTATAAAAAAGCTTATCGAGATGAGGTCGGCACCTGGACGATCGGCTATGGAATTACTAATGCAGATAAATCTATCACAGGAGCAACGATAAAAGCTGGACTCGTGATCTCTGAAAAGACAGCGGATAACTGGCTTGAAAGATCACTGAATAGCAAATATCTGCAAAAAATCATGAAATATGATAAAAAGTATAATTGGAATCAGAACGAAATTGATGCCCTTGTATCTTTTGCATATAATATTGGCAGCATTGATGGGCTTACAGCTAATGGAACTAGATCTAGAGCCACGATTGCAGCTAAGATTTTAGAATACAACAAAGCTGCTGGGAAAGTCTACAGAGGATTGACAAGAAGAAGAAAAGCAGAAAGAAAACTATTCTTGACAGCGACAAAAGCTAAGAAGAAAGCTGTGAAAAAAGTCTACGCAAAAGTTAATACTAAGCATGATCCGTTGACAATCAGAAAGTCTGCATCTTCGACAGCAGCAGTGCTTGGAAGAGTACCGAAGAAATCTAAAGTTGAAGTTCTGAAAAAGGGTAGTACCTGGACTAAAATTAAGTATAAAAATACAACAGGATACGTTGCTACAAGATACCTTAAATTTTAAATCGAACCAGGGAGAAATCCCTGGTCTTTTTTATTGCAAAAATAAACCAAAAAAGCTTAAAGAAACATTTGACAATAAGCCAAAAAAAAGTTTATTGTAAAGACAGTAAAAATCTAAAAAATATAGAATTATTCTGTTACTAATTTGTTACTAAATACAGTGATTTAGAGATAGTTTACATATATTAAAATATTCAACAAACCGCTTAAATGTGATGTTTTTGATATTTATTATTTATTTAAATTTATATGGATATAAAACTGCAACATATTTTGATGAAAAATTGTTTAATATAGGCGCACAGCTGGCAGATAATCATAGCGATCTATATGATTATTGTAAGAGCACAAATCAAAGTTCTTGTTATCAGTTAATGACTGGAAGAAAAGCCACATTTCTGGAATATTTTTACCCTAATCCATTGGAATTTGCGGAAAATGCTAGAAATTACGAGTGCCCAAAAGGAAATGCAATAGGCTTTATGTATTATCCAGCAGGAGAAGAAAATGATGATTATTGGATTATGGAGGGGTTTGTAAATAAAGAATTATTGGCAGATTGGAAGTCTGTTGCATATACAGAAAGAGAAAAAGAGTTATTGGAAAATTCCAGAAAATATTATACAAACTCAGTAAACACAGTTAATTCTATGAAATCATATTATGAGATTAAACCTTCTTATGATTCAATTAAGAATATAGAAGGTGGAAAGTTAAGTAAAGAAGTTGCAAAAGGAGCAGTTGATTATTTAAATGCAATTCGTGTGGGAGCTGGACTAAATCCATTGGAATATTCAGAACAATTGTCTATGGATGCACAGTGCAAATCTACGTACACGGTATATTTGGCAAAAAATAATATAAAAAATTCATCACCTCATAATCCACCAAAGGTAGAGGGATTAAGCGATGAATATTATTCAAAATGTCAAAGTGGCAATGGAGAAAATTTATACTCATGTGGAATAATAAGTACGAGTATCATAGACAGTATTAGTAGTGCATTAGATGATAGTCAAGGGACAGGACAATATTATAATAGAGGTCATAGATATAATCTGTTAAATCCTGAATGGAAATATATTGGAGTAGGAAATACGTTGCAACAAGCATGTCATAAATTGTCAGGAACGCAGAGTTCTAATGTAGATGTTGTTGCATGGCCACCAAAAGGAATTACTATTTCAGAAAGTGGATTTTCGCCATCAGGAATGTGGACATGTCAGTTTTATAATAAGTTAAAACCGACAGCTGATACTACAATAACGATTGAATGTCTCAATAGCAATAAGAAATGGAAGATTGATCCGAATAATCTTTTAGAAAATCAAAATTATGAAAGAAGTGGGGATCTTATTTCCTATAGCGATGATTCTATTGTTTTTAAAATAGGAGGAGTTTATCAAATAACATATGATCATCTTACAGATGCAAATGGGAATGAAACAAGTTATTCTTATAGAACAGTGTATGAAAAAGCTTATATTGGATCAGAAGAGGAGAAAGTACCACAATCTATAAAATTAGATAAAACATCAGAAAAAGTTTTGCTTGGTACAACGAGTAAGTTGATTGCCAAAGTAAGCCCGGATAATATAAAGAATAAAAGAATTTATTTTGCAAGTAATAACAAAGAAGTGGCTACTGTAAATGAATGTGGTGAGATTACAGCCCATTCGTTAGGAACAGCTGATATAACAGCTACAAGTGAAAATGGAAATATAACAGCTACATGCAAAATAATAGTAGTAAAAACTTTAGATCAGACAGATGATCAGCCAGAAAAGGAACCAACAAAGGAACCAGAAAAGGAACCAACTGGAGCAATAACAAATGGAAATGTTAATAATAGTAATAACAAGTCTGATTTATCACAAGGACATAAAACAAATAACAGCAAAAAAGAAAATATAACCATTAGTAAAGCAAAAATTAAAAGTGCGAAAAAGAAAAAATCCTCAAAGTCCTTAACAATAATATTATCAAAAGCAGTACCTAAGGTAACTGGTTATCAAATAAAAATATATTCATCCAAAAAGAAAGCTAAGAAGAATAAGGGTGCTATTTGGACAAAGATTGTACAGACAAATTCCAAGAAAATAGTTATTAAAAATAAAAAATTAAAAAACAAAAAAACACTTTATATTCGGATACGTGCTTATAAGAGAATCAATAGAAAGAATAAATATAGTACGTGGTCAGAGATTAAGAAAGTAATTGTTAATTAGTAATGATTTCAGTGAATCATTACGAGTGTTGCTTCTTTCAAGCTAAAATAAAGACAGAAAATAATAACTCATGCGATGGAATATTTAATGTACACGGACATTCCGGTAATTAAGATTGCGATGAATAATGGATTTGCTTCAGTTGCAGCATTTAATAAAGTATTTAAAGAAAAAATGGAATTATTCGATGGATCTTTATGAGCAAAATCTGTCAGATGTAACATTAAATAAACGAAGATTAAAGCAGCTGGATCAGATATTCATTGAAGAACTTCAAGAAATCAAAGAAGATATGAAGTATCAAAAAAAGGCAGCGTATCAGGAAATTATGTTGGAGAATTATATATTGCAATAAGGATGAAAATGATAAAATCCCTCATGTATGATATTAATAAGAAGTTTCATATATCATACATGGGGGATTTTTAATGTGTATTGCTTTTAAGATAGTTTCTATGCTTTAAAATTTAGAAACAATTTTTGATGATATCTTCGTCAAGACCATTTTTACAAGTGATATTTCCTATCACAAAATATAAGATTCCACCAGCAAGAAGTCCCCATACAACAGCATTGATTCCAGCAATCTGGACGTTATAATAACAAAATACATAAGTGATCGCAGCACCGAGAGAACTAAAGACTGCTGCCTGTTTTGTTCCTTTCTTCCAGAATAATCCTCCGACCAAAGGCCAGAAAAAACTGCATTCCAGACCACCTAAGGCAAATAGATTCAGAAAGAAAATGATATCAGGTGGATTGATCGTAAGTAAGATAACGATCACACCAAATGCGAACGTAACGAGCGTGCTCATTTTCCCAACATTTTTGTTATAAGACTGAATTTTCACAGGATCATCTTTGACAACATAGTTACGCCATAGATCTTTCACGATCGCTGCAGAAGCAAGAATCAAAAGAGAATCAGCGGTAGACATAACAGCAGCCATAGGAGCAGCTAGGAAAGTTCCTGCAAGTCCGACTGGCATGATCTTCTGAACGATGTATGGGATAAAGTAATCAGACGTCGGAAGGTTCTTAGTATCTACCAGTGCACCGGCCCATGTACCAGCCATATGCATACCAACGATGATAAAACTGCAGGTAACAGCACCGATCCACATCGCAGAATGAAGACTCTTTGTATTTTTAAATCCCATAGAACGAACGGCTGTCTGAGGAAGTCCAAGTGTACCAAATCCTACAAGAATCCAGAAACTAAGTAGCGTACCGGGACTGTACTTTGAAAATAGATCATCATATACTCCAGGCAGATTCTGTGCCAGTCCGGCATCAATACCAGCAAGTCCGCCGCCAGCTTTTAATACAAAGAATAAAAGTAAAAATGTACCGACACACATGATAATTCCCTGAATCGTATCTGTGATCGCAACAGCGCTGAAACCACCAAAAGATGTATAAATGATAACAACTGCTCCAAAGATCAATAAAGAAACAACATGATCAAGTCCAGTGATAGAAGAGATCAAAGTTGCTCCGCCAGTAAATTGTCCGATCATCTGTGCCATGAAGAAGGCAACCATAAGTAAGCTGGTTACAATAACTAAAACATCACTTTTATAACGAGCCTTTAAATAACCTACAACAGTAACGGCACCAGTTCTTCTGGAAACTAAAGCAAGTTTGTTACCAAGGACACCTAGTACCAGAAATGTGATCGGAACTTGAACTGTAGCGATCCATGCCTGTGCATATCCATAAGTAAGACCAGCAGCTCCTGGACCAGAAATAAAGGAACTTACAGAAGTATAAGTTGCCATGGTTGTCATTGCCAGAAGAAGTCCGTTCATATTTCTTCCACCGATGAAGAATTTTTTCTCGGAGGATGTATGCTGTTTTTTATTCTGACGGTTACTGAAAATGATACCGATCGCAGCATTTAAGGCGAGGTAAACAATAAAAATTGCAAGAATGATTTTCTGATTTGCTGACATTTATTCTTCTTCCTCCTCTTCATCGTCATATTCAAAATTAATAAATACATGTTTTAATAGGTACCAGACACCGATCAAAGAAAGTATGATCGTTCCGAATGTTGACACACTAAACCATGCGGGCATACCTAGAAAATAAAGACCAGTACCATTTAACAAAAACGCACTGGCAATATGCCAAGCACAGCAGATCAATACAACAATCAATGTTCCACGGATTTCACGCATACACTGTTCATGTTTCTCCTGTCTTGTTAATTTTTTCATATTATATGATCTCCTTTAATAAAAGGTCAGATTCGCAAAGGATATCTGCCAAAAGTATTATCTTACAAATATGGAAGAAAATCAATTATTCTTAACATTTTAAAGAGATAAGATCAAAAAGAATGTTATAAAATAGTTTGAATAACATATTCATCTTTGGTATAATAAATCATATCAGTATGCAGAAATACAGGAGGCTTTTACTATGGAGAATAAAAGTAGTTACCAGATAAACGAGCAGGGAGTGCTCGGGGAAGTGAAAATTGCAGATGATGTGATCGCAGTGATCGCAGGAATTGCAGCAACTGAAGTGACAGGAGTTGCCAGAATGTGTGGGAATATCACGAATGAACTGGTAAGTAAACTTGGAGTGAATAATCTGTCCAAGGGAGTCAAAGTTGTCGTAGAGAATCATCATGTAAGAGTCAATCTTGCATTAGAACTTGACTATGGAGTTAGTATTCCAGAGATTTCTAAGAAAGTTCAAGATCGTGTGAAAGCAGCAATCGAGAACATGACAGGATTAAAGGTCAGAGAAGTTAACGTCCGTGTCACAGGCGTTGCAGCAGAAGAAGAGTAAGAAAGAATATAAAGCAAAGTCAGACGGGACTGATCGCAGTTCCGTCTTTGTATCGCAGAAAGGAACCCTAATGAAAAGAAGTGAGGTAAGAGAACATATTTTCAGAATTTTATTTTGTGTAGAATTTTGTGAGAAAGAAGAATTTGAAGATCAGGTTGAATTATATTTTCATGGACATGAAAATATCAATGAGAAGACACAGAAAGAAATTACAGAGAAAACAGAGAATCTGATCGAACATTTAGATGAAATCGATGAACAGATTTCTGCACATACGAATGCATGGAATTTAGAGAGACTTGGAAAAGCTGAATTATCTATTTTAAGACTTGCAACCTATGAAATCTTATTAGATGAACAGGTGCCAAGAAAAGTAGCGATCAATGAGGCAGTAGAACTTGCAAAGAAATACTGCAATGAAAAGGCAGCACCATTTATCAATGGTGTCTTAAGTAAGATTGGACAGGATATGGATGAAGAGTAAAGTTTTTTCTGTAACACAGATTAATACTTATATCAAACGAATGTTTCAAAGTGATTATGCCTTAAGGAGGATTTCAATCAAGGGACAGGTGTCAAACTGTAAGTATCATTCTTCTGGGCATATTTATTTTTCATTGAAAGATGAAGAAAGCCAGATTTCTTGTGTGATGTTTGCGAGTGCAAGATATAATGGATTGCAGTTTGAATTAGAAGATGGACAGGAAGTCATTGTGGATGGAAATGTCAGTGTCTATGAGCGTGGCGGAAGTTATCAGCTATATGCACAGGAGATTCGTTTAAATGGAATCGGAGAATTATATGTTGCATATGAGATGTTAAAACAGAAGCTTTATGAAGAAGGATTGTTTGACCACGAGATCAAGAAGCCGATTCCAAAGAATCCAAAGAAGATCGGTGTGGTAACGGCAAGAACAGGAGCAGCAATTCATGATATCATTAGTACAGCAAAGCGTAGGAATCCGTATGTACAGTTAGTATTATATCCTGCTAAAGTACAGGGAGAAGGTGCATCTGATACGATCGTATCTGGAATTCGCACTCTGGACCAGTATGGAGTTGATACCATTATCATCGGAAGAGGTGGGGGCTCGATCGAGGACTTGTGGGCATTTAATGAAGAGAATGTCGCAAGAGCGATCTACGAAGCAAAGACACCGATCATTTCTGGAACAGGGCATGAGGTGGATACTACCATTGCGGATTATGCGGCAGATCTTCGCGCGGCAACACCGACAGCAGCCTGTGAACTTGCAGTTCCAGATATCACAGAAGTGATGGAAGGAATCGCAAACAGAGAATATACAATGGCTGCGTTGTTAAAACAGATCATCCGGCGTTATCAGATGAAATTGCAGAAGTATCAGATCACCATTGCAAATTACGATCCACGATTTCAACTTCAGGAACAGAAGATGCGTTTGTCAGAATTAGAAGAACAGATTCAGCAAGTGATGAAGAATAAGATGACAGGGTATAAGCACAAACTGGAATTGTACGCAAAAGAACTTCATGGGTTATCACCAACAGCGAAATTGATCAATGGATTTGGATATTTAGAAGATCAGAATGGTGAGCCAGTTACAAGCGTTCACAAAGTGAAAGAGGGAGATCAGATTTCCTTAACGATTTCAGATGGAACGATCCTTGCAATGGCAAAACAGATCAGAACAATGGATGAAAAAGGGAAGTAAGAAAGAGGAAGTTTATTATGGCAAAGAAGAAATTTGATATTGATCAGGGTTTTCATCAGTTAGATGAAATTCTTACAAAGCTTTCCAGTGAAGAAATCAAACTTCCAGAGGCTGTCAAACTATATACTGAAGGAGTAAATCTTGTGAAACAGTGTAAGGATTCTCTGGATAAAGTAGAAAAAGAATTGATCGTATTAGAAGAGAATGGGGAAGAACATGAACTTTAAGGATGAGATGAAACAAAAGGTTGCACAGATTGAAATTATTTTAGATGAATATCTGCCAGCACAGGAAGGGTTACAAAAAACAGTTTTAACTGCAATGAACACAACCGTTAAGGCGGGAGGAAAGCGTCTTCGTCCAATGCTGATCAACGAGACATATCAGATGTTTGGCGGAAAGGGAGATATCGTAAAGCCATTTATGGCAGCGATTGAAATGATCCATACGTATTCTCTGATTCATGATGATCTTCCAGCGCTTGACAATGATGATTACAGAAGAGGTCAGAAAACATGTCATATCGTTTATGGAGAAGATATGGCGATCCTTGCAGGAGATGCACTTCTTAATTATGCGTATGAAGTTGCAACGAAAGCATTTGATCTTGCGGAGAAAGACCAGATCATGAATGTAGTTGAAGCAATCAAGATTCTCGCCAGCAAACCTGGAATCTATGGAATGATCGGCGGGCAGGTTGCAGATGTTGAACTGGAAGGTACACCGCTTAGTATGGAGCAGATTTTATTTATTCATAAGAATAAGACGTCTGCATTGATCGAAGCATGTATGATGATCGGAGCAGTTCTTGCAGGAGCATCCAAAGAAGATGTTCTGAAGATGGAAGAATGTGGAGAATATATCGGACTTGCGTTTCAGATTCAAGACGATATTCTGGATCTTACAGGAGATGAAGAAGAGATTGGGAAACCGGTTGGAAGTGATGAAAAGAATCACAAAACAACTTATGTGACATTAAAAGGATTAGAACGTTCACAAAGAGATGTAGAAGATATTTCAAAGAAAGCAATTGATATTTTAGAAAAATATGATAAGGGAGATTGTTATCTTACAAATCTTACAAGATTTTTGATCCATCGAACACACTAAGGCAGAGAGGAAGAGGGAGCATTATGCTAGAGTATATTAATGATCCGAATGATATTAAACAGATTCAGCCAGAGGACTATAAACTTCTGGCGAAAGATATACGTCGTTTTCTATTAAGAAATGTCAGTCGCACAGGGGGGCATCTGGCATCGAATCTTGGAATTGTAGAACTAACGATGGCGCTGCATCTTGTTTTGGATTTTCCAAAAGACCAGCTGATCTTTGATGTAGGACATCAGTCTTATGTGCACAAGATCTTAACAGGAAGAAAGAATGGATTTGAGAATCTGAGGCAATTTCATGGGATGAGTGGATTCCCGAAGAGAAAAGAAAGCGATTGTGATGCGTTTCACAGTGGACACAGCTCCATGTCGTTATCAGCAGCGCTTGGGATGGTTACAGCAAGAGATATCAATCATACGGATGAGACGATTGTTGCGGTAATCGGAGATGGTGCGTTGTCTGGCGGAATGGCATATGAAGCATTAAATAATATGGCAAGACTACGCAAGGAGAAGAAGAATCTGATCATTATCCTGAACGATAACAAGATGTCTATTGCGGAGAATGTCGGTGGAATGTCTGCGTATTTGAATAAAGTACGAACAAGAAAAGAATATGTGGAATTTAAAGGAAATGTGGAACAATCCTTATTAAGAATTCCGGGAATCGGGAAGGAATTAACAACAATTCTTAAGAAATCAAAAGATTCGATCAAACAATTATTTGTTCCGGGAATGTATTTTGAAGATATGGGGATCACGTATATTGGACCTATTGACGGGCATAATGTTCCCTTGATGGTAGACACGTTAAATAGAGCGAAACAATTAGATGAGCCGATCATTATTCACGTGGTAACGAAGAAAGGAAAAGGATATCGTCCTGCGGAGCAGAATCCAGCCAAATTTCACGGAATCAGTCCATTTTCCTTAAAGACAGGGGAAGTTTTAAAGAAATCGGACAATCCATCGAACACAGCGGTATTTTCAGATACACTGATCAAAGAGGCGAAGAAAGATAAGAAGATTGTTGCGGTAACTGCCGCAATGCCGGATGGAACAGGTCTTGGAAAGTTTAAAAATCATTTTCCAGATCGTTTCTTTGATGTAGGGATTGCCGAACAACATGCAGTTACATTTTGTGCCGGAATGGCATCAAGAGGTCTAAAGCCTGTATTTGCAGTGTATTCAACATTTCTACAAAGAGGTTTTGATCAGATCTTACATGATGTGGCAATCGGGAATTATCCAGTTATATTTGGATTGGACCGCTCAGGACTTGTTGGAGCGGATGGAGAAACTCATCAAGGTATTTTTGATATTCCGTATTTATCTATCATTCCAAATGTGACGGTGATGGCTCCGATCAATGGAAGGGAATTATCTGAGATGCTAAAACATACGCTTCATCATGCAAAAGGACCAACCGCGATCAAATATTCCAGAGGAGAAGCAAGCTCTTTGTATGAAGATCAATTTGAAGAGTTACACTATGGAAAAGGCCAGATACTTAAAGAAGGAAAGGAAGCTGTGATCATTGCAGTTGGAAATATCTTTGAAGAGGCAGACAAGGCGGAAAAGATCCTTAAAGAAGAAGGATATGAGATTGGTTTAGTTAATCCAAGATATATCAAACCATTTGATCAGGAGTTGATCATGAAACTGTCACAGACCTATGATAAGATCATGATCGCAGAAGAAGGCGTATTAAACGGCGGATTTGGAATGATGGTGAATGAATTTCTGAGTGAACATGATTACAAAGGTGAAGTCAGATGCCTTGGAATAGATGACCAGTTTGTGGAACATGGTTCTGTAAGTGAGTTAAGAAGAATGTTGAAGATTGATGGAGAAAGTATTGCAGACTCCATCAGACAATGGATGAAGGAATAGAAAAATGAAGAAAGAACGTTTAGATGTGCTGCTTGTCAAGAAAGGGCTTGCGTCTTCCAGAGAAAAAGCAAAAGCGATCATTATGTCAGGAATCGTTTTTGTAGATGGACAGAGAGAGGATAAAGCAGGATCAACTTTTGATGAAAAGCAGGAGATCATTGTAAAGGGAAAAACTTTAAAATATGTCAGTCGAGGTGGATTAAAGCTTGAGAAGGCTATGAAGAACTTTGATATTGTATTAAAAGACAAAGTCTGCATGGATGTTGGAGCATCTACAGGTGGATTTACAGACTGTATGTTGCAAAATGGTGCAGTGAAAGTATATTCAGTTGATGTCGGGCATGGACAGTTGGACTGGAAACTAAGAAACGATGAGAGAGTTGTTTGTATGGAACGTACGAATATGCGTTATATGACGGAAGATGATATCGATGAAAAGGCATCGTTTGTATCTATTGATGTTTCTTTTATTTCACTGACCAAGATTCTTCCAGCGGTATATCGAATTTTGAATACGGGAGGAGAAGTTGTTGCACTGATCAAACCGCAGTTTGAAGCAGGAAGAGAAAAAGTTGGAAAGAAAGGTGTTGTACGAGATCCAAAAGTTCATGAAGAAGTCATTGAGAAGATCTGTGATTTCGCATCTACGAACGGGTTTGAATTATTACACCTTGATTATTCTCCGATCAAAGGTCCAGAGGGAAATATCGAGTATTTATTACATATGAGAAAAACAGAGACAATGGAGAATGGACATACAATGACAGATCAGATCAAGGAAGTGGTGGATGCATCACATGCGGATCTGGCAAAGAATAAGGAATAACATGAAGAATTTTTTGATTTTAACGAACGAGAAAAAAGATCCAGGACTGCGTATTTCCAAAAAGATCCAGGATTATATTGAAAAACAAGGTGGAATCAGCCAGAGAATGTGTGATTTTACAAGACATGTTCAAAAAGATATGAACTGCATCACAAAAGACACAGAGTGTGTGATCGTTTTAGGTGGAGATGGGACGATGCTTCATGCGGCAAGATTGATCGTAGATCATGATATTCCGATGGTTGGAGTAAATCTCGGTACCTTAGGATTCTTAACAGAGATTGAGTTATCTAAACTTTATGACGGATTGGACGGATTGTTAAATGATACTTTCCAGATCGAGGAGAGAATGATGTTAGATGGGCGCGTGATCCATGCGGATCATGAGACAGATCATCTTCCAGCACTCAATGACGTCGTGATCGCAAGAAGTGGTTTTTCAAGAATCATCTCGTTTCGTATTATGGTCAATGGCAAATTGTTAGATGTATATGAAGCAGATGGGATTATTGTTTCGACGCCGACAGGATCTACAGGATATAATTTATCAGCAGGTGGGCCGGTAGTGAATCCAAAAGCAAATGTTATTTTGATCACTCCAATCTGTCCACATTCGCTGCAGTCAAACAGTCTTGTTCTTTCTCCAGAAGATGAGATTGATATTTATATTGAGAACGTGAGAGAATCTCAGTTAGAGGAAGCCTACGTTACCTTTGACGGTCAGGTTGCGAGAAAACTTCAGCCAGGAGATGTTCTTCAGGTGCGTAAATCAAAGAAGATCGCAAGGATCATTAAAGTGAAAGGAGACAGCTTTTACAGAATCCTTCGAATCAAAGTTGGAGGTCAGAATGAAGAAAAATAGGCAGGAAGCGATCATTGAATTGATCCAGCAATATCCAATTGAGACACAGGAAGAGTTGTTGTCAAGATTAAATCAGATTGGCTTTAAGACAACGCAGGCAACGATTTCAAGAGATATCAGAGAACTGGCATTGATCAAGAAACCGGATGCAGATGGGAAGCAGATTTATTGTCTGATCGATCAGGAAGATGAGACTTCAAGAAAGTATCAGAGGATTTTAGCAGAAGCGATCATTTCCATGGAACTAGCAGAGAATATGCTGGTTGTAAAAACCGTATCGGGAATGGCAATGGCGTCTGCTGCTGCACTTGATTCTTTAAACATCATTGGAATGGTTGGTACGATCGCGGGAGATGATACGATCATGTGTGTTATGAAAGATAAGAATATTGGAAGAACTGCAATTGCTGAGATCGATCATATGATCAAAAAATTAAAAGAATAAATATACAGAGAGGAAATCTATGCTTCAGAATTTACATGTAAAGAATCTTGCGTTGATCGATGAAGTAGAAATTACATTTGATGAACATTTGAATATACTGACTGGAGAAACCGGTGCAGGAAAATCTGTCTTGATAGGTTCTATAGAAAGTGCACTTGGGAAAAAAATATCAAAAGATATGATCCGACCGGGAGCAAAAGAAGCAGTCATTGAACTGCTTTTTTGGATTGAAGATCAAAAGCTGATCAAAGAAATCGAAGCTCTGGATCTGGAAGTAGAAGACGGTCAGATCTTCATCAAACGTGTGATCAACGAGAAGAGAAGTATTAATAAGATTAATGATAGTACGGTGACACTCAATACGTTAAGAGAAGTTTCCAGACGTTTATTTGATCTGCATGGTCAGCAAGAACATCAAGTACTGTTAAAAGAGAAAAATCATTTAAGTATGATGGATCATTTTTTACCTGAAAACGCAAGATATTCCTTAGAACAGTGCAAAAATCTTGCAGGAGAATATCACGAGATTTCAACAAAGATAAAAGAAATATCAATAGATGACCAGCAAAGATTAAGAGAGATGGACTTCTTAAAACATGAGATTTCAGAGATTGAGAATGCCAATCTTGTCAAAGGAGAAGATGAGGAATTAGAAACGGTATATCAAAAGATCGTCCATAGCCGAGATATCATTATTTCTTGTCAGGCAGCACGTATGCTGACGGGATATGAGGAAGAAACATCGATTGGCAATCAGTTAAGTGAAAGCATAAGAAGAATGCAGGAGATCAGTCATTTAGATCCTCAGATCTCAGAATTTTATGAACAACTGTTGTCAGTGGAAGATCTGTTAAATGGTTTTCATCAGGAATTGACGACATATATGGAGAATATGGAATTTGATGAGCAGACGTATCAGGAAGTTGAAGAACGTCTGAATGTCATTAATTCCTTAAAAGACAAATATGGTCCATCGATTGAAGATGTTACAGCATATGGACAAAAGGCAGAAAAACGATATAATATGTTGTGTGATGCAGAACATGAGATTGAAATATTAAAGAATGAACAGGAACGCATCAGGGAACGATATCTTAAGGAAGCAAAGAATCTGTCAGAACAAAGATGTAAGGTAGCAAAGACACTTGGAAGCAATATCACAAAAGCATTAGAAGATCTGAACTTTTTAGATGTCAGATTTGAAATCGAAGTTACGAAAAAAGACCAGATTTCAGCAGATGGAATGGATCAGATCCGTTTTATGATATCGACCAACCCAGGTCTTCCAATGCGTCCGGTACAAGAAGTAGCATCTGGTGGTGAATTATCAAGAATCATGCTTGCACTCAAATCAGTAGGAGCACAGGCAGATGGAGTAGATACGTTGATCTTTGACGAAATTGATACTGGGATCAGTGGGGAAACTGCCAATCGTGTAGCTAAAAAGATGGCAGTGATCTCAAAGGATCATCAGGTGATCGCGATCACACATCTTCCACAGATCGCAGCGATGGCAGATAGTCACTACTTCATTAGAAAACAAACCGATCAGAAGAATACGCAGACAATGATCCGAAAATTAAATGAATCAGAATCGTTAAAAGAGATTTCAAGAATGATCAGTGGGGATCAATGGAGTGAAACGTCTATGGAACATGCAAAAGAAATGAAATCTTTGGCAGATGAAACAAAATTATACTGAGTATGTAAGCGGTGATCTTCATATAATAAAAAGGATATATCAATGACGATATGTCCTTTTTTAGGAGGAAAAATATGAAAAAATACACTTACCGCAAATTTTTAATTCTACTTTTTATGATCAATTTAATCGCAATAACTGCAGTTTATATAAAATACTGCAATGCAAGACTTCCAGATACGATTCATATCAACAAGGGCGAAACAGTCTCTCTTTGTTATGACGTACCAGTCAGTGCAACGATTGATCATCAAACGATACGATTAAATCAGCCCATTGTATTCAAACAATGTCACATGGGTCAGTATGAAATGAAAACCAATTTATTTGGTGCGATTCCATTAAAGAAGATTAAAGTGAAGGTCGTAGATGACCAAAAGATCACGCCAAGCGGTGAAGTGATCGGTGTTTATGTAGAAACAGATGGATTGTTTGTGCTTGATACGGATCAGTTTACTGGAGAAAACAGCATGGAATATGCACCGAGTAAAAATAAATTATATCGTGGAGATTATATCAAAAAGATTGATGGAAAAGATATTGTATCAAAAAAACAATTCATCGAAAAAATCAATCAAGGTCAAGGAGAATCTGTGATATTAACAGTCCAAAGAAAGGCAAAGATGATGCAGATCAAGATCAAGCCAGAACGTTCAAAGACGGATCACATGTATAAGATTGGAACATGGATCAGGGATAACACGCAGGGAATCGGTACGATGACTTATGTAAAAGGTACGTCATTTGGAGGGTTGGGACACGGTATTTATGATATGGATACAGGCACACTTTTAAAGATCAAAGGTGGTCTTTTGCTGGATCCACAGATTTATTCCATTAAAAAAGGAAAATCAGGAACGCCGGGAGAGATTGTTGGAAGTATTGAATACAAGGAAGAGAATATTTTAGGTTCCATCAAAAAAAATACGGAAAAAGGAATTTATGGAACAATACCAAAGAAACAACAAAGAGCATACAAGATAGGATATCGTCAAGATATCAAACCAGGGAAAGCTTATATTCTCTCCAATGTAAGCGGTACTATGAAACAATATGAGATCCAGATCAATAAGATCGTGCCATCCGACAAGGATGTGTTAAAAAGTATGGAGATTGAAGTGACAGACAAAGAATTATTAAAACTTACCAACGGGATCATACAGGGAATGAGTGGCAGTCCAATCTTGCAGAATGGGAAACTTATTGGTGCTGTTACACATGTTTTTGTAAATGACCCGATGAAAGGGTATGCTATTCTTATGGAAACAATGCTCTATGAGATGGAAAATTAGAGCAAAGGGAAATGGAAGCTGTTTTTAAAATATAAGTTTGCTACAATAGAAAAAAGGGAGGGTAAGAGACATGAAGATTTTGCATCTTGGAGATTTGCATCTCGGAAAGAGAGTGAACGAGATATCCATGATTGAAGATCAGAAATTTATATTGGATCAGATCATTACATTAGTAAAAGAAGAAAAGATAGATGTTATTTTATTATGTGGGGATATCTATGATAAGGCAATACCGACGATCGAGGCGATTCATCTGCTGGATGAATTTTTAGAAGAACTGAGTGATCTCAAAGTAGAAGTATTGATGATCAGTGGAAATCATGATTCTTCGGAAAGATTGTCATTTGGAAGAAACTTATTTAAACGATCTAATTTATATATTGCATCACAATTTAATCAGGAAATTGAAAAGATTACGATCAAGGAAGATGGATACAATATTAATTTTTATATGCTTCCATTTGTAAAGCCAGCGTATATCAATCATGTATTAAAAATTCAGACAGAAACCTATGAAGAATGCTTCAAGCATCTAATGGAACAAGTGAAGATCAACGAAGATGAGACGAATATCCTGCTGGCGCATCAGTTTGTAACGGTTGGAAAGAATTCTCCAGAATTGTCAGATTCAGAAACAAGCAGCCTTGGAGGGATTGATAATATTGATTACCGTCTATTTGATGCATTTGACTATGTAGCACTTGGACATATCCACAAGCCGCAGGCAATGGGACGTGAAATGGTAAGGTATGCTGGATCGATCTTAAAATATTCTTTTTCAGAAATTCACAAAGACAAACAGGCAACGATTCTTACGATTAGTAAAAACAAGCAGATTTCCCTATCCCATCATTTGCTAAAACCATTACGTGATATGAGAGAAATGGAATGTTCGTTAGAATCATTGTTAAAAAGAAAATGTGAAATTGGAAATGAAGAAGATTATATGCATGTCATTCTGACGGATGAGGAGCAGATTTTAGATGCGATCGGGAAAGTACGTACGGTTTATCCGAATGTTATGCAGATCAGCTTTAAAAACCGTCGTCATATGATGCAATATGAAACCATTCAGATGAAAGAAAACCAGATCGCAGATCAAAATCCAATGGAATTATTTGAACAGTTTTATAAAATGCAAAATCATATTGATCTGGATGAAAAAAGAGCACAGATGGCAATATCCATTTTTGAGGAGGTGATTCGTTGAGACCGCAAAAATTAATATTATCTGCATTTGGACCATTTGCAGAGGAAACAGTGATTGATTTTACCAGATTTAAAGATGGGATTTTTTTGATCTCAGGAGAAACAGGTGCAGGGAAAACGACTATTTTTGATGGAATCTGTTTTGCTTTATACGGTGAGCCAAGTGGTTCTTATCGAAAACAGGATATGCTAAGAAGTGATTTTGCCAAAGATGAGACAGAGACGAAAGTGGTATTCTTATTTTCGCATCGCAAAAAGCAGTACAAGATTGAAAGAAATCCATCCTATATGCGAAAGAGCAAACGAGGAGACAAAATGACACGACAGTCTCCGTATGCAGTATTATATCAAGAAGATGAGATTGTAACAACAGGAAGTCAGCAAGTGACCGCGCAGATGGAAGAAATTCTTGGAATGGACCGTATGCAGTATCAGCAGATTTCAATGATCGCACAAGGAGAATTTTTAAAACTTCTTTACGCGAAAGGAAAAGAACGGAGTGAAATCTTTCGTAAGATTTTTGGAACATGGTATCTGTATGAATTTCAGGAAAAGATCAAACGTAGACATCTTTCTTGTAAATACGAATATGAGAATCTTGGGAATACCTTGTTAGAGCAGGAAGATAACATTTTTGTATCAAAAGATGCAGAAGAATATGAAGAATATACACGGTATTTAAAACAAAAACATCAAATTGTAGAATTTATGGATGTAGTAAAAAGATATCAGTATCGAAAACAACAAGAATATGAGAATTTCCAGAAACAAAAAGAAACACAAGAAGAACTATATCAGAAGCAACGGATTGTTTTTTCACAGATAACGGAGAAGAGACAGAAGATCAAAGATATAAAAGAAGAAATTAAAGAACTTATAGTACAAGAAAAAGAAAATAAAGCAGAACAGCGAGCGATCAAAAAAGAATATGATCAGATCCAAAAGGAACTGCCGAAACTACATAAAAAGGAATTAAGGTTTCAAGAACTCCAAAAACAGATAAAACAATATAAAGAGCTGGAAGCATTAGAGAAAAAAAAGGAATCTTTAAAGAATGCGAAAGAACGTATGATCAGACAGCAGGAAGAAACGGAGCAAAAAAAAGAGAACGAAAGACAAAGAGAATTAAAACTACTAGAATTTCTTAGACAGGCAGATGAGATTGAAACACAATACGATCATTTGCAAAAAGAAGAATTGAAACTTCATGTTCAGACAGAAAAAAATCATGAATTGTGTAAGGAGAAAGAAGCTTATTTTGAGAAACTTCGGATTTATGAAGAGGCTGGAGAAGTCTATGATAAGATCAGAATGCAAAGAAAAGAATACAGAGATCGATTGTCAGACTGGCAGGATCGATATGACTGTAATCAAGCAGGACTTCTGGCAAGAAATCTGATAGACGGTCATCCATGTCCGGTTTGTGGATCATTACATCATCCAAAAACAGCAGATTTTAAAGAAAGTGATATTACGCAGGAGATGCTTCGTGCACTTCGTGAAGAAACGGAATTGATCGATCGGCAATATAATACTGCATTTGCGAAAGTAAAACAGAGTAAAGGTATTGTTGAGATATGTAAAGAACAGCTTTGCAAAAAAAGTGGGAAAAGATCAGAAGAGTTTGAAAAGCTTGACGAGATCTATGAAATCTCTTTACAACAATATAAAAAAGTAAAAAAAGAATTTGAAAGAATCAAAAAACAGAAAGAAAAGATAGCAGAACAAAGAGTAAAAGTTGAAAAATCCAAAGAAAAACAATTGAACTATGTGGAAAAACTGCAGGAAATTGCCGGAAAATCACATGAAAAAGATAGTTTATATAAGCAGACAGAGGCCAGAATAGAAGAAATCTGTAAGAATCTTGAATATAAAACATATAAAGATGCCAGTGAAAAACAGCAGCGATTATCTGATGAGATCGATCAGATGAAATTTAATAAAGAAGAAATAGAAAAGAAAAAAGAAAGTGTTGAAATACAGGGAGTTCATATCAAAGCGGCCATTGAAGAAAAAGAAAATACACTTTCGAGTGTTACAAAACAGTTGGAAGAACACAAAGAGATGAATGAAGAAATTTCAGATTTTAGAAAATTTGAAACAAAACTTCATCAGATGAAAAAAGAAATACAAAAACAAAATCAGAATCTGGAACAATTAAATCAACATATCTCTGTAAACGAACAATCGATAAGATTTATGGACAAGAAGATGGAAGAGTATAAAGAAACAGAAATGAACTATACACTGTTAAAAGATCTGTCAGATACAGCAAATGGAGAACAAAAAGGAAAGACAAAGATTTCATTTGAACGTTTTGTGCAGTCAGTATATTTTGATCTGATCTTGGCAGCAGCCAATGAACGGTTGTCCGTTATGAGTGAACAAAGATATTATCTGCTTCGAAAAGAAGAAAATGATATAAACAAAGGATCTTCTGGTCTGGAATTGGAGATTCTTGATGAATGGACAGGAAAAAGAAGAAATGTAAGATCATTATCTGGAGGAGAATCATTTAAAGCAGCATTATCTCTTGCGTTAGGATTAAGTGATGTGATCCAGAACAAAAAAGGCGGGATACAGGTTGATACGATCTTTATTGATGAGGGATTTGGTACTTTAGATGCGGATTCTTTAAATAAGGCGATGCAGATCATAAATTCACTGTCTTTGGAAGGAAATAAGCTGGTTGGCATAATTTCACATGTCGATGAATTGAAAGATCAGATTGATCAAAAGATTGAAGTTTATAAAGATCATGCAGGAAGTAAAGTGAAATAAAAAGGAATTGCAAATTCTTATGACAGGAAGTCGAAGACATGATATACTAGGAAAGAAAGAAAATAATCTGTCAAACATTAGAACATTGTACAGATTTGAGAACAGAGAGGAGCTGATGCATGCCGAAGCAGATCAGATTGTTGTGACAACAACAGAGTTACTGGATGTCATATGGAATCATCGAAGTGAGAAATTGTATATTTAACAATTTACGCAGCGAAATATGACATAGATTTTAAAAAATAGAATTAATTTTGTCGAATTATGTCGAATCCTTTGGAAATCAACCAAAACTTGCGAAGAAATATGGGTTGTTTGTAAACTTAAATCAAATATATAATTAATTTGTAGAGAAAAACAGAATGGGAGGACTGAAGATGAACAAGATTAATGTGGCTATTGCAGATGACAACCAGAGAACTGTTGAGATGATGACAGAACTGTTAGAGCAGGAAAGTGATATTGAAGTAATCGCAAGTGCGGATGATGGAGAAGAAGCATTGCGTATCATCAAGGAAAAACAACCGGATGTTGTATTACTGGATATCATTATGCCGAAACTCGATGGAATTGGTGTATTAGAACGTTTGCAAACAGAAGATCTAAGTAAAAGACCGATCATTATTATGGTCTCCGCAATGGGGCAGGAAAATGTCTGCGAAGAGGCTATGGAATTAGGAGCATCTTATTTTATTTTAAAGCCGTTTGATCTAAGAACGATCATTAAGCAGATCAAGCAGGCAAAGATAAAACAGCAGATTCCTGAAAGACCATTCGTTTCTGTACCAGAGAAGATTCATGGATTGACAGAAAACCAGTTGGAGATCATCATAACGAATATGATTCATGAGATCGGGGTTCCGGCTCATATCAAAGGTTATCAGTACTTAAGAGATTCGATCATGATGGCAGTCTGTGATATGGATATTTTAAATTCCATAACAAAACAGCTGTATCCGTCAATCGCACAGAAGTTTGATACGACACCAAGCAGGGTAGAACGAGCGATCAGACATGCGATCGAGGTTGCCTGGGGAAGAGGAAATATGGACACGATCGATGCATTGTTTGGCTATACGATTCATGCAGGAAAAGGAAAACCTACGAATTCAGAGTTTATTGCATTGATCGCGGATAAAATACGCCTGGAATATGGAGATGAAGTACTGATCGAGGAAAAATAACAGCATAAGACATCATAATCATGATCAGGAGGTTGAAAAAGTTGGAAAAGAAGTTAAATATTTTAATTGTGGATGGGGACGTATCAGAAGCAGAGGAGTTAGAAAATGAACTGAATAGAGAGTTTGATATTGTTGGAACAGTATTCGATGGAATGAAAGCAGTTGATGAGATCATTAGAAAGAAACCAGAAGTTGTCTTAATTGATATCATGCTGCCATATATCGATGGAGTCGGGGTGATCGAAAAATGCAGAGAATGTATGGAATATGAACAATTACCAGTATTTATTGTTTTAACATCGATCGGTACCGAGAAATTGATCGAATGCGTCAATCATATGGACATTGATTATTGTATGATGAGACCATTTAAGAATGAGGTACTGTGCCGCAGGATCAAACAAGTTGCAAAAATCAAAGGATTGGATCAGAAAATCATTCAGAAAGAAACAGAAAATAATTTTAAGAAAAATGATCAAAGAACAGTGATCGATCATGAATTTCATATGAAACAGGATGTGACAAAGATCATAAGAGATCTTGGAATTCCGGCTCATATAAAGGGGTATCAGTATATTAGAGAGGGAATTATCATGGCAATTGAGGATATCAATATGATGAATTATATTACAAAATTATTATATCCAACAATTGCGAAAAAATACAAAACGACATCAAGCAGCGTAGAGAGGGCGATTCGGCATGCGATTGAGGTGGCATGGAGTCGTGGAAAAGTTGAATTGCTGGAAGAAATGTTTGGTTATACGATAAGTTCTGGAAAGGGAAAGCCGACAAATTCAGAGTTTATTGCATTGATCGCGGATAAACTAAGACTCGATTATCATATGAATGCATCTTAAGATGATGATGATGAGATAATATAAGATGCATATGGACGAATACAGGGAGATTGTCTGAAGGAGAAAATATGGATGAAAGACATAGAGTTTTAATTGCAGACAGTTATCCGGACGAGGCAGAACAATTAAAGAAAGAATTATCAGGAAAATATAATGTAATATCAGTAAGAGATAATGGGGTGGATACATTGGATGATATTATAAAATTAAAACCTGATCTTGTAGTTATTGATCTGATGCTTTCAGAGATTGACGGAATTGGTGTAATCGAAAAATGCAGGGAATTGATAGAACCAGATAAAATTCCAGCATTTATTGCATTAACAATGCTCGAAAATAGAGAGCTGATGGAGTGTATCAGACGGTTAAAAGTTGATTATTGTATGATGAAACCGTTTCAGGCAGGAATTCTTGCAGAGAGAATTTCACAGATGATACGGATACGTTCAGTAAATAATGATATTCAAAAAAATGAGAAAGCATTGCATGGACGATCAAAAAGAATGTGTAGCATGTGTGGAACGAATGATGTTCGAAGGCAGATTAGCTTTTTGGTTAGGAATTTAGGGGTGCCTGCACATATTAAAGGGTGCCGTTATATGAAATATGCGATTCTAATGGCGATAGAAGACTGTAATCGTATAAATTATATTACAAAATTATTATACCCTGAGATTGCAAAGAAATGTAAAACAACGACCAGTAGTGTTGAACGGGCGATCCGCCATGCGATCGATATTGTATGGATCAAAGGAAATCAAGAACTTTTAAAAGAGATTTTTGGAACATTTGTGATGGAAGGACAGGAACGTCCGACAAATTCACAATTTATTGCAGCAGTTGCAGATTGGATGCGGCTGGAACATCAGATAAAAGTTTCATAAGAATGAAAATATTTTGGAGGATAAGATGAAAGAATATATTCCTGATTATTATAAGGATTTTCAGTGCATTGCAGATAAATGCAAAGATAGTTGCTGCATTGGATGGGAGATCATGATCGATTCTAAGTCCTATAAAAAATATCAGAATGTTAAAGGAGAATTTCGTGACAGGCTGATGAAAGGCATTGATCACGAAGGCACTCCAGCATTTCATCTTGATGATCGTGACCGCTGTGTGTTTTTGAATCAGAAAAATTTATGTGATATTTATATTGAATTAGGAGAAGACGCTTTGTGTGAGATATGTACACAGCATCCGAGATTTCATAATGAATATGGAAATATTCGCCAGACAGGTCTTGGAATGGCATGCGAAGAAGCTACACGGCTGATGTTTGAGACAAAGGAATTTGGATTATGCCAGATTCAGGGAACGAATACAGAGTCAACGGATGACTTTGATGAATCAGTTTTAGAAATTCAATTATGGATATTGGATTTGCTGAAAAAGAAAGAAAACCCAGTGGAACAAAGAATAGAACAGATATTTGATGTGGTGCAGGGAATCCAGGATCATTTGAACCAAACGGGTGAGATTCTGAATACATGGAAAAATGATCCTATAAAGAAGAATCATATATTAAGTCAAATGCGAGAAGAAACATATATCAAAAACTGGATATCTATATATCAGGAATTAGATTTTATGGAGCCAAAGATTCAGAAGATGTTTTGCAAGATGGAACCAATGCCATGCATGATCAAAGAACAAGGAATCGATGAGTCATATATGGAACATTTGATGAGTTATTTTATTTATCGTTATTTTATGAAATCCTGTGAAGATAATAATCTGATCGATAAAGTTAAGTTCGCAATTTTAAGCTGTTTGATAATTGAACAGATGAATGAATATTGTAAGAGAAATCATATTTTGAAGACACCGCAGGAGATTGCTCGAATTTACTCAAAAGAGATTGAATATTCGCAAGAAAACATGGAAATCATTTTTGAAGAGCTATTATTTGGATAGATCATTATGCAAACATTTGTAATAGAACAATATATCTTTATAATAGTTCAGAAAAAAACAATTTAAGAAAATTGAAAGTGAAATATTATGAGAATTCGAAAGAGAAAACCAATAGGAAAAAAGACGATCAAATACATAGAGAAATTGTATGAGGCATATTCAAGGAAGTTATTTTGTATTGCAAAGAATCATGTGAAAGACAATGATCTAGCACAAGACGTGGTGCAAAGTGTATTTGAAAAAGCATTGGTATATCCGGAAAGTATTTTGAAGGTGCCAGAGGAAGAAGTATTTTATTTTCTTACGGCAATAACAAAGAATGAATCCTTTACATTGTTGAAAAATGAAAAGAATAATGAACACGAGAGTCTTACATATGAAGATGGGTCAGAAGGGGATTTTGTTGAAGATCCTAGAGATAATTATCTGCAGATGATCGATCTGGAATCTTTAAAACAGAATCTGGCGGCATTACCACGAAGACATCGAGATACGATTTTATTTCGATATGTTTATGGATTGAAATGTAAAGAAATTGCAGATTTATTTAGAATTACAGAGCGAAGTGTTAAAAATCGCTGCAGAGAAGCAAGGGAACTGCTCAGGCAGATGATGGAAGCAGACGAATTGTAATTAGGATCAATATAAAAAGGTTAGCAGTGTGATCATACTGCTAACCTTTTATATTTATTGATTTGTTGCATTTTTCATGAGTTTAGATCCGACTTCTTCATAATTGTCCGGGAAGAAGATATGAAGGGTATTTTTACCGCTTTTGATCTTCTGTAGTTTTAATTTAAATGTTTGTGTATGCATATCAGAGGATACATCAGTAGAATTGAAAGCTTCGACCACATTGGATACTAATTGTTTCTTTGCATCGGATAAGTTCTCAATGTGAAGAGGTTTTAATTCATCCAAAGTAGTCTGTTTTGCTTGTTTAAAAATGTCCAGATAATTGATGTATTGGCTAGACACCTTAACTGTTGCATTTTTCTTATCTTGACCTGTTACCGTGATCTTGTGGTCTAAGGAAGAAAGTTTGCTGCTGATCGCTTTATAGATCTCATTTGCTTGTTTCTTAGTGATCGTAACGCCTGCATTCTTAAAACTCTTCTGAAGAGTTGATATCATGGATGTCTGATATGTTTTTAAAGTATCAGATGCTTCAGAATCATCAATTCCAAGATCTGTCATCGATGTTGTATCTTGTTTTATGATCAGATCATAGAATGCCTCCATGGTGTCATCAGGTTTTGAGTCACTTGTGCTCTGTCCACATCCAGCAAGGGATAACAGTAATAAGATCCCTAATATACCGGATAGGAACTGTTTGAAAATCCTACGTTTCATACTTATTGTTCCTTTCTAGTTTATTCATATCTCATTATAGAGATTTTGGCAGGTAAAGTCAATTACTGTCGAATGATGGCTATAAGAAACAGCTCAATTGACGAAGAAGATCATTGTGTGATACACTAGATAACCGAAAGATAAAAAGGAGAGTTGTGTATTTATGGCGAATAAAACCTATGATGCTAACAGCATTTCAGTATTAGAAGGACTGGAGGCTGTTAGAAAACGCCCTGGGATGTACATTGGAAGTGTATCTACGAAGGGATTGAATCATTTAATATATGAGATAGTAGACAATTCGGTCGATGAATTTCTGGCAGGATATTGTGATGAGATCACAGTATCTTTAAATAAAGATGGAACAGCAACTATTACGGACAATGGACGAGGAATTCCGGTCGGAATTAATGAAAGAACAGGAAAAACAGCGGTAGAGATGGTATTTACCATGTTACATGCAGGAGGTAAGTTTGGAGATGGAGGATATAAGATTTCTGGAGGACTGCATGGAGTTGGTGCATCCGTTGTTAATGCCCTTTCAACATGGCTTACGGTAACTGTAAAACAGGGAGGAAAGGTTTATCAGCAGAGATATGAGCGTGGAAAGATCATAACACCTCTTGAGGTGATCGGTACCTGTAGAAAATCAGATACGGGAACAAACGTCCAGTTTTTACCAGACCCAGAGATTTTTGATAAGACATATTTTAAAGCAGCAATGGTTAGAAACCGTTTGCATGAGACTGCGTATTTGAATCCAAAACTTACGATTCATTATGTGAATGAACGAGAAGGTGAAGAAACAACAGTTGATTATCATGAGCCAGAAGGAATCTGCGCTTATGTAAAGAAATTAAATGAAGGAAAACAAATGCTTCATGAACCAGTATATTTTAAAAGAATGATTGATGGAATTGAGGCAGAAGTGGCATTTCAGTATACAGAGGATTTTGGGGAGAATATTCTGGGATTTTGTAATAACATTTATACGATCGAAGGTGGAACACATATCACAGGGTTTAAGACGAAATTCACTACGATCATGAATCAATATGCCAGAGAGATCGGGGTATTAAAAGAAAAAGATTCGAATTTTACCGGAACAGATGTGAGAAATGGTATGACAGCGATCGTTTCCGTCAAACATCCAGAACCAAGATTTGAAGGACAGACGAAGACGAAACTGGATAATCCAGATGCAGCCAAAGCAGTTGGAGAGATCGCGGGAGAAGAATTGGTTCTTTATTTTGATAAGAATCTAGATACTTTAAAAAAAGTGCTGGCGTGTGCGGAAAAATCAGCGAAGATCCGTAAAGCGGAAGAAAAAGCGAAGACGAATATGCTGGTAAAACAGAAGTTGTCAATTGACAGCAACGGAAAACTGGCGAACTGTGAAAGTCGTAAAGCACAAGACTGTGAGATTTTTATTGTCGAGGGAGATTCTGCTGGTGGTTCTGCAAAAACAGCAAGAAACCGAAAGACACAGGCAATCCTTCCAATTCGAGGAAAAATCTTAAATGTAGAGAAAGCTACGATGGATAAAGTTCTTGCGAATGCAGAAATTAAAACGATGATCAATGCATTTGGATGTGGTTTTTCTGAAGGATATGGAAATGATTTTGATATCAGTAAGCTTCGTTATCACAAGATCATTATTATGACAGATGCTGATGTGGATGGTGCACATATCGCAACATTGCTTTTGACGTTCTTTTATCGTTTTATGCCAGAATTGATCACGCATGGACATGTATTTCTTGCAACACCGCCGCTTTACAAAGCAATGCCCAAAAAGGGCGAAGAAACTTATCTGTTTGATGATGCAGCACTGACAAGATATCGTGCAGAACATAAGGGAAACTTTACTTTACAACGTTATAAAGGTTTAGGAGAGATGGATGCGCAACAGTTATGGGAGACAACGCTGAATCCAGAAAGTCGTACATTAAAACAGATTGAGATCGAAGATGCTAGAATGGCCTCCGATGTTACTTCTATGCTGATGGGAAGCGACGTACCACCTCGCAGACAGTTCATTTATGAAAATGCAAATGAAGCGATGTTAGATATATAAATAGAAAGGAAACAATAGATAATGTCAGAACATATTATTAAAGCAGAATTTTCTGAGGTTATGCAAAAATCATATATCGATTATGCGATGAGTGTTATTTGTGCAAGAGCACTTCCAGATGCCAGAGATGGATTAAAGCCAGTACAGAGAAGAGTTTTATATTCCATGGATGAATTAGGACTTCGTTATGACAGGCCACATCGAAAATCTGCAAGAATCGTCGGGGATACCATGGGTAAATATCATCCACATGGTGACAGTTCCATCTACGAATCCCTAGTTGTTATGTCTCAGGATTTCAAAAAAGGAGTCCCTCTTGTTGATGGACATGGAAACTTTGGTTCCATAGAGGGAGACGGCGCTGCGGCTATGCGATATACAGAAGCACGACTTCAGAAGATCACGCAGGAAGCATATCTTGCAGACCTTGACAAAAATGTAGTTGATTTTGTATCGAACTTTGATGAAACAGAAAAAGAACCTGAAGTACTTCCAGTTAAGGTGCCAAACTTATTGGTAAATGGAGCAGATGGAATCGCTGTTGGTATGACAACGAGTATTCCACCACATAATTTAGGGGAAGTTGTTGATGCAGTGAAAGCATATATGCGAAAAGAAAGCATCACAAACGAAGAACTCATGGAATATATAGAAGGTCCGGATTTTCCAACAGGCGGCCTTGTGATCAATAAGAAAGATTTGTTAAATATTTATTCTTCAGGAACAGGTAAATTAAAATTAAGAGGAAAAGTAACTTTTGAACCAGCAAAGAAACGTGGGGAAAAAGATAAACTGGTAATTTCAGAAATCCCATACACAATGATCGGAAATAATATTTCCAAGTTTTTATCAGATACCGTAGCACTCATAGAGAACAAAGTGACAACAGATATTTTGGATATTTCCAATGAATCCTCTAAAGATGGAATCCGAATTGTATTAGAACTTCGAAAGGGTGCAGATGTTGAACGCTTAAAAAATCTCTTATATAAGAAAACAAAACTTGAGGATACATTTGGTGTGAATATGCTGGCGATCGTTGATGGACGTCCTGAGACACTGGATCTTAAGGGAATCATTGAAAATCATACGCAGTTTTATTATGAAGTAACAAGAAGAAAATATAAAACATTACTATCAAAATTATATGAACAAAGAGAAATTAAAGAAGGATTGATCAAAGCATGTGATATGATCGATCTGATCATTGAAATCATTCGTGGAAGTAAGAGTCAGAAGGAAGTAAAGGCATGCCTTACCAAAGGAGATGTTGGAAATATTAATTTCAAGTCTTCAGATTCTATGATCGAAGCAACCAAGCTTTCTTTTACAGACAAACAGGCAAGTGCGATCCTTGATCTTAAATTATACCGATTGATCGGATTAGAGATTTTGATGTTAAAAGAAGAATATGAAGAGATTCTTGCAAAGATCGAAGAATATGAAGATATCTTAAATAACGAAAAATCTTTAAAGAACGTGATTCGTAAAGAATTAGATAAGATTAAAAAAGAATTTGGACGCGAAAGAAGAACTGTGGTCGAAGATGGAAAAGAGGCAGTTTATGTTGCTGCACCAGTCAAAGAAGAGACGGTTTATTTTGTGATGGATCGTTTTGGATATTCCAAGACAATGGATAAGGCAACTTATCAGAGAAATAAGGAAAATATCTTAAAAGAATACAAGTTTATTGTGCCTTGTATGAATACAGATAAGATCTGTATCTTTACCAATCTCGGTGTGATGCACCAGATCAAGGTACTGGATATTCCAGCCGGAAAATTCAGGGATAAAGGGGTACCAATTGATAATTTATGTAATTATGACAGTACAAAAGAATATATCATCCAAGTGCTGGATGCAGAATCAATGATTCATTCATCACTTTTATTTGCAACAGCAAAAAGTATGTTAAAAGTGATGGATGGAGAGTTGTTAAATGCAGCAAAGAGAACTGTGCAGGCAACAAAATTATCGGAAGATGAGCTGATCGAAGTGATTCCGATAGACTGGATGGAAGGATCCGAAGACAAAGTAGTCCTTCAGACGAAAGAAGGAGTTTTCTTAAAATTCTTGCTTTCCGAGATTCCAAAAAAGAAGAAGAGTGCATTAGGTGTTCGTGGAATGAAGTTATCAAAAGATGATTCACTAACGAATATTTATGTGATGGCAGCACAGAATATCAGTTCTATCGTATATAAAGAAAAAGAACTGGAATTTCATCGGTTAAAACTATCAAAAAGAGATAGCAAAGGAACTAAAGTCCGCAGATAGATCTAAGATAGAAAGGAAAAATCATGGTAATTGACTTGATCATACCAACATATAAGCCAGGAGATAAGTTTCAGGAATCATTAAAACGACTTGCATTGCAGACAAGAAAACCAGACCGCATTATTTTAGTTAACACAGAGGCAGAATTTTTTGACGAGGAAATGATCACTCCATATGATAATGTAGAAGTTCATCATATTAAAAAAGAAGAATTTGATCATGGGAAAACAAGAGATTATGGAGCATCGCTTGCCAAAGAAGCTGACATTTTAATGTTTATGACAGATGATGCGATTCCAAAAGATAAATATATGGTGGAAAATCTGATTAAAGCATTTGATGATCCAATAGTAACAGCTGCTTATGGAAGGCAGATGGCTGATCCTGAAAAAAATTATATTGAGTATTATACAAGAATCTTTAATTATCCTCTAGAAAGCAGAGTTAAAACAAAAGAGGATCTGGATACTCTGGGGATCAAAACATTTTTCTGTTCAAATGTATGCAGTGCTTATCGAAGATCAGAGTATGATGCAATGGGAGGCTTCGAGCATAAAACAATTTTTAACGAGGACATGATCATGGCTTCAAAGATGATCGAAGATGGAAAGGCAGTTGCCTATCAGGCAGATGCAAGGGTATGGCATTGGCATGATTACAAGGCGATACAACAGTTACATAGGAATTTCGATCTTGCAGTGTCACAAGTAGATCATGGAGGATT
>QWCE01001929.1_pt1 | contig 44630 bp, 43 predicted proteins | sample 1972531 | NCBI WGS metagenome assembly QWCE01 (sample SAMN09866716, study PRJNA288562) | Human gut metagenome isolate term4_stool, whole genome shotgun sequencing... | reverse complement strand
AAGGGCAGAAATTAATTTAAAACAAACTCCTGCACCACACAAATCTTTAAAAGGGTATGAACTATCAATTCGTTTAGGATTTATTACAGCATCAGCTTCAGGTAATTTTTGGCTTTTCCACTGGCCATCAGTTTCAGTTTCAATTTCATGGTGGTCAGTTATTATTACTTTGATACCCTTAGTTTTTAAAGCTTCTACTTGGTCAAATCCAGTTATACCATTATCACAAGTGATAATTAAAGAAACATTATCATAAATAGCCTTACTAACCATCCCATCACTCATGCCATATCCCTCATCAACTCTATGAGGAATATCGTAACTTATATTATCATAATAAAATAAAAGCCCGTCCATAAGCGTCATTACAGATGAAATTCCATCTTGATCGTAGTCTCCAAAAATTCTTATTTCACCATTGTTTTGCATAGTTTCTATTATCAAATCTACTGCCTTATCCATATCTTTTAATAAAAATGGATCGTGTAATTTTGATAAACTTGGATTTAAAAACATTTCTACAGTCTGTGGATCGGTAATGTTACGATTTGCCAAAATAAGAGCTTGTAATTTTGTAATCCCTTCATTTTTAAGATTAATTTCATAATTAAATTTTTTATTATATATAAACCAATTTGCCATAACATCACCTTTCATATACAAAAAATTATACCATTTTTTGAAAGTTTATAAAGAAAAAAGGCCATAGGCCTTAACTTAAAATACTTCTTATATCAGAATCTAGAATCGTCATATACGAATGTTTTTCATTAGTACCACTTACGATAAGTAATTCATCATTATTAATTTCTTTTACATAAGCTATTAAACCATTTTTGCAAATTATTTTGGAACCGACTTCAAGATGATTTTTGATATATTCTCTATTCTTTTTGTCTTTAATGTAATCTTTTAGAGAAAGCTCATAAAAGGATATTACAAGTATTATCAAAATTATATATTCTAATTTCATTGATATCCGTATTTTCTATAAAATTCTTCTTTATATTCCAAAAATCTATCTTCCATTATAGCTTCTCTAATATTTTCACAAAGCTTAATTAAAAAATACAAATTGTGGTAAGTTAGTAATCTTGCAGCTAAAATTTCATTTACATTTACTAAGTGTCTTAGATATGCTCTTGAATAATTTTTGCAAGTGTAACAATCACAATCATGATCTAGCGGAGAAAAATCGTTTTTATAGGTCGCATTTTTTATAACTACTCTTCCCTCAGATGTCATAGCACTACCATGTCTTGCCATTCTTGTTGGCAAAACACAATCTGCCATATCAATACCAGCTTGATAAGATTCAAATAAATAATCTGGAGAACCTACTCCCATATTATATCTTGGTTTATTTTCAGGTAACAATGGTGTGGTGAAGTTTAAGATATCTATCATAGTTTCTTTACTTTCACCAACTGAAAGTCCACCAATAGAAAATCCATCGAAATCCATTGCACTAGTTTCCTTAACTGAAATTTCTCTTAGATCTTTAAACATACCACCTTGGATTATACCAAAAAGAGATTGGTCAGGGTGTGAATTTTCTTTATGGTAATCAAGTCCTCTTTTTGCCCATCTTATGGTTCTTTCCATAGATTTTTTTACATAATTATAATCAGCATTTGCATCTACACACTCATCAAAGCTCATCATTATATCTGAATGGATGTCATTTTGGATGGAAATAGATTTTTCTGGGGTGAAAAAATGTTTTGAGCCATCTATATGAGATCTAAATTCTACTCCATTTTCAGAAATTTTTCTCATATCTGATAGGGAAAAAACTTGAAATCCACCACTATCTGTAAGAATCGGCCTATCCCAATTCATAAATTTGTGCAAGCCACCAGCTTCTCTCATAATTTCCATGCCTGGTTTTAAGTAAAGATGATAAGTGTTACCCAAAATTATTTTTGCATCAATTTCTTTAAGCTCATCAACAGTCATAGCTTTTACTGTTCCTAAAGTTCCTACTGGCATAAAAATCGGAGTTGGTATATCTCCATGGGCTGTGTGAATAACACCAACTCTAGCATTTGTATATTTATCTTTTTTTATAACTTCAAATGTTAAACTCATACTTCTCCTTAATGAATAAACATCGCATCACCAAAACTAAAAAATCTATATTTTTGCTCGACAGCATATTTATAGGTATCTAATATCATTTCTTTTGATGTAAAAGCTGCCACAAGCATAATCAAGGTTGATTTTGGTAAATGGAAATTTGTTATCATTGCATCAGCTACTTCATAATTAAAGCCTGGATAGATGAAAATATCAGTCCAACCTGATGATTCACAAAGTTTGCCACATTTTTTATAAACTGATTCAAGAGTTCTAATAGTTGTTGTGCCTGTCGCTATAACTTTGTTACCATTTTCATGAGCTTTATTTATTATGTCGCAAGTTTCTTTAGAAATCGTATAAAATTCGCTGTGCATCTTATGATCACTAACATCTTCAACACTTACTGGTCTAAAGGTTCCCAAGCCAACATTTAATGTTAGATAGGCAAGTTTTATTCCTTTAGATTCTATTTTTTCTAAAAGTTCTTTGGTAAAATGTAAGCCAGCTGTTGGAGCTGCAACTGATCCAGGATTTTTCGAATAAACTGTTTGGTAATCTTCGGCTTCTTTTAATTCTTCCTTAATGTAAGGAGGTAGCGGAACATTTCCTAATTTGTCTAATATTTCGTTAAATATCCCCTGATATTCAAATTCAACTATTCTATTTCCGTCATCTTTTATGTCTTTTACTATTAGGGAAAGATCATCAGAAAAAATTAGTTTTGTTCCTATTTTCATTTTTTTGCCTGGACGAACCAAACATTCCCATGTTTTTCCTTCAATATTATTTAATATAAAAACTTCTATAGTTTCTTCTTTATTTTCTCTATGGCCAAAAAGTCTTGCTGGTATTACTCTTGTGTCATTCATCACCAGAACATCCCCACAATTTAGATAATCTATAATATCATAGAAATACTTATCTTCAATTTTCCCTGTTTTCTTATCTAGCACAAGCATTCTTGCATGATCTCTTTTTTCAGTTGGGTGTTGAGCTATTAGCTCTTCTGGTAAATAATAATCAAAATCGTCTGTCTTCATTCATTCCTCGTATTTTAGTCCATAATGTTTATAAGCATTTCTCGTTAAAATCCTACCTCTTGGAGTTCTTGATAAAAACCCAATTTGCAAAAGATAGGGCTCGTAAACATCTTCTATAGTTACATTTTCTATTCCTGTAGATGCTGCAATTGTATCTACGCCAACAGGTCCACCGTTGAAATTTTCATACATAGTCATAACTATTTTTTTATCCATAGTATCAAGACCCATCTCATCAATTTCAAGTAAAGAAAGTCCTTCTTTACTAGTTTGATAATCAATTATTCTATCTTTTCTAACAATTGCATAGTCTCTAACTCTTTTTAATAATCTGTTGGCAATCCTCGGTGTGCCTCTAGATCTTTTGGCAATTTCATAAGCTGCATCATCTTCTATTTCAATATTTAAAATCCCAGCAGATCTTTTTATAATTGTTGTTAAATCATCTGCTTCATAAAGATTTAATGATAGCATAACACCAAATCTATCTCTTAGTGGTGCAGATAGCATACCAGATCTTGTGGTAGCTCCGACAAGGGTAAATTTTTCCAGATCAATACGAATAGATTGTGCGTTAGGACCTTTACCTACAATGATATCAAGGACAAAATCTTCCATGGCAGAATATAATATTTCTTCTACAGACCTATTAATTCTATGAATTTCATCAATAAAAAGCACATCTCCGTACTTTAAATTTGTAAGAATACTTGCAAGATCAGAAGGTCTTTCTATGGCAGGGCCACTTGTAACTCTAATATTTACACCAAGCTCATTTGCTATTATTGTAGATAGAGTAGTTTTGCCTAGGCCTGGTGGACCTTGCAAAAGTACATGATCTAGTGGTTCTTTTCTTGATAGTGAAGATTTTATGAATATATCAAGTTTTTCCTTAACCTTATCTTGACCAATATATTCTTTAAGCCACTTAGGTCTTATTGAATTTTCATTAGTCAAATCTTCCACTAACTCGTTAGATCCAACTATTCTTTCATTTGCATCATACATTACATCTACTCCCTACAAAAGTCTTTTAAGGCTTTCTTTAACAAGCTCTTCTAAAGTTAAATCTGAAGTCTTTAATTCATTTAATACGTGGTTGATATCATTTTGAGCATAGCCTAAATTTATTAAAGCTTCTCTTGCAACATCAATATCCTCATTAACATTAGTAAGTGTTTTCTTTGAATTGGTCTTAATATCTGGCATTTGTTTGATTTTATCCATAAGTTCCAAAATAATCCTACTAGCTGTTTTTTTTCCAATTCCCTTAGCTTTAGTTAATTTATCAATGTCACTTTCTATTATCGCTAACTTTATATCGTCTACTTCAATAGATGATAAGATTCCTATGGCATTTTTTGGTCCTATTGATGAAACAGATGTCAAAAGTAAAAACATCTCAAGTTCATCTTTGGAGTAAAAACCATACAGACTCATATCATCTTCTCTAACTTGCAAAGAAGTATAAATTTTGTATTCATTATTTAATTCTATTAAAGAAAGTGTAGATAGAGAGGACTTTATTAAATATCCAATCTTATTATTTTCTATAACAAATTCACTTTCGCTTATCGATCTTACATCGCCGATTATATATGAAATCATTAATTCATCCTAAAGTTTTCTTTAAATTTTTGACTTAAAGCATGACAAAGAGCAACAGATAAGGCATCTGCTGCATCATCAGGTTTAGGTATTTGCTTTAAATTTAAAAGAGTAGTAACCGTTTTTTGCATTTGACTTTTACTAGCTCTTCCATAACCTGTAATTGATTGCTTAATTTGTAAGGGGGTATATTCATAAATTGGTAGCGCATTTTCTTCTGCACAAAGAATTTGTATTCCCCTTGCATGACCAACTGTTATGGCTGTTTTAACATTTTGATTAAAAAATAATTCTTCAATGGCAAACTCATCAGGCTTAAATTCCTTTATAATATCATTTAAGTTATCGTAAAGTACCTTTAGTCTTTGAGGAGTTTTACTCTTACTAGATGTAGTTACAACACCATTTTCTATTACTTTAACCTTGTTTCCATCAAATTCAACCACGCCATAACCCATGATTGCAATTCCTGGATCTATTCCTAAAATTATCATAATTTCTAATAAAAAAGAGCTTTTAAAGCTCTATTGATATCTTTCTAATACTTCTCTTATGAGTCCTCTGAAATAATATTCAGCATAAACATCTACTACGGATTTATATAAATATGAAACAGATTTGTCATAAATTTTTTTCATCTGCTTTAAGGTAATATCTTCTGCATAAATAGAATTTGTACTATCAAACTTCAACTGCCTATGGGTACTTTGATCCAAAGTTAATATATTAGCCTTTATCTTTAGCTTGCAATATTTACCCATATCTCTTGTAAGATTTGAAATTAGTTCTTTATCAGAATATATATTTTCCTTAAAATTCTCACCAATTTGTAAAATTTTACTATCTTTTTTTGAGCTTGGATAAGTTAAGCTATCCATCATATAAGAAACATCAAAGGTTTCAATAAGCTCATACTCAAGTTTATCGATCATTTTTTTATCTCTAAAAGCTCTGTACTGGGCTTTTATTGATATCAAATATTCATAACGATTCAAATCATTTGAAATAAGAGTTTCTAAATTATCGATTATTTGATCTATGTTAGATAAGTCGTAAAAAAACTTTTTGAGATTTTTAATGACATAATCTTTCATATAGAAATCATTTTTAGAAAATTTCACAAAATTTTTATCATATAATAAAGACATAAGCGTATTAAATGAGTATATATCTTCATTAATCAAAAAGTTATATTCAAGTTTTTCAATTATTGGATATTGTTCACTAGCTTCTGCCTTCATCATTTCTACCTCGTTATTACATTTTAACACAAAATTTAATATAATTATTTAGATATATTGCAAAGAAAAATAAAAAAAGCTAAATTTTAAGTAATAATATGCATTATCTTCTTATATTTGAATAATGCCTTAAAAATTTAGCTTATAGAATTTTTAAAATAAAATTTTATACATTTAAAATTTTTTGAAATTTGCTTTTAAGTCGGAAAGATTAAAACTATAATTTACATCCTTGCGTTCAATATCAATTACTGTTTTATTTCTTAGTTCCTCATCTTCAAAAAGTTTATCAATTAATTCAAAAGACGGATTTATAGCATGCGGAAATCCTACCATTTGAAACATTGTGATGTCACCGTTGGTGTCGCCATAAGCATAGGATTTACTTAAATCTAGTTTATAAGTTTCTGCCAGTTTAATTACTGCTTGAAGTTTATTTCTCCCATCCCACATTGGTCTAACAGTTCCAGTAAATTTATCTTCGTCATCAAATTCATATTTTGTGGCAATACTTAGATTGGCTCCATAAATTTTTGCAAAATTATCTACTAAAAATTCCGGAGATCCTGAAATGAAAAATATCAAATAACCATTTTTTTTATGAAATTCCACAGCTTTTTTAGTAAACATATAAACTTTATTTTTATTTTTTTCTATAACTATCTTAGAGTATTTATCTATGGTTTTTCTATCGATCCCTACTAGTTTTTGCTGGTAAACCAGTGAAGCCTTATCCAAATAGTCTTCATAAGCACCTAGTCTATTTTGATATTTTTCATACAAGGGGCCTATTTCATTTTCCCGTGCAACTTTAGGAATTATACCATCATTTGTAAGCAGTAAAAAATGCTCAATTAATAGACTATTTCTAAATAAAGTACCGTCAATATCAAAAAATGCAGCTTTATTTTCATGCATAACTTTACCTTTATTTATCTACTTTATTATTTTTTAATTCGTAGTTTTCCTTATTTATTTTATGGGCAGCTACCTTATTATTTATATTCTTGGTATCAATTTTTTTTGTGAAAAATTTACTTTCATCAGTATTTTTTTCTTTTACTTTTCTATTTTTTTTAGCAACTCTATTTGGATTTGATTTGCGTTTGCTTTGTTTTTTTACAGTATTTTCATTTTTTACCATAACATTTGAATTTTTGTTGATGGATTTTATAAGATCTATTATTAGTGATACAAATATACCAACAAGACCAGCGGAAGCTAAAAATACAGCAATCCAGCTTAAATTTAGACCTTCGCTTGTAGTGAAAATAGAAAGTGCATACACAAAAATAACAATAGCAGCTATAAGCATAGCAAAAGAAGGTAGGTATTTAGTAATTTTCTTCTTAGTTAGAAAATGTATTAGTATTGTTATTATAATATTCATAACAACAATTATTGGTAAAATATTTAGTTTTGAGGAATATTCTGATATTAAGTTAATAATTCCTGTCATCGTAGCTCCTTTATAGAAAAACTCTCTCTAAAGAGAATTTTTCATTTGATATATCCATAATCATAAATCCGGGATTTCCATCTCTTGGCAAAGACACAGAACCTGGATTTATAAATAGAATACCATCAATATAATTATTATAATATTTGTGAGTATGGCCAAATATAGTTATATCTGCTTTTAAACTTTTTGATTTTTCGAGTATTTTGTCAAAATAATAATCTATTTTGTAATTATGACCATGGGTTATAAAAATTTTCTTATTTAAAATCTCTATTATTTTATCATAAGATTCATTTGAAAAATAGTCGTTATTTCCCTTCACTGTGTAATAATTTATTCCAGTTTCGTAATATATATTTTTTACATCTTCTATTCCATCACCAGCATGAATTAATAAATCAATATCATCATGAGATAGAATGTATTCACTTATAGGAACGTAATAGCCGTGTGTGTCACTAGTTATGAGTATTTTCATATATATTCTTTTCCCAGAAAATCAACAAAGTTTTTTATAGCTTTTGATCTATGTGATATTTTATTAATTTCACTAGCTTTCATTTGTCCTAGGGTTATATTTGAATTGTCAGGCTTAAATATCTGATCATAACCGAAATCATAAGGTCCAATTTCTTTTTCAGTAATTACCCCGTTTAGCCTTCCCTCAAAATAATGAGCTTTGGAATTTTTATCTACAAAGCATACTACAGTTTTAAAATAAGCTTTCCTATTTTCCTTACCACTTAGCTCATCTAATAGTTTTATCCTATTGTCTTTGTATGTTGCATTAATTCCAGCATATCTATGGGCAAATACTCCAGGTCTATTATCTAAAGCTTCAACAAATAAACCAGTATCATCAGAAAATGTAGGAATTTTAGTCAGATTATAAAAAGTCATTGCTTTTTTATAAGCATTTCCTTCTAATGTATCCTTATCTTCATCAACTTCAAAATTCTCATAGCCAAAATCTTTTGGAGATTTTAAAACTATATCTTTTAACATTAATTCAACTTGTTTAAGCTTATCTTTATTACCTGTTGCAAAAACAATTTTCATTAATTTCTCCTTTATAATAACATTTTAACAAACTTCTTTCAATAAAATCAATTACTATCAATAATTTCATTATTGTTTAGATAATTTTCCTCTAGATTTTTTACATTGCTTCCACTTTGCTGATTTATTGAAATCAATGTACTAGCTTTGTCAGTAGGAATTGAAAATATTGGTTTTTTTTCTATATAATCTTTGTTAATCTTGTGTATTAATATCTCATCTGCTGTTTGGATTAATATATATTTACCATCATTAAATAGATAGTAGTCTTTAAATTGTGGATTGATATTTCTTACTTGATCTTTTGTAATGTCTATTGGATTTGCAACAGAATTATCAAGATGATTTCTCATAGGAATTTGAGTGCTTGCTTTTATTTGTTTTTCTTTTGTGTAAATGGATGTTTGAATTGTCCAATTTCCCAGATCTCTTACCAAACCAAAATTTGTGTTATCTATAATGATATCATTTGGTTTTATTTCTGAATCAGCTGAAGTTGCTTCATTTAACACCATATATTCAAATTGTTCAGTTGCAGTATTTTCACCTGTGAACTCATCTATTGAAATCAATGTGTTATCTTGCAATTCATTAGTCGCAAGAAATCCATATTTATTTATCGAATTATCGGATAATAATTTTGTATAAGAAAAAGATATATAATTGATATCTGCAAAATTTATTCTTAAATCCATATCAAAATCTTTAAAGCTATATCTATCAATATTTTCTTTTTGATCCATCTGATCTTCTAATCTTGCAGGAAAAGCCTCGATATTATCATATAGGCCACTTAAATTATTCTTTTTGCTTCGTATTTTCCGATATTCGTCTTTTCCTTTTATAAATATATCTTCTGATTTTTTATAAGTTATTTTGTCGTTCTTAGGAATCTTTATTAGATAAGTATAATAGTTATATTCTAAATCTTTATCAGCCAGGTCATCTCTTTCTCTTACTGATAATAATAAAGCTTCATCTTCGTCATTTTTTGTTGGATTTTTATCTTTGCTTCTTTCAAATATTGCTAAAACTTTAAATGAATTTATTACCTCAGAGTCAACATCATCCGAAATTTTTGATAAAAATATCATATTATCATCAGCTATGTAAAAAATCTCATCATCAGATCTTTTAATAAAATCTCTTGAAAAATATTGACCTTGTGAGGCGTTTACAACTACAACATTTTCATCTATTGCTACATTGTCAAAATTATAGCCACGATTTATTAAATAGTCACTCAAAATTACATATTTTGAAGTGAATGTTGGAGGAAAAGCATATTCCTTGTTTATAGCCACCAAGTTATTGTTAATATAAAGTTTATCGCCAATTTTAGGTGAATTTGTATTATTAACACCGGTTATATTTTCAACCTTAGTTACTTGCCAAGTCCCTTGTAAAACAGGACTATCGAGTACCGGAGTTAAAATTAGATCGTTTAATTCATCATCTGATCCCTTAGAACAAGATACTAAAAATATACTAAAAATAAAAAACAAACAACATCTAATAATCTTTTTCATCTTGCATCCTCGGTATTTCTATAATTACTGAAGTTCCAGAGCCATATTTACTTTTAATTATCATATTTCCATCATGAGCTTTTACAATTTCTTCACATATTGATAATCCAAGACCTGTTTGTGATTTGGAAGAAGAACCCTTATAAAATTTACTTGCTACAAAGGCAATTTCATCTTCTTTGATACCCTCACCATCATCTTTTATAGTTATTGTTACATAATCATTTAATTGCTCTATGAGAATATCTATACTACCATCTTCATCTGTAAATTTTAAGGCATTATCTATTATATTTATAAAAACTTCTTTCATTCTATTTTTATCTGCAAAAACATAAATGGATTTATATAAGGAAGTTAGAGTGAAATTTATTCCCTCATTTTCAGCTCGAGGACTTAATTGGGTATGGACTTGTTTTACAAGTTCTACTATATCAATTTTTTCTTTCTCATATTTGAAATTACTTGATTGTAACCTAGAGAAATCTAATAAATCTTCAACCATCATGGATAATCTATCACCTTCACTCTCGATGATGCTAAGTCCTTGGTTAAGCATATCTTTATTTTCTTGAATTTCCTTAGACTGTAAAGTAATAGCCCATCCTTTGATAGAAGTAAGTGGTGTTCTAAGTTCATGAGAAACTGAAGATATAAACTCGTTTTTCATATCTTCTCTTCTTATGATATTTTCGCTCATGAAATTTAAAGTTTGACCTAGTTCTGATATTTCATCATTACCGTTAATTTCCGCTTTTACATTGAAATTTCCTTGAGCTAATTTTTCTGAAACATCGATTAATTTAAGAATTGGTGCAACAAGGCTTTTTGAGGCTATTAATGCAAGAATAAAAGCTGCAATAACAACAAATATGCCAAATATAATATAAATAACCATGTCTGATCTGATTTTCTGATTAACTTTTGACATTGAGCTAGTTAATCTTAGGATTCCCGCTTGCTTATCATTAGAATTTAAAGGATATGATAAAGATATTATCTCTTCTTTAGTTCTAAGATTTTTGCGCCTATAAATACCTTGCTTACCTTCTTTTGAAGCTTTTATATCAGAATGGATTAGCTTTTTTCCAACATCATTTGATGCTTGAGAATCAAAAAGTACTGTTCCTGAATTATCTAATATTTGAACTTGTGTTGTATTACCCCTATAAAATGCGTTTTTATCACCAAGAATTATCTCTGCCAAATCGTATTTATTAGAATAATTGTTAAATTGCAACTGATCTATTTTTGCCTGATTTAGCATTGATCCTAATAAAGTTGATTGATAGTAATTTCTAATACTATTAAAGGCAAATATCTCAAAACCAATTACAACAGTTATAACAAACATCATTATAAATCTAACTATTGTTATTCTGTATGAGGAATTGATATTTAATTTATTATTTGCTAGTTCCATCTATAACCTGTGCCCCAAACAGTTTCGATATATATAGGTTTTGCTGGATCTTCTTCTATTTTTGCTCTTATTCTTCTTATATTGACATCAACAATTTTTGTATCGTTGCTATAATTTTCTCCCCAGGTTTGCTTCATAATTTCATCGCGAGTCATCGCTTTACCTTTAGAGTTAATGAAGTTTTTAAGTATGGCAAATTCTGTTGGAGTTAGGTCAATTTCTTGACCATTTTTATAAAAAGTTTTTGCATATAAATCTAGAGTAAATGGACCATCGTTTATAGAATTTGTTTTTTCTCCTTCAATTTTATCATTTGTTAAATTTACTCTTCTCATCAGAGATCTTACTCTTAGTATTAATTCTTGAGGATTAAAGGGTTTAATAATATAATCATCAGCACCTCTTTCAAGGCCTAAAATTTTATCTATATCTTGGCTTTTAGCTGAAACCATTATAATTCCAGTTTTAGGAGATTTTTCTCTTATTTTTTGGCAAACTTCAAATCCGTTGATACCTGGAAGCATTACATCAAGTATTGCAACCGCAGGATTTTCTTCTTCAAAAACTTTTAATGCCTCTTCTCCACTAGCTGCTTCACAAGTCTTATAGCCCTGATATTCCAGGTTGATTTTCATAAATTGTCTTATTGCATTTTCATCATCTAATATTAAGACTTTATTATTTTCCATTATCTATCCTTTCAAAAGCAATTTTACCTGCTCCAATAACACCAGAATCATTCAAAAATTTAGCAGGAATTACACTTATATTAAGAGTGTTATTGCAAACTACATTGAATTTTTCAATCATTCCATCCCACCAAATATCTTTTGAGTTTATAACTCCACCACCAATTACTATAACTTCTGGATCAAAAATATTTCTAAGGCTTGTCAAAAAATATGCCAAATCTTCTTGATATGTGTTTAATACTTCTTTAGCATATGAGTCTATTTCAATTCTCTTTAGGATTTGTTCTCCACTTAAATCTTCACCTGTTAGTTTTTTGTAATTTTTAGATAAAGCACTTCCAGAACAGTAAGCTTCTGCACATCCGTGTTGACCACAGGTACAATAATCACCAGCTGGATGAAGTATTATATGTCCTAGTTCTGCTCCCTGGAAATGAGATCCTGTTAACATTCCTCTTTTAGAATTATAAACTGCACCACCTACTCCAGTTCCAAGTGTTATCATAACAATATCATTAGCATCTTTGCAAGATCCCAACCACTTTTCTGCAAGTAAGGCTATGTTTGCATCATTTTCTACAAATACAGGTACATCTACAAATTCTTCTACGGCTTTTTTTAAATTTAAGCCACTCCATCCTTCAATATTTCCAGCAAATGTAACAATTCCATTTTCTGAATCAATAAAACCGGGAGTTCCAATGCCTATAGCTATGGCCTCTTTGTAATCTAAACCATAAATTGTTTTTTTGATATTGTTTAAAACTACATCACGACCCTCTTTTGCTTGAGTGTCGATGCTATTTCTATCTAATATTTTCCCATCTCTATCTATAAGACAAGCATTTATTTTTGTTCCACCTAAATCCACACCTATGACTTTATCCATTAGCATATCTCCTACAATTTAAATACTTTACTTTTTAGGTTTATTATATTATTCTTTTTCTTTGAAAGAAATTCTCTATCTGTAAGATATTCTAAACCTTCTATTTCTCCAAATTTCAACTTATATGCTAATAATACTTGATTTTTTATCGCAAGTTTATACAATAGCATATTATTTATGTCTTTATTGCCATATTTGATATCACCAATTATTGGAGTCTTATTCTTCTTTAACGAATATCTAATTTGATGAGTCTTTCCTGTTAATAATTCACATTCTATAAGACTAAAACTACCATTACTTTCTATAGGTCTAAATTTTGTAATTATCCTAGAGCCCTTATCTGATTGTTTCACTTTATTTTTATTTTCATTTTTTGATATATAAGTGTCTACAGTAAATTCTTCTTTTATATCACCTTTTACTATGGTTAAATAATATTTGGAAATTTTATTTTCTCTTATAGCTTTGTTTAGATTTCTAAGTGCCATAGCGTTTTTCGCACCGATTACTAATCCTTCGGTATTTCTGTCTAGTCTATTAACTACAGCAGGTGTAAATGTTTTATCTCTGCTATCGACTTTTTTAGTTTTAAGAAGATAAGAAATCATTTGATCAACTAAGTTGTTACCATATTCTTTTGGATTTGAAGAATGAGTTAATAGACCACTCTTCTTATCCAAAATAATTATATTTTTATCTTCATATACTATGTCTAGATCAAAATCGCTAGCTTTATAATCAATTTTTCTTACCCATTTATTGTAGTCGCTATCAGAAATATACATATTTACAACATCAGATTCTTTAACAAACATATCCGCTGTAGCTCTTTTGCCATTGATTTTAAAATTTTTCTTTCTAATATTTTTTTGTATCAATGAAAGTGGTGCATTAGAAAAATATTTTCTTAGAAATCGATCAAATCTTTGGTTTGCATCATTTTTGTTTATAGTAATTTCTATCATATTAGTAAGATTTATTTACGTAAGAATCGATTAAAGAGGGCTTGGAATAATCCAAAAATACCCCGTGGTCTTTTAATTCATTTAAGATTTTCTTATTTTTTGAATGTAAAATTAATTTTTCTTCTGATTTTATATTAATTTCAAAAATTTCACCCTTTAATCTTTTTGAATTAAGAATAATAAAATAACTTTCTACAAACTTATAATCTAAAAGTTCTAATATTCTATGTGTTGCAATATCTTTTAGGCAATAATAATTCTCTCTTTCATTGATTAGCCTAGCATATAATTTTCTTTTTTTATAATTATTTACAATATTTTTTGCCTCTGCATTGGATTTTTTAGCCAAAAGATTATAATACTGGTAATTATAGATTGCCTCTTCTACATTTTTTATATTAGAAAATGGTTTTAGATCAAGTTTTCTTATGTAATCTAAGTTTTTATGTAAAAATTTATCTTTATCTATTTTTGATTCTTCTAATAAATCAATGGCTTCCTTTCTAAATTTTTCAAACGCCTTTAGTTTATCTATTTCTTTTATCATAATAAAAAACCGCCTCTTAGGAGACGGTCACATAAATCTTTTAATTTACTTCTATTACTTCAGCTTTAATAGATTCAGGTATATCTTCTTTTGACCAGTCTAAACTTAGATAAATATCTGCTTTTGCATATTCTGATAATCTCATTAATTCGTCAGTAAGTTTCTCTAAGTTGTCTTTATTTATATCTGCTATCTCATAAGCTCCATCAACATAAATTTTGCCGATATCATAATCACGTGCCAAAATACCAGCTATAAAGCCTTTGAGTTGTCCTATACAAGTTATATTGTATGATTTTGCATTTATTACCCTAACTCTGTGATTTAAAATTCTTGTTCTATCATCTTCAGTTGTAACAAAAGCTACATTATTTACGTCTTTTTCCTTTTCTTTAGTAGCTTCATCAACTAAATATTGAGTTTTTCCTGATCCAGATGTTCCAATTACATAATATAACATTTACATGTCCCCCTTTATTTTTTTATATATCTTATCATCGGACTTATCACCTTGAACAAATCCGTTTTCAATCATTATTTTCACAATTTCATCTCTTATTAGCCACCAAGAACTGTCCCAATTGCAAAATACAGTTTTTTCGCTAGGAGCTCTACCGACTAGTCTAGAAATTGCCACATCTTTTTTTAGAATTCTTAAAAATTCTATTACATTTTTCTCATATTCTTCTTTGCTCGGCATGACAAATTCATTATTTTCATACATCTGACAAAGCTTTGTTCCTTTTATAATAAATAAGGAATGAATTTTAACTTCTTTTACATTCAAAGCATTAATGATTCTAGCAGTTTCTCTAACATCTCTTATATCATCCCAGGGTAGGGAAAGTATAACGTGAGCACAAATCCTAAAATCATATTTATTGATTAAATTACAAGCTTTTATGAAATCTGCCAAACTTTCAGCTCTATTTAATATCTCTAAAGTTTTATAATTTGCAGTTTGCAAACCCAATTCAAAAATTATATCTTTACCAGTTTTTTCTTTCCATTGATAAAGAAAGTCAAGCTTATCTTCACTAATACAATCAGATCTAGTTGATATTGCAACTGCAACTATATAATCCTTATCACAAGCTTTTATTATTTCTTTAAAAGTATGTAAATCCATATAAGTATTAGTAAAATTTTGAAAATATGCAATAAATTTATTTATTTTGTATTTTTTCCCTATATAATCTTTATTTCTAGTTAATTGGTCTTCAACGCTTAAATATGATGGTAAGTTTTCAAAACTTCCACCATCTTCCGAACAATATATACATCCGCCGTAAGAAGCTTCACCGTCCCTATTAGGACAAGTAAGAGATAATTTTATAGGTAGTTTATAAATTTTTTCACCATATTTTGTTTTATAATATTTACTAACAGAATAATACGGATTATTCATCTTTATCTTCTAAATCAATATCCTCTTCTTCGTAGATAATTTCTTCATCGATTATAACATCTTCTGTGTTTTCCTTTATTTCTAAATCAGTATTGTAATCTTCTACTAGTTGATCGATTGCATCATCATCCCAATAATGACCAAACAAGTGGAAAACTTCATCTATTTCATCTTCATCTTCTATTGTTTTTAAATCTATTTCATTTTCATCATCAAAAGAATCTTCATAATAAAATAAATAAATTTCATTACTCATACTTGATATTAAGGCCACATAATCAATATCATCTACTGAGAAAATATCGATTAAATAGCATTCTTCAGAATCTTCTCCAAAATCCAAAGAAATCACAGCTTTTCCTTCATTTTTCAAAAATTCTAACTTATGACCATGTATTTCTAATTTTTCGCTCACACATGTCCTCCTCAATTTTCTTCTAATTGGGTAATAGCATTATCTATTAGCATTGTTTCACTAACAATATCAGCTAAATCAAGTTAACATTTAAATTGTTAAATATTATACTAGAATCTAAAGAATATTGGGTTTTAATAACTTGCAAATCTTCATTGAAAATATTTGTATATGCTCTTCTAAAAGCGTTTACTAATTTATCATTCGAATTTTTCCATTTTGGTATGACAAGATTTGTTATAATTTCTCCATAACTTATTTCAGCAGCTATTGAGGTTTTATTTTGCATCTCATTCATTATCTCTTCTGACAATGATCTATAAACTATGACAAATGCAAATAAATCTTCAAAAGTTCTAGCTGTCGATAAGTTGATAGAGCTTATAAGCTCATTAGATATATTATCTACCTTATAGGCTCCAGATGGTATTAATTCCACAAATGACAATAGATGATCAAAACTTGCTTGGTCAATTGGATTAAAATCAATTTCAGATATTTCTTCAATTGATAAATCCATTTCTGGTTCATGCTTTAAATTTTTTTCTATGTAATCGTTTTTTATGATTTGGTAAATATCCAATAATTCATTTTCATATTGGCTTTTTACTACGAAATCAATAAAACCAGCACTAGGGATATTATCATACCTTTCACCAGCTGTTATATTTGTTATATCGATATCTACTTTAGATTTTATTCTTCTAATAAATCCTATCAGAGTTTTTATTGAATTTAATCTAAGTTTGTCTAAATCTTCACCTGTATGACCACCAATTAGATTATTTAAAGAAATTCTAAATTTCTTATAATCATAAGTAATCTCAAATCTTTCCACTGGTATATTTATTCTAGATAATATCAAGGAACTAAATTGATCTGCTAGACAAAAACTTTTATTAAGATTTAAATTAATAATATTTTCGCTTCTTATTATATTTGCTAAAGTTTGAAAACTTTTATTTTCATTTTGAATAACATTTTTTGTCATTAGAATATCAAATTTAGCATCTTCTTGAAAAAACAACAAAGAAATAATTAATATCGCATTTATATATGTGCTTTCACAAGAAGAAATTAATTGCAAGGGATTATTTTCATCTATTGAAAAATCATAATTCTTATTTTTGTATTCTAAATTTAAGTGAATTATTGCAGATGGCTTATCTCCTCTTTTAAAATAAATTGCATCATTGACACCAGTAACTTCAAAGCCATTTTCTACAGCAATTTTACTTATATATTCTGATAGAGGATGTTTTGCTTGAGTATTATTTATAAAATCCGATAGATTTTCGATATTTATTTTTAGCTTATCCATTAATGATTCATAATCCATAAACTCACCTAGTAATATTTATTTATTTCTGCCTTTTTTGTAAGATCTTTTATCTTTTCTATATACTTTTCCTGTCTTTTAACCATTTCATAGGTTGATTTTACTTTATCTTTTATGTCATCGTAGGTATTTGATGAATCCATTTTGTTATCAAGTTTAATAATGTGGTAGCCAAATTGTGTTTTTATTGGCTTTGAAATTTCACCAATCTTAAGCTCATCAAGGCCTTGTTGAAACTCTTTAACCATTACTCCTTTTGGGAAAGATCCTAAAGAACCACCATTATCTTTTGTAGGATCAAGTGAATATTTTTTTGCTGCTTCCTTAAAATCTAAACCCGCATTTATTTGATCTAAAACTTTATCTGCCATTTCTTCACTTTCTAATAAGATATGACTGGCAGTATAAGTAACCGGTGAAAATAAAGTGTCTTTATTTTCTTCATAATAGTTTTCGATTTCATCTTCACTTACGCTTACTTTTTCAAAAATCTTGTGCATTGCGTAATTTTTTAGCATATTATTTTTCACTATTTCAAGTTCTTTAACAAATTCTTTTTCATTATCAAGCTTATTTTCTTTTGCATCTTGTAATAAAAGTTCTTGGTTAACTAATTCATCAGCCAATACATTTAAGCCTTCTTTTGAGTTAAATCTAGCTTTATCTTCCATAGCTGCCAAAAGATTAAACAAATCTTCTTGATAGATTTTTACCCCATTTACTTCTGCTATCAATTTATTTTCAGACATTTTTACCCTCATTTAATTCAATTTTGTTATTGTATATTTTTATATCTTTGTTTTTATAAAGTCTACCTAATGCTTTTTTAAAAGATGATTTGCTAATACCAAAGAGTTTTTTTATCTGTTCTGGTGATGATTTATCAGATATATAAGCAACACCATCATTTTCATATAAATAATCTAATATATTATCAGAATCATTGTCAATTTCTAGATAAGCTCTTTTTCTTAATGAAAGCTCAATTTTTCCATCACTTTTTACTTCTTTAACTCTTGCTTCTATAAATTCACCTTCAATATGGACTCCTTGCAATTCATTTATTCTTAGTAAAGAATCAAATTTATTATCTATGGCGATAAATGCACCGATAGATTTATTTATTGAGTAAATTCTTCCACATACTTCGTCATTTTCTTTGAAATCATGATCTAGGCTAAGCAAATTTCTGATTTTTGATGATAGTATTATAAATCCATTTTTATCGACTTTAAAAGTCACAGGATAAGTCATTTCTTTTATTATCCTATAAGTTCTTTCTGTAAACGGCATAAAAATGTGGTTGTTGTTTATTATTTCAAAATAAACACCGTCTTTATCGATCTCAACCGCCTTAAGATCATAAATTTTATTAAATTCGTAAGGAAAGTCTATTGTCGCCTTAATTACTTTATTTCTATCGTAATAAAGATATGCGCTTATTAAATCTCCTTGTCTTCTATCTTTGACTTCCTTCTTATCAATAGTTGCATCCCCAAATCGGGTTGCTAAGTAGGCTTTGTTTTTTGTAAATCTTTTTAATCTATATTTATTTATAATGTGCTCCTATCGTAATTCTTTAATTGTAAAACCTTCTCCAAATACTTCTGATATTGTATGAGAGAATATAAACGCTCTATCATCAACAGATAATATATCATCTTTTATTATAGGATATTTTCTAGTTGCACAGATTGTAAAAACCAATCTTTTTTCTCTACCTGTGTATCCACCTTCAGCATGAATTAAAGTTACACCTCTATCATGCTTTTTAATAAGTAAATTATTAATTTCTTCATATTTATCGCTAATTACAAATATAGCAATTTTTCTCCCTAGACCTTGAATTACATAATCAATTGTTATATCTTGAATCATTATTACTAAAATAGCGAATAGACCTTTATCTAAACCTATTACAAATGTGGATGATAATACTACAATAAAATCTGTGATAAATAAGCTAATATGTATAGGAAAATTTGTGTATTTATTAATAATAGCTGCTATTACATCCGTACCACCAGAAGAACCACCGTTGTAAAATATAATACCAATACCAATTGCAGCCAATAGCGGTCCAAATATAACATTAAGCATTATCTCTTCTGTAAGAGCTTTTTGTGGTAAACATTTTTCTAGAACTATCAGTACAACTGATACAGTAGCTGCCGATAAAATAGATTTTTTCGTGAAGTCAACATTTATAAAAATTGCTCCCAAAATTAGAACAATAACGTTTAAAATAAGATTTAAAACACCAAGATTTATTCCAGTAACCTTTGATAAAACAAGTGATAGACCAGATACTCCGCCAGCCGAAATATTATTTTGCAATAGGAAAAAATGTAAACCACAAGCAAGTATAACAGATCCTATAAAAATATTAACATTCTTTCTCATCCTCTTCCTCCATCTTTTGCTTATTTAAGCTTACCACAAAAATCTATTTTCGTAAATTACCTATTTAAAAAAAAGAGAGCTCCAAGCTCTCTTAAATCCATATTGGAATTACATTATTAAAATAATCATAAATTTTTAATAAATATTCAAATTCATCATCAGTTAAATATCTATTAGACTTATCTCTTTTATTAACAATATCTTCTAATATTATATATGCTTGATACATAGATAATAACCTAAAAAACTTTATAGGTGCTTTTTTATCTAAGAAATAACTTTTGTAACAAGCTTTTGAGAATTCTTTACTAACTTTTGAGATTTTATTAATATTTGTAAAATCAAAAGCAGGATCTCCATAATGAAAATTTTCTTTTTCTTTTAATAGAAAATTGTTATCATCATCAAGTAAAATATTTTCAAAATTAACTTGTCCAATTATTCTTTTAGATTCAATGTTTTTTGTTAGATGTTTATTTTGATTAATAAAATCTACTATTATATAGTCATTATCACCAATATCGTCGCTCAAGCCGTGCCTATAAAATAGGTAGTTAGCCTTGGTATTAAATAATTCGTAGGAATTAATACCATCTTTAGCTTTTTTTTGATGAATATTTTTTAGATATTTCCCAAATTCTAAACCTAGTTTATAATTTTCTTCTTTTGTATGATTAGATAAATAATTTTTTATATTACAATCTTTATCCATAGATTAAAAATCTTTCAGTTAATTATTATGATTTTTTACTTTTTCTTCTATTTCTTCTGGAGTTTCAAGATCTAATAAGCTAATAGCAAATTTTTCTTCCTCGCTAAATTCAGAGTTTATGATTGTATCTTTAATTTCTGCAATTTTTGATGATGCTGCTGAAAATTCATCCAAACCTAAACCTAATAGCAACTTCGTAGCTTCAGTATCAGACGCAAATTGACCGCACATTCCTGTCCATTTGTTAGCCTTGTGAGATTCATCTATTACATGCTTAATTGCACGAAGTACAGCTGGATTATAGTTTGAATATAGATAAGAAATATTTTCATTGCCTCTATCGCAAGCTAGTGTGTATTGAGATAAATCATTTGTACCGATTGAGAAAAAGTCTACATATTTTATTAATTTATCTGCCATGAAAACAGATGCAGGAGTTTCAACCATTATTCCAATTTCAAGGTCCTTATTATAAGATATTCCATCTTTATCAAACTGAGATTTTATTTGATCAACTAATTCTAAGGTTCTTTTGAATTCTGAAACATTAATAATCATAGGAATCATTATTTTTAAATTTCCATAAGCTGATGCACGAACTAAAGCTTTTAGTTGTGTCATAAATATATCTTCTCTATCAAGACATAATCTAATTGCTCTATAACCTAAGAACGGATTTTCTTCTACAGGGAATTCGAAATAATCTAATCCCTTATCTCCACCAATATCTAAGGTTCTTATAATAAGTGGTTTTTCTCCTAGCATTTTTGTGGCTTGCTTGTAAACTTCAAATTGTTCATCTTCTGTTGGAAAATGAGTATTTTCCATGTATAGAAATTCTGTTCTAAATAATCCTACACCATCGCAGCCATTTTCTATTGCAATTTTAAGATCTTCTAAGTTTCCAATATTAGCAGAAACTTCAACACTTCTTCCGTCTTTGCTGGTTGCTCTTTTATCTTTTATTAATTTTAATCTTTGTCTAATTTCTTCTTCTTTTTTGATCTTTGATTTATATATTTCTAGTTCTTCTTCTGATGGATCAACGATAATAAAGCCTTCATTACCATCTATAATAGCTAATTTTCCATCTTCTACTTTAGTTGATATATCTTTCATACCAACAAGGGCAGGGATATCTAAAATTTGAGCTATAATTGACGTATGACTGGTCTTTCCACCTAAATCCGTTGCAAATCCAGCAACATTTTCCTTATTCATATTGGAAGTATCTGAAGGTGTAAGTTCTTTAGAAATGATAATTGTATTTTTTTCTATGTTGGATAAATCTTTGGGAGTAATTCCTTTTAATTTATACATTAATTGATAGCCAATGTCTTTATAATCACTTGCACGTTCTTTCAAATATTCATCATCAATTTGGCTCATTATTTCTACCATTTCGTTGATGGTTTCACTTAATGCAAGCTCTGCATTTTTCAACTCGTTAGTTATTTTAGATTCTATAGTATCTGAAAAATAAGGATCTTGCAAAAGTTCTTTGTGAGCGTTAGCTATATTTATTTGTGCTTGGTTGGCTCCTTTTGTATCTGATAGTTGATTAACATAAGAATTTATCGCATCATTTACTTTGGATATTTCTTTTTCAATCAGTTCTTTTTCGATTTTTGATTGGTCTATATCAACTTTTTCTCTATTAAAGAGATAAATATTACCTATTGCTATACCTGAACTTGCCTTTATACCTTGATATTTGTTTGTCATAATCATCCTTTCTGTAAAATTTATAAAAAAAAGAGGCTGTTGCTATATAAACTCTTTGTTATATCATATAGTTATCTCAATCGATTATCTTTCCCAATAGATAAGGATTAGATAATCAATAAAAAGTATTGATAAAACAAAATTAGTTTATATTTAATGCAGCATCCCCTAATGATAAAATTATTCTGATAAGTTTTTTATAAAATCAACTAATTGATCTGCAAATTTTTCATCATCTTCGCCATCAATTACAAGTTCTATTTCTGCTCCTTTAGCAATTCCAAGGCTCATAACGTTAAATATTGATTTTGCGTTAGCTTCTTTACCATCTTTAATGATTTTTACTTCTCCAGAATAGTTTTTTACAAATTGAACTAAACTAGCTGCTGGTCTAGCGTGTAAACCTGTTTCATTTTCTACAATTACTTTTCTTTCTGCCATAATAGCCTCCCTATTAATTTTCTACATATATTATAGTAGTTATTTTGTATATTTTCAACTGAATGATTTGCTAGATTGCCTTATTTTTAAATTTGCATCTATTATCCAATCCTCAGTTAAAATATCATCTTCATCTTTGATTCTTTTAATCAAAGCTCTTATTGCTATAGCACCAATATCATAATATGGTATTGCTACAGTTGTTAGATTTGGTCTATAAATACTAGCTATTGACCTATCTCCAAAACCTGTTACGGTTAAATCGTTTGGTACATTTATGCCATTATCTGCACAATAATCAATAAATCCTATGGCTACTTCATCATTTTCGCAAGCTACAGCACTTATTTTATTCTTTTTGCATAAGTTTATAACTTCTTTTCCTATATTATAGCCATCATTACTTGTAAGTCCATCTATTTCTATTACAAAACTTTTTTTCTTATTTTCTTCTATGGCTTTTTTGTAACCTTCTAGTTTTGCTTTTTTGACAATATTATCATCTTTTGTTTCCAATAATAGTACATTTTCATGACCTGAATCTAAGAGATATTTTATAAGTTTGTATTCTTCCTTTTCATAGTCAATTCTTACTGTATGTAGATTTTTTGAAGAATAGTATTTATCTAATAATACAAATGGTATTTTAGCTTCTCTAAGCTTCAATAAACTTTCATCACTTATACTTTCAGATATAATTACTAAGCCCTCTACTTGTTTTGTAGCCAAAAAATCGATTGCATTATTGATAGAATCTTCTGATCCATAAGAGCTTGAAAGTAAAATATCATATTTATAAACTCTGCCTATTTCTTCTGCTCCTCTAACTAAATGAGCCATATATTCTATAGCTAAGTCAGAAACTATAACTCCTAGTAAATTGGATTTTCTCATAACTAGCGATCTTGCTAATTCATTAGGTTTAAAATCAAGTTTATTTATAGCATCTAATACTTTTCTTTTTGCTTCAGGACTTACAGGTTTTGAATTATTCATTACTCTTGATACTGTAGATATTGAAACTCCTGCAAGTTTTGCCACATCTTTAATAGTTGGTTGTCCCATAATTCACCCTCTTAAATTAAAAGGCCATCTTATTTGATGACCTTTCTCCTATCTGCCAGATATTACATTTTTTACTATGTCAATTACATCCATAATTAGTGAAGAATAATCACTAACAGATGAAATTCCAGCGTTAACAGTATCAATACTATCAACAGCTGTCACACCAACATAATTTACAGTATCTCTGATGTCATCACTAATACTACTTACATTTGTCATAGTATCGTTAGCTTTGGCAATCGCCATTCTTAAATTTGGATCTTGAACAATTGTATTTATATTATTTACAAGAGTATTTGCTTGATCTACAACTGATGGAAGCTTATTGATAACATCATCAAGATTATCTTCATTTTTTTCTAGTATCCCTTGGAAAGATTTGACTAATTTATTGATATTTGATAGTGTCATTATCAAATATATCAAAGCAACAATCCCAACAATTGTTAGGATTATATTACCAAGAAGATTAAAATTTATAGTTATCATTTAATACTCCCTAGTTATTTTTTTTATTATTTTCAGAAACTTTTTTATCTGCTTCTTTTACTTCTTCCTTTGTTTCTTTTGCTTTATCAGCAAGGTCTTCTGCATTTTCTTTTATTTCTTCTTTGGATTTGTTAGCTTCTTTTTTATTATCTTGATGTTTTTCTTCTACAACATCAGAAGCTTCATCAGCACCTTCTTTGATATCTTCTTTTACATTATCTGCTGTATGATTTACAATTTTACCTACTTCAGAAACACCTTCGGCTACATTTTCTTTTACATTATTTGCAGTTTCAGCAATTTGTTCGCCTGTTTGTTTGGCAATTTCTTTGCCATAATCAAAACCTTCTCTAACTGGTTGTAAATCTGTGTAAGCTCTATATTTTAAATCTTCATAAGAATCTTTTGCGTTATAAACCATATCAGTTGCACTATCCATCAAATCATAAGTAGTGTCTTTAACATTGTTTATTGTTTCATCAAAAGCATCTGCAATATCTTCTCTAGTTTCTTTACCAGATTTTGGAGCCAATAATATTCCAGCTGTAACTCCTACTAAAGCACCTAACAACGCACCTTGAGTTCTCATTCTGCTGTCATGATTTTTAGCTTTCCAAATTTCGTATTTAATTTCTCTTTGTTTTGCTCTTGCTTTTTGTTCTATATAATCACTTATTGACATTTTTTCTATCACTCCTTTAAGTTTTACTAATTATTATATACCCAAAAAAGAATATATAACACACATTTCACAAATAAAAATCCTAAGGTGGCCCTTAATTATAACCTTCGCTTTTGTGAAGGTGGGCAAGCTGTCCAGAATATCTGAAGTCCACTCTGTGGAGGCTTTCCATCCAAGCTGGAACAAGGCAATCCCATATAATTGATGTAGGTTTAAATACGGACCTATACTCCTTAGGATGATTCAATTATAATACATTAGGAAAATATTTTCAACAAATTTTGATTTTTAATTTATAAATTAAATTTGTTTTATTTTTTAAAAAAAGCAAGGACTTAGCCTTGCCTTTTATAGTTAATTTACTTTTTTCTTTAATATTCCTAATAAAAGTGCAGATACCAATGATCCTACTACTATAGCTAGTAGATACATTATTGGATTTTCTATAACTCCTATTACCCAAATTCCACCGTGAGGTGCTCTTAATGAGCAATTAAATACCATAGATAGCATTCCTGCTATTCCACTACCAACTATTGAAGCTGGTATTACTCTTAGTGGGTCTGCTGCTGCAAATGGAATTGCTCCTTCTGTAATAAATGAAAGTCCCATTATGATATTTGTCGGTATTGTTTGTCTATCTTTTTCACTATATTTATCTTTGAATAATATCATTGATAGTGATAGCGCTAGTGGTGGAACCATTCCTCCAGCCATTACAGCTGCCATTACTAAAGATGATCCAGATGCTAAAGATGCTGTTCCAAATAAATAAGCCGCCTTGTTAATTGGACCACCCATATCTACAGACATCATTCCGCCTAGCAAGAATCCAAGTACGATTTTTGAAGCACTACCCATTGTTTCTAGCCAATTTGTTATAGATTCATTAAGTGCTGCAAGTGGTGGGTTTAGTAAAAGTAACATTATAAGACCTATAGATAAAATTCCAAATAGTGGGAAAATTAGCATAGGTTTAATTCCATCTAATGATTTTGGTAGTGGACTTGTTATTTTTCTTAAAAGAATAATTATATATCCTGACAAAAATCCAGCTACTAAAGCTCCCAAAAATCCTGCTCCTCCAGCATTTGCCAAAAATCCTCCGACAAAACCAACAGTTAGTCCTGGTCTATCTGCTATTGACATTCCAATGAAACCAGCAAGTACTGGCAACATAAATCCAAATGCAGCGCCACCTATTTCTTTAAATAAAGCCGCAATTGGTGTATTAGAACCAAAGTTTGCAGGATCAATTGTATAATCATCTAATAAAAATGCTAGGGCGATTAAAATACCACCTCCAACTACAAATGGTAGCATATGTGATACGCCATTCATAAGATGTTTATATATTGTTTGACCTAATGATGCTTTTTCACTAACATCTTCTTCCTTAATGTTTACATCAGATTTGTAAGTTTTTGTAATTTCATTTAAAGCTTTTTCTATAAGTTCTGCTGGCTTATTTATTCCATTAGAAACTTTAGTTTCTACAAGTCTTTTGCCTGAAAATCTAGATTTTTCAACTCCCACATCGCAAGCAATTATTATGCCTTTAGCATTTTTAATTTCTTCATTTGTTAGTGCATTTTCTATTCCTGTTGATCCGTGAGTTTCAACTTTCATAGTGTAGCCCATTTCTTTCGCTTTTTCTTTTAAGGCTTCTGCTGCCATAAATGTATGAGCTATACCAGTTGGGCATCCAGTAACTGCTAATAGGTCGTAAGATCCTTTTACAGTATTTTCAGTATTTTTTACAAAATCGTCTGGGAATTTTTCTTTTTCTTTATTAGCTATTATAGTTAAAAATTCATCCTCATCTTTGGCATTTAGTAAATCTTCTCTAAAACTTTGATCCATGAGCATGGTTGAAAGTCTTTGTAAAAGAACTATGTGTTCATCAGATGATTTTTCTGGTACAGCTATAAGGAAAAATAGTTTAGTATCTTCTCCATCCAAAGACTCATAATCTGTTCCTTGTGGAATTGTCATAGCTGCTAACTGAGGGAAGTTTACTCCTGCTGATTTTGCATGAGGAATTGCAATGCCTTCTCCAATTCCAGTAGTTCCAGATTCTTCTCTTAACAGTACATCTTTCTTGTAAATTCCTTTGTCATTTAAATTGCCACTAGTTTCCATTAAGTCTACAAGTTTTCCAATTAAATCTTCCTTACTTGCAGGACTTTCCCCAAGTTTTATGGAGCTTTTTTTTAATAAATCAATAATTTTCATTTTTACTCCTAAATATTTTCATATAAATTATAAATTTCTTCTTTTGTTGCAATATTTTCTGAAAAAGCAGTTGCCGATCCACAGGCTAGCGCAAATTTAAAGGCTTCTTCTGTAGTAAAACCAGCTATTATTCCATAAACAAAACCTGCAAGCATTGAATCTCCTGATCCTACTGAATCAACTAATTTTCCTTCTGGGGCTTTTGAATAATATTCATTGCCGTTTTCATCAAGCAAAAATGCACCATTTTTCCCTAAAGAAATTATTACGTTTCTTGCTCCTAAATCTTGAAGTTTTTTACCGTAAGTGCTTAAATCTTTATCAGTTTTAATTTCAACATCGAATATTTCTTCAAGTTCTCTTTGATTAGGTTTTATTAGGTAAGGTTTTAGCGCCAAACTTTCTTTTAAGGCATTTCCAGAAGCATCTACAATAACCTTAACGTTTTTGTTTTCTAAATCTTTCATAATTTTAGCATAAAAATTATCTCCTAAAGATTTTGGTATTGAACCTGATAAAAATAGATAGTCATTATCTCCTAATTTTTCTAATTTTTCAAAAAGTAATTTCTGCTCGCTTTCGTTAATTATAAGGCCCTTACCATTTATTTCAGTTTCATTATCAGCTTTTATTTTTACATTTATCCTTGTTATGCCTTTAGAAATTTCAATAAAATCTGTCTTAAGTCCCCAATCATCTTTAACTAACCTTTCAAGCTCTTTGCCAGTAAATCCTCCTATGTAGGCTAAGGAAAGTGAATCCATTCCAAGATTTTTCAAAAGCTTTGAAACATTTATTCCTTTACCGCCCGCCTTAATAATCTCTTCATCCATCCTATTTGTTTCGCCTAGATCCAAATGTTTCACTCTAACAATGTGGTCTAGGGAAGGATTTAAAGTTAAAGTATAAATCATAGGCCCTCCTTTAACTTTCTTATAACAATTTCATCCTTTCCATCATTTTTTACATTAGTTATAATTTCTAAATTAGGATTATTAGAAAATGTAACCTTAGAAACTTTCCCAAATTTAGAAGAATCCGCCAAAAAATATACTTTGTTGCACCTTGAAATAGCTTTTGATTTTACCATAGCTTCATTTATATCTGGAGTTGTAAAACCAACTTGCTCATGTATGCCATTAGTTCCAAAAAACCCAATACTAAAGTTGAAATTATCTAAATACTCACAAGTGCTTGCACCAATCAATGCTCCTGTTCCCTTTTTAAACTCTCCAGGTACAATAAAAACTTTCTTGCCAATAAGTGATAACTTTTTTCCTATAGTTAAAGAATTTGTTACGTAATAAGTATTTTCTGCACTAATATAATCTATCAGAGCTTCTACACTCGTTCCAGCATCTAAGTAAACAAAATCATTTTCAGAAATCAAACTTGCAGCAAATTTTCCAATAAGATCTTTTTCTTTAGTATTAATTGTAAATTTATAATCCAAGTCGTCCTCAGTTGAAATAAATTGAGCGTTTTTGATTGAACTAGCTCCACCAAAAACTTTTACAATTTTATTAAGTGCATGAAGTTCATTAAGATCTCTTCTTACTGTTGCTAGTGAGGTGTCTAAAGCTTCAGAAACTTCCCTAGTTTTTACTGAGCCTTTCTCATTTACTAACTCTATTATTTTTGAAAATCTTTCTTCCTTTAGCATGGCAAATCCTTTCTATGAACTATTATAGAATAATACTAAATCATTGTCAAGCATTTTAAATCAAAATAAATCATTTTTTCCAAAAAAATAAAGTTTCAAATTATTTTAAAATGTGAAACTTTAGATTTAAGATATAAAATTGTCAATTTTTAATGGAATCTAGGAATTTTTCAAAATTCGGATCTGATTCTAATATTATTTTTTTCCCATCTAGAAATCTTATGAATTCTATTTTGTAAGCGTGGAGCAAAAATCTGTCTAGCTTTATTTTTGATCCATAAAGTTTATCTCCTAAAATTGGATAGCCAAGATTTGCTAAAGACGCTCTAATTTGATGAGTTTTTCCTGTTTTTATATCAGCATTTATATAAGTTATGTCTTTTGATGGGTCATAAGTTAAAGTTTTAAAGTTAGTTATGGCAGTTTTTCCATCTTTTGAAACTTCATATCTTTTTTGATCTTCATTGTAGGCTAAATTTAATTTTATTATTTCATCTATGTCTAATTTTCCTTCGACAACAGCCAAGTAATTCTTCTTAAAAAGAATTCTTTCAATTTGATTTTGATAATATGCCATAGAATAAGGATTTTTTGCAACCATCAAAAGTCCAGAAGTATTCATATCCAAACGATTAACTAGTCTCACTTTTGACTTTATATTATTTTCAGAAAAATAATAAGCTAAATAATTTGCCAAAGATATTTGACCTTTGGAATTTACTGTCAAATTATAAGCTTTGTTTACTACTAATATGTGATGATCTTCGTAAATAATTTCTAATTCACCTTTAGCTTTATCATAGTCAATCTTCTCATCTTCTATTGGAATAATTAAAGAATCATCTATATTTAAGTTGAAATTTTTATTAACCTTATCATCATTAACAAAATAGCCATTTTCCAAGATATCTTTAATTGCTCTTTTGGAAAATTTTTTTTCTAATAAGAATTTTTTTGTATTTATTTTTTCATTTATTTTAAAATTTATACTTTTCATATCAACCTCTATGTTATAATGTATTATATGAGAGGTTTTCAAGATGACAAATGTTATAAATATATTTAAAAATAAATCGAAATATAGTAAAAATATTTTTTATAAAAGCAAAGATATATTAGAAAATTATGGCTTTATTATTTCTAAAACATATGATCCTCATGCCATGTTAAACCTTGTTATTGGTGGAGATGGGACATTTCTTAAAGCAGTTCACGATACAAATTTTACTAATATCCCTTTTATAGGAATTAACACAGGGCATTTGGGTTTTTATCAAGAGATTGAAGTTAACGAAATTGAATCTTTTGCAAAAGCTCTAAAAAATGGATCATATTTTACAGAAGAACTTACAGTTTTGGATTCAAATGTAAATAGAAATCATATTTCTTGCCTAAATGAAGTTGTTGTAAAAAGTGATAGAAATCAAATTGTTAGACTAAAAGTATTTATTGACGGGATTTTTGTAGAAAATTTCCAAGGCGATGGTCTTATAATTTCAACTCCCCATGGTTCTACAGCTTATAACTTATCTGCTGGAGGTGCAATTCTTCACCAATCTCTAAAAGGTTTTGAGCTAACTCCAATTGCTCCAATTTATTCAAATATAAACAAATCCCTTAAAAGTCCTATAGTTTTACCAGAAAATGCTATAGTCGATATCTTAGTATCAAGAAGGGATAATTACCATACTGTTTTTATCTTTGATGGAAAAGAACATCAAACTAAAGATTATAAAATTAGCATTAAGGTTTCAAATAAGACAATAAAAAAACTTATTCTTGACAATAATCACTATTGGACTAATATCAAAAATAAGTTATTGTAGTTTTATTCTAAGTTTACTTGATTAAAAATGTCAAAAATTAAATTTCTTGCAATTGGTGCTACAGTTACTCCTGCTGTGTCTGTCGAATTTTCTATTACAATAGCAATAGCAATTTTGGGGTCATAAGCAGGAGCAAATCCTACAAACCAGGAATCAATTAGTCCATCATTTTTATCAACAGTACCAGTTTTTCCTGCTAGCTGGATTCCTTGTATATAAGCTCCTTTTGCAGTTCCTTTATTTACTACATCTACCATCATATCTCTTATTATATTGGCATTTTCCACACTTGTAACTTTTGATAAGACTTCTTTTTCTGATTCCCAAAGAGTTTCACCTTCTTTATTTGTTATAGATGAAACAAGCCTTGGCTTCATCATTTTCCCTTCTGAAGCAATTGATGAAACCATCATTGCCATGTGAAGAGGAGTTGTCTTTGTTTTCCCATAACCAAAACCAGTCATAGCTAAATCTACTTGGTTTAATTCTTTGTATGGTATAGTCGAATCGTATTTCTCCAAATCAAAGTCATAGCTTTTGTTAAACATATATTTATCTGTCATCTTCATCAAAGATTCCTTACCCATTTTATTTGTTTTTGAGGCAAAATATGTGTTTACAGAATGAACAAAAGCACTTCTTAAATCAAGACTTCCAAAAACTTGATCGCCAAAGTTTTTGATATCAAAATTTTGTATAGTTTCTGTACCTGTATCTTCATAAGACTTATCAATATTATTTTCAAGCATAGCATTAGCTGTAATAATTTTAAAAATTGATCCTGGTCTATATAAGCCCGAAGTAGCCCTATTTACCAAAGGTCCATTATTATTGGCTATTAGATTCTCCCAATCTCTATTTACAGTATTAGGATCAAAAGTTGGAGCTGATGCCAAGGCTAAAATTTCACCTGTTTTTGGATTCATTATTACTATTGCACCTTGATGAGGACTCAAATAATTATAAGCTAAATTTTGGATATTTTGATCAATTGTTAGGTGTAAATCATTTCCTTTGTCTGTTTTTACAACCATTTTTCTAAACTGACTTAAATTTTCTTCTTTTAAATTTAGTAACCAATTATTGTATGTTTTCTCTATGCCAGTTTTTCCATAAGTTTTTGAATTATAACCAGTAATTGCTGCGCTTGCTTTGCCATAATTATAGATTCTTTCTTTACTACCATCTTGGTTTTCTTGGTTATAAGCTAGGATATTTCCCTTTCTATCAAAAATTATTCCTCTATCAATTGCATCTTCATTTACCCACAATCTTCTGTTATTTTCATTTTTTGCTATCTCTTTTGCTTTGAAAAGTTGAAAATAAACAATATAAATAGCAAGTCCCATAAAAAGAAGTACAAAAAAGATCATTACAAAAAGTAATCTTTTATTTAAGGTTGATTTTGATAGGACTTTTAGCTCTCTGCTATCTTTAATTCTTTGCTCTTTTTCTAATTCTTTTATTTTATCAATGAAGCTTTTTTCTGCCTTTCTTTTTTTCTTTGCCTTAAAATTTTTATCTTCACTCATTAGTTTCATCTCCGTATTTAATATTTGTAGCACAATATTGCAAACAACCTAGAAGTATAAAACCTGAAAGCATGGAAGAGCCACCTTGAGATATAAAAGGTAAAGTAACTCCAGTTAGGGGTATAACTTTCAAAACTCCACCAAGTATAATAAAAGTTTGTAAGGCAAACAAAACTCCTATACAAAATGCTAGTGTTGAAAAAAATTTATCTTGCTGAGTCAATGAAATTTTAAAAGCTCTATATACCAAAATCATAAACAGAAGAATTACCGCAATTCCCATAAATACTCCCATTTCTTCAGTAATAGCTGAGAAAATAAAGTCAGATTCTGCAACAGGTATATAATCTGGATGACCCAAACCAATTCCTGTTCCAAATAATCCCCCACTAGCTGTGGCAAATAGAGCTTGAGTTATTTGATATCCAGTCTTATTTATATCCGACCATGGATCAAGCCAGGTTGCAACTCTTATTCTAACATGTCCAAACATAAAATAAGCAAGAATTGAACCTAAAATCATTGAAATTAAGTTAAATACAATAAAAAACCTATCTTTTTCATAGACAAATTGGCTTAAAATCATAAGACCAAAAAATATCAATGCTGTTCCTAAGTCTTTTTGCAAAAACAAAAAACCTATAAACATTAAAATAACAAATTCCATATAGTATCTACCAAAGGGTTTGCTTACAATTTCATTATAACGAGCATAATAGCTTGCAATAAAAAATGCTAGTGGAACTTTGATAAATTCAGATGGCTGGAATGAAATATTATTTATAACAATCCAGTTTTTAGCTCCCCGAATATAAGTACCAAATACAAGTGTTGCAACAAATAATCCAACAGAAACGATAACATAAAAAATACTTATTTTAGACCAAAACTTAAATGCTTTTAGTATAAAAAATGTAAGAAAAAATAAAGCTATCCCTACTAAGTAAAATTGCAATTGTCTTTTCCCATATGAAGGATTTAACCTATATATCATAGAAACTCCTATAGAAAATAGCATATTTACAATCATAACCAGGATGTTATCTGCTTTTGTAATCTTACTTACAAGGCTTGTTGATAATACAACTACTAATAAAATCGCCAAATAAGTATAAAAGTCAGTATTGCCGATTTTTTTAATATTAAAAATTAGAGAAAGTGATAAAGATAAAAAAGTAAAAATCAACAGTAAAAAAGTCGATTTATTGCTATACTTATCTTCTCTTAAAGTTAAATCTAAATCTTTATTCATTTTCATCTCCTTGGATAAACAAGAATTGTAATTGACCAAGATGAATAATATCATTAGTCTTTAGTTCAATTGCATCTTCTATTCTTTCTCCATTTAAAAAAGTTCCGTTGGCAGATTTTAAATCTTCAAGGAAATATATATCTTCATCTTGAATTATTCTAGCATGAAATTTTGATAAATACTTATCCTTAATACAAATAGTATTTCTATCATCACGACCAATTGTATCTTCTTCGCCAATAAAATAGTATTCCTGAACCATAAATCTAAAGGCGTCATTTTTGTTTATTAATTTTAAATAGGTATCAGATTCTTTTTCCTTTAACAAAGTTGTTTTAACATCGTAATATATTATTCTTATAATAGAATATATAAAATAAAAAACAACTATTACAAAGATATACTTTAATATTGTCGAAATCAATTGATATAATGTTAAATTGCCAAATACATTTATTGAAAAAATTCTATCTATAAAATTAAAAAATTTATCCATAATATTCATCCTTTACTTTTGTTCTTATATTTTACCACATAAATAATATTTGAAAACTCATTAGTTTTGAATTTACTAGCTTTTAGGCGATAATATCAAACATTAAAATAAAAAAGGATCTAATCTATATTTTAGACTAGATCCTTATGGTTTACTCTTATTAATTTTAAAGGTCTAAATATGCTCTATTCAATAGAGTCGATGATGTCATTCATTTCTTTTATCAATAGATCCTTTTTCCTCGTTGATGACTTTTCATCTTTATCGACAGAATTTACATAAACTTTAATTTTTGGTTCAGTACCTGATGGTCTTAAAGCAAGCCATGAATTATCTTCAAAATAATATTTTAATACGTTTGATTTTGCCAAACCTGTATCGTCATTTTTGTAATCAATTATATGGTCTGTTTTAAGTCCTGCTAAATCTTTTATTGGATTTTGACGAACGCTTTCCATAATACGACCTATACGTTCTTGTCCATCTATTCCAGTTAAGGTTATAGAAATTACATCATTAGCATAAAATCCATGTTCTTTATAGATTTCATCAAGAACATCAAGCATGCTTTTGCCCATTTTTTTGTAATATCCTGCCATTTCAGCAATCATCATAGCAGAGTTTACTGCATCTTTATCTCTTACAAAGTCTTTATAGTTATAGCCAATAGATTCTTCAAAACCAAAGATAAATTTGCCAGAATTGTCTTTTTCTAATTTATTTGCAACTTCATAAATATTTTTAAAACCTGTTAGAACATCATAAGTTTTTACATTGTATTTTGCTGCTATAGGTTTTACCAAATCTGTTGAAACTAATGATTTAACTACTGCACCATTTTCTGGAAGTTCATTGTTTTTTTCTAAAGCTTCTAGAATATAATTAGTTAATAAAGATCCAATTTTATTTCCAGATAAGAATATATATTCTCCATTATCATCTTTAATTTCTACAGCACATCTATCGGAATCAGGATCTGTTGCAAGTAATAAGTCTGCGCCTACTTCTTTGCCTAATTTTTCTGAATATTCAAATGCTGCTGGCATTTCTGGATTTGGATATCCAACTGTTGTGAAATCTGGATCAGGATTTTCTTGTTCCTTAACGATGTAAATATTTTTGAATCCACGTTCATCTAATATTCTTCTTACAAGTTTGTTGCCACAGCCGTTAAGTGGTGTGTAGACAATTTTAATATCCTTATCTATATCATCATTTATTGTACAAGCCAAAACTTCTTTTACATAATCTTCTAATAATTGATCATCTACATATTCAATAATTCCTTCTTTCAATCCCTCTTCGAAATCAATTCTTGGAATTGCAAAAAAGTCTTGATGCTCTGATATATGATTTAAGATTTTATTTGCAGTTTCATCTAATATTTGACTTCCTTCTGAATTGTAAGCTTTATAGCCATTGTATTCTCTTGGATTATGACTTGCAGTTACCATAACTCCAGCGGAAGTTTTTAGATGTCTAACTGTATAGGATAAAACTGGTGTTGGCTCTATATCTTTGTGAATATAAACCTTAATACCATTTGCAGCAAATACTTCTGCAGTTATTTTTGCAAACTCTTTTGATTTGTGACGAACATCATAGGCAATTGCAACACCTGCTTTTTTGGCTTCTTCTCCTTTTTCAGAAATAGTATCTGCAAAACCTTGGGTAGCTTGTGCAACCATATATTCGTTCATTCTATTAGTTCCTGCTCCAAGTTTACCACGCAAGCCTGCTGTTCCAAATTCTAAGCAGCTATAAAACCTATCTTTAATTTCCTTATCGTCATCTTTAATTTTTTCTAATTCTCTTTTTGTTTCTTCATCAAATTTTTCGTTGTTATACCAACTCTCAAAATTTTTCCTGTAATCCATATTAACCTCCAATTTTATAGACGTTTACTGATAATTCATCAATTGTTAAAGCATCCTTAATATCTATCTTATAAGTATTTTTACCCTCTTTAGAAAAAATCTTTTCAATATTATCAATATTTTTGCCAAGGAATTTTTCCAAGTCTATTTTTTTAATATTTTCTATCTGGTCTTTAGAATTTATAATTATTAGAATTGTGCTTTTTTGCTCAATAATTTTATAAATTATTGTAGAATCACTATCTGTTTGCATAAATTCCAAATTTTTCTTTATATTTTCTCTACTTGTATTAGAAAATACACCAAGACTTTTTCTTAAAGCAATTAGATCTTTCGTATAGGCGAAAATTCCATAATTAATTTCTTTGTCTGCCCAATTTATTGCATTTACAAATAAAGGCGAATTATAGGAATTTCTGTCATTTTTTTTAGAATGATTAAATTCATTACCCTCATATAAAAAAGGAATTCCATAAGAAAGCAATATTATTCCCATACTAAGTTTGACATAATCGTCAATTTTATCAAGATTTGATAAGGAAATTTGCAACTTATCGTATAAAATCAAATTATCGTGACAATTTAGATAATTAATCGATTCATTTGCCTGATCTGTAAAGCCTACTAAGCTATCATTTGATAACGATCCAGCTATTCCCTCTTGGACAAGTCCTTTAAGCTTAAAATCTCCTTGAATATAGCCTATGGCAAATGATTCTGTATCTCCTTTGATTGCATCTCTAAATATGTCATTAAAAACTCCAAAACCTAGTGATTTTTGCGATCCCTTTAGACTTTGCTTTTCATAAGCTAAAGTTGTAGACAAAGCAAACCAAGGCTCACCATAAATTATTATATTTGGGTTTATTTTTCTAAGCTCTTTTACAGCAATTTTCATTGTGTCTATATCAATTAGACCCATCAAATCAAAGCGAAAGCCATCTATTTTATATTCACTGACCCAAAATTTTAGGCAATCGATTATTAATTTCCTTACGAAGGCTCTCTCACTTGCAAGCTCATTACCAACTCCAGATCCATTTGAAAAAGTTTCATCTTCATTTAATCTGTAATAATATTTACATAAGCTATAAAGATTTGAATCATACGATTTAAAAGTATGGTTAAAAACAACATCCATAACAACAGCGATGTTATTTTGATGAAAACTTTCTATCATCTTTTTTAATTCATAAATTCTATTTAAGGGATCTTTGGGATCTGTAGAATATGAACCTTCTGGTACAAAATATAATTCTGGATCGTAGCCCCAATTATAGTTATTATCATCAAAAAACTTATCAGAGGCTTCATCTACACTAAAGAAGTCAAAAATCGGCAGCAATTGAACATGAGTAATACCTAAATCAATTATATTGTCAATTCCTGTAGAAAAACCGTGATATTTTCTATTTTTTTCACATAGACCTAGATATTTTCCCCCATTTTTAACATTACTTGATTTATCAGCAGTATAATTTTTTACATTCAATTCATAGATTATAGCATCGTCAATTTTAATCTTGGGAACTTCTGAATTTCTAAAACCTACAGGGTCAGTTTTTCTCAAATCACAAACGACAGAGTACATACTATTTATGGATGATGCGTAGGAATAAGGATCTGTGATTTCATAGACATCATCAATAATATATGAATAAAAATATCCATGAAAGTCACCTTTTAAAGTTACTTCAAAAATCCCCAAATTATTTTTTTTCATAGAAAATTTTTTATTTCTTGGGTTATTGAAATTTTTCCCTATTTTTAATTCAAATTTTTTAGGATCTGGAGCAAAAACTCTAAATACTGTTTTGGATTTTTCATAAATTGCCCCAAGACCTATATCTTTTATATCTTCATATTTTATTTTTTCTATTTTCGTTAACAAAACTTTTTTTCCTTTGCAAAACATCATCTATGTTAAATTCACTAGACCATATCAAATTCTTTATTTCATTTCCCGTCCATTTTTCTCTATCTAAAAAATCAAATGAAATTTCTTTACGCAATTTTATCAACTCCGAAAGATTCAATAGAATATTAAATGAGTCATTATATAATAATATTTCATCTAAAAGAGCCTTGAAATTGTAAGGGAAATTTTGATAGGATTCATTGATTAAATTCCTTGTTGTATAGCTTACTATTTCATTATTGTTTAATAGATCATAGGCTCTATAAGACTTATTTTCTTTCATGTTTTTATAATTTTTGAAACTATCAGATAATAGATAAAATGAATTTTCTTCTTCTAAATTATTTACAATCCCACCTCTTGTGGAAATTATATTAGACATATTTATTGCTGAATTAAGAATATCAAAATTCATATTATCTAGTAATGGATTGGTCAAATTTGAATAAATATCGCACGCAGGGTAGAGAAATTTTTGTAGACTTACATTTAAGTTTTCTACAAAAATTATTTTTATTTTTTCCCTAATTATTTTATCTGATTCAACAAGTTTTTTTAGTGCCATTATTAGTTTTATAGCTTCTTTGGCCACATAATATCCCTCATTGGCTTTGCCAGAAAAAATATAAGTCTTAGGTATATAATAAGTATTGGAATTATCTCTTAAATAGAAAAATTCATAAGCTATGGCTAGGGCGTTTAATATTTGCCTTTTACCCTCATGCATAATTGATAGTTGCATATCAAATATTGAATATGGATTGATATCTTTTTCTTTTTCTAATTTTTTTATAAGTTTCTCTTTATTTTCTAATTTAATATCTTCAAGATCAGCAGAAAATCTTTTGTTATTTATTAGAGAATTTAGCTTATCTCTGTCAGTATTTATATCATTTATCTTATTATCTCTTAATAAATTATAAAGTTTGGGATTGGCACTTTTGCCATAAGTAAAAGTATCAGTTCCCATATTAATATATCTTGTATTATCATTTGCTTTTCTATCCTCATAAAGAGTTTTTGAAAGGAAAATGTATTCTTTTGATAATGATTTATTAATATTTTTAAATATTACAAAAGAATCTTCGATTAATGGTAGATAGTTTTCTTCTTTAACTAATTCTGCTTGAATTTCAACTATAGTATTAAATAAGTCTTGATTCATTTTTCTAATTTCATCCACAGGATATTTTTCTAAAGAATCATCCGTAATAGAAAAAACTAAATGATAAAAAATTTCCCTGGTATATGCTATTGCTTCATTAATAGAAAAATTATATTCGCTTTTAAGTATTCGAATAAATTCAACTAAAGCTAAGCTTGGATGGATATCATTTATTACTACATTAGTTTGTTTGTTTATATTTCGAATATCTTTGTAATATAAGATATATCTTCTTACAAAATCTCTCATTGATGCCGCTGCAAAAAAGTATTCTTGCTTTAATCTTAAAATTTTTCCATCATAGGTAGAATCGTCCACATACAAAAATTTGGTGAGAGAAGAACTATTTATATAATTTTCATAAGCCTTAATTAAATCGCCCTTGGTAAAATCTTTAAGATCTACATCGGAAATTGGATCAGACTTAAATAATCTTAAAGTGTTCACGAAACTTCCATCATCTGAAACTATGGGCATATCATAGGTAGTCACTTTATCTTTTTTATCATAAATATCTATAATATTTGTAAAAGATTTCTGATGTTCGAAATTGGATCCATCTTTAAGCCATGAATCAGACTTAGCTAATTGTACTCCATTTTCGATTGATTGTTTAAAATCTCCTGACTCATATCTTAGAGCATAAGCAGTTGCCTTTATTTTTGCATTTGTGAGAGCATTTATCAAATAAGAGCTTCCCATGCCCATATCTCCAATACCAAGAGCAGGATCTTTATCAAATTTCAAAATATGATCATAATCAAAACCAATTTCATTTATGGCAGCTTTTATTTGATCTTCAATTTCTAGTTTTGCGGATATATTTTTTAAAAATCCTCCTGGCAAATACTCGAAACTTAAAATATAAACTTCATAGCCTTCTTTTATTTTTTTGCTTGCTACCCAAGTTTTACCGACAATTTCCATCACAAATCTGCACAAGGAATCATATACTTCTTTTTCTCTTGCAAAAGAAAGATCCTTAGCATAAAAAGAATACAAATAATTTTGTATTCTTTCTATGATTAAATCTTTACTTATATTAAGCTTTTGTTTTTTCATACAAATCCAAGTATTTTTCTGCAGAAATTTGCCAATCTAAATCTATATTCATTGCATTTTTAACCAATTGCTGATGAGCCTTAGGATTGTCTTTGTAGATACTTATGGCATTTTTTATTGCAAACAATAACTCGTGAGCATTAATATTTGAAAAAGAATAACCAGTTCCCTCACCAGTGTATTCATTGTAAGGAACAACAGTATCTTTTAGTCCACCTGCTTCACGCACTATAGGAAGTGAACCATATCTCATAGCTATTAGTTGACTTATTCCGCAAGGCTCAGAAATAGAAGGCATTAGATAAAAATCACTTGCTGCATATATTTTATTACTTTCTTTGGAATTAAAATATATTCTTGCAGCCATTTTTTCTGGATATTTCCAAGCGAAATATTTAAACATTTCCTCGTAAGTATATTCTCCCGTACCTAAAACTACAAATTGTATATCTTCAGATAAGAGTTCATCTAATATATATCTGACAAGGTCCATTCCCTTCATTTCATTTAGTCTTGATACAAGACCAATCATAGGAACATCTTCCCTTTGAGGAAGATCATATAGTTTTTGTAAGGCTAATTTATTCTTACTTTTGTTTTTTATAGTTTTTATATCGTAATTATAATCTATAAGCTTATCAGTTTTTGGATTCCATTGTTTGTAATCAATTCCATTTACAATTCCAGAAAGCTTATAATCGTATTGTCTAATTACTCCATCTAAACCTTCACCATAAAAAGGATAATGAATTTCTCTAGCATAATTTTCTGACACAGTATTTACAGCGGTGGCATGGATTATACCACCTTTCATAAAGTTTATTGCATCGTAATATTTTAGGTCATTTTCATTAAAATATCCACCATCAAGACCTGCAAGTCTCATCACATCAGGGTCAAAAACACCTTGATATTTAAGATTATGAATAGTAAATAATGTCCTTATATCATCATAATAAGAATCACCATGTCTAAAATCATTGACAAAAACATTTACCATAGCAGTATGCCAATCATTAGAATGAATTATATCTGGTTTAAAATTGATCTCTTTTGGCAAAAGAGTACAAGCCTTAGAAAAGTAAATAAATCTTTCAGCATCATCACCAAATCCATAAGGATAGGATCTTGAAAAATACTCTTTATTATCAATAAAATAGTATGTTACTCCATCAAAATCCAATTGATAAATTCCAGTATACTGATGCTTCCAATCAAGATCTACATAAAATTCAGTTACTTTTTCCATCATTGATTTGTATTTTTCGTCAATTGTTTCATACATTGGAAGAACAACTCTTATATCAACGCCAAGATTTTTAAGCTCTTTAGGCAAGGATCCTGCAACATCAGCAAGACCACCAGTTTTTATAAAAGGTACTGCCTCACTAGTAAGATAAAGAACTTTCATTAGTAACTCCTATTGTTTAATTTTTCATTTTTATTACTTACAAAAGGATGTGATCTATTGCCAAATAATTTCATATTATTTCCAATTTCTGTTCCTTTTTCACATATAGTAAAGTTTAAAATTGCATCTTCACCAATTACGCTATCTTGGAAAATTATTGAATTTTTAACAACTGCATTCTTTTTGATATTTACACCTCTAAAGATTATTGAGTTTTCAACCTCTCCTTCAATAATTGAACCATTAGCAACCAAAGAATTTTTAGCTAAAGAGTCTTTTGTATAAGAAGTTGATGGTTCATCTTTGGATTTTGTATAAACTAAACCGTCTTTGTAGAACATATTATCAAAATATTCTCTATCCAACAATTTTATATTGGCATCAAAAAATGAATAAGTATCCATTATAATTTGTAATTGCTTGTCAATTCTATAAAAATCTTTACTTAAATTTGATGGATATTTAAATATAGCTGAAAGCAAAGAATCAATATTATTCATTTCTACAGCATATCTTAAAACTTTTATAAACACTTCTCTTTTTATTAGAATAGAACCAGCAAACAAGTCAAATTCATCACTTAACCCAAGGTTAATTCCAGCATTTAATGGCTTATTATTATCATCAGAATTGATAATCCTTCTATTTAATAAAAATCCATAGTCATCTCTAGTTTTTTGAGTAAATATCAAAACATCTGTATCGTTTGATTTCATTCTTTCTTTTGCATCACCAATATCCACCTTAGTAATATACATAGGATTTGTAATAAAAACATACTCTGCGTTACTTTGCTCATAAGCAGGCAAAGAATCATAATATTTACTTACTTCAGATGGATCTTTTATATCATAATTTGGTGGATTTATTGTTAGTCCTCCGCGTCTTCTATTTAATTCCCAACTTTTGCCATTTCCAATATGGTCAAGGGTTGACCTCATCTTTTTGCCAGCAAATAATATTACATTTGTAATGTCATAATTGGTAAGATTTGATAAGGTGAAATCAATAATTCTATATCTTCCCCCAAAAGGTAACATATAATCTGGTCTAACCTTGCATAATTCACCATAATTAGCTGGATTGAATTCAGAACTATAAACTAAAGCTAATACACTATCCATCCTATTCCTCCTCTATACCTTCATTACTAACCAAATAGACGCTATTAGAGTTTTCACAACCTATATTTTCATCTATTTCAATATCTTCTGCGACTACACAATTGTAAATTTTTACCCCTTCTTTAACATGAGATCCATTTAAAAGTACTGAATTATAAACTTCTGCACCCTCATCTACTTTGACATTAGAAAATAGAACTGAATTATCAACTTTTCCATCGATTACACACGCTTCATTTACTAGTGCATCTTTAAGTTCGCCTTTTGGGCCGATTCTATGTGGAGGCAAATTAAGGCTTGTTGTATATATTTTCCAATCCTCATCGTAAATATCCAATTCATTGTTTGGATCAATTAAATCTAGATTTGCTTGCCAATAGCTTCTGACAGTTCCAACATCTTTCCAATAGCCATCAAATTTATAAACATATAGTGGATCGCCACAAGCTAACATTTTTGGAATAATATCATGGCCGAAGTCGTTTGTAGAATTTTTATCCTTATCATCTTCGATTAAAGCTTTCCTTAAAACTTTCCAATTAAAGACATAAATACCCATAGAGGCAAGATTTGATTTAGGATTTGCTGGTTTTTCTTCAAATTCTGTAATTCTACCTTCTTCGTCAGTATTCATAATTCCAAATCTACTAGCCTCTTCCCAATCAACTTCCATAACAGCAATTGTTGCACTAGCACCCTTTGACTTATGTACATCAAGTAATTTTCTATAATCCATTTTATAAATATGGTCACCGGATAAAATTAAAACGTATTCAGGGTTAACTTGATCTAGGTAATTAATATTTTCAAAAATAGCACTAGCAGTTCCCTCAAACCACTTACCACCTTCTTCTGTATAATAAGGTGAAAGAATCCTAAGACCGCCGTGGTTTCTATCATAATCCCAAGCTGAACCAATACCTAAGTGTCTATTTAGTAATTGTGGTTTATATTGAGTCAGAACTCCTATATCTTTTATCTCTGAGTTAGTTGAATTACTCAAAGCAAAATCTATAATCCTGTATTTTCCTCCAAAAGGAACAACAGGCTTAGCCATATCTTTTGTTAAAGCTTTAAGTCTAGAACCTTGACCACCAGCTAAAAGCATGGCAGCTGTCTTGTTTGAATTTCTCATAAGTCCTCCTGTTAATAAAAAAACTTCTTAATGAATTAATACCCAATAATAAATATTAAGTGCATAAAAACCTTTTCTTAACTTATATTTTACAAAATTTTATCATTTTTGACAATATCCAATTTAGAAAGTATAATCAAGAACACTAGGGGATGCCAAGGTTTCGACGTGGTCGAAAAATTTTTAATTGCAAGTCGTTTACTGATCGTAAATCAGCCATTAAATATAAACGCAAACAATAATAGCGAAGCAAACTTCGCACTAGCTGCCTAAGAACTGGCGGCAATAAATTATAAACTCGTCGCAAGTTTATAATTTGTTTCATATTTTAGCGACACAACTTTTAGTAAAGCTTTGAACTAAAAGTTCAATGATGAAGCTAGCATAAAAATTATTTGTAAGTTTAATGATTCTTATGCGAAATTTCTAAACTTACTAAACTTGTAGATATTAAAAAGGAAGCTTCCACGGACATGGGTTCAACTCCCATCATCTCCACCAAATGCCTTGTAACTATAGATTTTTCAACATCTAAAAATTTGCTGGCAACATTTTGGCAAAATAATTTTAAAAATTTAATATTTTTCAAAATAAAAACAGGGACTTGTGAGCTGAACCCCAAAATCCGGAATACGGATGGAGGGGTTTTTTCATGCCAAAATATACAAAAGAATTTAAAATTAGATTAGTGCTAGAATACTTATCAGGTGAA
>QWCE01003569.1_pt1 | contig 44837 bp, 45 predicted proteins | sample 1972531 | NCBI WGS metagenome assembly QWCE01 (sample SAMN09866716, study PRJNA288562) | Human gut metagenome isolate term4_stool, whole genome shotgun sequencing... | reverse complement strand
CGCAGCAGGTAGATCACCGCCGACAGGGCGCACAGAGGAAAGATCACCGCCACGCAGTTGGCAAAGGCCCGCTTCTGCTCCGTTTTGCACCAGCCGGTCAGCAGGGGCACCAGCACCGTGCCGCCGCCTCCGCCAAACAGACCGCTCACCAGCCCCGCCGCCGCGCCGCTGAGGCCGTATTTCCACCTTTTATTCATGCTCCTGCCCCCTTTATGTAGCCCCTCACGGCCCTAAAGCTGTGAGGGGCTGCGCCTTTACAGCTTCTGGAAGCTCTTGCAGTCGGTACACTGATCCATGGAGGGATGGCTCTCGTGGGTGCCGATCTGAATGGAGCGCAGGCCGCAGTTATTCACCTCGCTGCAGTGATGGGCGCAGCTGGTGACGGTACACTTGATGGCGGAGTTGGGGGTGCAGGCGCACCCGTCGTTGGTACAATTGGACATGGTGTTCTTCCTCCAAAAAAATAAACTCAGGCACGAAGCCCGAGTTTATTTTGCGCGGCAATGCTTGGATTATACGCCCAAAAGCGATTTGGAAAAAGCAAAATAAATGAGAAGGGACATGGCGTCCACGATGGTGGTAATAAAGGGCGAGGCCATAACCGCAGGGTCAAGGCGGATTTTTTTCGCCAGAAGCGGCAGGGTGCAGCCGACAAATTTAGCGCACAAAACGGTGCAGACCAAGGTCCCGCAGACTACGGCGGCTATCAGAGGAGAGAGGGCGGTGTTGCCCAGCAGCAGCCGATCCACCAGCATCATTTTCACAAAATTGGCCACAGCCAGGCACACGCCGCACAGCAGGGCCACACGAAGCTCCTTCCAAATGATCTGGAAGGTGTCCGAGAAATTGACCTCGGACAGGGATAGGGCGCGGATCACGGTAACGCTGGACTGGGAGCCGCAGTTGCCGCCGGTGTCCATCAGCATGGGGATGTAGGCGGTCAGCACCGGCAAAACCGCCAGGGAGTTCTCAAAGCTGGTGATGATAAGACCCGTGAAAGTGGCGGAGACCATCAGCAGAAGCAGCCAGGGGATACGGGCCTGGAAGGTGCTTCGCACGCTGGTTTTCAGATAGGGCTTATCCGTGGGGGTAATGGCGGCCATCTTCTCCATATCCTCGGTGGCCTCTTCCTCCATAACATCCATGGCATCGTCTACGGTAACGATACCGATGAGGCGGTTTTCCTGGTCCACCACAGGCATGGCAAGATAGTCGTACTTGCTCATGGCCTGGGCCACATCCTCCTTGTCGTCCAGGGTGGTGACGGAGACCACATTGGGGTCCATGATCTCCTCGATGCGGTCATCCTCGTCGGCCAGAAGCAGGTCCCGGACAGACAGCACGCCCTGCAGGTGGCGGGTGGGATCGGTGACATACAGGATGTTGATGGTCTCCAGCTCGCCGCCGATACGGCGAATGCGCTTGAAGGCGTCCGCCACGGTCATATCCTTTTTCAGACTCAGGTACTCCACATTCATAATGGAGCCGGCGGAGTCCTCGGGATACTGCAGCATTTCGTTGATGGACTTGCGCATTTCCGGGGTGGCCTTATCCAGAATACGGATGACAACGCTGGCGGGCATCTCCTCCACAATGTCCACGGCATCGTCCAGGTACAGCTCGTCCAGCACTTCCTTCAGCTCCGTGTTGGAGAAGCCGTTGATGAGCATTTCCTGGCTGTCAGACTCCAGCTCCACGAACACCTCTGCCGCCAGCTCCTTGGGCAGCAGTCGGTACAGCAGGGGCATGAACTCCTCACCGGATTCCTCCAAAAGCATGGCGATGTCCGGCGGCTCCAAGGGGAGGAGCAGGTCTCGGACAGCGGCGTACTGCTTTCGTCGCAGCATGTCCTTAATTTCATCCAAATAGCGGTCCATTTCTTCTTCACGGTCAAACATGGTTAGCTCCTCCTTTTCTGCAAAAAATAAAAGCCGCAGCCGGGCTCCGGGTGAGGCGGGCCGCTGCGGAAAAGTGCGCCATACAGAGTGTGACGCGGGCTATTGTCCACCGTAACAAGCTTTAGCATCGCGGGGCAATGAAACTGCATTAGATGATACCTTGGTTTCGATATCGCCTGTTCAAACCATCTTATGGTGTCTCCACCACTTCGCGGCAGCAGTCCGTATGCCTGCTGCGCGCATAATTTTGCCGCCTTGCGGCAAAATTCCACACTGGCAGTCTGAGAGGTATTTTTCCCCACGCGCATGTCGCGGTGAAAAATGATCTCAATTTTTTGCCGCCTGCGGGCGGCAAACTCTGCGAGGCCTTTAATATGTTAATAGTATGCCAAAAAAATGCCGCTGTCAACCCTTTTTGTGAGGCGAGTCAGGGGAAAAGTTGCAGGGGCGATTGTAGGGCGGGTCGTAGGGGCGGACGACTCTGCCCGAGCGGTGCGTTGGGGTATTGATCGTGCGTCCGGGCGGGGCTCTGCCCCGCCCGGACAGGCGGATGGATTATTTCCGGGAGAGAACGGTGCCGTCGTTTTTGTGAATGCTGTTTTCGGCCAGCACGCCCCGGACGCAGGAGGTGGGATAGATGATGCTGTGGCGGCCGATAACGGAGCCGGGGTTCAGGACGCTGTTGCAGCCCACCTCCACAAAGTCGCCCAGCATGGCGCCTACCTTTTTGCGGCCGGTGTCTATGCGTTCGTCGCCGCAGCGGACCACCACCGGCAGCTTGTCGCTCTTTACATTGGAGGTGATGGACCCGGCGCCCATGTGAGACTTATAGCCCAGGATGGAATCGCCTACATAGTTATAATGGGGGGCCTGTACACCGTCGAAGAGGATGACATTTTTCAGCTCCACGGAGTTGCCCACCACGCAGCCGGCCCCCACCAGGGCGCTGCCCCGGATGAAGGCGCAGTGGCGTACCTCCGTCTCCGGGCCGATGATGCAGGGGCCGCCCAGGAAGGCGGTGGGGGCCACGGTGGCGGTTTTATGCACCCATACCTGGGGGGAAACCTCGTCGTAGTCCTCCAGAGTGGGGCCCACGGAGAGGATGAAGTCCTTTATGCCCGCCAGGGCCTCCCAGGGGTAGGTGAATTGGGCAAGATAGTCCTTGGCGATGGTGTGGTCCAGGTCAAACAGGTCTTTTATAGTCAGCATGATGTTCTCCTTGTATTATTATATAGTGCATGTTTGGATAAAACGGATTGCCGCGGGTGCGTTGCGCCCGCACAATGCCATGGGATTTTGCATGGTGCCATTGTAGCACCGCCGCCGCCGTTTGTAAATATGTTCAAAAATTGTTTACAGGGTGGGCATTTACATTTGAAATTTGATGCGCTACAATATGGTCAATAATAGTCAAGCGAGATGCGTGGGCATCTCTTTTTACACGAAGGGAGCGTTTTTCATGCGCAAAAAGCAATTCAAGGCCGAGTCCAAGCGGCTGCTGGACCTGATGGTGAACTCCATCTACACCCATAAGGAGATCTTCCTGCGGGAGATCATTTCCAACGCCTCGGACGCCATTGACAAGCTCTGCTATCTGTCCCTGACGGACGATAAGGTGGGGCTGAACCGGGGCGACTTTGCCATTACCATTTCGGTGGACAAGGATGCCCGGACCCTCACCGTCAGCGACAACGGCATCGGCATGAGCGCAGACGAGCTGGAGAACAACCTGGGCGTTATCGCCTCCAGCGGCAGCTATAAGTTCCGCCGGGAGCAGAGTGAGGACGCGGATACCGACATCATCGGCCAGTTCGGCGTGGGCTTTTACTCGGCCTTCATGGTGGCCGACCACATCACCGTGGTGACGAAGAAATACGGCGAGACCCAGGCCTGGAAGTGGGAGTCCTCCGGCGCGGAGGGCTACACCGTTACCGAGGCGGAGCGGGACGCCGTAGGCACGGACATCATTATGCACATCAAAGAGGACGGCGAGGAGACCGGGGAATTCAGCCGCTATCTGGAGGACTGGACCATTAAGAGCCTGGTGAAAAAATACTCCGACTACATCCGCTTCCCCATTAAAATGCTCCTGCCCCACTCGGTGAAAAAGCCCGACAGCCCCGACGATAAGCCCGAGTATGAAACGGTGTATGAGTGGGAGACCCTCAACAGCATGGTGCCCCTGTGGCAGCGGAAAAAGAGCGAGGTCACCAAGGAGGAGTACGACGAATTTTACCAGCAGCGCTTCGGCGAGATGGCCCCGCCCCAGAGCGTTATCTCCGTGTCCGCCGAGGGCGCGGTGACCTACAAGGCCCTGCTGTTCCTCCCCTCCAAGGTGCCGAATCTGTACTACACCCAGGACTTTAAGCCGGGCCTGCAGCTCTACTCCGCAGGGGTCATGATCATGGACCACTGCCAGGAGCTGCTGCCGGAGTATTTCAGCTTCGTCCGGGGCGTGGTAGACTCTCCGGACCTGAGCCTGAATATCTCCCGGGAGCTTTTGCAGCACGACAGACAGCTGAAGATCATCTCCTCCAACCTGGAAAAGAAGATTATTTCCGAGCTGAAAAAGATGCTCTCCGACGACCGGGCGGGCTACGAGAAGTTCTATGAGAACTTTGGCCGGGCCCTGAAGGTGGGCGTGCTGAACCAGTTCGGCGAAAAGCGGGAGAGCCTTAAGGAGCTGCTGCTGTTCTACTCCTCTACGGAGAAGAAGCTCGTAACCCTCCGGGAGTATGCAGACCGTATGCCCGAGAGGCAGAAGTATATTTATTACGCCGCCGGGGACACCCTGGAGGCAATCGACAGCCTGCCCCAGACGGAGCTTTTGAAGGAGCGCGGCACGGAGATCCTCTACTGCACCGACCGGGCGGACGAGTTCCTGGCAGACAGCCTGCGCACCTACGATGGCAAGGAGTTCCGCTCCGCCGTGGACGGCGACCTGGGCCTGGAGGACGAGCCCAAGCCCCAGGAGAGCGAGAGCGACAAGGAATGTCTGGCGTTCATCAAGGAGACCCTGGGGGACCGGGTGGACGAGGTGAAGGCATCGCAGAAGCTCAAGAGCCACCCGGTGTGCATGACCAGCGGCGACGGCCTGACCTTTGAAATGGAGAAGTATTTCCAGGCGGTGCAGCCGGAGCTGTCCATGAAGGCCAAGCGCATTTTGGAGGTGAATGTGGCCCATCCGGCCTTTCTGAAGCTGGAGAGCGTCCGGGCTACCGACCCGGAGCTTGCCAAGAAGTACGCGGAGGTGCTGTATAACCAGGCGCTGCTCATTGCGGGCCTGCCCCTGGCGGACCCGTCCGGGTATACAGACCTGGTATGCTCCCTGTGGAGCTGAGCGGGCCGGCGAAAAGATTTTTTCGGCACATTGACTTTTTAACACAAGGTGTCCCGAGGTCGCAGGACCTCGGGACTGAGACTGTCGAAAAACCCTCCGGGTTTTTCCGACAAAAGGCTTGCGGTCTGCTGCGCGCATAATTTGTCCGTCTGTGACGGACAAATTCCACACTCTGGCAGCCCGAGCTGTATTTTCTCTCACGCACATGTCGCGAGAGAAAATGATTTTATTTCTTTGCCGCCTGCGGGCGGCAAACTCTGCGAGGCTTTTTAACACACGGTGTCCCGAGGCCACAGGACCTCGGGACTTTTCCGCGTCGGGGGCTGCGGAGAGGCCTTTTGCCAATTTCACCGGAAACGGTCAAGAAATTTCAGTGAAATATACAAAAAAATCCGCCGATTGCTCTTGACGCATTTTCAAGGCTATGCTATAATTCTAACTTGCGTGGGTAGCATCCTGCGGATTTTGTTATGCACAAACAGGAGGGACCTGCGTGGAGGAAGCACACAGCCCGGGGCGAAGGGTCACCGGCCTGCGCCAAACCCAGAAGGCCGTGCTGGCCGGTCGGGCGGAGCGTGTGTTTTTGGCCAAGGACGCCGATCCTGCGCGCACCGAGCCGATCCTGCAGCTATGCCGGCAGTCCGGCATTCCCGTGGATCGGGAGTTCACCATGGCCCGGCTGGGCCGCGCTTGCCGCATTGAGGTGGGCTGCGCCGCCGCGGCGGAATTAAAGAGTCCCTAATGGGTTTCCAGTCGGAATAATTTTCCGTTATTCCGTGGAAAATAAAGGGAGCTATGCTCCCAAACCTATTCTATAGAAAGGAGAAATATAGTATGCCTACCTTTAATCAGCTGGTCAAGCAGGGCAGAAAGCAGACGACCTACAAGTCCAATTCTCCCGCTATGCAGAAGGGCCTGAACACTCTGAAGAACAAGGAAACCGATCTTTCCGCTCCTCAGAAGCGTGGCGTCTGCACCGCCGTGAGAACTGCTACCCCCAAGAAGCCTAACTCCGCTCTGCGGAAGATCGCCCGTGTGCGTCTGACCAACGGCTACGAGGTCACCGCTTACATTCCCGGCGTGGGTCACTCCCTGCAGGAGCACTCCGTGGTCATGATCCGCGGCGGCCGTGTAAAGGACCTGCCCGGCGTCCGTTACCACATCATCCGTGGTACGCTGGATACCCAGGGTGTCAATGGCCGTATGCAGGCTCGCTCCAAGTACGGCGCCAAGCGTCCCAAGAGCAAGTAAGCACATCTGAATTGAGCTTTGCCGAAAAGGTTTTTATATATGTATTACCTCTTTGGCAGGCCGTACAGCGGTGAAAGCGCCGCTGAGTACCTATGAAATCATATTCTTATGAAGGAGGGAAGCAAAGTGCCCAGAAGAGGTAATGTTCCCAAGAGAGAAATTTTGCCCGATCCTATGTACGGCTCCGTGCTGGTGACCAAGCTTGTCAACAGCATCATGCTGGACGGTAAGAAGGGCGTGGCTCAGAAGGTCGTGTATGGTGCCTTTGACATCATCAAGGAAAAGACCGATAAGGAGCCCCTGGAAGTTTTCACCGAGGCTATGGAAAACATTATGCCCAGCCTCGAGGTTAAGGCCCGCCGTGTGGGCGGTGCCACCTATCAGGTCCCCATGGAGGTGCGTCCCGCCCGTCGTCAGACCCTGGGTCTGCGCTGGCTGACCGCATATTCCCGCGCCCGCAGCGAGCGCACCATGGCTGAGCGCCTGGCAGGCGAGATTATGGATGCTGCCAACAATACCGGCAGCGCAGTCAAGAAACGCGAAGATACCCACAAGATGGCCGAATCCAATAAGGCATTCGCCCACTTCCGTTGGTAATCGGAGCGGAATCGTTAGAAAAAGGAGAACGGTATGCCGAGAAAGGTTACACTGGACAATACAAGAAATATCGGCATCATGGCCCACATTGATGCAGGAAAGACCACCACTACTGAGCGTATCTTGTACTACACGGGCGTCAATTACAAAATTGGCGAGACCCATGAGGGTACGGCCACCATGGACTGGATGGAGCAGGAGCAGGAGCGTGGTATCACCATCACCTCCGCTGCAACCACCTGCTATTGGAAGGGCTCCAAGGATCAGTTCCCCCAGACCCGTATCAACATCATCGACACGCCGGGCCATGTGGACTTCACTGTGGAGGTGGAGCGTTCTCTGCGTGTGCTGGACGGCTCTGTTACGGTTATGTGCGCCAAGGGCGGCGTGGAGCCCCAGTCTGAGACCGTGTGGCGTCAGGCTGACCACTACCATGTGCCCCGGATGATCTATGTAAACAAAATGGACATCACCGGCGCGGACTTCTACCATGTTCTGGACATGGTGCATGACCGTCTCAAGTGCAACGCCGTGCCCATTCAGCTCCCCATAGGGAAGGAGGATACCTTCAAGGGTATCATCGACCTGGTGGAAATGAATGCCGATATGTATTACGATCAGCTGGGCAAGGATATGCGCGTGGAGCCCATCCCCGAGGACATGATGGATCTGGCCACCCAGTATCGGGAAAAGCTGCTGGATGCCGTGTCCATGTTCGATGATGAGATCATGGAGATGTATCTGGAGGGTCAGGAGATCCCCACGGATAAGATCCGCAAGGCCATCCGCCAGGCCACCGTGGCCGTGGAGATGGTGCCTGTGGTCTGCGGCTCTTCCTACCGCAATAAGGGCGTTCAGAAGCTGCTGGATGCCATTGTGGACTATATGCCCGCCCCCACCGATGTCCCTGCTATTAAGGGCACCAACCCCAAGACCGACGAGGAGGAGGACCGTCATCCCTCCGATGAGGAACCCTTCTCCGCCCTGGCCTTTAAGATCATGACCGATCCCTATGTGGGCCGGCTCTGCTTCTTCCGTGTCTACTCCGGCACGCTGAACACCGGCTCCGCCGTGCTCAACGCCACCAAGGGTAAGCGCGAGCGTGTGGGCCGTCTGCTGCAGATGCACGCCAACCACCGTGAGGATCTGGAAACGGTCTATTCCGGCGATATCGCCGCCGTGGTAGGTCTGAAGAACACCACCACCGGCGATACCCTGTGCGATGAAAAGCACCCCATTATCCTGGAGTCTATGGAGTTCCCCGAGCCCGTGATCCGCGTGGCCATCGAGCCCAAGACCAAGGCCGGTCAGGAGAAGATGGGCATTGCCCTGGCAAAGCTTGCCGAGGAGGACCCCACCTTCCGCACCTACACCGACGAGGAAACGGGTCAGACCATCATCGCCGGCATGGGTGAGCTGCACCTGGAGATCATCGTGGACCGTCTGCTCCGTGAGTTCAAGGTGGAGGCCAATGTAGGCGCTCCCCAGGTGGCTTACAAGGAGACGGTGCGCAAGAAGGTCAACCACGAGACCAAGTACAAGCGTCAGAGCGGCGGCTCCGGCCAGTACGGTCATGTGAAGATCACCCTGGAGCCCAACGAGTCCGGCAAGGGCTACGAGTTTGTCAACGCCGTGGTAGGCGGCGCTATTCCCAAGGAGTTTATCCCCGCTGTGGACGCCGGTATCCAGGGCGCCATGCAGGCCGGTGTGTTGGCCGGCTACCCCGTCGTGGATGTGAAGGTCACTCTGTACGATGGCTCCTATCACGAGGTGGACTCCTCCGAAATGGCCTTTAAGATCGCCGGTTCCATGGCGTTCAAGGAGGCTATGCGCGAGGCTGACCCCGTGCTGCTGGAGCCCATTATGAAGGTGTGCGTCATCGTACCCGACGAGTACATGGGCGATGTCATCGGAGACCTCAATGCCCGCCGCGGTCAGATCCAGGGCTATGAGATGCGCTCCGGCGCCCAGCAGATCGACGCCTTCGTGCCCCTGTCTGAGATGTTCGGCTATGCCACCAACCTGCGCTCCCGCACCCAGGGCCGCGGTCAGTACACCATGGAGCCCAGCCACTATGTGGAGCTGCCCAAGAGCCTGCAGGAGAAGCTGGTGAGCAAGCACACCGGCAAAAGCGAATAATTCTAATTAAGGATTGCTTTTCTGCCGAAAATACTGTAAAATAGCAATGTTAGTGTCAGACATTGCAAAATAAAAATCAATACACAAATTGTTAAGGAGGATTTTTTCAAATGGCTAAGCAGAAATTTGAGAGAACTAAGCCCCATGTTAACATCGGCACCATCGGTCACATCGACCACGGCAAGACCACTCTGACCGCTGCCATCACCAAGTACCTGGCTATGCAGGGCGGCGCTGAGTACACCGACTACTCTTCCATCGACAAGGCTCCCGAAGAGCGCGAGCGTGGTATCACCATCAACACCGCCCATGTGGAGTATGAGACCGCTAAGCGTCACTATGCCCATGTGGACTGCCCGGGCCACGCCGACTATATCAAGAACATGATCACCGGTGCTGCCCAGATGGACGGCGCTATCCTGGTCATCGCTGCCTCCGACGGCCCCATGGCTCAGACTCGTGAGCACCTGCTGCTGGCCCGTCAGGTGAACGTGCCCTCCGTGCTGGTGTTCCTGAACAAGTGCGATCAGGTTGACGACGAGGAGCTGCTGGAGCTGGTTGAGATGGAAGTTCGCGAGCTGCTGGACTTCTATGGCTTCCCCGGCGATGACACCCCCATCATCCGCGGCAGCGCTCTGAACGCCCTGGTTTCCGAGTCCACCGATCCCAACGCTCCCGAGTATGCCTGCATCAAGGAGCTCATGGACGCTGTTGATACCTGGATCCCCACCCCCGACCGCAAGGAGGATATGCCCTTCCTGATGCCCGTGGAGGATGTGTTCACCATCTCCGGCCGCGGCACCGTGGCTACCGGCCGTGTGGAGCGTGGCGTGCTGAAGCTGAACGAGAAGGTCGAGATCGTCGGCCTGCAGGACGAGAAGCGCGAGACCGTCGTTACCGGTATCGAGATGTTCCACAAGCTGCTGGACTACGCTGAGGCCGGCGACAACATCGGCGCTCTGCTGCGTGGTGTTGCTAAGACCGAGATCGAGCGCGGCCAGGTTCTGTCCGCTCCCGGCTCCATTCATCCCCACACCAAGTTCACCGGCCAGGTCTATGTTCTGACCAAGGACGAGGGCGGCCGTCACACCCCCTTCTTCAATAACTATCGTCCTCAGTTCTACTTCCGTACCACCGATGTTACCGGCGTCATCACCCTGCCCGAGGGCACCGAGATGTGCATGCCCGGCGACAATGTGGACATGAAGGTTGAGCTGATCACCCCCATCGCCATTGAGAACGGTCTGCGTTTCGCTATCCGTGAGGGTGGCCGTACCGTGGGTTCCGGCGTTGTTATCGACATCGAGGAGTAATTTCCCCCAACTTCAAAAAGGCTGTCCTTCGGGACAGCCTTTTTTAATTTAACGGAAAAATTGAAAATTTTTCCGTTAAGGGGCTTGCAGTCTGCTGCGCGCATAATTTTGGCGCAGAGCGCCAAAATTCCACACTGGCAGCCTGAGGGGTATTTTTCCCCACGCGCATGTCGCGGTGAAAAATGATCTCAATTTTTGCCGCCTGCGGGCGGCAAACTCTGCGAGGCTTTTTGTAGAGGAACGCCGCCGCGATTATTGTCAATGTCATTGCGAAGCCGGTGCGCACACCGGCTGTGGCAATCCATAACCCTCGTCCTCCGCGCATAAATTTTCCTCCGCCGCGCAACCTAACCTCGGAGGCGATGATTTATGAGCGAAAAACGCAAGCTGCCCCATGATGCCACCCCGGATGTCCATGCCTTTCACGCACCCCCAGAGACCATCCGCGACATCATCAACGGTTGGGGCACCTACAATATCCAGGCCACTGCCGACACGGAAAACCTCTTTCCCCTCATCGGCCCGGGCCTGCCTGCCCAGTGGAAAAACCGCAAGCTCACCAAGGACGATTTGGAAAAAGATTCCTGACGCTCGGGCCGCATCTTCGGGTGCGGCCCTTTTGCGCTTCAGCCCGCCTGCATGGGCCTTCGGAGGGCTTGCCAAGGGGAAAAATATGTGCTATAAATAAGGGCATAAGAATATGCCGCAGCGGCTCTGCCGCGGATAAGAAACAGGAGGAACCCGACTATGAAGAAGATCATCGCCACCCCCAACGCTCCCGCGGCCATTGGCCCCTACGCCCAGGCCGTAGACGGCGGCAGCGTGCTTATCACCTCCGGCCAGCTGGGCCTGGACCCCACCACCGGTGAGCTGGCCCAGGGCATCGAGGCCCAGACCCGCCGTGCCCTGGAGAATGTGAAGGCAATTCTGGCCCAGGCTGGACTGACCATGGACAGCGTCATCAAGACCACTGTGTTTTTGCAGCACATGAGCGACTTTGCCGCCATGAACGCCGTCTACGCTGAGTTTTTCACCCAGGGCAGCTACCCCGCCCGCTCCGCCGTGGAGGTGGGCGCTCTGCCCAAGGGCGGCCTGGTGGAGATCGAGTGCATCTGCGTTAAGTGATGTGCAAAAAAAACGGAGGGAGCCGGAAGGCTCCCTTATTTTTTATGCGGATATGCTGCGCGTCAAAAGTTGAAGTGGGGCAGATACTTGTATTCCTCGGGCGGGGTCATGGAAGAAAGGGCCGCCACCAGCGTGGACTGCTCCTGGAAAACATACTGGTTGAGGTAGTCGATGAAATCACTTTCGTCAAAGCAAATGATGGGTCCGGCGCTTGTATCTCGCACATAAGCCTCCGCATCCGGGCTATGGTGGAGCCAATCTATAAACTCCAGGCAGTATTCCCACAAACTATCCGCCACATCATCGGGGACGGAGTAGACGGAAAGGGGGCCGTCGGCGCTCAGCAGTACATTTTTCATTCTGAATCCTCCTCAGTTTGTTATCTCTCGTTCCTCACACCATTACCGGCGTTTTTCTCCAATCGCTGCCGCAGGGGAGGGGAGAGGCGGCCAGGGTGTAAACATCCGTCCGCCGGGCCTCCCGAGTGAAAAGAGCCTGGGCGGCGGGGCCTAAGCGCCCTACATCCGCCGCCTTGGTCAGCACGGGCGCACCGCTATCCTGCATTTGCCGCAGGAGCTTGCGGCCTGCCTCCGTGGCGGCCAGAACCCGGATATAGGGGACCTCCGCCGGGGGCGGCTCCAGGTTTAGAAACGCCGCCCACAGCATCCGCCGCACCCGGGCGGTGGGGTAGCGCTTGGTGGTGGCCCGGGTGAGAATGTCCCCCAGACTAACCCCTGCCTGCACCGCCCGGTACACCCGACGGTAAAGCCCCTCACCGCCGCCGTCATAGGGGGCGAAGTCGGTTTCACTCATCAGCCGCAGCCGGGCAAGCATGGCCGTCTCCAGCCGGGCCGGGTCCGCCGGGGCCAGGCCCTTTTTCATCTCCCGGCCCAGGATGTCCGCCGCTGCCGGTGGCATCAGAGCGAAAGCGTCCTCCGCCTGTCCCGCTGCCAGCAGCGCCCGAATTTGGGAGGCCGAGGCAGCCCCGTGATGGCCGCCGTCCTCCCGACGCACCGTAATTGCATCTGCGGCAAGGCCCCGGCGGCGTATGGCCTTGAGATATTCCACGGCCAGGGTGTTGTTGGGCTGGGCCAGGAGCCCGCCGCATCCGGCCTTCCGCTCCAGTACCCCTTGCCGGGCGGCGGCGTAGGAAAGCCCCCCGTCCATTTCTGCCCGGATGGCCCGGTGTATGTCCTCCCGCAGCAGGACCTCCGCCGCCGTCCACAGGGCGTCTATGTCCCCGCACTCGCTGCCGAAACAGAGGGTTTTCACGCCGCAGAGAGAGAGCAGGCCCACACCGCCGTCGGCAAATTTTTCCGCCGTGGCCATGGCCCAAGGGGTGGGCAGCTCCGCCACCAGGTCGGCTCCGCATCGGACGGCCATCTCCGCCCGGACGAATTTTTCCGCGCAGGCCGGGCCGCCTCGCTGGGTGAAGTTGCCGCTCATGGCGCACACCACCGGCCGCCCCGACGCACCGGCCCGGCGCAGCAGCGCCTCATGTCCCCGGTGCAGAGGGTCAAATTCACATACAACGCCCACTGCGTCCATGGCCGTCCCTCCTTTGCATGCTTATTTTCATTCCATTTTACCCTATTTTTCCGCTTTGGGCAACGGCCTGTTGCAATCCGACACAAAAAAAGGTACAATACAATTAAATTTGCAACCGAAAGGAGTTCCCCTCCATGAAAATAGGCATGATGTACGCCATGGACGGCGAAATTGAGAGCCTGCTGAAAAACGAAAACGCCCACCTTATAGAAAAGGTATCCGGCGCCTCCTTTTACCAAATTCGGAAAAATGTGGTGGCCTGCGCCGGAGGCGTGGGCAAGGTGAACGCCGCCATGTCCACCCAGCTGCTTCTCAGCCGCTACGCCCCGGATGTGGTGCTGAATGTGGGCGTGGCCGGGTGCTTTGAAAATGTGCCCATTGGCACCCTGGTGCTGGCCACGGGCTTCGTGCAGCACGACTCCGACACCTCCGCCCTGGGCGACCCTGTGGGCCTGGTGTCCACGGTGAATAAGGTGGAGTTCCCCACCGCCTGGCCCGAGAAGGCCCGGGCCGCCATGGATAAGACGGGCCTGCCCTATCGCACGGGGCTGGTGGCCACCGGCGACTGGTTCGCCACCGACACCCCCCGCAGCCACTGGATCTACGACACCTTCCACCCCTTGCTGTGCGAGATGGAGGGGGGCGCCGTGGCCCAGGTGTGTTACCGAAACGGCGTGCCGTTCCTCTCCCTGAAGTCCGTCAGCGACTGTGTGCTGGAGCACCACGACTTCTTCTTTAACTTCCCCGAGGCCATCCGGGAATTAAACGGCGTGGCCATGAAATTCATCGACAATCTGGAGGCGGAGTGATGGAGCGTATAGCCAGCTTTACTGTAGACCACACCGTGCTGGAGCCGGGGCTGTATCTCTCCCGGCGGGACGGGAATGTGGTGACCTTTGACCTGCGCTTTAAGAAGCCCAACACCGGCGACCTGCTTTCAAACAGCCAAATGCACTCCGTGGAGCACCTCATCGCCACCCTCCTGCGCAACTCCCAAAGCCGGGACGCGGTGGTCTACTTCGGTCCCATGGGCTGCCAGACGGGCTTTTACTTCCTCTTTGACGGGGATAAGCTTACGAATAGTCAGGCCATCGCCCTATTGCAGGCGGTTTTTGCCCGGGCCGCCGAATATGACGGGCCTATGCCCGGCTGCTCCGCCGCCGAGTGCGGAAACTATCGCAACCTCAGCGTGGAGGAGGGTCGGGCCTGCTGCGCCCGGTATCGTGACCTGATTGCCTCCTGGACGGAGGAAAAGCTGATTTATCCCGCAAAATAATACCGAAAAAGTTCCCAAAATCGGTTGACAGACTACCAAAAGTTTGCTAAACTATATAAGCCGCTTTGAATGGGTTATAAGCGTCTGCCCCGTGCAGGCCGCCCCCGACAGCGAGTCCGTAATAAAGGAAAGGTAGGTGCAACAAGTATGCAGGCAATCATCGTGACCGGTGGCAAGCAGTACAATGTTTCTGAGGGTGACACTCTGTTCATTGAGAAGCTGGATGTCAACGCCGGCGACGCCGTGGTCTTCGATCAGGTTCTGGCCATCGTGGATGGGGAGAACACCAAGTTCGGCACTCCCGTGGTGGAGGGCGCTAAGGTGGACGCCACCGTCGTGAAGAACGGCAAGGGCAAGAAGATCCGTATCTTCAAGTACACCCCCAAAAAGGGTTATCGCAAACGCCAGGGCCATCGTCAGCCTTACACCAAGGTTGAGATCGGCAAAATCACTTTCTAAGAGCGTATGACCACCGTTTCATTCCTTGTGGAGCAGTCCCGCATCGTGGGCTTTGATGTCCAGGGGCACAGCGGCTGGGGAGACGAGGGCGCGGACATCGTCTGTGCCGCCGTAACCAGCGCCATCCGTCTGGTGGAGAGCACCGTCAATGATGTGATGGGCCTGTGCGCCTCGGTTAAGGTCCGGGAAAAGGACGCCAAGATCATCTTTCGTCTGCCCGGCGGCCTGTCCGCCCCGGCGGAGAGTGCCTGCCAAAATCTGCTGACGGGGCTCATGGTGCATCTTACCCAGCTCCACGACGAATACCCCGAAAACATCGAAGTAATGGAGGAGTGACCTCCTGTTCTCCGCAATCATCTTATAGAAAGGATGGTACTGAATTATGCTGTATATCGGTCTGCAATTCTTCGCCCATAAAAAAGGTATGGGCTCCACCAAGAATGGCCGTGATTCCGAGTCCAAGCGCCTGGGCCCCAAGCGTGCTGACGGTCAGTTCGTTCTGTCCGGCAACATCCTGGTGCGTCAGCGCGGCACGCACATTCACCCCGGCAAGAATGTGGGCATCGGCACCGACGATACCCTCTTTGCCAAGGCTGACGGTGTTGTCCGTTTCGAGCGTCTGGGCAAGGATCGTAAGCAGGTCTCTGTTTACCCCGCCGAGTAATTTGCTTATAAAAACTCCTCCGGCAGTAGTCGGAGGAGTTTTTTGTCGGATGTCGGCGGACGACCGCAAGGGTCGCCCCTACGGAGGGCGTGTGCAACTGGGCGGCGGGACACATGGGGCCCGCCCTACATTGTATGATTTGATCTTGTAGGGCAGGGCCCGCGTGCCCTGCCGTTGATTCCGTTTTCCATTCTATCGAAAAAACCGGCCCTCCGGCGTTCACCGGAGGGCCGCTCTTATGCAGCTTGCAATGAGGTTACTGTGCGTCATTCTCCTGCGGGGCGGCCGGCTCTGCCGGGGCCACCGGGGCCTGCGGAGCCGCCGGGGCTGCCTGGACGGGGGCTTCCTTCTTTCCGAAGGCGTCCTTCTTGTTGTTGATGGAGATGATGTTCTTCACCGCCAGCACCGCCATCATCAGCAGCTCATAGGTCACCCGTACGCCGATGGGGCCCAGGATCATGAGCAGGATGCCCTTGCCGCCCATCCAGCCGTTCCAGTCGGAGCAGAAGAGCATGAAGAAGCCGATGAGAATGGTCAGTGCCGTGGCGAAAATGTACAGAGCCTGCAAAATTTTCTCAATGATAAGATACCGGAAGTTGCAGGTGTCATGGAGAAATTTACCAAATTTCCCCATCTGGTCCCGGCGCTTGGCGGGAACGATAAAAATGAAGGCCAGCACCGTGGCCGCGATGGCCAGCACCAGTGCGATAAGGCCCAGGGTCCCCAGGGTGTTCAGGGAGGAGCCGTAAAGAGCGTAGTCGTACATAGTGTTCTCCTTTCAAAAAATGCCTCAGGCTGCAGGGCGACGGATTTCGACCCTTACTCCCTCATTGTATCGGGAAAGCCCCGGCCCGTCAAGACTATTTTATTTTATGTGTATTTTACTTGACAACGGAGTATGAATTGGATATTATAATGGGAGCAAATCGAATTTCCGCTTTGAGGGAGTAATTCCATCCTGCTTTGTGGGATGAGACAGACCCGTCAGTACGGTCCTGTGCGGCCCGGGCTGCCTTGAAAGAATGAGACTCATACATAGGTCAGTGCCTGTGTGGGAGTCTTTTTGTTTTGCCCGGGTGGGCGGAAAAGGAGGATAAAAATGAAACCGGAATATTTACAGTCAGCGGAGGAGGTCCTGTGCAGTCAGGGCAGCCAGCGGGGTGGGCTCACCTCACAGGAGGCTGCCGCGCGCCTGGAGAAGCACGGCCCCAACCGCCTGCAGGAGGCCAAGAAGATCACCAACCTCCAGCGTTTTTTGCAGCAGTTGAAGGATCCTATGCTGCTGATTTTGATGGCCGCCGCCGCGGTGTCCGCCGTTACCAGTATTCTCTCTGGGGAGAAGCTGACGGAGGTTATCATCATCCTGGCGGTGGTGCTGCTGAACGCCGTTTTGGGCGTGGTGCAGGAGAGCAAGGCCGAGGCCGCCATTGAGGCCCTGCAAACCATGACCGCCGCCACCAGTAAGGTGCTGCGGGACGGCAAGATCACTGTGCTGCACAGCGCCGACCTGGTGCCCGGAGATGTGGTGCTGTTGGAGGCCGGAGACGCCGTGCCCGCCGATGGCCGGCTCCTGGAGTCCGCTTCCCTGAAAATCGAGGAGGCCGCCCTCACCGGCGAGAGCGTCCCGGTGAATAAGACCGCCGAGACCATCAGCGCCCAGGGGGATGTGCCCCTGGGCGACCGGAAAAATATGTGCTATATGGGCTCCACCGTGGTCTATGGCCGGGGTAGCGCCGTCATCACCGCCACCGGCATGGACACCGAAATGGGCAAGATCGCCGGGGTTTTGGCCCGGACGGAGCAGGAGGAGACCCCCCTCCAGCGCAAGCTGACCCAGCTGGGCAAGACCCTTTCCTATCTGGTGCTGGCCATCTGTATATTCATCTTTGTGTTTGACCTGCTGGTGGAGGGCGACTACTCCCTGGAGGCCATTCTGAAAACCTTCATGGTGGCCGTTTCCCTGGCTGTGGCCGCCATTCCCGAGGGCCTGGCTACGGTGGTGACGGTGGTGCTGTCCATCGGCGTTACCAACATGAGTAAGCGCGGGGCGGTGATCCGCCGGCTGACGGCGGTGGAGACCTTGGGCTGCACCCAGGTCATTTGCTCCGATAAGACCGGTACCCTTACCCAGAATAAGATGACCGTGGTGGACCACACAGGCCCTCAGCGGCTCCTGGCCACGGCCATGGCCCTGTGCAGCGACGCTGCCTGGACCGAGGAGGGGGCCCAGGGCGAGCCTACGGAGGCGGCCCTGGTGAATTTTGCCGCCGAGGCGGGGCTGAAAAAGCCCCTGCTGGAGGAGCAGCAGCCCCGGGTGGCCGAGGCCCCCTTTGACTCCTCCCGAAAGATGATGTCCACCGTCCACCAAATCGACGGCGGCTTTATCCAGTATACCAAGGGCGCCCCGGATGAGGTGCTGCGCCTTTGCACCTGCTATATAGACAGCGGCGAAATGCGCCCCATGACCGAGGAAAAGCGTCGGGCCATTCTGCTGGAGAATAAGGCCATGGCCGACCGGGCCCTCCGGGTCCTGGCCGCCGCCCAGCGCAGCTGGGGCGACAAGCTGCCCGAGGATATAAGCCCCGAGACCCTGGAGCAGGATCTGTGCTTCATAGGTCTGGCGGGCATGATCGACCCCGTGCGCCCGGAGGTGAAGGACGCCATCCACCAGTGCCGTAAGGCGGGCATCCGCCCGGTGATGATCACCGGTGACCATAAGGACACCGCCGTAGCCATCGCCAAGGAGCTGGATATTCTCGACAGCGCCGACCAGGCCATCACCGGCAGCGCCCTTAACGACCTGACGGATGAGGAGCTTGCGGAGGCTGTGCCCATGTACAGCGTCTATGCCCGGGTCCAGCCGGAGCACAAGGTGCGCATCGTCAGTGCCTGGAAAAAGCGCGGAGCCATCACCGCCATGACCGGCGACGGCGTCAACGATGCCCCCAGCATCAAGACCGCCGACATCGGTGTGGGTATGGGCATCACCGGCACCGATGTCACCAAGAATGTGGCGGACATGGTCCTCTCCGATGATAACTTTGCCACCATCGTGGGCGCGGTGGGCGAGGGCCGCCGCATTTACGACAATATCCGCAAGACCATCCAGTTCCTCCTGGCCTCTAATATGAGCGAGGTGCTGGGCGTGTTCACCGCCACCCTCCTGGGCTTTACCCTCCTGGGGCCGGTGCATCTGCTGTTTATCAATCTTATTACCGACTGCTTCCCGGCCCTGGCCCTGGGCCTGGAGAAGGCGGAGCCGGATGTGATGGATCGGCCGCCCCGGGACAGCCACGACGGCATCTTTGCCGGCGGCCTGGGCCTGGATATTCTGTATCAGGGCGTGCTTATCACCGTCATTACCCTGGCCTCCTATATCATCGGCCACTGCGTGGAGGTGGGGTATTTCGAGATGCCCTCCGGCGTCTCTCCCCACGGCATGACCATGGCCTTTTTGACCATGAGCATGTGCGAGATATTCCACAGCTTCAATATGCGCTTCCAGCGCCGCAGCATCTTCTCCGGCCACAGCCATAATAAAGTCCTGTGGGCGGCCATGCTGGGCAGCCTCCTTATAACCACCCTGGTCCTGGAGGTGGGGCCCATTGCCGATGCCTTCGGCTTCACCCCTGTGGGCTGGGCCGAGTACGGTATCGCCCTGGCCCTGGCCGTGCTGGTGATCCCGGTGGTGGAGCTGGTGAAGTTCTTCCAGCGCCGTGCCGCAAAGAAAAAGCACAAATAATCATAATAGATATGTGCAGAAAAAGACCGCCCCTCGGCGGTCTTTTTTCGTGGCGCGGATATTCGGTTGTAGGGGCCGATGCCTACATCGGCCCGTGTCCCCACCACGCTCCATAAAATGCGTAGGGCGGGACCCGTGTGTCCCGCCGCCCATCGTACTCCTTGTAAAAGCCCTGTCATTGCGAGACCAGCGCGAACGCTGGTCGTGGCAATCCGTAACTCCCGTCTTTACAGGCCCCCTTGCCTAAAGGGGGCTGGCACGGTGAAGCCGTGACTGGGTGCCTTACGGCGAACGCTTAAAATTTTGACCGCGGCCACTCGCTCACTTCGCTTCCTCTGCCACCGGCAGCGCTCAGTTCGCTCCCCACATCGGCCCGCACACCGCACTTCTTGTAACCCACCCTACGCAAGCATTCCAGCATTTTCGTAGGGGCGACCCTTGCGGTCGCCCGCCCGCGTCTCAATTCGATTTAATCAAATTCAATGGGCGTTCTTACGCAGACCTCCCGGATCTTTTCCTGCAGGGCCTTCAGATCCACGAAGGTCTCCGGCTTCTTGCTTCCGTCCCGGAGCAGGGCTGCCGGGTGGTACATGGCTGTCATCAGCACACCGTTTTTCTCGCAGAACTGCCCATGCTCCCGGGTGATCTTGAAATTCTCCCGTATCAGCTCCATGGCCGCAATGCGCCCCAGGCACACAATGATCTTGGGCCGCAGAAGCGCCACCTGCCGCCGCAGATAGCCGATGCAGGCGTCCTTTTCCACATTCAGCGGGTCCCGGTTCTGGGGCGGACGGCACTTGACGATGTTGGCGATGTACACCGCCTCCCGCTTCAGGCCGATCATTTGCAGCATATCATCCAGCAGCTTCCCGGCGGCGCCCACGAAGGGTACGCCCTCTGCGTCCTCGTTCGCCCCGGGCCCCTCACCGATGAACAGGACCTCCGCCTCTCGGCTTCCCACGCCGAACACCACATTTTTCCGGGTCCGGCTCAGGGCGCAGGCCTGGCAGCTTTTACATTCGTTTTCCAGTTTTTCCCATTCGGACATAGCTTTTCCTCCCCCTATTTTCGAAATCGGGCATAACACCGCCGCCTGGGTGAAAAACTGAAAGGCGAGGTGATCATATGATCTGGTTTTGGACCTTTATTTTTTACAGCCTGGCGGGCTATGGCCTGGAAAAGCTCTACGCCTTCGCCGCCCGAGCCCGGCATCGGGTGCGCAAGTGCTTTCTGCTGCTGCCTCTGTGTCCGGTGTACGGCCTGGCCATGGTGGCGGTGCTGCGCCTGGCGGGGGACACGGAGAGCTTTTGGCAGCTGGCCCTGTACGGAGGGATTCTCTGCACCGCCGTGGAGTACGCCGTGCATTTTCTCTATGAAAAATGCCTGGGCGTCCTGTTTTGGGATTACAGCGGCACCCACTTAGACCTCCACCGGCGCATCTGCTTCCCCTTTGCCGTGGCCTGGGGACTGCTCTCAGCCCTGGCGGTGCGCCTGGTGCAGCCGCGTATTGCCCCGGTGCTGGCGAGTATCTCTCCGGAGGCGACCTTAGCTGCGGTGCTGCTGCTCATGGCCGACAGCTTCTTTACCGTCCGTCTCCTGCGCCGCAGCCATAATATAGACCTCTTAGGCCTTAAAAACCTCTGGGCGGAATTGCATCAGATATAACGGGAAAGCCAATGCAAAATGTCGTTATACACCGTCTCCTGCATGGCCTTTTCATTGAGGATTTCGTGCCGCAGGCCGGGGTAGAGCTGAATGGAAACATCCTGCATCCCGGCGGCCCGGAAGGCATCATACGACCGCCGCACGCCCTTTCCCATGTTGCCCACCGGGTCATCCTGCCCGGCGATGAACAGCACCGGCATAGAGGTGTCCATCCTTGCCAGGTTCCCCCGCTTCTGATTGAAGCGGATACCCCCCAGCATATCCCGGAACAGGCCCACCGTAGCGTCCGCCCCGCACAGGGGGTCGGCGATGTAGCGGTCCACATTCTCCGTGTCTGCCGAGAGCCAGTCCACGCCCGTGCGGTTGGGGGCAAAGGCCCGGTTATACCCGCCGAAGGCCAGCTCGGTGACAAAGGGACTGGTGGAGTCCGGCCCGTTTTTATAGAGGAAGCGCTTGGCGACCAAGGTGCCGCCCGTGAGCATATAGCCCGGCTGCCAGCCGGTGCCCATGATGACGGCGGCCTTCTTCTCCCCGGGATAGCGGATGAGATACGACCGGGTGAGAAATGACCCCATGCTGTGCCCCAGGATAAGCTGAGGCAGACGCTTATAGCGCTTGGCCAAAATCAGGTGCAGGCCGTGGATGTCGTCCACCGCGTGCGTCCATCCGTCCTTTTCCCCGAAATATACCGGCGTGCCTCCCTGGGGCAGGGACTTGCCGTGGCCCAGGTGGTCGTGCCCGGCCACCACGATGCCCTGGCTATTCAGAAACCGGGCAAAGTCGTCGTACCGCTCAATGTGTTCTGCCACACCGTGGGCGATCTGCAAAACACCCCGGAACTTGATTTTTTCCTCCGGGATCCAGATGCACCCGTGCAGCTGGGTCTTTCCGTCGGAGGAGAGGAAACGGAAATGTTCACAATTTGTCATAGAATCGGCGCTCCTTCCGTGGTATACTATCAGCGTAGTATTATACCACATCGGTGTGAAAAAGAAAAGAGGAGAAGCCAATGGAGCAGTATATTCTGGCGCTGGACCAGGGAACCACCAGCTCCCGCGCCATTCTGTTTGACCGCCGCGGTCAGATCGCCTCGGTGGGCCAATACGACTTTCCCCAGATCTATCCCCAGGCCGGCTGGGTGGAGCACGACCCGGCAGATATTTGGGGGTCTGAGAGCCGGGCGGCGGCAGAGGCCCTGCGCGCCGTGAAGCCGGGCCAGGTGCTGGGCATCGGCGTCACCAACCAGCGGGAGACCACCCTGCTGTGGGACAAAAAAACCGGCGAGCCGGTGTATAACGCCATTGTCTGGCAGTGCCGCCGCACGGCGGAGATGTGCGAGGAGCTGAAAAAGCGGGGCCTTACGGAGCGAATTCAGGCCACCACCGGCCTCCTGCTGGATGCCTATTTTTCGGCCACGAAAATCTGCTGGATACTGGATAATGTCCCCGGGGCCCGGGATCGGGCGGAGCGGGGCGAGCTGCTCTTCGGCACCGTGGAGAGCTACCTCATCTGGAAGCTCACCGGCAGCCATGTGACGGACTACTCCAATGCCTCCCGGACCATGCTCTTTGATATTCATAACCTCCGCTGGGACGAGGAGCTGTGCGACATTTTGCATATTCCCATGTCCGTCCTGCCCCGGCCCGTGTCCAACAGCGAGATCTACGGCACCGTGAAGCCCGATATTCCCGGCTTTGAAAAGGTGGCGGGGGTCCCGGTGTGCGGTGCGGCGGGGGACCAGCAGGCGGCCCTCTTCGGCCAGGGGTGCTTTGCTCCCGGCCAGGCTAAAAATACATACGGCACCGGCTGCTTTACCCTGATAAATGTAGGGGCGGACCCGGTGCGCAGCCGGGCGGGCCTGGTCACCTCCGTTGCCTGGCAGGTAAAAGGTAAAACCTGCTACGCCCTGGAGGGCAGCGTTTTTAACGGCGGCAGCACCATCCAGTGGCTGCGGGACGAGCTGGGTATCATAAGCTCCGCCCCGGAGATCAATACCTTGGCGGCCACGGTCCCCTCCTCCGGCGGCGTGGTGGTGGTGCCCGCCTTCACGGGCCTGGGCGCTCCCTATTGGGATATGTATGCCCGGGGCGCCATCCTGGGTCTGACCCGGGGCACGGGCCGGGCCCATATTGCCCGGGCGGTGCTGGAGTGCATCGCCTATCAGGTCACAGACCTGATGCTGGCCATGCGCCAGGACGCCGGGTGCGACATTGCCTGCCTGCGGGTGGACGGCGGCGCCAGCGTCAGCGACCTGCTGATGCAGCTCCAGGCCGATGGTCTGCGCATCCCCGTGGACCGTCCCGCCATGGTGGAGACCACCGCTTTCGGCGCGGCGGCTCTGGCGGGTCTGGCCTGCGGTATGTGGAGCAGCCTGGAGGAGCTGGAGACCCTCCGCCGCAGCGACCGGGTGTTCCTGCCCCAGAGGGTCCAGAGCGAATGCGACGAGGAATACCGTCTCTGGAAGCGGGCCGTAGCCCGGGCCGCCGACTGGATCGAGCATTAAAAACAGCGATATAACACCCCCCCGTAGGGGCCGATGCCTACATCGGCCCGCCTACCGCACCCCTTGTACCCCCCGTGGGTCGGACGCCTCTGCCCGCCCGCCTAGGCTTGCACCGCAGCTCTTGCGAAAACAATGTCATTGCGCGTCCCCCACCCCCATCTTTCTCTTGCAAACCCTAAAAAAATTTTGTATAATAACCAAAACCGCAAAATATGAAAGGAGATTATAATATGGCATTTTTTGATGAATTGACCAAGAAGGCGCAGACCTATGCAGGCGTAGCCGTGGATAAGGCAAAGGATCTGGCAGGTGCCGCCAGCGAGAAGGCCAAGGAAGTGGCCGACTCCGCCAAGATCAATATGGCCATCCTGTCTGAGCAGCGGGAGTTGGATAAGAATTACAAGGCCATCGGCGAGTGGTTTGTGGCCGAGTACGGCGAAGATATTCCGGATGCTGTGAAGGATGTGGTGGAGGCTGTGAACGCCTCCAAGGCCAAGATCGCCGAGCTGGAGGCCTCCAAGCCCCAGAAGGGCGAGGAGGAAGAGCCCGCCGAGCATACCTGCCCTGTCTGCGGCACCACCGCCGACAGCAAGTTCTGCCCCGAGTGCGGCGCCCCCATGGGCGAGGCCAAGGATACCCAGGAGTAATGAACCCCGAAGTCAAAAAGGGCGGCGCATCGCGCCGCCCTTTTTAGAGCAAAAACCGTAGGGGAGATTCGTGCGGTCGCCCGGCCCCGCAAAACCAACGCTCCGTAGGGGAGGGGCTTTGCCCCTCCCGCCCGATAACCACCGCACCCCTGGCAGGGTACGCGGGCCCTGCCCTACAAAATAATATAATGTAGGGCGGGACCCATGTGTCCCGCCGCACACCGCACCCCTTGTCCACCATAGGGGCGGGGTAGAACCCCGCCCCTACGCACGGCAAGGAGCGCCTCCATCGGGCGGACACCTCTGCCCGCCCGTGGCGATTTGCCTTGCCATAACTATTATACTATACGATTATTTCGGAAACTCCAGGCCAAACACCCCGCCGTCCTCTCCCAGCAGCACCACATCTCCAGCCACCACCGCGCCGTCGCATTGCAGCAGGTTCACCTGGGCGTCACTGCGCCCGCCGGGGTAGTTGGTCACCCGGTAGGTGTAGCGGCACACCACCTTGCCCCCGCAGTCCGCAAAGGGCAGCCCCTGCTCCGTTTGCAGGGCCAGGTAGTCCTCGTAGCCCTTGAGGTCCGCCGGCAGCTTTATTTGCAGCGTCTCCACCGGCTCCGGCTCCACCTGCCAGCCCAGCTTTTCCAGGTAGGTGACGCGGCCCTCGTTGCCGCCCGGATATACCCTTTCGGCCCCTTTTCCTCTCCCCCGGGAGAGCAGCAGCACGGCCCCCACCGCAATAACCAGGACTATCACCGCCGCCGGCAGCAGCTTTCGGCGGGAAAAGCATAGCATTTTCATCTCGATCACCCCGGACCAGCCTATGCGCGCCGCGCCCGGGATATGCACACAGGAGAAAAAATATGGAACGATTGGATAAGCTCCTCGCCGCCACGGGCCGCTGGTCCCGGCGGGAGGTGAAGGACCTGGTGCGCCAGGGCCGTGTGGAGCTGGATGGTCAGCCTGCCGCCGCCGCAGATGTGAAAATAGACCCCGCCGCCGCAGACATTCGGGTGGATGGCGAAGCTCTGTCTTACAGCCGCTTTACCTATCTGATGCTCCACAAGCCCGCCGGCGTTCTCTCCGCCGCCCGGGACAGCCGGCAGAAAACGGTGCTGGACCTGCTGCCCCCGGAGCTGCGGCGCCGGGGCCTTTCACCGGTGGGCCGCCTGGATAAGGACACCGAGGGGCTCCTGCTCCTCACCAACGACGGCGCCCTGGCCCACCGCCTGCTCTCTCCCAAGAGCCATGTGGATAAGGTGTACTATGCCCGCACCCGAGGCACCCCTACGGCGGCGGATGCCGCCCGCCTTGCCGCCGGTCTCACCCTTCCGGACGGCCTGGCCTGCCTGCCCGCCCACCTGCGCGTCACCGGGGACGGGGAGGTGCTGCTGACCCTGCAGGAGGGAAAGTTTCATCAGGCCAAGCGTATGCTGGCCGCCTGCGGCACTCCCGTTACCTATCTCAAACGCCTGTCCATGGGTCCTCTCAGCCTGGATGAGACCCTGCGCCCGGGTGAATTTCGTCATCTTACCCAGGAAGAAATTGCCATCTTGGGCCAATGCGTTGGGTTTACAGAGACAGATTGCCAAAAAAATGACAACAATTTTTGTGAGAAATATAAAAAAACTCTTGCAAAACCGTGATTCTGACGGTATAATACAAAAAAGGCCTAAACAGATTGCACAAATTCATTCCTAAGGGAATGGCCGGGAGGATTATCATGTCGGGACGGATTTTTCAAAATGTAGTGCTGCAATTCAAGGAGACGACAGACCGTGTCATCGGCGTTTTGGACGCTGACGGCTGCGTTATCGCCTGCAGCGAGCTTACCGGGATCGGCAAAAAGTGGACCAAGTATGTGGACGCCATTGAAGGGGCCGACGGCAACTGTGTCTGCGTGGAGGGCAAGACCTTCAAGGCTTTGCCCGGTTGGGGCAGCCACTTCGACTATGCCGTGTTTGCCAGCGGCGACGACAGCGTGGGCCGCACGGTCTGCGCCATGGCCTGCGTGGCACTGAACTCGGCCAAGGCCTATTATGAGGAGAAGCACGACAAGGGCTCCTTCATTAAGAACATCATTTCCGACAATATCCTTATCAGCGACATTTATATGCGTGCTAAGGAGCTTCATGTACCCGTGGAGGTAAACCGGGGGGTGTTCGTCATCCGGCCTATCGACGAGCGCATGGAGAGCGTACCCATGGATGTGGTTCAGGGCCTGTTCCCCGACCGGCAGAACGACTTCGTCCTCAGTGTGGGCGAGGCGGATGTGGCTCTCATTCACCAGCTGCCCGACGGTGCCGATGGCCGTGACCTGGACCGGGTGGCCCAGCAGATCGGCGAGGCCTTGAAGGTAGACGGGGAGAACACCGTGTTCGTGGGCGTGGGCACCATTGCCACCCATCTGCGGGATCTGGCCAAGTCCTACAAGGAGGCCCAGATCGCCATTGAGGTGGGCAAGGTGTTCGACACCGAGCGTTACATTGTCAACTATGAGAACCTGGGCATCGGGCGTCTGATTTATCAGCTCCCCACCACCCTGTGCGAGATGTTCCTGCAGGAGGTGTTCAAGAAGAATCCCATCGATGCCTTGGATCAGGAGACGCTGTTCACCATCTATAAGTTCTTTGAAAACAACCTCAATGTGTCCGAGACCGCCCGGAAGCTCTTCGTTCACCGCAATACCCTGGTCTATCGTCTGGAGAAGATCAAAAAGCTCACAGGCCTGGACCTGCGGGAATTCGACGACGCTAACACCTTCAAGGTAGCCCTGATGGTGAAAAAGTATCTCACCAGCCGCGGTATCGAAGCGTAAAGAATCAATCGACCCCCAGGGAGGCACCCTCGTCGGTGCCTCCCTGTTTTCACGCCACTGGCCATTGGCAATTATCAATAGAGGTATCCGTAGGGGACGATGCCCACATCGTCCCGCCCCATCGCACTTCTTGTAACTCTCCGTAGGGGCGACCCTCGCGGTCGCCCGCCTGCCATGCACCACACTCCATGCAAAAAAACTGTCATTGCGAAGCCAGTGCGCACACTGGCTGTGGCAATCCGCATCCCCCGTCCCCTTGGCCCCCTTGCCTAAAGGGGGCTGGCACGGCGAAGCCGTGACTGGGGGATTCCTCTCTGCACCGCACCTCTTGTAACGCATTCGTAGGGGCGGGGTTCTACCCCGCCCGTGGGAGGGGCAGAGCCCCTCCCCTACGCACCTCAAGATACGCTTCCGTAGGGGACGATGCCCACATCGTCCCGCCCTATCGCACTCCTTGTAACCCTCCGTAGGGGCCGCTCCCCACATCATCCCGCCCCACCGCACCCCTTTCAAAAATCCCTGTCATTGCGAAGCCAGTGCGCACACTGGCTGTGGCAATCCACATCCCCCGTCCCCAAAACCACTGCGCATTTCATTTTCCCCTATTCCCTCAAATCCCCCTCCCTTCCCCACAGTTCACACTTTTTTCATATTTTTCCTGTTGCAAAATACTGCCCCACCCCTTATAATGAATTATGAAACCGTTTTGTTACTTTTCCACACAAGAAACCTGTGTTTTTGATTGAGAGGAACCTATGATTCGTCTGATAGATGTTAAAAAAGTATACGACAATGGGACGGAAGCCCTGAAGGGCATTTCTTTTTCCATTGAGGACGGGGAGTTTGCCTTCCTGGTGGGCCCCTCCGGCTCCGGCAAATCCACCGTTATCAAGCTGCTCACCGGGGAGATCGTGCCCACCTCTGGCCGGGTCATGGTCAATGGTTTTTCCATGGGCCGCATCTCCGACAAGCAGATCCCCTATATGCGCCGCACCATCGGCGTGATTTTCCAGGACTTCCGCCTCATTACCAATAAGACCGTGTGGGACAATCTGAGCCTTGCTATGCGCGCCGTGGGGGCCAGCCCCCGGGAGATCAAGGCCCGCATCCCCTATGTGCTGGAGCTGGTGGGCCTCAAGGGTAAGGAGCAGAGCCTGCCCGATCAGCTCTCCGGCGGCGAGCAGCAGCGAGTGGCCATTGCCCGTGCCTTGGTGAATAACCCCAGCACCATCGTGGCCGACGAGCCCACCGGCAACTTAGACCCCGCCCGTTCCCTGGAAATTATGACTCTCTTAGAGCGCATCAACGCTCTGGGCACCACCGTGGTGGTGGTCACCCATGAAAAGGGCCTGGTAAATCATTTTGACAAGCGCGTCATCACCATCAATGCCGGCATGGTGGCCGGGGACGCTATGGGACGGTACGAGGTGGCCAGATGAAAGGTAATTTCAGATATTTCTTCCGGGAAGGAAGCCGCAATATGTTCTCCCACGGCTTCATGTCCTTTGCGGCCATCGGCATCACCGTGGCCTGCCTGCTCATTATGGGCACCTTTTCTCTGGTGGCCTACAACGCGGATTATAACCTGAAAAACCTGCAAAAGGAGAACGCCGTCCTGGCCTTTATCGACGAGAGCCTTACCGAAGACCAGGCCCGGGCCCTGCAGGGGAAGGTGGAGGCTGTGCCCAATGTGGCCGATGCCACCTTCGTCTCCCGGGAGCAGGCCCGTGACAGCTATGTGGCTCAGTACGATGAAAACGATCTCTATGCGGACCTGGACCCCAGCATCTTCCGCCACCGCTTTGTCGTTCATTTGCAGGATGAGACCCAGCTTTCCCAGACCGTGGAGGCCCTGCGCGGGGTGGAGCATATCGCCAAGGTCCGGGCGGACGAGGCGGTTTCCGCCGGGTTCATCACCGCCCGGAATGTGGCCGGTGTCATCAGCATCGCCCTCATTGCCATCTTGCTGGTGGTGTCCGTATTCATCATTTCCAACACCATCAAGCTCACCACCTTTGACCGGCGGGACGAAATTGCCATCATGAAAATGGTGGGCGCCACCGATAGCTTCATCCGCTGGCCCTTCGTGTTCGAGGGCCTGCTTCTGGGCCTGTTCGGCGCGGTCATCGCGTTCTTTCTCCAGTGGCTGCTGTATAACGCCATTGCCAGCGGCATCGCCGGGTCCGACAGCCTGCAGATTCTCCGGGTGGTCAGCTTCCAAAAGATCGGCTGGCCCGTAGGCGGCGTGTTCCTGCTGGCGGGCATCCTGGTGGGTGTAGGCGGCAGCCTTACCGCCATCCGTAAATTCCTGCGTGTGTAAAGGAGGCAGCAATGTTCAGTCGTAAACGAGCCCTATCCCTTTTGTGCGCCGCCTGCATGGCAGCATCCCTTCTGTGCATGGCCAAGCCCGTTCCCACCTATGCCAGCAGCCTGTCCGACCAGCTTCAGGAGGTCCGGGACGCCCAGGAGAAGCTGGAAAAGCAGATCGAGGCCATTCAGTCCGATAAGAGCAAGGCTCTGGAGGAAAAGGCCCTGCTGGATAGGCAGAATGATAAGCTCCGCTCGGAGATCAGCCTCCTGCAGCAGCAGTCCGACGAGACCCAGACCCGCATCACGGAGCTGACCCAAAAGGAGCAGGAGCAGTACGAGCTGTTCTGCCGCCAGGTGCGGGAGGAGGAGGAGCGGGGCACCGTGTCCTACTGGTCGGTGCTTTTTAAGGCCAGCAGCTTCACGGACCTTTTGGCCCGGATGGATTTTGTAAACGAGGTCATGGACTATGACCGTCAGGTGATCTCCGACCTCCAGACCACCCGCCGGCAGCTCACAGAGGATAAGGCCGCCTTAGAGCAGCAAAAGTCGGAGATGGAAAGCTCCCAGACCAAGCTCCAGCAGCAGGTGGATGCCGCCTCTACCCTGATTCGGGAATATGAGGAGACGGAGGCGGGCCACCAGGCCATGCTGGACGAGGCCGCGGAGGATGAGGCCCGTATCCAGGCGATGATCCGTCAGCAGCAGAGCGGCGGCAGCTCCGGCGGCAGTGGCAGCAGCGGCAGCAATAGCGGCGTGGACGGTTATATCTGGCCCACGAATAATACCCGGGTGGTCACCAGTCCCTATGGGGAGCGCTGGTGCCCCTTCCACGGCTACGAGAGCCATAACGGCGCAGATATTGACGCCGCCCGGGGCTCTGCGGTGCTGGCAGCCAAGTCCGGCCGGGTCATTCAGGCCGGCTGGAACGGCGGCTACGGCATCAGCGTTATGATCGCCCACGACGACGGCATCACCACCCTCTATGGACACATGGATGGCTGCAGCGTTTCCGTGGGCCAAACGGTGTCCCAGGGCGAGACCATCGGGATCTGCGGCAATACCGGCAATTCCTCCGGCGCCCATATCCATTACACCATGTATAAAAACGGCGGCACCATCGACCCGCTGCCCTACCTTCCCGGCTACATTGCCTGGGATTGGTAATTATAGCTGCACCTCTGAGGGCGGACACAATGTGTCCGCCCTTTTCCCATGACCAAAACCCCAAGCATAATATGAAAACTGGTGCATACGGGGCGTCGAGGACGCCGCCCCCTACGAAGTTCTATCGGTAAACGGTGCGTAGGGGCGGACGCCTCTGTCCGCCCGCCAGCCTTGCACCGCACCTCTTGTAAAAACCGTGTCATTGCGAAGCCGGTGCGCACACCGGCTTCGCAATCCGTAATCCCCACCCTACCGCTTTCCTCTCCCCGCATATTCCCCCTTCTCCCTCCATACACTTCCATGGGAGGGGATCATCATGCTTGCCTGGATCACATATCAGCCCCGGGGCCTGCCCCGGGTGCGCCATCACATACAGCTTCTCTGCGGCCTGCCTCTGTGCCGGGTGGAGATCGGAGGCCATTCCTCGGTGCTGCTGCGGCTGCTTCTGCGCCGGGAGGGTCACGCTCTCCGTGAGGCGGGTATCCGGGAGGGCGCCTGGGCGGAGGATTTGCCCTCCTGGGGTCAAATGGACCTGCGCCCGGTGGACATTGCCCCCTTGCGCCGGGCCGTGCTGCCGTCCCTGCTTGCCTGCGCCTTTCACCAAAAACGCCTCTCACCCGGCAGCGCCTCCGTCCGCCTCACCGCTCCGGGGACGAGCCTGCCGGTCTACTGGGCGGCCCAGCTTCTGGCGGAGCGGGTACGCTACCTGCACCTGGCTGCCGGCTGCGGTCAGCAGGCTCTGGAGGACTGGCTCCTCCGGCGCTACGGCCTGGCCTGCGGCGGCGCAGCCCCGTCCCTGGAGGTGTCCCTCTGCCCGGACGCCCCGCCCTCCGCCCTGCTGCTGGGGGAGGGGTGCCGCTGCCAGCCGGTAGAGTACATACTCCCCCCGACTCTCCGGGACTCGGTGCCTCCCGGCATCGAGGGGGAGTGTCTGCTGGCGGCCCTGCACCGACAGGGCCGGCTCCCCGCATCGGAGCTGGCGGTAAAAAGAATTCATTTCGGTGCTTGACACCGGGTGGGAAACTCACTATAATGCAGTATGACTTATTATAAAATCGGTGTAGTATTGTATAGATAGGGGCCACACCGGATCATAGAAAGGAAGCGTTACCATGGTTAAAGAGTTCAAAATGAGCCAGGAGCGGTACGACGAGCTGAAGGCGGAGCTGGATTACAGTAAAACCACCCGGGCCGACGAGATCGCCGAGCTTATCAAGGAGGCCCGGGGCTTCGGCGACCTGAGTGAAAACAGCGAATACGACGAGGCCAAAAACGAGCAGGGCAAGCTCTATTCCCGTATTGCCGAGCTGGAGGAGATCCTGCTTCACGCCAAGATCGTCAGCGAGTCCGAAACCGATTCCGATAAGATTTCCATCGGCTGCAAGGTCACGGTCACCAACCTTTCCACCGGCAAAAAGCTGCCCGTGTACAAGATCGTCGGCTCCCAGGAGGCGGATGTCATGAACTTCGCCGTCTCTGAGGACTCCCCCTTCGGCAAGGCTCTCATGGGCCGCAAGGCAGGGGAGGAGATCACCGTAGAGGCTCCCCGGGGGGCCATTCGCTACCGCATCGACTCCATCGAGAGATGAGTTTATAAACCCAAAATTTTTACAAAGGAGGATATCCGCCATGGCAGAGCAGGAAACCCGTAACATTCAACAGGAGCAGGATCTCAAGCAGATTCTCAAGGTGCGCCGCGATAAACTCAAGGCCCTGCAGGATATGGGGATGGATCCTTTCACCATCACCAAGTATGATGTTACCCACCATGCCCGGGAAATTAAGGACAATTTCGACGCCCTGGAGGGGCAGACCGTCTCCGTAGGCGGCCGCCTTATGTCCAAGCGCGGTATGGGCAAGGTCTCCTTCTGCGACCTGCAGGATAAGTCCGGCCGCATCCAGCTTTACGCCCGCCGGGACGAGATGGACCCCGAGGAATATAACCGCTTCAAGAAGTATGACATCGGTGACATCGTGGGTGTGGAGGGCACTGTGTTCCGCACGGAAAAGGGCGAGATGAGTGTCCGGGCCAAGCACATCACCCTGCTGAGTAAGTCCCTCCAGCCCCTGCCCGAGAAGTTCCACGGCCTCACGGATAAGGAGCTGCGCTACCGTCAGCGCTATGTGGACCTCATTATGAATCCCGAGAGCAAGCGCAATTTTGAGATCCGCAGCAAGTTTGTGGCCTTCCTGCGCCGCTACCTGGATAATCTGGGCTTTATGGAGGTGGAGACTCCCGTTCTCAGCCCCATTGCCGGCGGCGCCAACGCCCGTCCCTTCATCACCCATCATAATGCCCAGGATATTGATATGTATATGCGCATCGCCACGGAGCTGCACCTGAAGCGGCTTATCGTCGGCGGCATGGAGCGGGTGTACGAGGTGGGCCGCATCTTCCGCAACGAGGGCATGGACACCAAGCATAACCCGGAGTTCACCACCTGTGAGCTCTATCAGGCCTTCACCAATCTGGACGGCATGATGGACATTCTGGAGGGCATTCTCTCCGGTGCCGCCCGGGAAATTCTGGGCACCTACAAGGTCACCTGGCTGGGCCATGAAATTGACCTGACCCCCTCCTGGAAGCGCGTCACCATGGCCGACGCGGTGAAGACTGTCACCGGCGCCGACTTCATGGCCATTGAGGGCGATGCCGACAAGGCCGTGGAGCTGGCGGAGAGCGTGGGCGCAGATATGGACGGCGTGGCCCACACCTGGGGTAACGCCCTCTATGAGACCTTCGATCAGAAGGTGGAGGAGACCCTGATCCAGCCCACCTTCATCACCATGTACCCCGTGGAGGTCAGCCCCTTGGCTAAGCGCAGCCCCGCCGACCCCTACCTCACCGAGCGCTATGAGATGTTCATCTGCGGCTGCGAGATGGGCAACGCCTTCTCCGAGCTCAACGACCCCATCGACCAGTACCAGCGCTTCAAGGCCCAGGCGGAAAAGCGCGCCCAGGGCGACGAGGAGGCCGACATGATGGACGAGGACTTCGTCCTGGCTCTGGAATACGGTATGCCCCCCACCGGCGGCCTGGGCTTCGGTATCGACCGCTGCGCCATGATGCTCTGCGGTACCGACTCCATCCGGGATGTGATTCTGTTCCCGACAATGAAGCCGCTTGACTCCGATAAGAAGGGTTCCAAGGAAGTTTCGGCTCCTGCGGCGGCTGCTCAGGCGGCTCCGGTCGTGGAGGAAAAAATCGATTTTTCCAATGTTCAGATCGAGCCACTGTTCCAGGATCAGGTGGATTTTGACACCTTCTCCAAGAGCGATTTCCGTGCCGTAAAGGTTAAGGAATGCGAAGCCGTGAAGAAGTCCAAGAAGCTCTTGAAGTTCGTTTTGGACGACGGAACCGGCACAGATAGGGTCATTTTGAGCGGAATTCACGAGTATTATGAGCCGGAAGAACTGGTTGGAAAGACCTGCATCGCCATCACGAACCTGCCGCCCCGCCCCATGATGGGCATTGATTCCTGCGGTATGCTCATCTCCGCCGTGCATCATGAAAACGGCGAAGAAAAGCTCCATCTGCTGATGGTGGATCCCCACATCCCCGCCGGCGCAAAGCTCTATTGATTGCCCCAAAATTGTCGGTGCTTACGCCAATTTACGCCAGGCTTACGCCAAAAATGCGCCCCAATTTTGCGAATCAGACAAATTCAAGTTCACATGAAAAAAGCCCGCTGATTTCGGTCAGCGGGCTTTTGAGACTGTCGGCGATGTTATAGCGCTGCTGCAGCAGCTCCCCTAAAATCATGGGAACGGCAAACAGCAGCATGGATTTGGTAACAGGACCCTTCGTTAAATCCTGATTCATAGCGTGCCTCCGAAATGCAAGAAAAAACCTGCATTTTGAAAGTGTTGTAGGCCTATTAAAACATTCTGTCACTATCCTATTTACATTTTGTGAGGGTGGTGCTATTATAAGGCGTTAAAGATCATGGAAGGGCATGGCCTGCGGAGGATGCAATATGTATTTGGACGGACTGGACGGGTTGGATCAAAAGATTGTGCAGCTGCCGCACGATCCTCTCGCGCCTCAAGGACATCAAGGGCCTGCGGCTGTAAGCCCCTGCCCCCCTGGCCAAACTAAAAAAACCGGGTCTATCGCCCGGGAATCAAATTTGCAACTGAAGGGATAAAAATGTTAAGACTTAGAAACAGACCCTCCCTCGACCTGCTTTCCGGCAGCGAAGGATGGGTGATTTTCAAATTTTCCGTACCGATCATTCTTTCTTACCTGCTTCAGCAGATCTATACCATCAGCGATGCCGCCATCTGCGGCCAGACCCTCAGCGTCGATGAAATTGCAGGCGTAAATGATGTTTTCCCGATCCTCTTTATATTCCTGCAGTTTGCAGTGGGCTGCACCGCCGGATTCTCGGTGATAACCTCCATAGCGGCGGGGCAGGGCGATAAGCCCGGGGTCAGAAGATCCTTCGCGGCGCAGCTCATTCTCGGGGGTGCTATGTCCCTTCTGCTGACCGTCATCGCCATACTGGCCCTGGGGCCCCTGCTTCGCTTCATCGGCCTGTCCGAGACAAACCCCGGCGTCTGGAAGGCCGCCTATCAGTATTCCCTGGTAATTTTCATCGGCATATTCGCCCAGTTTTACTACAATCTGATTTGCTCCGTCCTGCGGAGCCTGGGGGATTCCACAACGCCGCTGATTTTCCTGCTGTTTTCCACCGTGCTGAATATCGGCCTGGACCTGTTTTTTATCCTTGCACTCAGGCTCGGGGTCGTCGGCGCGGCGGTGGCAACCGTGCTGGCCCAGGCATTGAGCGCGGTACTGTGCCTGATCTACGCGTTCAGAAAATATGAGGAGCTCCACCCCACGAAAAGTGACTTCCATGTGGCTCTTTCCTTCTATGTCCGGCACCTGAGACAGGGCATTCCCATGGGCCTTCAGTTTTCGGTGCTGGCAATCGGCATCATCGTGATGCAGCGTGCGCTTGTGGGCTTTGACATCGGCGAGGGCGGAGTCATGGTAGCCGGCAATCCCGCCCAGAACGGATTCGGCGCCGCCAATAAGCTCAATAACTTCCTTATGTGCCCCATGAATGCCCTGAGCACGGCCATCGTCTGCTTCCATGCCCAGAATTTGGGCGCAGGACGGCAGGACCGGATCCGCCGCGGCACCGTAAAGAGCCTGCTTATCGGCCTTGCCATGTATGGGATTCTCGGCGGCCTCGGTATGCTTCTCACCATAAACGGCGTGTACCAGCACCTGTTTATGAGTGCGGATAAGATCACGGAGGCCACGATCCGCTACGGAAATATCTATCTTTATGTGGACCTGGCCCTGTATTTCATGCTGATGATCCTGTTTGTTTTCAGAGCGGCGGTCCAGGGCGTCGGACACGCGGAGTACGCGCTGGTGGCCGGCTGTGCCGAGCTGGTGGCGCGGGTCCTGATCTGCGCGTTCCTCCCGGCGATGGTAAACGGCGGGCCCATCGACTCCTCGGCCTCCACCGGGGCGTATATTGCCCTGTGCTTCGGAGATCCGGGGGCGTGGACCCTGGCGGTGGCTTCGCTGATTTACCCGGCGGCGCGGTATCTGTTCGGAGCAAAAAGTAAAAAACAGCGGAGCCTGTCCGCATAAAAAAGCGCCCGTATGCCCCCTGCCCCCTTGCACCGGCAGCGGCCACAGGGGGAGACTTTCCCGGTCCGCACCCCTCCCGATCCCATCTGAAAATCCCTCTCCTTTGCCGCAGATTTACCTCTGCGGCAAAAAATTTTCTTGACATCGCAAAAAAATACTGCTTTATTATATAGGTATATGATATAGACGCATGCCCCTCCGTAGGGGAGACCCTCGCGGTCGACCCGTCCCACCGCACCTCTTGTAACCCCTCCGTAGGGGCGACCCTTGCGGTCGCCCGCCCACCGCACCTCTTGCACCCTATCCGTAGGGGGCGGCGTCCCCGACGCCCCGTTTTACCGCACTTCTTGTCATCCGTAGGGGCGGACGCGCAGGAGAAGCGAGGTGAGCGAGTGGCCGCGGTCAAAATTTCAAGTGTCCGCCGTAAGGCAGCGCAGAAATTTTGGGCACCGCAACAGGGACATCCGTATCCCCGTCTCCATGGCCCCCTTGCCTAAAGGGGACTGGCACGGCGAAGCCGTGACTGGGGGATTCCTTTCCCGCACTCCCGGCAGGGCACACGGGCCCTGCCCTACAAGGTGTTGCGTTATCGGGCCCGGGCGGACAGGGTCGTCCGCCCCTACAATCGCTTCCGTAGGGGCCGATGCCCACATCGGCCCGCTCCCCCGCACCCCTTGTAACCCTCCGTAGGGGCGACCCTCGCGGTCGCCCGTCCCACCGCACTACTTGTAATGTGTCATTGCGAAGCCAGTGCGCACACTGGCTGTGGCAATCCGCGTCCCGCACCTCATACCCCCATCCTTCTACTCCACCCAAAGGAGGCCCCTCCATGGACCGCATCACATCCCGCGCCAATCCCCTGCTTTCCCATATCCGCCGTCTGTCCTCCGATGCTGCTTACCGCCGCCAAAGCGGTCAGTTCGTGGGCGACAGCCCCAAGCTGCTCCGGGAGGCCCTGCAGTGGGGGGTGGAGCCGGCGTGCGTGGTCTGCACCGAGGAAGTAGCCCTTCCCACCCTCCCGGCGGGTGTCCGGGTCGTCTGCGTGCCCGGGGATGTCATGGCCTCCGTTTCTCCCATGAAAAGCCCACAGGGCGTTTTGTTCACAGGCCGCATCCCGGCCCTCACCCCGCCCGAAAAGCTCACCGGACGGCGTTATGTGGCTCTGGAGGGGGTCCAGGACCCCGGCAATGTGGGCGCGGTGCTGCGCACCCTGGACGCCTTTGACGGGGACGGGCTTTTTCTTCTCCCCGGCTGCGCCGACCCTTATAGTCCCAAAACCCTCCGCTCCTCCATGGGCGCCCTGTTCCGCCGCCCGGTGTGGTCCTGCTCGGCTTCGGAGCTTTGCCGGCTGCTGCAAAGGAGCGGCCTGCCTCTCTACGGCGCCGCCCTCCGCCTCGACACCCTGGACGCCCGCACCGTGGACCTGACCCGGGCCGCCGTGGCCATCGGCAGCGAGGGCCGGGGCCTGTCTCAGGAGCTGCTGGCCCTTTGCGACGGAACCGTCCGCATCCCCATGTCCCCGCGCTGCGAGTCGCTCAATGCCGCCGTAGCCGCCTCCGTCCTTTTGTGGGAGGGCTACCGGGTCAGTGACGGGAGGGAGTGAGAAGCTATGTCTGCCCTGCAATACTGGATCTGGCTCTCTACCCGGCCCCATCTCACCACGGCCTGCAAGTGTGCGCTTTTGGCCCGCTTCGGCTCTGCCGAGGAGGTTTACTATGCCGACCCCCGGGCCCTTTCGTCGGTGGAGCCCTTGGGAAAGGAGCAGTTGGACTCTCTTTCTGATAAATCTCTGGATAAGGCCCTGGCCATCCTGGACCGCTGCGCCCGGAAGGATGTGTTCGTCCTCACCCTCCACGATGCGCTCTACCCCCAGCGCCTGCGCAATATTTTCGACCCTCCTCTGCTGCTCTACGGCAAGGGGGCCATGCCCTCCTTCGATGACGAGGCTGCCATCGCCGTGGTGGGTACCCGGAGCTGCTCGCCCTACGGTCTCCGCTCGGCGGAGCATTTCGGCTATTCTCTGGCCCGGGAGGGCGCTCTGGTGGTCTCCGGCCTGGCCCGGGGCATTGACGCCTCGGCCCATGAGGGAGCGCTTCGCTCCGGCGGCATCACGGCGGCGGTGCTGGGCTGCGGCCCGGATATTGCCTACCCCGCCGAAAACGCCCGGCTCTATGCCGATATTCTCTCCTCCGGCGTGGTGCTTTCCGAGTATCCGCCGGGCACCGAGGCCCGCTCCTGGCATTTTCCCGTCCGCAACCGCATCATCAGCGGCCTGAGCGTGGCCACCCTGGTGGTGGAGGCCCCGGAAAAGAGCGGCGCGCTTATCACCGCCGCCACGGCTTTGGATCAGGGACGGGAGGTGTTCGCCGTCCCCGGGCCCATCGACGCCCGGACCAGCCTGGGCTGCAACGCCCTGCTTCGGGACGGGGCGGGTCTGGCTGCCCAGAGCAGCGATGTTCTCAGCGGCTATTATCTCCGCTTTCCCCATAAGCTGCATCCCCGGGGCGACAGGCCGCCTCTGGCGGAGCCGCCTGCCGGGCCGGAGGATACCCCCCGGCGGGAAAAACCCGTGCAGGATAAGCCCCGGTCTCCCCAGCCGGCTGCCCCGGCCCTTCCCCGGCGCAGCGCCCGGGATCTCAGTGACCTGGAGCTCTCCCTCCTGCGCATTTTAGACGATAAAATCCCCCTGCTGATCGATGAGGCCGCCGACCGCTTACAGCTGCCGGTAGCCCAAGTCCTCTCAGCGGTAACGATCATGGAAATAGACGGCCTCATCCGCCGAGAGGGTATGCGAAAGTACCTGCGGACCGTGGAGGTCGAGGAAACAAAGGAGTAAAAAGGAACTATGGCAAAAAAGGCTGCAAAAAATCTGGTCATTGTGGAGTCCCCGGCCAAGGCCAAGACCATTGGCAAGTACCTGGGCCCGGACTACGAGGTCATGGCCAGCATGGGCCACCTGCGCGATCTGCCCAAGAGCAAGATCGGCATTGATTTTGAAAACGATTTTAAGCCCGACTACCGGGCCATCCGGGGCAAGGAGGACATCATCAAGAGCCTGAAAAAGGCGGCGGATAAGGCCGACATGGTCTATCTTGCCACCGACCCGGACCGTGAGGGAGAGGCCATCAGCTGGCATCTGAAATACCTGCTGGATCTGGACGATGCCAAGACCCGCCGTGTCACCTTCAACGAGATCACAAAAAAAGTGGTGCAGGAGAGCATCGCCGCCCCCCGGCGCATCGACCAGGACCTGGTGGACGCCCAGCAGGCCCGGCGCGTTTTAGACCGTATCGTGGGCTACCGCCTGTCCCCGCTGCTGTGGAAGAAGATCCGCCGGGGCCTGTCTGCCGGCCGGGTCCAGTCCGTGGCCATGCGTTTGGTGGCCCAGCGGGAGAAGGAAATCGAGACCTTCGTGCCCCAGGAGTATTGGACCCTGGATGCCCTGCTCCATAAGCAGGGGGATAAGACCCTTTTCAAGGCCCATTACTACGGGAAAAACGGCAAAAAGTACGAGCCCGCCTCCCAGGCGGAGACCCAGGCCATCTGTGAGGATGTTATGTCCCGGACCTTCTCCGTCAAGAGCGTGAAGCGGGCGGATAAGCAGCGCTCTCCGTCCCCTCCCTTCACCACCTCCACCCTCCAGCAGGAGGCCTCCCGCAAGCTGAATATGACCCCCCGCCGCACCATGGCCATCGCCCAGCAGCTCTATGAGGGCGTGGAGCTCAGCGGCGAGGGCGCCGTGGGCCTTATTACCTATATGCGTACCGATTCTCTGCGCATCTCCCATGAGGCCCAGGTAGCCGCCCGTGCGCTCATCGACAGCCGCTACGGCGCCGCCTACCGGCCCAACGCCTTCCGCCAGTATAAGGCCAAGGCCGGGGCCCAGGACGCCCACGAGGCCATTCGCCCCAGCAATGTAAGCCTCACCCCCGAGCAGGTAAAGGGTGACCTCAGCGGCGAGCAGTACCGGCTCTATAAGCTCATTTGGAGCCGCTTTTTGGCCAGCCAGATGTCCAACGCCGTCTATGACAGCGTCACCGCCGAGCTTCAGGCGGGGGACCACAGCTTCCGTGCCAGCGCCAGCAGCCTGAAATTTGCCGGCTACGCCGCCGTGTATGAGGAGAGCCGGGACGAGGAGAAGGAGGAGAAGGAGCCCGCTCTGCCGCCTCTGGAGGAGGGGGAGACGGTGCAGCTGCAGAAGATGGAGCCCCTGCAGCATTTCACCCAGCCCCCCGCCCACTTTACCGACGCCTCCCTCATTCGCGCCCTGGAGGAAAACGGCATTGGCCGCCCCTCCACCTACGCCCCCACGGTGTCCACCATCCTGGACCGGGAGTATGTGGTCAAGGAGGGCAAGTATCTGCGCATGACCCCCCTGGGGTCCGTGGTCAACGACCTGATGTGCCAGCGCTTCCCCAAGATCGTGGATGTGAAGTTTACCGCCAATATGGAAAAGGAGCTGGACGAGGTGGAGTCCGGCGATAAGAACTGGAAGGAGCTGCTGCGGGAGTTCTACGGCGACTTCGAGGAGAATCTCTCCCAGGTGGAAAAGGACATGGAGGGCGTGTATCTCAAGGTGCCCGATGAGGTCAGCGAGGAGAAGTGCGATGTCTGCGGCCGCAACATGGTGGTTAAGAGCGGCCGCTTCGGCCGGTTCCTGGCCTGCCCCGGCTACCCGGAGTGTACCTTCACAAAGCCCCTGGTGGTCCAGATGCCGGGCCGCTGCCCCAAGTGCGGCGGGCGGCTTATGAAGCGCACCGGCGTCAGCCAAAAGAGCGGCAAGCAGTACACCTACTACTGCTGCGACCGCTCTACCGCCGCCGACGAAAGCCAGCGCTGCGACTTCCGCACCTGGGATGTACCCACCAAGGACGACTGCCCCCTGTGCGGCTGGACCATGTTCAAAAAATCCGGCAAGGGCTTCAACCGTCCCTTCTGCATCAACCCCGACTGTCCCAACTTCCTTCCCGAGGATAAACGGGGCTATCGGAAAAAGACCGAGGACGGCGGTGAAGCAGCCGGTACGAAAACCGCCGCAAAAGGCACCAAAAAGACCACCAAAAAGGTGACCAAAGCTGCACCGAAGGGTGCCCAAAAGTCACCGAAAGTCACCGCCAAAAAGGGCGAGGAAAAGGAGTGAGCATGCAAGTAACGGTGATCGGCGCGGGTCTGGCGGGCAGTGAGGCTGCCTGGCAGCTGGCCCAAAGAGGGCTGTGCGTAAGGCTTTGTGAGATGAAGCCGGAGAAGAAAATTCCCGCCCATGAAAGCGAATATTTTGCCGAGCTTTGCTGCAGCAATTCCCTGCGCTCGGACCAGCTGGAAAACGCCGTGGGCCTGCTGAAGGAGGAGCTGCGGCGGCTGGACAGCTTGATTTTGCGCTGCGCAGACGCCACTCGGGTCCCCGCCGGGGGCGCCCTGGCGGTGGACCGCCAGGGCTTTGCGAAAATGGTCACGGAGGCCGTCTGCAGCCACCCCAATATCGAGGTCGTCCCCGGCGAGGTGACGGAAATTCCGGAGGGGGAGGTGCTGATAGCCACCGGCCCTTTGACTTCCGATGCCTTTGCCGAAAAGCTCCTGGATCTATTGGGCCGGGAGAACACGACCTTAAACTTTTTCGATGCCGCCGCCCCGCTCCTGTCCTTTGAAAGCGTGGACATGGATTCGGCGTATTTTGCCTCCCGGTATGATAAGGGGACGCCGGATTATATCAACTGTCCTATGGAAAAAGACGAGTACCTGGCCTTTTGGAAAGCCCTGACGGAGGCGGAGGAGGCCCCGGTCCACGGCTTTGAGGACGGGCAGGTTTTCGAGGGGTGTATGCCTGTGGAGGTTATGGCCCGGCGGGGGGAGGACACCCTGCGCTACGGACCCTTAAAGCCCCGGGGGCTGAAGGACCCCAAGACCGGCCGGGAGCCCTACGCCGTGGTACAGCTGCGCAAGGACAACGCCGACGGGTCCATCTATAACCTGGTGGGCTTCCAGACCCATCTCAAGTGGCCGGAGCAGAAGCGGGTATTTACCATGATCCCCGCCCTGAAGAATGCGCAGTTTTTGCGCTACGGGGTCATGCACCGCAACACCTATTTGGACTCCCCCCGGCTGCTGGACCGCTACTACCGGCTGAAAACCCAGCCCCGCCTTGCCTTTGCCGGGCAGATGACCGGAGTGGAGGGCTATGTGGAGTCCTGCGCCAGCGGATTTTTAGCCGGGGTGGAGATGGCCCGCCGGCTCAAGGGGCAGCCGCCCCTGGACTTCCCCCGGGAGACGGCCATCGGAGCCCTGGGGCTGTATGTGAGCAACGAAAGCGTGGGAGCTTTCCAGCCTATGAACATCAATTTCGGGATTATCCCGCCTCTTGACCACCGGGTCAAGGGCAAGCGAAATAAGAATGCGGAGCTTTCCGCTCGCTCCCTGCAGATCATTGACCAAATGCGTGAGGAGGTGCTGACCTAATGAAGATTATTGTAGATGCCATGGGCGGCGACAATGCGCCCCTGGAAATCGTAAAGGGCGCTCTGGCCGGGCAGAAGCACTGGGGTGTGGACATCGTCCTCACCGGGGATGAAAATGCCATCCGGGAGGCTCTGACCCGGTGCGGACAGCCGGAGGTGCCTGCGGGCATGGAGATTATTTCCACCTCTCAGACCGTGGAAATGTGCGATGACCCGGCCACGGTGTTCCGCCGGAAGAAGGACACCTCCATGGGCGTGGGTCTGACCATGCTCCGGGAGGGGCAGGGGGACGCGCTGGTCTCCGCCGGGTCCACCGGGGCCCTGCTCACCGGGGCCACCCTCATCACCAAACGCATCCACGGCATCCGCCGGGCGGCGATGGCCCCGGTGATCCCCACCACCACGGGGCAGGCGGTGCTTATTGACTGCGGCGCCAATGCCGAGTGTACACCGGAGTACCTGGTGCAGTTTGCTTACTTAGGCAATTTCTACGCTCAGCAGGTGCTGGGGCTGGCGAAGCCCCGGGTGGGCCTGCTGAATATCGGCGCCGAGGACAGCAAGGGTACAGACCTGCAAAAGCAGACCCTGGCCCGGCTGCGTCAGGCTTCGGAGGAGGGCCACCTGCACTTCATCGGCAACATCGAGGCCAAGGAAGCCATCAAAGGCGGCTGTGATGTCATCGTGACGGACGGTTTTTCCGGGAATATCCTGCTGAAAACCATGGAGGGCGTAGGCTCCTTTGCCGGGTCGGCCCTGAAGGGGATGTTCAAGAAAAACCTGCTGACCAAGCTGGCCGCTCTGGCGGTGATGCCGGGGCTCAACGACTTCAAGGCCAAGCTGGACCCCAACAAGGTGGGCGGCACTGCCTTCATCGGCATTGCAAGGCCCGTTATCAAGGCCCACGGCGCCTCCAACGCCGAGGCCATTGAAAACGCCATCGGCCAGGCGACGGCCTTCGCCCGCAGCGGCCTCATTGAAAAAATTGAGGAAAATGTGAATTTGATGAAAATTGAACACTAAATACCAATTTCACTATTGACATACCTACGCCGATGCAGTATTCTTTTTCAAGATATATCCGAAAGGAGTTTTATTCAATATGACAGCAGAGGAAATTTTCAAAACGATGCAGGACCTCATCGCCGAGCAGTTTGCCATCGACGCGGAGGAGATCACCATGGACAGCTCTTTCGTGGATGACCTGGGCGCCGACTCCGTGGATCTGGTGGAGCTGGTGATGGCCATGGAGGAGGAGTTTGATGTGGGTGAGATCGACGAGGAGGATCTGGCCGGGCTGAAAACCGTCCGCGACTGCGTGCAGTATTTGAATCATAAAATCAACAGTTGAAAAAAGAGACCCCACATCCCCGTGGGGTTTCCTTTTTCAGTTGTGGAGAGGAGATTATTTATCTTATGTTCACACTGGAGGAAAAATTGGGCTATGCCTTTAAGAACAAGGCCCTGCTGGAAAATGCCCTGCAGCACAGCTCCTATGCCAACGAGCATCGGGGCGGCGGTATGCGCAGCAACGAGCGGCTGGAGTTTCTGGGCGATGCGGTGCTGGGCGTGGTGACGGCGGACTACCTGTTTCGCAAGCACCCGGACCTGCCGGAGGGCGACCTGACGCGGCTTCGGGCGGCGCTGGTATGTGAGGATAGCCTCCATGAGGTGGCCCAGAGCCTGGAGCTGGGCCGGCACCTGAAGCTGGGCCGGGGCGAGGAGCAGGGGGGAGGCCGCCGGCGGCCCTCCATTCTGGCCGACGCAACAGAGTCGGTGTTCGCAGCGGTGTATTTGGATGGCGGCATGGAGGCCGCGTCGGAGCTGATACACCGGGTGCTGCTGGATAAGGGCCGGGAGGAGGCCGTGGAGGAGCGGCGCCGGGACTTCAAAACCGAGCTGCAGGAGCTGGTGCAGCGCAAGAGCGGCTCCACCCTGGGCTATCGGCTGGTGGGCTCCACCGGGCCGGACCATGCCAAGGTCTTTGAGGCGGCGGTGCTGCTGAACGGAGAAGTGCTTTCCACAGGCACGGGCCACAGCAAGAAGGAAGCGGAGCAGGCGGCCGCCGGGGCGGCGCTGGAGAAGCTGCAGCAGGCGTAAGCCCCAGCGACAGAGGCGCATCTGTTTATATTTGAGAGTTTCAGCGGGTCGAAAAGTTTTTTTCGACCCGCTGAAAAATAAAAAGTGGGTGCAACGGTTTTCCGTTGCACCCACTCAGCGTGTCAAAAAAGCCTCGCAGAGTTTGCCGCCCGCAGGCGGCAAAGAAATAAAATCATTTTCTCTCGCGACATGTGCGTGAGAGAAAATACAACTCGGGC
>QWCE01001075.1_pt1 | contig 44876 bp, 41 predicted proteins | sample 1972531 | NCBI WGS metagenome assembly QWCE01 (sample SAMN09866716, study PRJNA288562) | Human gut metagenome isolate term4_stool, whole genome shotgun sequencing... | reverse complement strand
TGAGAGACCTTTATTTAAATTTTTATCATCTTCGATTATTAGTATCTTTTTCATGCCTTTTACCACCATATTCCACGTCCATTATTATAAATTTTATATCGAACTCTTAAAAAATCGACACAAAGATAAATACCTTCATGCCGTTTAAATATTATAGGATGAAGTCTTTCATTAAAAGGATCTAAAACCGCCTTGTTATCTTGTCATCTTTCATCTGAAGAAGACATGCTATTCATTTTTGCCCATAAGGACGTAAGGCAGTGCCACGAGAAACACGCCGCCTAAAATATTTCCCAAGGTGACGGTTAAAAGATTATACATATAAGCCCCTGCGGTCATGGCCGTGTGCGGTGCGAGAAAATCCAAAGTGAGCAAGGTCATATTGGCGACGGAGTGTTCAAAGCCTGCCGTGAAGAAGATGACGATGATCCAGAAGATCATGATGAGTTTCCCTGACTCCGAAGTCATTTTTATGGAGCACCATACGCCGAGGCACACGAGCATATTACATAATGTGGCGCGAAGGAGCAGCGCACCGAAGGGAATGCTCACCTTTGCCGCAGCCGCCTTCGCCACTGTCTCGCAAAAAGCCTCGGTCATAAGCCCGGTGCGGGAAAAAATCCAGGCGAGAAGAATGCTTCCCAGCCAATTGCCTACGTAGCAAATGAGCCAGAGCTTCAGCACCTCCTTAGCCGACACGGTTTTTTTCAAAAAGCCCGTGGCCATGACCATGTTGTTTCCCGTAAAAAGCTCCGCCCCGGCCATAACGACCAAACTTAAGGCACAGGCAAAGGACATGCCCATAAAGAGCTTCATGAGAGGCATGGAGCCCATGGAGCCGATGGTAAAGGAAAGCAAAATACCGAAACCGATGTACATCCCCGCCATAAGGGATGAGGCGAAATAGCCGCCGGGATTTTCATTTAAAAAACGAACCTTGTCCGCCGCCGCTTGGCTAACGCGGTCGACTTCATTTTTAAACATAAACACCTCCTGAAAATGGAATCCTTTTTCGATGCTATTTATTTTACCACCTCTTGCGAGAAAAATGAAAAGAGACTCTTTCGAGTCTCTTCATCATGTTACGATGCCGCCGATTCACCGGATGTGGGTTCACCGCCGCCCAATGCCTCTCGCCTGTTTTCCTGACGCGCTTCTTCCGCTTGTTTCAGGCGGTTGTACGCGTGCATAATCAGGGCAACGGTTACGACGCCGTAGGAGATGAAGGTACGGAAGTACTCGCCCATCATGGCATCGCCGGTAAGGATCCGGCCGGCTTGGGGCAGGATAATAAACATTAAGTGAAACAGCATGGTTCCCAAAACGGCGTTGGGAATGGAGGCCCGCATAACGCTGGCGCCGCCGACGAGGATGGAGGCCGCCGCGTAAAGGGCCGCTTGGTCTTGCCCGGCGTAGGTGGCCAGGGTGCCGATGTTTTGCAGATAGATAATTTGCCCGTAGCACGCCAGTACCGTGGAGATGACGATGGATTGTACCCGCACTTTGTCGGAGTAGATCCCGGCATTTCCGGAAATGACTTGGTCCATGCCGACGGCCTTCATGTCGTGGCCCAGCTTGGTCTTTTTGAACCATACGATAAATACGCAGAGCAGGGCGATGATCAAAATCGTCACCACGGGGATGTCGATGTTGACGGACTGTTTCGCCGTCACGGGGAAATTAATGTTGTAGAGCAGAATGTTGTCGATGGCATGACCCGTCGTCAGGGTGATTGAGTTTTTAATCCCGTAGCCTTTCGACAAAATCATGGATTGATTGTGCATGGGCACCAGTGACCCGCACAGATAGAGCAAAAAGAGCATGTACACGCCCAGCATAAAGAAGGCGAGCATCATGGAGGTGATCATTTCTCGACCTCGGGCACGGTTTAAGACGTGGCCGGAGAATTTACCCAGCATAATGGCGATGGGCGTTCCGATTAAGACGGCGACGAGAATTCCGGCCGGGCCGGTGATGCCCCAGTCTTGGGCGAAGATCAGGCCGATTTGGCCGCTCATGGCGCCCAAGGGGATACCGAAGTTGATCCCCATGCCGGCGATAATGGGAATAATAAGGGAAAGGACGAGGAAGGTGTTGCGCACCATGCGCTTGCCGATTTCCGAGGTGACGTAGCTTAAGGGGGGCTTTGCGATCCATAAGCCGATGGCGATGATGATTGTAAAGAGAATCGGCACGGCGTATCGCGACAGCTTTGATGTAAAGGACTTATTCATTGCGATTCCTCCTGGTCAATGCGTAGACGATCATACCGTTGGTGACGATCAATCTGAGAACTTCCGACACGTCGATGTTAATGGCGCCGTTGATGACTGTCGGCGTCAAGGTAATAATCCCCTGGAACAGGAAGGTCCCGATGATGACATTGGGGATCGTCGCCTTGTTAATGCTGGCGCCGCCGATTAAGAGGGCCGCGACGGTTTGGAAGGTAAAGGACAGGGGCGATTGATAGAGCTGAATAAATCCGTAGGATTGTTGATAGACGATAATGCCCACAGCGGCAATGACCGTGGAAAGAATGACCGAGAACAGGCGCATGCGGTTGATGTTAATGCCCCCGGCTCTGGCATATTCCGGGTTCGATCCCACCGCGGTCATGGCCGTACCGGTCTTCGTGCGGAAGAAGGCCCACACGGCCAGTGCCAGGATGGCGAAGATCAAGTACATTCCCACGGGAATGCGCACGCCGAAAATGTGGAAGCTTAAGAAGTCCGTCAAGACGCCGGTGGAGGTTCTCGTTCCCGCCGCATCCACGGCGCTGTTCATCCAGTAATCGGCGACGGGAATTTGTTGGGAAAGGCCCTTGCCGGCGTAACTTAATACGGAAACCGGGTTTTTGTAGGGCAGGATCAAGTAGATCATACACATAAATGCCGTAAAGGAATAGCCGACGTAGGTGGCGATCAACATTTCGTCGCCTTTGATTTTGTTTAACAAAACGCCGTAACCCCATCCGAAGACGATGGCCACCAAGGCGCCTAAAAGCATCCCTAAGAAGATGCCGGCAAAACCCGTGAGACCGAATTCGATGCTGGTGACACCGCCTAAGATGCCGGCGACGACGCCGATGGGCAAACCGAAGTTCAGCCCGCAGCCCGATTGGACCATGGGAATCAAACTAAGAACTAGGATTGAGAACATGCCGAAGCGCGCCAGGACGTTTTCGACGGAATCGCCCAGGGACACGCCGGCGGCAGGCGCCGCCACGAAGAGGGCCAATAGGAACAGACCGATGATCAGTCGAGGCAGCCCGATTCGTTGAATCCATGTTTTATTCAAGAGTATCCACCTCTACTTTCTCACCACTCATTAACAAGCCGAATTTTCTCGGATCTTCCGTCGCAGGCAAGATCCCCGCGATGCGCCCTTCACAGATGACGGCGATGCGGTCGCAAATGCTGCGCAATTCTTCCAGTTCCGAAGAGATCATGACGATGGTCGTCTCTTCTTCCCGATTGATTTTCTCCAGGGCGTTTAACACCAATTCCTTGGCGCCGATGTCGATCCCCCGGGTGGGCTCCGATACAAACAAGAGCTCCGGATCCATGCACAGGGCCTTGGCGAGGCAAACTTTTTGTTGATTCCCCCCGGAAAGGTTCCCGGCCTTTTGATCGCCGCCGGTGGTTTTAATGGCTAAGGACTGAATGTATTCGTCAGAGACGCGGCGCATTTCCGCTTCGTCTCTGAAGCGCATCCCGAGGACGCGTTTCACGAATTTATTTTGCACCTGCATGGCGTTAAAGGAAATATTCCAGTAAATGGGCTCGTCCAGCAAAAGGCCCACGCCCCGGCGGTCTTCGGAAACAAAGGCAATTTTGCTCTTTAATATTTTATTGGTGTTTCCGAGCTCCAAGGGTTCTCCGTGAAATTCCACGGAGCCCGTGACGGGATAGGTGCCCAAGATGCCGTTGGCGATGCCGAGTTTGCCTTGGCCGGCGAGACCGGCGATGCCTAAGATCTCTCCTTCATGGACGTCGAGATTCACATCGTAAACCTGTTCGCCGGGCATGTCCACGGCCAGGTTGCGAATGCTGAGGGCCACTTCCTCAGAAGCCTTTCTTCGTTCTTCTCTCGCTTCGGGACGAATGCCGTTTTCACGGCCCACCATCCACGCGGCGATTTGGTCGATATTGAGACCTTCGTTTTTTCGGCGTTCCACGATTTCGCCGTCTCTTAAGACGACGATGGAATCGCACACATTTAAGATCTCTCTCAACCGGTGAGTAATAAAGATAATGGCGATACCCAAATCCGACAATCGTTTCAAGGCCGCCATCAGTTGGTCGGCTTCGGATTCCGTCAAGACGGCGGTGGGCTCGTCCATAATAATAAGCTTCACATCTTCCCGGGTAATTTCCCGAGCGATTTCGATAAACTGTTTATGACCTACGGGCATTTCAGACACCATCCCTCTCGGGTCGATGGCCACGCCTAAGGTATCAAGGGATTCGCCGGAGAGGGCGATGTTTGCCTCCGTGTCAATGGTGGCGTACTTCTTTCCGAAGATGGAAGAGATCACCGATTGCTTGGTTCGCTCCATATTAAACGTAATGTTTTCGGCGGCGGTAAAACCGGGAATTAAGTTAAATTCCTGATGCACCATGCCGATGCCCGCATCCAACGCGTCGATGGGGGATTTAAAGTCGATGGGCTCTCCGTTCAGTAAAATTTCTCCGTCGAAGCCGCCGGTGTCCCGGATGACTTCCATTCCGAAGATAATGTTCATTAAGGTCGATTTGCCTGCGCCGTTTTCGCCGACGAGCCCGAGAATTTCCCCGGGCGCCAGGGCGAAGCTCACGTCTCTCAATACGACGTTTTCTCCAAAGCGCTTTTCGACATGTCGAACCTCCAACATGTTCTCAGCCAAAATTTACCTCCTAATAGGAAATAAACCAACGAAAATCGCTGGTTTATCTCCGATGCGTATGCTCGTCTTGTGACGATTATTCACCTGTTTCGCCTTCCGCTTGTTCTTGCGATGCTTTAATGGCATCCAAGTCGATATTCATGGTCATGTATTTTTCAGGTACTTCGACCTTATCCATGCCCAGGTAACCCTTGCCGTAAACGTAGGTATCTTGTGCAAGCAGGACGTGATTGTCTTTCTTATCTCCGCTTGCACGGTCGACGTAGTTGACAGCCATCCATTTTGCACCTTCGGTGTAGTTGTCGACGCAGTCGATGATGTTGTCGATGTTGGTGAGTTCCATTTTGCCATGGAGTACTTCTTGAACTAAGTCAACGGCACCTAAGGTGATGGAGTAACCTAAGGAGTATGCCCAGGTACCCATGCGACCGGAACCGCCGGCTGCGACGACTGCTTTTTCAACTTCGGCGTTGATGGCTTGCCAGTCACCGGCCTTATCTTGAATGTCGACGGAGAATGCTTTCGGATAACCCATGATCGGGGAAGGTAAGTCTTGTTCGACGAAGATGGCGCCGCCTGCTGCAACCCCTCTTAACAAGGGTTCCGTGTGGGCGTCGTTGGTACAGAAGAACGCCGTGTCCTTGCCGTACTTGTCGATCCAGGGTTGAATGTTTTCTGCGATGTATTGTTGTGCACCGGGAACACCGATGTCGGTGGTCGGGTCGGGAGCGTTTAAGGAAATAAATTCAAGGCCTAAGTCCTTGCAGACTTCTTCCATAATGGCACGACGCAGGGCCAAGAGCTCGATGGACATGTGGCGGGGGAAGGTAATGTGTGCAAACTTCGTTGCGCCCATGTCTTTTGCCGCCTTGATGATGCGGTAGCCGCGGCTGACATTGTCGGCATCTAATACTAAGTCGGAGCTGTTTTCAGCCATGACCGTATCTTCTTGAGCCGTCAAGTTAATTAAGATAATGTCCGGGCGTTTGGCGCGGATTTGTTGGAATGCGGCGGAAGTTCCGGGAACCGCTTGGTTCACGATGACAGCGCGCATGTCCGGGTCGTCTGCCATGGCGACGATTTTGGAAATGGTGGTTTCTTGTTCCGCTTCGAAACGGTCGGGATAGGTGTCGTGGCGAATCATGCCGCCTTCGTCGGCGTTGCCGTATTTCTTAATGGCTTCTTGAGCCGCACGGAATTCGTCTTCCGCTTGGGATACGGTACCGGTTACAATACCGATATGGATCGTGTCGCCGTCTTTTAAGGTTTCGTATTTTGCACGCGTGGCTTCTTGGGGCGCATCTTTGCCGCCGTTGTCGCCGGCTTTTCCGGTATCGACTTTGGTGCAGGCTGCCGTGAACACTAACAGCATCATGGCTACGAGAGCCATGGACAGAATGCGTCTTCTTCTTAGTTTCATAGTCATCTCTCCTAAATCCCTAAGTATTTTTTCTGCACTTAAGTTTTTCCTTAAGTTGCTAATATTCTAGTCTACTAAAGTCCGAAAGTCAAGGAATTATAAAAGTCTTTTCTAGTTTCCCTCTTGAAACAATTTATAATAAAAAATCTTCCCCGTCGCAAAAAGGACAGAGAAGATTTTTTCTCGTTTGTCTACATAATTTTGGTCTCTTCCAAACGCTCCATAAAGCGGTCGTTTAATTTTACAATGGGCTTTCTGAGAACGAGGCCGAGCACCAACGATCCGATCAAATAGATTTGAAGGATCAAAAGGGACCGGGTGTAGGTTGCGCCGTAAAAACCGGCGATGGTTTCTTTCATGGCATTCATGCTGTGTACGAAGGGCAGGAAGGGATACATGGTCCTGAAAAATTTCGGCGCCACGTCGATGGGAAAGGTCCCGCCGCTGCCCGCCACCTGAATAACCATGAGCACGACGCAGATGGCTTTTCCGATGTCGCCGAAGGAGACGGTCAAGGTGTAGATGACCATGGTAAATACCATGGACGCCACCCAGGTTGTAAAGAGAAAATGAGCCGGATGCAAACACTGAATATCCAAAAAGTACAGATCGCCCAGGGCGATGAGCAGGCTTTGGATGGTGGCGATAATCAGAAACAGACTGAGCCTTCCCAAATACTGCTCGTGGGGCTTAAATTCGCCGTATTTTTCTTCGTAGGACGCCGGCGTCTTCACGTCGATCAATGCCACCTGGATGACCGCGCCGACCCACAGTGCCAAGGTCGTGTAAAAGGCGGCCATGGCCGATCCGTAGTTTTCCACGGCAAAAATGTGGTGGATACGCGTCTGCATGGGCTTTGCGAGGAATTGGCTCAACTGTTTCGTATCTTCCGATAAAAAGAGTTTTATCTTGTCCACGCCTTCGGAATTTTCCAATACCACGGTTTTGTCGTAGAGGTCGTCGACGGATTGTTTCGCCCCGTCAATTAATTCAATGGAACGATCCATATGATTGGATAGATCGGACAAATTTCCCTGAAGCCGGGCCGACAGGCGGGCCACTTCCTTCGCCGACTGACGGGCATCGGCCCAGAGTTTTTCTGTATCTTTGCCCACGCCGTCCAATTGATTTTGAACGGAATCCAGGCGCGCAAACATGGTTTCGTTGATTTCCCGGCGAAGGGCATCTAAATTCTCTTGGTTTCTCTCTTTGCTGTCGAGAAATTCACGGCGCAGGGCGACGATGTCTTCGTAGGCTTCGGCCTCCCCGTCGTCCACGGCCTTGAGGTCCTTGAGCATGGCCTCTTCGTAGCCTTTGCTTCGGCAAATTTTTTCCGCTGCCCGTTCCAAGCCCATAAGGGGAATGGGGAGTTCGTCATTGAGATCCGTGATTTTTCTCACCATCTCTTCTTTGTCTTTGATGTCCTGCTCCAAGGTGCTGATCACGGCCCGACGGTTGGCCACAAAGCGGTCACGCTTCGCCTCTCCGTCTTCGAAAAGATCGTCCACGTCGCCGCCTAATTTTTCCATGTAGGCGATGTTTTTATCCAAAGCCGTTTCCATGTTTTGGCGAAAGAGGTTTAATGTGGATTTTAATTCATTTAAATCCTTTCGATCTTCCTTCATACGCCCCATGTTTTCGTCCAGGGCGCTTTTGGACGTATCCATGAGATTGTCGCCGCTTTTCATGACCACTTTCGAGGCCTCGGCCAATTGTTTAAAGGAGCGCAGGGTGGCGGCCTGCACACTTAAGGCGTCGCTGCTTTGGCCCAGTTGTTGCTGCAGCTGATCCCACAGGGCGTCGGTGCGGGCATTTTCCCCGTCTTCTTTGAACGTCAGAAGGGAATCGAAGACCGTGTCGTAGAGGGTTTTCGTGAAGGTTTCTTTCACCCAATCGGTCAGATTTCCCGCTTCTTTTCCCACAACTTTCGGGGCGATGGCGTTTTTCTTTTCGTTGACGTAGTACTCCAGCTCCGGCGCTTCACCTCCCGGAGACAGGAATGAAAACATCTTTTCACTGAAATCGGCGGGAATAATAATGGCGGCGTAATAGGTTCCGCTTTTCACGCCTTCCACGGCATCTTCCCGATCCGTAAAGATCCAATTCACCGTCTCTTCCACGGCGAGGTTCATTTTCAGCTTCTCGCCGATGTCAAAGGTTTTGGGAATCAAGGTGGGCTCGTAGCCCTTGTCTTCATTGACCACGGCCATGGGAATGTTCTCCGTATGTTTGTAAGGATCCCAGGAGGCGGCAATGTTAAACCAGGCGTAGAGGCAGGGAATCAAACTAATGCCCAAAAACAGCACGAGGACGATGCTGTTGTTTTTAATTCTGGAAAAATCTTCCTTAATATGGTTCTTAATTTTATTCATGGGCGTCCCTCTCTTTCAATCGATTCAGTACTTCCGATTCGGAAAGGGCCAACCACTCCGCTTCCACTTCGTAGCGGCGGCGGTAATATTCAAGCCAAATCAAATAGGTGGCAAAGGCGATGATGGAGGCGACCCAAATGACCAGGTAGCGAATCTTGGTGTCCATGCCCAGGAGCAGACAGAGGGAAATGCCGGGCACCAGGGCCAGGGCCACAAAGGCATAGTACTTCTTTTTTTCGTAGCCGGCAAAGAAGCGCGCATGCTTATCCTTCACCTGCGCCAAGCCTCGAGTATCTTGGGATAAAATCATGGGGATCAAGTCGCCGCTCATAATGCTTTGTTTCTCCGGAAGATCGCCGTGAATCAACTCGCTTTCCGCCAGTTTTAAATCGAAAATATGGTTGAGGCCGCCGAAGATCCGAGGACCGACCAGGCCGATGAAAAGAGACAGGGGCAAATAGGCCAGCAATATCAGCCAATATTTTCCCAAGTGGAATCCGTACACGCCGAGCATGGCCTCCCGCATGGCGTCGATGCCGTAGTGGAAGGGCAGCGCGGGATAGATGGAGCGGAAAAAGGGCGCCATCATTTCGATGGGATAGGTGCCGGAGGCGCCGGGAATTTGCAGGATCAGCACGATAACGGCGATGGCCTTGCCGATGTTTCTGAAAGTGGCCGCCAAGGAATAGATCATGGACACATAGGCCAGGGAGGACAAGAGGGCCGTTAGCACAAAGAGGAAGGGATGGGCGCACTGGACCTTTAAAAGCCACAGGTCGCCGACGCTGACGATAAGGGCCTGAATCAGGCCGATCGAGGCAAAGAGGGCCCAGCGGCCGACGTAGGCTCCTTTAAAGCTCAATGGTTCCACGGACTCGTCTCTGTCTACGTCGATTTTTATAATCGAAATAAGAATCATGCCGCCGACCCAAAGGGCCAGGTTCGTGAAAAAAGGCGTCATGGCGCTGCCGTAGTTCTCGCTTTGATAAACCACGTGTTCGTTGATCTTCACCGGACTTTCCATAAAGGTGGTAAAGGTGTTTTCGTCGAAGACAGTAGCCTCGCGAATTTTTTCATAGAGGGGACCGCGGTCCAATTGCCCCAAATCCTTTTGTAGGCCGGAAATGCTGTTTTGGGCGCGTCCAAGGCTTTCCAAGCTGTTTTCCACGGTTTTATGGGCTTCGCCGGTCATGGCCTCCATGTCGCCGAGCAGGCGATCAAATTCGTCCAGGAGCACGGGCATGGTGGATAAGCTTGCAGAAAAATGCCCTTCCACTTGATTCAGCAAATCGAAGCTTTGATTCATGATCGGAGGAACGCTGCTCCGAAAATCCAGCCTTAAATCGTCGAGGGCGTCGGAGGATTCTTTCAGGCGATTTTGAATCGTGCGGTGGCTGTCTTCCAGAGAAATTCTCGCCGATTTTATGGCCGCATTTTGCTCCCTCGCGGCGTCCAAGAGGGCGCCGTTCCTTTTATTGATTTGCTGCCAACGCCCTACGACATCCAGGGGCCGCGCCTCTTTCGGTATAGGCGAGAGCGTGTCCAAATCCCTGAGAATTCGTCTGTTTATGTCGTTAATCAATTCCATGTCCACGAGACTGCGCTCGATGCGCTGTTTTTCATAAGTAAAGTCTCGGTCCAAAGATAAGTACTTTTTCTCGGAATAGGTGTCGGCCATGCGCCCCATGCGATTCATGTCGTCCATCATGTTTTCGTAGGCGTCGGCGATTTGTTCACTTTGCCGGCGAGTCTCTTCCAAAAGCGCCGAGGCTTCATCCAGCGTAATTTCGCCTTTTTTTACCGCATCCTTTAAAGCCGTGACGTCCTTGCGGGCGCCGCGGCTCAATTCCGACAGGCGATTCAGCTCGCCGTCCATGTTTTTTAACACCGTTTCATATTCCGCCAGGTTTTGACTCACCTTGCCCAGACTTTGAATGGCGTCGTCGCGCTTTTCCTCCGTCTCGCCGCGGAAATCCGTCGTGGCCTTCGCCACTTTTTCCCCTAAAATCTCCGAACTCATGGCCACGAAGCGACTGTCGATTTGCGCTTCCAGGGTACCGAGCCCTGTGGAGGTAATCTTCGGCGCGATGGCGTTGAGTTTTTCGTTGACGTAGTAATCCAGGGCCGGGAAGCGAATGGCGCCTTCATCTAAAATGGACAGAAAAGACGAAGAAAAATCCGAAGGAATGACGATGGCGGCGTAGTAATCCCCCGCCTTTACTCCCTCGATGGCCGCCTCTTTATCCACAAAGGTCCACCCGAGCTGGTCGTTCTTTTTTAGTTCCGCCACGATTTCGTCGCCGGCATTAAGGTCTTTCCCCTGGAAAGGCACGGCGGTGTCTTCGTTGGCGACAGCGATCTTTACCTGATCCAAATTTCCGTAGGGATCCATGTTTGCGGCAATATTGAACCACGCGTAAAAAGACGGAAGCAAAGAAATGCCCACGAGAACGAGAAGTGCCGCCTCGTTGGTCAGTATCCGCTTAAAATCCCGTTTTAAAATTGTCATTACTTTTTTCATAAAGGCTCTTTCCAATATACGATTGATCCGTACCGGTCGCTAAAATGGTTTTCTCCGATTTATAATTTTTACCCGCCACAGGGGCAAATACACAAGCTTCCGTTCTTTTCCTTCTCCATTTATTTCCCATATTTTGAAAATAAAAAAAGACAGGCCGCAAATCAAAACAGGATCTCCGCAGAGATCCCATGACTGTTCATCTATGATTGTTTTACATTGCGAATTAACTTCGTAAAAAGCAGAAGCAGGCCGCCGAAGAGGACGCCGATAATCAGGCCCTTTGCCAATGTCAGCGCAAAAAAGAACAGCGACAAGGCGACGATAATCCCGCCGTGAAGCATCGGCCCTCCGAAGAGCACTTCTTCGCCTTCAGGAGATATGCCCCGGCCGCGGCGCAATTCAAGGTGAAAGACGACAAAGCCGATCCCCGCAAGCGCTATGCCCCATGCGGCGATGAAATTCGTGGTCGCCCGCATAAATCCCGCGGCCATTACCCCTTGCCTCAATAAAATCATGGCGATGCCGAGAATGGCGTAGCTTCGTAATCTTTTTTTATTCAAACTTTGCAAATTGATTCCCCATTTCTTTCACGGTTTTCTACATGATTTTAACACAAATCCCGTAAAGGGCAATGAAAAAAAAGCGCAGATTCCTCCGCGCCTTTGTGTCTTAACCGATAAGCATAAAAATGAAGTGCGCTGCGATGCCCGCCGACAAGCCGCCGATGGTGTGGGACAAAATTGCTTTGCCCGCCAATTCTCTGGAGTCCAAGGCGTCCATCATGGCGATGTGAGTGCTTAAATAGCCGGACCAGCACATGCCCATGGCCGTAAAGACGGCGATGTCGTTGGGCAGGGCCACGCCCGTTGCGATAAAGTTCGGTACGAGGGAAATCGCCGCCCCGACGGCACCAAGTGCCGTAATGGGAAAGGCGATGGCTTCCGGCGATTGGAATCCGAAAATCGGTTCAAAGATAAATTGCAGCTTTTGACCGACCAAGGGCAAAAACTCCACGCCTTCGTAGGCCGCGCCGGTGTATTGGCCACCCTCACCGGGTCCGAAAGTAATCATCATGACGAAGGTGCAGACGATGAGCACGCCGGGGATGACGGACACGCCCATGTCCACGCCGTTTCTTCCCCCTTCGAGGAGCGCATCCAAGGTGCGTTGGAAGAGATTGCCTTCGCGAATGTAGCGGAATTCATTTTTGCCTTCGAGATCTTCCGCCGTCAAGGTTTCGTCGTAGGGATCTTCGGCCGCGTCGCCGTAATACTTCTTCGTTTGAATCAGCATCAGGCGCACGCTGACGACGGAGCCGATCACGGCGCCGAGATTCCCGATAATGGCCGGCGCGATAAATTCCTCGCCTTGGGCAATCATAAAGGTGGTGACGATGAGGCCCATGCCGAAAGAAGTCCCTAAATTGCAAAGGGCGGGCACTTGATACTTCCTAAAGTATTGGGTAAAGGTCTTGTCCTTTGCAAAGGAGATAATCGCCGGATTGTCCGATAAAAATGTAGCCACGGCACCGGTGACACTGGCGCCGGGAAGTCCCCAGACGGGTTTCATCAAGGGCGCGAAGATTTTATTAATCAGGGCGATGGCGCCGAATTCCGACATGACGCCGCTAATGGCGCCTGCCAACACGGCCATGGCCATAATTAAAAAGACCGTCGATAAAAGCAGATCGTGGGCTGTGGCCATCATGGTCTTGAACATCATGCCGACGCCCATTTTGTGACCGATTAAATAGAATCCGCCGAGAAGTATAACGAGAAACACAAAGGTCTCGACACCTATGGCTTTTACTTTCTTCTTTCCGTTCATACTGTCCATAAAAACCTCCGTACACCTGCGTTGCGCCTAAATTTTTCGGATTCATCTCCGGTAACAGAAAATAGATTATTTAAAAATATATTATAATCGAAATTCTCTACGAGATCAATCAATTCTTCAGGCCTCTTAAGGAAAAACAAATCGCTCAACTCGTGTTTTATGACGACTTTTGCTCCGAGAATTTATCGCTTCTTTCAATTAACTACGTCTCGATGAAAAGCATTCTATGAACCGGAATCCCGACCCCGACCGTCCTTCCCGTCGAAAACAATTTTTCCTCCTCTCTTTCTTACGGGCGTAAACCTCCTCCTTGGGATTCGCTTTATCGTCGATGCGGCGGTTCGCTTCCCTTGTTTCGTCGACTTTCCCGACTGCCGAAGATACGCGCGCCAAATCGGGCCGGGTTAACCATTGCAACGGCTGTCCCTAAAAAAATTTCGACCATCGAATCTTTCACCCGCGCGTTTTAAGGAAGATTCGCATTTTTTCCCACCTTTGATTCAAAAAACAGCCGAAAATTTTTGACTCGGACCGTGAAAGTTTTAACTTTCCCCTTTTTCTTCGTTCATTTTTTAGTTTTTTCAATTTATATCCGCTAATATTGTTGTTTGTCGACAAAATTCTTTAGAAATTATGCTTTTTCACAATTTTCTGAAAATCAGCTATCATTTTTCGACGCCTTTGTATATAATGTTTTCCGAGGACGGGGAATTCGGTCTGATAACGTTTTCATGTTCGGGCCGCACCCCGCACCTGTCGGTTCCGCCGACGATTGGACATAATACTCGCAAGAATATTAAGGAGTGTGTACATGACCGAAAAAGTCTATAAGTCTATGGACGGTAACGAAGCGGCGGCTTACGTCTCTTACGCATTTACCGAAGTAGCAGCAATTTTCCCGATTACCCCTTCTTCCCCCATGGCAGCTTCAGTCGACAGCTGGTCTGCTGACGGAAAGAAGAATCTTTTCGGACAAGAAGTACGTTTAGTAGAAATGCAAGCTGAAGCCGGTGCTGCAGCTACCCTGCACGGCTCTTTGGAAGCGGGCGCATTGACCACGACCTACACCGCATCGCAAGGTCTTGCTCTCATGATCCCCAGTATGTTCCGTACCGCCGGTTCTTTGTACCCGGGCGTTATGCACGTTGCCGCACGTACCTTAGGTTCCCACGTTCTTTCTATTTACGGGGATCATTCGGACGTTATGGCTTGCCGTCAAACAGGCTGGGCCATGCTCGCATCCGGCGATGTTCAAGAAACCATGAACTTGGCCGCCGTCGCCCACTTGGCAGCCATTGAAGGCTCCGTACCCTTCATGCACTTCTTCGACGGTTTCAGAACCTCCCACGAAATTCAAAAAGTCGAAGTCTTCGATTACGAAGATCTGGGCAATCTCTTAAACTGGGATGCCGTGGAACACTACAAACAAAACGCCATGAATCCGGAACGCCCGAAACAAAGAGGGATCGTTCAAAACCCGGATACTTACTTCCAATCCAGAGAATCCATTAACGTTTTCTACGACCGTCTGCCTGAAATCGTAGAAAGCTACATGAATAAAGTCAACGAATTAAAGGGCACGGACTACCGCCTCTTTAATTACTACGGCGCAGACGATGCAGAACACGTCATCGTCGGTATGGGCTCCGTCAGCGGTTTGGTAAAAGACACCGTCGACCGGTTAAATGAAGAAGGCCAAAAGACCGGTTACTTACAAGTTCACCTCTTCCGTCCCTTCTCCAAAAAACATTTCTTAGCTGAAATGCCCAAGAGCGTCAAACGGATTTCCGTCATCGACCGTACCAAGGAACCGGGCGGCAGAGATCCCTTGTTCTTAGACGTTTCCGCTGTTTACAACAACATGGAAAATGCGCCTGAAATTTACGGCGGCCGCTACGGTCTTTCCTCCAAAGACGTGGACCACGCACAAATTAACGCCATTTTCGAAAACCTGAATCAAAACGAACCGAAAGACGACTTCACCGTCGGTATCGTCGACGACGTTACCTATCGTTCCTTACCGGTGGATCGCAGCTTCGTTATTCGCAATCCCAAGATCATCAACTGCAAGTTCTGGGGTCTCGGCGGCGACGGTACCGTCGGTGCCAACAAAAACTCCATTAAGATCATTGGCGACAATACAGATATGTATGTACAAGCGTACTTCGAATACGACGCCAAGAAGACCGGCGGGATCACCAAATCCAACCTGCGCTTCGGCCACGAACCGATTCGTAACAGCAACGCCGTCACCTACGGCGACTTCATCGCTTGCCACAACCAAAGCTACATTTCCCGTTACGACATCGTCAACGAAATTCGTCCGGGCGGCGTCTTCTTATTGAACACCACTTGGGACGACGAAACCCTTGTCAGCCACCTGCCCAACAAGGTTAAGAAATACCTGGCTGAAAACGACATTCAATTCTACACCATCGACGCCGTGGAATTGGCTGAAGAAATCGGTTTAGGTCGTCGTACCAACACGATTCTGCAATCCGCATTCTTTAAGCTCGCCGAAATCATCCCCATGGATGAAGCCGAACGCTTAATGAAGGAATTCGCAAAGAAATCTTACGGCAAAAAAGGCGAAAAAGTCGTCAACATGAACTACAAGGCCATCGAAGTGGGCTACCAAAACCTCCGCAAATTCGACGTTCCCGCCGAATGGAAGAACCTCACCGTGGAAAAACCGGAAGTCGATCCGACCTTGTCCGACTACGTCCGCAACATGATGCTTCCCATTACGGAACTTCACGGGGATGATTTGCCCGTATCCGCATTTAAAGGCTACGAATCCGGCTTCATTCCCTTGGGTACCTCGAAATTCGAAAAACGGGGCATCGCCGTTCACGTTCCTCGTTGGCAACCGGATAACTGTATCCAATGTAACCAATGTTCTTTCGTCTGCCCTCACGCAGCCATTCGCCCCTTCTTGTTAGATGAAGAAGAAGCAAAGAACAAACCCGAAAACTTCCGCACGCTCCCCGCAAAGGGCTTCAAAGAATACGAATTCGCCATTCAAGTGGATCCCCTCGACTGTACGGGATGCGGCAACTGTGTTCAAACCTGCCCGGCCAAGGAAAAAGCCCTGGTCTTCGAAGATTTCGAAACACAACTTCCGGAACAAGAAAACTGGGATTACGCCATGACCTTGTCCCACAAGAAAAACCCCATGGACAAGTTCACCATCAAGGGTAGTCAATTCGAACAACCGCTCCTCGAATTCTCGGGCGCATGTGCCGGCTGTTCCGAATCTCCCTATGCGAAACTTCTCACCCAACTCTTCGGCGACAGAATGTACATCGCCAATGCAACGGGTTGTTCCCAAGCTTGGGGCTGCGCATTCCCCATCGCACCTTACACCACCAACCACCAAGGCTTCGGTCCCGCATGGTCCAACTTGTTGTTTGAAAACAATGCGGAATTCTGCTTAGGTCTGTACCTGGCTACCGGTCAACAACGTGAAAAAGTGGCCATGGAACTCGAAAAGGTCGATGCAGCCATCGACGACAAGGAAGCAAAAGCTGCCTTTAAAGAATGGGTCGACAACTACAATGTCGGCGAAGGCACCCGCGAACGCAGCGACGCTGTGATCGAAGCGCTGAAACGCCTGGATCTCGACGGCGAAGCGTTGAAGGCAAGAGACTATGTCCTCGCCCACAAAGAACAACTCACCAAGAAATCCTTCTGGATGTACGGCGGCGACGGCTGGGCTTATGACATCGGCTACGGCGGATTGGATCACGTCCTCGCAACAGGCGCCGACTTAAACGTCCTCGTCGTTGACAACGAACTTTACGCCAACACCGGCGGTCAATCCTCGAAAGCTACCCCGAAGGGTGCTGTCGTACAATTTGCCGCTGCAGGTAAGAAGACCGCGAAGAAAGACTTGGGTCTGTTGGCCATGAGCTACCGCGACATCTACGTCGCCAAGGTCGCCCTCGGTGCCAATATGAACCACTTAATCAAGGTCATTAAAGAAGCCGAAGCTTACGACGGACCCTCTCTCATCGTCGCATACTCGCCCTGTATCAACCACGGTATTACCAAGGGCATGGCTTATGCTACGAAACAACAAAAAGAAGCCGTCGAAAGTAACTACTGGCAACTGTACCACTACAATCCCGAGCTCATCGCCAAGGGCGAAAATCCCTTCAGCATGGATTCCAAGGAACCCTCCAAGTCCTACCGCGAATTCCTTATGAGCGAAAACCGTTACGCATCCCTGCTCCGTCGCTCCCCCGAAGAAGGCGAAGAACTTCTCGACGCTTCGGAAGAAGATGCAAGACAAACCTACAAACGCTACAAAGAACTGTCTGAAGAAGACTAATCTTCAACTGAATCACAAAGACCCTCGCCTCGGCGGGGGTCTTTTCTTGCGCAAAAAAAGCACCTGAGATGCTTTACTCTTCGCTCACGGCCTTTTTGTCATAGCCGATGTAATTCGCCAAAAACAAAATTCCCGCCATGGCGAGAGCCGTCCCGAGGCCCGTATAGAAAAAGGCGATGAAGCTGTCGCACGTCAGGTTCAGTACCCGAATGGCAATGCCGAAGGTCATCATAAAGGCCATAATCAAAAAGGATTTCTTATCGAAGAAATTCCACGGCCGCTTGTACTCCTCCTCGTAGCCGTGAATGCGGATCACGTGCTTTCCCACCAAGGGATGGAAGACTCTCGTCCAAAACAGGAAAAATACCAAGGCAGTGAGGCCGACATTGAGCACGCTGAAGGCGTTTGTATAGGCCTGAAGGCCGATTTTTAATACATTGCCGCCGGCGAGGGACCAAATCAGCCCGGCCAGCAAAAATAAAGTTCTCTTTTTTACCACATTCTCATCTCCTCATGGGAAGCGCCCCTAGACGCTTTATTCGAATCGCCGATGCATAAGTGACACATTGTCACTTCCATTATACCCTTTTCACATTGAAAATCATGGCTGTTCGAAAAATTTTTTACGCAAAAAAGACGCCCCCGAATCGGAAGCGTCTTTCTGAATTTTCTCTTATTCTTCTCGGCGGAATTTCTCGGCCGTTACATGGCCTCGAAGAGATCCGCCATTTCCAACACGCTCATGGCCGTGTCGTAGCCCTTGTTGCCGCTCTTGGTGCCGGCCCGCTCGATGGCCTGTTCGATGTTTTCCGTGGTGACGATGCCGAAGCCCACGGGAATGTTGGTATCCAGGGAAACTTTGGCGATGCCCTTAGACACTTCGCTACAGACGTAGTCATAGTGGGTGGTGGCGCCGCGGATGACGGCACCGAGGCAGATGACGCCGTCGTAATTACCGGATTGGGCGAGTTTTTGTGCCGCCAAGGGGATTTCAAAGGCCCCGGGAACGCGGATCAAGCTTAAATCGTCGTCCTTTACGCCGTGGCGATGCAAACAATCCAGCGCGCCGTCTAAAAGTTTCGACGTAATAAAGTCGTTGAAACGGCTCACGACAATGGCGAATTTTTTGCCTTCGCCTCGTAACATTCCTTCGATGATTCTCATTGTTTTGCCTCCTTGTGTCCATGTTCATGGCAATTGCAACCGAATTCGTGCAAGTAGTGGTTCATTTTCTTTGCTTTGGTTTCCAAATAAAAGTGGTCGTTCTCGTGGGACTTAATTTCAATAGGTACCCGTTCCACAATTTCCAATCCGTATTGTTCCAGGTGGTAGACTTTGTCGGGATTATTGGTTAAAAGACGCATTTTCGTCACGCCGAGATCTTTTAAAATTTGCGCGCCGATGTAATATTCTCGGGCATCTTCAGGAAAGCCCAATGCCACATTGGCTTCCACCGTATCCATGCCTTCATCTTGCAGTGCATAGGCCTTGAGTTTATTCAAAAGACCAATGCCTCGGCCTTCCTGACGCATGTAGAGAACAATGCCATGGCCTTCTTCTTCCACCTGCATCATGGCACGTTGCAATTGATCGCCGCAATCGCAGCGCATGGAGCCGAAGGCGTCGCCGGTTAAGCATTCGGAGTGGACGCGAGTTAAAATGGCGTCCTCTTTTGTAATGTCGCCTTTGACCAAGGCCACGTGGTGTTCGCCGTTTAAAGTATTTCTATAGCCTACGGCTCTAAAGTGGCCGTATTTCGTGGGCATGTCCGCTTCGGCTACCCGTTCGATGAGGCGGTCGTGGGTCTTTCTGTATTCTTTTAATTGCTCGATGTTAATAAGGGGAACGTTTAATTCCTTTGCCAGTTCGCAGATGCGGTCCCGCTGCATCATTTCCCCGTTATCTTCCATGATTTCGCAGCACAGGCCCACTTCTTTTAAGCCGGCGAGGCGCATTAAGTCCACGGTGCCTTCCGTGTGGCCGTCACGTTCCAATACCCCGCCGGGTTTGGCGATAAGAGGAAACATGTGGCCGGGGCGACGGAAGTCTTCGGCTTTCGAGTTGGGATCGGCGGTCATGCGCGCAGTGAGTGCACGTTCAACGGCACTGATCCCCGTGGTCGTGTCCACGTGGTCGATGGAAACGGTAAAGGCCGTTTCGTGATTGTCCGTGTTGTCGGAGACCATGGGCTTTAAGTGCAGGCGATCCGCTTCTTTTTTGCTCATGGGCATGCAAATCAGCCCTTTGGCGTAGGTAGCCATGGCATTTAATTGCTCCGTGGTGCAGGTTTCGGCGGCGACAATCATGTCCCCTTCGTTTTCCCGATCTTCCGAATCCATGGCAATGATCATCTTGCCGGCTTTCAGTGCTTCAATGGCCTCTTCAATGGTGTTCCACATAATATCCTCCTAAAATCCATACTTTCTTAAAAAATTCATATCAAGGGGGGAAGCTTCTTCCGCCACTTCATTTTGTCTCAATAAATATTTTCCCACGATGTCGAATTCCACGGTGATGGGATCGCCGGGCTTCAGCGCGCCTAAATTGGTGGAGCGCAGGGTCTCCGGAATTAGGGAGACTGAAAAATCACTCCGCCCGGCCCGCGCCAGGGTCAAACTCACGCCGTTTAAAGTGACCGAGCCCTGGGCCACGAAATAAGGCGCCCAGCTCGGCTCCACGGCGATGTGAAGGAGGTAGCCCCCTTCCTTTGGCTCGATGCCCTGAACCTTTCCCACCGTGTCCACGTGGCCCTGAACGATGTGTCCGCCCATGCGCGTCGTGGGGAGAAGGGCCCGCTCCAAATTCACGGCACTCCCCGGCCGCAACTGATCCAGTGCGGATTTCTTCGCCGTCACCGTCATCATGTCCGCCGTAAAGGTGCCCTCCGCCATGGAAGTTACCGTGAGGCAGACGCCGTTGGTGGCGATGGAATCGCCGATCTTCGTATCTTCAAGGACCGTTTCGGCCCTGACCCGCAGGACGATTTTTTCGCCCCGCTTTTCCAGAGCGGCCACGGTGCCCACTTCTTCTACGATTCCCGTAAACATCGTCTGACCCCTCCTATAAACAGGTCCGGCCCCAGCATCTTCACCTCGTCAAAGGCGAAGTCCCGCCGCTCGCTTAAGGACGCGATGGCGCGGCCCGCCACAACATCTTTTCCACCGCCAAACAAGGTCGGGGCTAGGTAGAGGGCGAATTCATCCACTAAATCCTCGTCGATAAGGCTGCCGTGGAGGCGTCCGCCCCCTTCCACGAGAATACGGCCCATGTCCTTGGCGTACAGATCTTTTAAAACGGCCCGAAGATCCAGCTTACCCTTCTTCTCTTTCACGACTTCCACGACGACGCCCCGTTCTTTTAGGGCCTTCATCTTGGCCTCCTCCATGTGCACCGTGTAGACGATGGTGGGCTGGGTGCCGTCATAGACATGGTAATCCAAATCCACGGCGCCGCGGCGGTCCAAGATAATCCGCGTAGGATCGGGACCCTCGCCGCTGCGATTGGAGAGGCGGGGATTGTCTTTGATCACCGTGTTGGTGCCGACAATAATCCCGTCGACCACGCCGCGAAGCTTGTGGCCGTCATTACGCGCCGCTTCCGAGGTGATCCATTGGCTTTCCCCTGAATCGGTTGCGATTTTTCCGTCGATAGTCGTAGCAAATTTACAAATCACATAGGGGGTCTGCGTCCTGATGCTGGTGAAAAAGGCGCGGTTAAGCGATTGGCAGGCCTCTTCCAGAACGCCCACATCGACCTGAATCCCCGCCGCCTTCAAGGCGCCGACGCCGCGGCCCGCCACCTTAGGATTGGGATCCAAGGTGCCTACCACCACCCGGGCGATGCCGGCCTTTTCAATGGCCACGACACAGGGCGGCGTCTTTCCGTAGTGGGAACAGGGCTCCAGCGTCACGTACATGGTGCCGCCCTTCGGCGACTCCTCCACCTGTTTCAGGCAATCCACCTCGGCGTGATCCATGCCGAAGCCGTGGTGGTAGCCCTCGGCGATGACGCGCCCGTCTTTGACCAAGACCGCGCCGACCATGGGATTGGTCTTCGTTTTGCCCAATCCCTTTTTCGCAAGAGCCAATGCCCGATTCATATACTGCTCATCCATAAAGCCTCCTGCATTAAAAAAACCGAAGCGCAGTGCTTCGGAGTGACAATCAAATGAAAGACAACAAAAGTTGCCTTCGCTTCTTCTTTCATCCGGACTATACCGTCGGTATCGGAATTGCACCGATTCAATCATATGACTCGTGGACTTTACCACCGGTGAGGAATTGCACCTCGCCCCGAAGAATTTCTATTAAATTGAGGAAATGTTTTCCCTTTGTTTATAATACCACGAACCCTTCCCCCTGTAAAGAAAAATTGCCGCCGCCCCTTTAAAATTTAGTCCCGACCTCGGTACAATAAAGAAAAGGAGAATTTTTGTAATATTAGAGGGCCTCCCGCGTATATACAAGTGAAGGAACAAGGAGGTGAAGCCAATGGATAAAACGACCGACATGCCGACGGTCATGGACGATGCCGTCACATTTGAAGCGGTCTACGATCGCTACTTCGAGCCCGTCTTTCGTTTCGTCACCTACCGCACCGGAAATCGGGAAGTGGCCAAGGATCTGACCTCGGATATTTTTCTCAAGGTCTACAAAAAATTTTCCGCCTACGATCCGAAAAAAGGTAGCTTCGAGGTGTGGCTCTATACCATCGCCGGCAATCAGGTGAAGGACTACTACCGAAAAAAAAATCGCTTTCAGTGGCTGCCCATCACCGCGGCAAAAGACGTGGTTGAAGATGACCCAGCCGCCGAGGAAATCATGGAAAGCAAGGAAGAAATCGCCTATTTGCGCTGTGCCGTGAAAAAACTGAAACCCCGGGATCAGTTGTTGATCAGCTACAAATTCGGCGCTGAGCTTTCCAACAAAACCATCGCGGAGCTTATGGACACGAATCCCAATCACGTGGGCGTCATGATCCACCGATTGCTAAACCAATTGCGAAAAGAAATGGAGGCCTATTATGAATGAAAATAAAAACTCCCAGGTTGACGTAAGCCGAGATTTAAAAAATCTCTACGCTACCGATGAAAAAGACAAGCAGGAGGTCTACGCAAAAATGAAAAACAAACAACGAAAACAATATAAAAAGCCCGCCATCGCCGCGGCATGCGCCCTTTTAATCGCCACCCTCCCCTTTACGAGCTTCGGCGGCGGCATCGTGAACACGGTGAAGCAAGCCGTGATCCCCTCGGGCCGCATCGTCGTCAACGAAGACAAGCTCGCCGTGAATCCGAAAGATGTCCCCTTCCCCGAGGAACTCAAGGGAAAGGTATTCGACAAAGAGGGAAATGAAATCACTGATTTCGAAGTCCTGAAAAATGCAGAGCACGTCTACTCCAAAGACGGCCGGGAAATCGTGGGAAGCGATTACGATGAAGCCACAGGCGAAGTCACCTTTGCGTACGCAGGCGAAGCGAACCCCGCAGCCGATAAGGCCCCGGTGGATGTTATCGCCAAAAAATTAAGCTTCAATCCCCTGGTTTTTTCGGATAAATACAACTACGTGGAATCGGAAGTCTTTGCCGATCCGGGGACACTTTCCGATTACGTTTCCTTCACCTACGAAAAAGACGGCAAGACCATCCATCTCCACGAGCGGATCTCGTCTCCCGAAACCGCCTATGAAACCGGCGGCGAAGGCAAGATCGACGAAGTTAATGTGGACGGCGTAAAGGTCATCATTCAAGGCCGTGAAGCCAACTTCGAACGAGACGGCCTCCTCGTCTCCGTTTCCGCCGGAGGCGCGGACAAAGACGATCTCATCACCATGGTAAAAGACTTGCATCTGTTGAAATAACTTCCCCACGCCGCCGGAAACCCCGGCGGTTTTTTTTGCGCAACAAAAAAACACCGCACGCGGCGGTGTTTGTCTGTATGTGCTTAACGTTTGGAGAATTGGGGAGATTTACGAGCTTTCTTCAAGCCGTATTTCTTTCTTTCCTTCATTCTCGGGTCGCGGGTCAAGAAACCTGCTTTTTTAAGAACGGGACGGAAGTCGGGATTGGCTTCTTGCAGTGCGCGTGCAAGACCCATGCGAATGGCACCGGCTTGTCCGGTGTAGCCGCCGCCGTTGACCTTGACGAGGACGTCGTATTGGCCTTCGGTTTCCGTAATGGTTAAGGGCTCTTTTGCCACGGTACGTAAGGTTTCGTAACCGAAGAAGTCGTCGAGTTCTCTGCCGTTGACGAGGAATTTGCCGCTACCGGAGAGGAGTCTGACTTGGGCTACGGACGTTTTTCTTCTACCTGTTGCTCTAATTTGATCTGCCATGTAATTCACCCTTCCTTACACTTCGTAGACTTCCGGTTTTTGCGCTTCGTGGGGATGGTCCGGACCGGCGTAAACTTTTAATTTACCGAACATGGACCGACCCAAACGGCTCTTGGGAAGCATGCCCTTGACCGCGTATTCGACGACGCGTTCCGGGTGCTTTTCGCGAATTTCTTTGTAAACAACTTCGCGACGTCCGCCCGGATAACCGGTGTGGGATGCGTGAATCTTGTTGTCCCATTTGGTGCCGGTTAATTTTACCTTATCGGCGTTAATGACGATAACGTAATCGCCGGTGTCCACGTGGGGGGTGTAAATGGGCTTGTGCTTGCCGCGTAAAAGCGTTGCGACTTCGGTAGCCAAGCGGCCGAGGACTTTATCTTCGGCATCGATGACGTACCATTTTCTATCTACTTCATTGGCTTTCGCCATGGTTGTCTTCATGGATGACCTCCTGCTATATCAAAAGGGATAATGTTCAAAAGTTTCCGGGGCTTTAAAACACTAGCAATTAGTATAGAGCAAACCGCAGTATCTGTCAAGTGTTTTTCGCTGATTTTCGCCCTTTTCTCCCATGGCGAAGTTTTTTGCTTCGGGCTATAATAAGGATACGAACGAGAAAGGACGTGACTTATGACGAACCACAACGGGCATCTCCCCCGCTTTAAATATTTTTCCTACGACTGCGACCACCACGTAAAAAAAGACTACTCCATCGTCCACGACCCGCGGCCCCTGCCTCTCTCCGAGGCCATCACCCGGGCCTTGGAATACCTTCTGTGGTACGTGCCCAATATTAATTCCTTTCAGTCCCCTTCCAATGTGTTGATTACCGAGCCCCTCTACGAGGATTTCAGCTTCGGCCTGGTCTCCGAGGCCCTTCACCTGAATGCCGAGGACGTCTTATTTTTGGATTACATCGACGACGACATCGTCGACTATTATATGGATTCCATATGCACCAATTGCCAAAAGATGATTCTCACCACCGGGGAGCACGAGACGAAGATCTCCGCCCTGGTGCGCCACATGCGAAATGCCATCGCCCACGGCTATTTTACCGTGGTGGAGGAGAGGATGATCGCTTTTGACGTGAAGCATTTTCCGAAAAAAGAGGATTCCTACGGTTGTACTGCCGTGTTGAAGCTGGATCCCCTCCACTTGGTGCGAGCGTTGAAGCTTTTGGAAGAAGAGTTGACCCACGAGCACCTGGCGGCCATCGCCTTCTCCCGCTGCGGCTACGAAATTTTGGACAACGACTACGACAATCCCGATCTGCCTTACGATTTTACCATGGAAAAAGACGGCCGCATCTACGCCGTGGAGATTAAGCCCATCGCCACCAAGGGCGTGGCCCATGCGGAGCATTTAGACAGCATTCTCGCCCACTTCCCCAAGGAAGTAAAGGAGAGGAAGGTGCTCTTAATGGATTCCGCCGTCTTGGATCCGGACGCGAAATTGGCCCTTCGGAAAAACAAAATTCTTCTTTTGGACCGGGACAATTTAAAATCCCTTATGTCCGGCGACGATATTTTAGGCCGCATTCAACGGAAGATGCGCTAATTTTCTTTCCTCGACCCCCTTCGGTCGATTCGCACCAGGCTCAGCACCGTAAAGAGCAGGCTGCTCCGATGGCTGTAGCCGGTGTATTTCGGCTCCCAGTAGGCGGCGTATTTCATTTTGAAGCTGCGCAGGCCTTCGAAGGAATAGAGGCTGCTGCCGAATTTGAAGACGAAGTAGGCCAGTTTTTCCTGCAAAAAGCTGTGTTCGTTGATGCCTACATTGGCCAGAGGTGCCATGCCCAGGTCGAAGGCGATTTTGCCTTGGTCTTTAAAGTAAGCGAAAAGATTCAGGAAGATAAAGTCCATGGTGCCTGCCGGGGCGTCTTGGGGATCGTAACGCATGAGGTCGATGGTGGCCCATTTTTCTTTGTAAACGGGCATGAGATTGGCGAAGGCGATCATCGCCCCTGCCCCGTCTTTTACCACGGCCATGGGCGCCCGGTTCAGGTACGCTTCGTCGAAGTAGCCCATGGAAAAGCCCCGCTCGCCCCTGCCTTCCAACCATTTGTCGGAAATGGCTTTTAAATCGGCGAGAAGGGACGCATCGTAGGGCGGCTCGAGGACCTCAAAGTGCATGTCTTCCTTGGCGAATTTGTTGAGCACATTGCGAAAGGCCTTTTTGCTCTTTCCTTCTAAAGTAAAATCCTCCAGATCCACCACGGCGGTTTCGCCGAATTTCATAAAGTGGAAGCCGTAGTCGTGGAGCTTCATAATCAGCTCTTTCGACACTTCGTAAAAGACCGTCTCGTAACCCAGGGCGTCCACGTCCCGAATAAACTCTTTCACGCAGTCGTCTACATAATCGGGATTGCCCATGGGCTCGCCCATGACGATGACCCGGTCTTGGGCGGTACGCAGTTGAAGGGCGCACATGTCCTCTCCCTCCACCTGATACCAATAGAGGTCCTTGTCCCCCAAGAACACGAGGCCCGCGTCCATACCGCCGCCATAGGCCTTCAAGAGGGCATCGACGCGCGCCATGTCCGGCGCCTCGCCCACGGTTTCCCCTTCCCCCGCCACGTGGCGGTAAATGGCCCAGAGCACGCCGGCGATAATAAGAAGCATAAGGCTGATGCGCAACCAATTTTCTTCAAAGGGCAGGACGATAAATTCCCGGGCCTTTAGCAAAAGCCCCATGCCTTTGGCCTTGTTGGCAATGGAAAGCAGGTACATCGTAATAAAAAGAAGGGCGATTCCCAAGTCCGTAAACAGGCTTTCTTTCCGGTAAATGAATTGTTTGCGGTACAGGTCGCCGCGTGAGGCCACGGTGAGGGTCGTAAGGAGGATCAGGTATAGGTAGGTAATGAGCCCGAAGCCCGTCATCACGGCGTAGACGAAGGTGAGGGCCAAAAAGAGCAGGGTGGGTGCCATGGCTTTTTCTTGCCGCTCCACGTGAATCCGCCCGAGGAAGATAAAGACCAGGCCCAGAAGGATGCTCGGCGACTGATAGAGAATGTTGGCGTGAATGGGATTGAGTTTCGCCAAAAGCTTGATGGTGTTTACTTTGTCCGGAATCGTGGCCGATAAAATCATAAAGATTCCGAAGATATACATCATCAGGGAACAAAGGTCGTGGGCGATGGACTTGGCAAACTCCGCCGGCACGCCGTCGTTTTCTTCGTTGAAGCTGCGGCCGAAGTGTTTGATGAAAAAGTACAGGCCGATAAAAAAGGGCACCACGTAGTAAAAGAGACGATACAAGAGCAGCCAGGCCAGGGCGTTTTCGTAGCCGATGCCCAAATTCCCCAGGCCCACCAAGGTCATGAGGTCGAAGGAGCCCAGGCCGCCGGGCATTAAGGACACCATGCCGATAAGATTCGTGGCCACCACCACGGTAAAGACTTCCGCCGGGTGAAAAGACTCACCCATGGCCCGCCCGATGAGCAAAAAGGTGCCGATGGCGCCGAGCCATTCCAAAACCGACGTCATGGAAAGCTCAAGTTGTGCCCATTGAGGCACTCTTTTTTTGTCGTCTTTTTTCCGATTGGAAAAGAGGATCACCGCCGGGGAGTAAATCAAGCCGCCGACGAGCCAGGGGGCGTAGATCGCCGCCGTGGAATCCCGATTGAAATACAGGTACACGAGACCGAAGAGGCTCAGGGCGGAAATGCCGATTAAGTAGTAAAAGTACGTTTCCACCACCACCTTCACCATTTCCACCTTGTCCTGCTTTCGGCCGTAGAAATAGTGGCGCAGGCCCATATTAATTAAGCCGCCGAAGCCGATCAGGTTGTTCATGGTGTTGACGGTGTAGCTGGTTTCGTAAATGGTTCGCTTGTCCAGGTCGTTTCCCAGGAGGCGATTAAAGATCACATCGTAGTTCAACATGGGCAGTACGGCGAGTATGCCCGCGACGAGCATGAGCATGACGTTTAAAAATGGAATGCCTCCCAAGGTGGCCACCACTTTGTCGTAGGAAATTTCCTTGGATAAGCTCTTAAATTCCACGACGACGAGAATAAATACGCTAAGTATAAACAGGGGCTCCCCGTATTTCTTCAGGGTTTCGATGATTTTTTTCATAACGCTCCTTTTAAAAAGTTGATGACGATTTCATTAAATGTCTTCGCATTGGTCCTGGCCAGGCGATGGCCGTGATTGGGCACCTCCACGTGGCGGCAATTAGGAATCAGCGAGGCGATGTACTTGGAATGGGCCGTCTCCACCACATCCCGAGCGCCGACGATGACCAGACTCGGGCAGTGCAGGCGGCGCAAGTCGTCTTCCGAAATGTCCGGATCCTTTACGAGAAGCTTAGCCTTCAGATGCACGTCCTTAAATCGTCCGGATAGGGCATTTAAAACGTAGGCTCCGGCATACTGCAGGTAGGAGGTGATGCGGCCGGATAATTTCGTGCCGCCGAAAGAGAGATTGCCGGAATTTAATACCAATTTGTTCACCGCATGGGGATAGCGTGCAGCGAAGGCCATGGCCAGATTGGCCCCGTCGGAAAAGCCCACGATGGAGGTTTTTTCGATCCCCAAGGCGTCCAGGGCTTCTTTCGTATCTTTTGCCATGAGGCGAAAGTTTAATACCTCACCGCCATTGGTGCTCCTGCCGTGGGCGCGACTGTCGAGAAAGATCAATTGAAAATACGATTCAAAGGAAGGGACTTGGTACTTGAAAAAGCGACTGCTGCCGCCGTTTCCGTGTAAAAATAAGACCGGCTCTCCGGCGCCCATGCGCCGATAATAAATGTCCGTGCCGTCGGTCATGGTGAAATACCCGCTGTCTTTCATATTGCGCCTCGATTCATGTATTTACGAAAAACACGCGTCTTCACCTTTATTATAGTCGGCTCAATAAAAAAGAAAAGGCATCTTTCTGAAGGAGAAAAATGCCTTTTCTTAGAATTTTAAATCGGTTTGACACCGCTTTTTATTTGCTGAAGTCCTTTAAGGAATCGTCGATCAAGACGTTTTCCAAGGGCGTTTGATATTCGGAATCCTTCATGTAGTTGCCCAATGCCTTGCGCACGCGGGTGGTGGAAGCGATGGTGCCCATCCCTGCGATGCAGCCGCCTTCGCAGGCCATGCCTTCCAAGAGGTAGCCGTCTTTCTTGCCGGCCTTTGCCATTTGAAGCATGCGGATGCATTCCTTAAGGGAATTGGCGCCTTCGATCTTAATGTGGCGTTCGGGATCGATCTTTTCGGCCACTTCCTTTACCGCTGCGGCGACGCCGCCGGCCATGGCATAGCCCTTGGCGGAGGAGGAGGATTCTTCCTCTTCGTCCACTGCTTCGATTTCAGAGGGTTCGATGTCTTTTGCCACGAACATGCCCATGAGCTCTTCGAAGGTAATGACGAAGTCCACATAGTCTTTGACTTCACCGGTAATGGCTTCCACTTTTTTCGACGTACAGGGACCGACGAAGCAGACCAGCGCGTCAGGATCCTTGCGCTTAATGTGTTCCGCCGTGTAGCGCATGGGGCTGCCGGAGTCGGAGACGTATTCTTTCAGTTCGGGGAACTTGTATTCGATGAGAAGCGTCCAGGAGTGGCAGCAGCTGGTACCCATGAAGGGAATTTCGTTGGGCACGCGTTCCAAGTATTCCTTGGCTTCGTGGAGGGTGGTGTAGTCTGCACCGAGGCCGACTTCCACCATGTCTTCAAAGCCCAGTGCCTTTACTGCGGCGCGGACTTGCTCCGGCGAGGTATCGGCACCGAATTGGCCGATGTAGCTCGGCGCGGGAATGGCATAGATGCGCTTGTTCTTTTCCTTCAAGGCCTTGACCAATTGATAGATCATGGTCTTGTCGCCGATGGCGCCCCAAGGACATTGTACGACGCAGCGGCCGCAGCCCACACATTTGTCGTGATTGATGATTGCGCGATCTTTGTCGTCGCTTTCGATGGCACCTACGCCGCAAACCGATGCACAGGGGCGATCGTATTCGACGATGGCGTTGTAGGGGCAGGTACGCTTACAGCGGCCGCACTTCACGCATTTCGATTGGTCGATGACGGCGCCGTATTGGCCGATGGACACGGCATTCACCGGGCACACATTGGTACAGGGATGGGCCATGCACTTGCGGCAGTTATTGGTTACGGTAAAGGCGCGGGTGGGGCAGGATTCGCAGGCAAATTTAATGACGTCGACTAAGGGCGTCTTAAAGATGCTCGTGGAGACGTCCACGTCGTCGAAGCCTTCGGTTACCTTTATGTACTCGTCGTAATCACGCAAGTTCATACCCATAGCCAGGCGCGTCATTTCTTCTACGATGGCGCGCTTTCTGAAGAGCTCTTCTCTGTCGTCAGGAGACGTACCGGGATAGAGACGGTGACCGATGGATTCCAATTCTTGCAGCGGGGTGTCCGCATAGGCCATCTTTGCGATTTCAGAGAATACGCGACGGCGAAGACTTACGATACTTGCATAACTTTCTTTCATTTTTTTACCTCCTCATATTCTGAATTATTCGACTCGTTTTATTGTATTCCGGCGCGTTCTAAAATAACGCCGGAAATCTCGTGGGGTTTTACCGTAGTGAAAACCTCGCCATCGATTTCAACGACCGGCGTATACTTCTCGCCCTTTTCTTTGCATACGTTCATGCAGTTGACGTGGACGATATCCAGGCCGCCGTCTTTAAAATAGCGTTGTTGAAGATCCTCCAACGCGTCGAGAACGGCACTTGCGCCCATCATGGTGCAGCGGGCGCCGACACAAACTTTTACTCTCATACTCTCTCCTTCTGAATTTACCTACTGCGGATTCTTGCTGACAATGGAACGAAAGGCCGCATTTCTGTCCAAAGCTTCGTATACGGGCAAGCTGATCAGGGTGCAGATGATCACTTCGCTGGCCGCAACCGATAGGCTCATGGTCAAAAATCCGACGAGTCCGCCGCCGAAAGCAAGAACCAACTCGAAACCAATAATCCAGGAGAATAGGGCGGGCATGAGGCTTGCCACCCACTTCTTGTGGAGCTTACACATAAAATACAAGCTGATCGCCGTGTGAAAGGTGCCGAAGAATAAATCGTATAGGCCGAGGGGCGAGCTTATATTCGAAAGGAAGACGCCGAGGACGATGCCCGGCGCGAAGGCGGGATTATAAAAGGCCAAAAGGTTCATAATTTCCGACACGCGGAATTGAACGGGGCCGTAGGAAATAGGGGCAAAAACCACGGTAAGGGCGTAGTAAACCGCCGCCAATACGGCTGTAGTCGCGATCCAATGGGTCGTGAGTTTACGCTTCATGATTTTCTCCCTCCTCTTTCATTTTGTTGCTGTGGGCCAGGCGAGAGGCCGCTGCTGCTGCGATGGCCGCCACCATATCGTCGCTGAAGGTGGTGACTTCATCGCCTTTTCGTTTATCTAATTCATCAATAATGCCGATTTTCTTTTTATCTAAAAAGCCGAAATTCGTGAGGCCGATGGAGCCGTAAATATTGACAATGGAAAGGCTCAGCACCTCGTCGATGCCGTAGAGGCCTTCGTCCTTGGCAATAATGGATTGGATGGGCTCTTCAAAGCGCCCTTGTTCCACGGCTTTGTCGATGGCCAAGGCCGTTAAGACGGCGTGAATGGTTTCTCTTTTTCGAAGCACGGCCAGGACGTGCTCTTCACACAGGTCCATGGTGACTGGCACGTAATCCTTTTGCAGCTCGTAAACGATGGTTGCAATGTCGGAAATTTCTATGCCTTTATCTTTTAACGCCTCGATGGTGGTTTCATACAGGCGTTTCATATCGTAATTATACATGTTGTCCTCTTTCTATTTCTCCCGACGTCTGCTGTCACGCCGATGCCGATAGGTAACGGGGCCTCGCGCCGCCACAAGTAGGGCGAGGCACTGGGGAATCACCGCCGATGCCGCGTAAACCGCCGTGGTTTGCTTAATCCTGAGAAGGCTCACCACGGCCATTTGGGGCAGCATGGTGATGTCGGCGGGAAAGCGCCACAGGGAACGGAAGGCGCCGCGCACAAAGCCTTCGGCACCGCCGCCGAAGTAGGCCATGGCGAGGCAGATGCCCCAAATCACAGCCGGCAGGACCAGGATCAAAATGCCGTCGGTCAGTCCCTTGACATTCATAAATCGGCCGACGATGAGATAGACCAAAGCCGTGAGCACCGCCGGAATCAGCCGGAGAAAAAAGTGGCTGTAAACGGCACTTTCCAGTGTAGGCGATAAGTGCAGATAGATCAACACCACGGCGTAAATCAATATCAAAAACAATTGAGCCAGTGAGAAAATGAGCAAATTATTGCGCATTCGTCGCCCCCTGACTGTCCAGCATAGATTTCAGGCCGTCGGTGAAAGCCGTGGAGCCGTCTTCGAAAATCCAATAGGCCTCCACGCCGTCCAAGCTTTCGATGAGGGCGCGGCCCTTTTCATAGGGCAGGCAGAAGGCCGTAGTGGAAAGAAAATCCGCCAGGCCGCTGTCTTTGGTCACGATGGTGACGGAGCGGAAATGATCCGCCGGCATGAGTGTGTCCGGGTCGATTAAGTGGTGGTAATGCTTCCCGTTCACGATGTAGTAGCGTTGGTAGTCGCCGCTGGTCACCACGGAGGTGTCGTTGGTGTAGATAATGTCTTTCATGTTATCTTCCGACGCGCTGTCACCTGTGATGGCTTCCGGATTTTGCAGGCCGATGCCGAAGCTGTTGCGCTCCGCCTCCGGCGCGGATCCGATGATTTTTACATTGCCGCCGGCACTGATCAGGGCGGTTTCAAGGCCCGATGCCCGCAGCTCTTCGCCGATCAGCTCCGTGGCATAGCCTTTGGCCACGGCGCCCACGTCGATTTTCAGCTCGGGATCTTTAATTTCTACGGAATGATCCGCGTCGTTTAAGACGATGTCGTCGATATTCGTATGTTTATTGGCCGCCTGAAGCTCCTCCATGGTGGGGATCTTCGCGTCGAGCAGGCCTTTTTTCAAGGCCTCGTCGTCGGCGGAGCGTTCCGATTCCGGCACCACCTCGTAGGCGTCCCGGTAGCTTTGCCATATGGATGTGACGGCGCCGAAAGCGATATTCGTCTCGCCGTATTTTTCGTACTGCTCCTTCGAGAAGCGAAGCAGATCGTACAATTCCTCGTCCACGACGACCTTGCCCTTGCCGGCCTGATCGTTCACGGACTTCACATTGACGATGCCGTCGTAATTCTTAAAGCTGCTGTACAGATGGTCCAGCTCCTGATAGCGCTTGTGAATGGTTTCAAAATACGCGTTGGCCTCTTCTTCGCTCGAAGCATAGACAATGGCGCTCACCACCGTATCGAAGGTATCGTAAAAGGTGGTTTGGTAGCGGGAAATTTCCCCCGCCTCACTTGCCTGCACCTCATTCTTATTGCTCGGCTCGTTTTGTGCCGTATTCTTTTGTCCGCACCCGGTCATAAGGACCAGGGCCGCCATCCACAGGGCCAGTAATTTTTTCATGTTTTCCTTCTCTCAGCGCCCGATTGGGCGAAAACATAGAAAAAGAACGGGGTTGCCGTCCTTTAAATTCGAAATAGACGATGAAACCCCCATTTATTCGATGTGTTGCGATCGAATGGAATAGACGTTCCCTATCTATTTTATAAGATTGCGCCTTTTTTGACAAGCCTTTTTGATAAAATACATTCCATGGATGGTTTGTCATTTTTTGCCGCTTTTTTTGCTGATTCTAAACAGCCTCGCCCTATACATGCTATAATTTTCTTATCAAAGCACAAGGTGGTTCTCCATGGACTTTTTAAGTGAACGATTAAATATTTTTCAGGGCGTGGACCGAGAAATCGTCCATGCGCTGACGAATAAATTGATCAAAGTGAATACCGAAGCCAATTCCCTTCTGTTCCGAGAAGGCGACATCTTGAATTCGATTTATTTGGTCGATAGCGGCCAGTATTCCCTCTATAAACTAGCTTCCTCCGGAGACCACCGCGTCATCTTTACCTTGGGTCCCGGCGAAATCATCAATTACCCCGAACCACACCCCGGGCCGATTTCTGTTTCATGCAATGTGATCCGCGCAGGAATCGTCTATAAATTGGAGCAAAAGGCATTGTCTCATGCCATGGTAAAGGACCCGATCCTCGCATTAAATATCATCGATCTCTACAATTTACGCATGCGCCGGCTGTATCGTCAGCTGAAAAATTCATCGGGCTTCGTGCGCCTGGACAAGCGCATCGCCGCCAAACTCTGGAAGCTGTCGAAGGATTACCCTGCCCCCCATCCCGAAGGGGTGGCCATCGACATGAAAATTACCATGACTTTTCTCGCGGAACTGATCGGCGCCAGCCGCGAAAGCGTCTCGAGAAGTATAAAGCCTTTGCTCGAGAGCGGGCTCGTCATCTACGACAAAGCGTGTTTTGTCATTCCCGATCGCAAGCGGTTGGAAAATTACTTTAAAAGTGGCGACTAATTTCATTTAACGTGATATTTCTCACGGAATAAATAATAACATCCTTTTACGATAATAAGTAGAATGGATGTTATTATTTTTTGTCAATCGAATTGTTTTTCGCAATTCGGCAAAGGAAGGAGTCAATATGGGATACAAATTCAGTCTGCCTTCTTTAAATGCGCTACTGAAGGATTTATCGGAAGACTATTTGATCTTCGCCCCGAAGCGCTTTGAAGGTGAAGCCCCCTATTCGGATCTCGACAGTATTCGCTACGGAGAAATCGAGCGCATCGAAGAGGCGGAGCTTGAGCAAAAAAGCCATTACTCGATGAAGGAAGTCTTCTTCCCGATCAGCGAGACCTTGTTTTATTTTACGGAAAACACCGTTACCGAATCGGAACCCCGCATAAAAAAGGATGCTCTGGTATTTTTGCGTTCATGCGACTTACATAGCGTCAAGCGCCTGGACGCCATTTATCTCGAAAACAAGTTCGCCGACCCCTATTACAAGCGACTTCGCGAAAAGATGAAATTTGTTTTAATCGGATGCCCCACTGCCTACGACAATTGTTTCTGCGTGGATATGGAAACCAACAAGAGCGACAATTATGCGGCATCCATTGATCGCGACGGCGATTTCTTTTACATGGATGTTCGAGACGAAGCCCTCGATGCTGTTTTTGAACGCCACAGTGAGGAAAATCTCCCCGTAGAACCGCGCTACGTCACCGAAACGCCGACCCGCGTCAAATTAAGCGACGCCATCGATCCCCACAAAGTGCTCACAAGCCCCTTCTGGGACCAATACGACAAGCGCTGCATCGCCTGCGGCCGCTGCAATTTCGTCTGCCCCACCTGCACCTGCTTTACCATGCAAGATCTCTTCTATCAAGACAACGGGCGCGCCGGCGAACGGCGCCGCGTGCACGCTTCCTGCATGGTCGACGGCTTTACCGATGTGGCCGGCGGAGGAAAATACCGCGACAAACACGGCCAGCGCATGCGCTTTAAAACTTTGCATAAGGTCTATGATTTTAAAAAGCGATTCGGCTACCACATGTGTACCGGCTGCGGCCGCTGCGACGACGTGTGCCCGGAATACATTTCATTTTCCACCATGGTGACGGAGGTCGCCTCTATGACCAAGGACAAGGAGGAAGAGAATGCGTAACGAATACCTGCCCTTCCCTACAAAAATTGTAGAAATCATCGAGCATACGCCGCTGGAACACACCTTCCGCGTCGAATACACCGGCGATGTGCGTCCGGGCCAATTTTTCGAAGTTTCGATTCCCAAGGTCGGCGAAGCGCCGATTTCCGTTTCGGGCATCGACGAAAATACCATCGACCTCACGATCCGCAAAGTGGGCAAGGTCACCGACGAAATCTTTGATCTCCTCCACAGCGACCGCTTGTTCATGCGCGGACCCTACGGCAACGGATTCGATGTGGAGCTTTACAAAGGTAAGGAGCTTCTCGTCGTCGCCGGAGGCACCGGGCTCAGTCCCGTGCGCGGCGTCGTGGATTATTTCGCGGGTCACCCGGAGGAATGCAAGCACATCTCCCTCGTCGCCGGGTTTAAATCGCCGGCCGATGTGTTGTTTTTAGCCGATCAAGCCCGTTGGCGCGAAACCGTGAATCTTATTCTCACCGTCGATGCCCTGGACTGCGATCCCGGCGACATGACCTGTGAGATCGGTCTGGTGACCGAGCACTTGCCCAATTTAAAAATCGACAATTACGAAGAAGCCTCGGCTATCGTCGTCGGTCCGCCGATGATGATGCACTTCACCTGTTTGCAATTGCTCGAGCTCGGCTTTAAAGAAGAAAATATCTGGATCAGCCAGGAGCGAAAGATGTGTTGCGGAATTGGAAAATGCGGTCACTGCAAAATCAATGAAAGTTACGTCTGCACCGATGGCCCGGTTTATAATTACACCGTGGGCCGCCACATGTTCGATTAAGGAGGCTATGATGAGTCACGATTACAACGCACTAAAGATGCGCAAAAATGCCTTCCGCGTTACAAAACGGCGCGGAATTACCGCCGTCCGAATTCGCGTACCCGGCGGCCACATCACCGGCGAGCTGCTCGGCCAAGTTCAATACATCGCCGACACCTTCGGAAACGGCGAAGTCCACATCACCTCTCGCCAGGGATTTGAGATTTTAGGGATTCCCTTCGACAAAATGGACGAAGTCAATAAAGCCGTGCAGCCCTTAATCGACAAGCTGGACATTAATCAGGATGTCCGGGACGAAGGCTACACCTCGGCCGGCACGCGAAACATCTCCGCCTGCATCGGCAACCGCGTCTGCCCCTATGCCTGCTACGAAACCACGGGGTTTGCCACGCGCATCGAAAAGGCCATTTTCCCCCACGATCTCCACTTTAAGATCGCCCTCACCGGTTGCCCCAATGACTGTGCCAAAGTTCGCATGCACGACTTCGGCATCATGGGCATGACGGAGCCGCAGCTGGATAAGGATCGTTGCGTCGGCTGCGGCGCCTGCGAAAAGTATTGCCGCAACAAAAGCGTTCAGGCCATTAAAATGGTCAACGGAAAACCGGAGCGCGATCCGGACAAATGCATCGGATGCGGCGTCTGCGTCGTTTACTGCCCCATGCGTGCCTGGACCCGCTCGAAGGAAAAATACTATAAGCTCACCCTTCTCGGTCGCACAGGCAAACGCAACCCGCGTCTCGGCGAAGATTTCATCAAATGGGCCGACGAAGACTCCATCATTAAGATCATTAAAAACACCTATAGCTATGTGGAAAAGTACATCGATCCCAATGCACCGGCGCGAAAAGAACACATCGGCTACATCGTGGACCGCACTGGCTTTAATGTCTTTAAAGATTGGGTCATGGAAGGCGTCAATCTTCCGGATAAGGCCATTGTCTACACGCCCATGTACTGGAGCGGCATTCACTACGGCAAAACCCACACCGGCCGGATTTAGGTTTAAAAAAGATATTTGGAAATGAGCGGAACCATCTGCTTTGTCGGTCTATCCAATGCCCGAATCGCAGAGGCGTCCTATCCGCTAACAACAAAATAAAGTGATAGGCCTCCGATTTTTTCGGAGGTTTTCTCATGCAAAAAACCGAGAAAGCAAAAGCCTTCTCGGTTTTATGATTTTTCGACGCGATGTTTTGGCGTTTACCAGCCGCCGCTGGCGCCGCCGCCACCGGAGGATCCGCCGCCGCCGAAGTTGCCTCCGCCGCCGAAGCCGCCGCCTCCTCCGAAGCTGCCGCCGCCAAAGCCGCCGCCGAAACCGCCACCGCCGAAGGGGAAGAAGAAGGGTCCTCTATAGCCGCCTCGGCCGCCGCGACGATTATTTCCGCGACCGAAAATGATGATGATCAGAATGACGATGACCGCCATGCGAATCAACTCTGTCATTTCCCCTGTGTCGCTCTCTTCTTCGATGGCATCGGTCACAGCGTCCTTTCCCTCGACGGTAATTTGGTATTCTTCTTCCACTCTCGACAGGATTTCGCTGAAAGCCACGCGAATGCCCGCTTCGTAGTTGCCGTCTTTGAAATAGGGCACCATGTCGTTTAAAATCTCTTTGGCCACCATGTCGGGAATGGCGCCTTCCAGGCCGTAGCCCACTTCAATTTTAAACTTTCTGTCTTTCATGGCGACAAGGAGCAGGACGCCGTTGTCTTTTCCCTTGGTGCCGATGTCCCATTTGTCGAAAAGATCCACCGCAGTTTCTTCGATGGTCTTATCCTCGGGCAATTGATTCAAGATACAGACCACCACCTGGGCCCCGGTTTGTTCGAAAAGGGACTCATTGGTTCTGACGATGTCGCTTTTTGCCTCGTCGCTTAATATGCCTTCCTCGTCGTAGACGTAGAAATCACGGGTCGCCTCGGGAAGGCCGGCGGCAAAGACGGGTAGGGACAAAAAGCACAGGGCCAGAGCCAGTAGGAACAGGCGCTTTTTCATGGCGCTGCCCTAAAACTTAACTTCAGGCACCTTTTCGGCGCCCGGCGCCGCTTGGAAGTACTCTCTTTGACTAAAGCCCAGCATCTTCGCCACGAGATTGGTGGGGAAGCGCTTCACCGATTTGTTGAAATCCGCCACGGCTTCGTTGTAGCGCTTGCGCTCCACGGCGATGCGGTTTTCCGTGCCGGCCAATTCCGCTTGCAAGTTTGCGAAGTTGCTGTCGGCCTTCAGCTCGGGATAAGCTTCGGCGACCACATTGATATTTTTCACCGCCTGATCCATTTGCTCATTGGCCGCGGCGTATTCTTTCGGCGTGGAGGCCGCCTTGACGGCGCTCCGCGCTTCGGTCACTTTTGTAAACACATCTTCTTCGTGTTTTGCATAACCCTTCACCGTTTCAACTAAATTGGGGATCAGGTCCGCCCTGCGCTGCATGGTATTTTCCACTTGGGCCCAGGCTTGGTTTACATCTTCGTCTTTTACTTGGAGTTTGTTGTACGTGGATCCGAAAATGCCGGCGATAATCAACACAATCGCCAGTACGGGAATTAATTTTTTCATCGGTCCTCCTTTGCTCGAATGGTTGTGACTTTCAATGTTTCCATGGACGCATCCACCAGGGCTTCGATGTCTAAATTCGCTTCCGAGGCTTCCATGTCTTCCACCGTGGGCCTCAGGCTCGGGTGTTTCGGCAAAAAGACGGTGCAGCAATCTTCAAAGGGCTGAATGGAGGTCTCGTAGGTCTCGATGCGCTCGGCCCAGCGAATAATATCCACCTTGTCCATGCCGATCAGGGGGCGGAAGACGATACGCTCCGCCACGTCGTTCATAACCGTGAGGCCGTCGATGGTTTGGCTCGCCACCTGTCCCAGGTTTTCCCCGGTGATCACGCTTTTGTAGCCGTGCTGATCCGCCAGGCGATTGGCGATGCGCATCATAAAACGGCGGGAGAGGACGGTCATCTCCTCCGGCGGGCAGTGCTTGTTCAGCTCCTTTTGAATGGGCAAAAGATTCACGCTGTACACATTCATCTTGACCACGTAGCGGGCGAGAATTCTCGCCAGATTCATCACCTTTTCCTCGGCCTGAGGCGAGGTGAAGGGATAGGAGTGGAAGTGCAGGGCGTCCACCTGCACGCCCCGCTTCGCCATTAAAAAGCCCGCCACCGGCGAATCGATGCCACCGCTTAAAAGGAGCAGGCCCTTGCCGTTGGTGCCTAAAGGCAGGCCGCCGTAGGTGGGAATTTTTTTGTGGTACAGGTACATCTCGTTTTTAATGTCCACGTAGAGATAGAAGTCTGGTTCGTGGACGTCCACAGCGAGGCGATCTGAGAAGTGATCCAGAATCACTCCCCCGAGATCCATATTGACCTCTTGGGAGTCCTTGAAAAAAGCTTTGTCGCTCCGCTTCGTCACGACCTTAAAGGTCTTGTATTCCGGCTCTTCTTTCAAAAGGCCGTCGATGTAGTTTACCGTCTCTTCTTTTAGCCGGTCCCAATCTTTTTCAAAGCACCAACTCGGGGAAATGTACACGATCCCGAAGACGAAGCGCAACCGCTTGATGGCCGTCTCTTCCACCGCCGGGTCGATTTCCACTTGGATTTTCCCCATTTCCGGCTTAATGTCTATATACCCGACATCGGACAGGCTACTCTCGATGTTTTGAATGATCCTGCGGATAAAATAGCGGCGATTGGCGCCTTTTAATACCACCTCGCCTAAACTTAAACTGAGTATACGCTTCATATTACCTCCTCATAATGGAGCGAATGGTCTCCACCGCTTCTTTCAGGGCCTCGACAAATTCGTCGCATTCCTCCATGGTCGTTTCCCGACTCAAACACAAACGGATTGTCCCTTCGGCGAAATTGTCCGAAAGGCCCAGGACCGTTAACACGGGATTTTTTCCGGTGCGATGGCTGGAACAGGCGCTGGAGGTGGAAATGTAGATTTCTTTTTCCTCCAACATATGGAGAAGCACCTCGCCCCTGGTGTCGGCCAAGCTGACATTTAAAATGTAGGGGCTCGCCGGCGCCGTGGTGTTGATGGAGATAGCGTCGATGGTTTCAATGGCGGCTCTTAAATGGGCCATACGCGCCTCGGCTGCATCCAGAGCGATGCCTTCTTCTTTCAGTGCGTCGAAGGCGGCACCCAGGCCGTAGATGCCCGGAATGTTTTCCGTGCCGCTGCGCATGCCCATTTCCTGTCCGCCCCCATAAATAAAGGGCTTCACGGATTTTTTCACGAGGAGCCCGCCGATACCCTTGGGGCCGTGAAATTTGTGGCCGCTAAAGGAATAGGTGTCGCAGCCGATGGCGTCGAAGTCCACCGGGAGTTTTCCCACGGCCTGCACCCCGTCCACGTGGACCTTCACCGTCGGGTAGGCCGCCTTGATCTTCGGCACCCATTCTTCCACCGGGTTGATGCTCCCCAGCTCGTTGTTCACGTGAAAAAGGCTCACAAGCACCGTGTCTTCGTCCATAGCATCCATGAGTTTCTCGAAAGCGATATGCCCCGTTTCGTCGATGGCCACTTGGTGCAGCTCCATCTCCGATGCCTTGATGACATTTAAAATTGACGGATGCTCGATATTCGTCGTCACCACATTTTTTCCCGCGCCCTTATTTTCGATGGCGGAGCGAATGGCCGTGTTGTTGGACTCCGTGCCGCCGGAAGTGAAGTAGAGCTCGCCGCTGCGGCAATTGAAATAGTCCTTGATGCTTTCGCGAATGGCTTCCTTCTTCTTGCTCACGGCATAGCCGAATTGATGCAAGCTGGAGGGATTGGAAAAATCCTCCTGCAATGCCGTGGTCATGGCATCGATTACCGATTTCAGCGGCCGCGTCGTGGCGCAGTTGTCTAAGTAAATCATTGTTGCCTCCTTTTCCTGTGGTATACTTGCCCCAGGAGGAAATTATGGTTTATTTCTTACAAATCTATTGTTCTCATTACGGTTCCAAGGCGCGCCCCGTAGCCTACGGCCTCCTCGGAGAGGATTTCTTAATCGAGAGGGAGGCGGAAGATCCGGCAGAAGATTGGATCGCGCCCTTAAACCGCGCCTTGGAGTCTTTACCTATACAGAATACCCTATATCTCTTTCACGGGCAATTTGAAACCCGCATTCTTTGGCCTTATTTAACAAAAAAAGCCCGCGAGCGCCTGGAGGTGGCGGCGGATCTTTTCGACGAAATTAAAAAGCGCACGGCGATCGCGTCCCTCGCTTCCTATCGCCTGGCCAATCTGGCCCTTCAAGGCGGATTTGAGGGATCCGTATGCGTCGGCGAGAATTTCCCCCGCTTCTTTAAAGAAGCGGGTCCAAATGATCTCTTGGAGCAAATAAAAGCCAATCTGAATGCCATGGCGGCAACAGAAAAATATTTATCGCATCTAAAAAACCACCTGCATCGAGGCGATTTAGAGATCGACGGATTCAGCCTCCATCCTTTTCAAATCACGGGAAGAACCGATTCCGCCATGGACCGTTATGTGCAATACGACGATCTGCTCTATGTGGAAAAGGCGGGCCGCTTTACCCTCGATGCTCCGGCGAAAATCCTTCCCTACGACGCCGAACGCCGCGCCCTCGTCCTTGAAAGCGACATGCTCATCGAACAAAGCGTGCCGGCGCCGGAAGGCTATTTGATTTTTGCTTTGGAGAATATCGTCTATTACGATACCCTACTTTCGTTCATTCATAAACTCCGCAACAAAAGTCGATAGCTCGCCACCTAAAAGGCTCTATAAAATCCATTGGGGAGTAAGCTCCTCAATGGATTTTTTTCTGCAAAAAGATAGCACCTGTTTTCCCTATCGCCTAAAATTAAATCACCACAAAATAATAAAGGGGGTCAAACAAGTGCAAAACAATATTACCACATTGCTTTTAGAAATCCAAGATGTGAAGGTAACGAAAGCGGAAGCGGATCACGGGGACGGAAAGAGGCTGATCGCCACCATACTCGAGAAAAGCGATGGCATTCAAGTCGCGTATTTTTACCCATATCCTTTCACAAAGATAGCCGCTTCAAACGTTCATCATCAGCGTAAAACAGTGATCCTTAAAATAAGTGTCAAAAATAAGTTTTAATCATTGCATTTAAAGTCCATCATAAAATAACATGAATCACTTGCCAAATCAGTAAAAATAATATCTGCATAAACTTCATGGTCGATCGTTTTATATATGCAGTACACTTCATCTACTTCATTTCTAATGCTCTTTTTCCGCTTCAATTCCATTAATAGGTTATTAATGTTCTGATTTTTTTCAATTGCAGTCGAATCATACTTGAGCGTATTTTCTGTCTTATTTACACTTTCAATAAATTTCTTATAGTCTATTTTAGACTTAAAGACTATTTCATAAATTTCAAAATTTGAATCGTTTAGTCTTCTCGCTTCTGTCTCATTTGAGTTTATATTGAACATTCCAAATTTACTTATATATTTCTGGTGACTTATTCTATAATCAATGGATGGGATAATTATGATAAATAAAAATAACCCACTCAAAAACAACAAATACATTTTTTTCATTTAACACCACCAATACTAAACAGGCACAATACTATCCATTGAGGAGTAACCTCCTCAATGGATAGTATTGTGCAAAAAGATAGCACTTGTTTTCTCTATCACCTAAAATTAAATCACCACAAATTAATAAAGGAGGGCAAAAAAGTAAAAACAATATTACCACATTGCTTTTAGAAATCCAAGATAGGAAGGTAACGGGAGCGGAAGCGGATCACGGGGACGGAAAAAATTGCTTTAAAAGGAGTCGCAACCGATTAAAAAAGCCGGCTCAGAAGCGGATCACGGGGACGGAAAGAGGCTGATCGCCACCATGCTCGATAGAAGCGATGCCATTCAAGTCGCGTTTTTTTACCCATATCCTTTCAAAAAAATAGCCGCTTCAAAGCATTCCCCTTTCACATTGAATAGGCAAGGCGATAAAAAGGGATAAGAGTGTCGCGCACTTACTTACGAGCCTACAAGAATCGGCTTAGCGTGCTTGCGGTAGCGTTGATTTCACACAGAAGAATGGAAACGCACAACAAGATCAAGATGGTGAAGCACATCGCCTTTGAGATGCGCAACTTTCACCATCTCCGAATCAAATGGGTGTTTATTTGACAGATCGGTGATGAGTAACTTAGGAAAACAAAGAGGAGTCTGGTTTTCAATAAACTCCCCAATGGTTGACATAGAGCCGATTTTTCATGGAGGCTAAATTGTAAGAAATTGACCAAAAAAGACTGCCGGCAGAATGACCATGGCATTTGCTGGCAGCCTTTTTACTTACCCTCACAGGTCAAAGACCTGGCTGGGGCTTTCCAAATAGATAATCTTTTGGCGAATAGTAGCCCTGATGACATGCCGGGTCTCTCGCTCCCCCTTCTTGGTGACAAAGACCAGGTCGTAGCTATCATCATCCGGATCCACTCTTGTAACAGAAACCAGATCCACACTGTCCAAACTCTTTTCTCTTAGGGGGAAGTAGGGGTAATCCCCGTTGGCCACCATCGTCTCCAGTGCCTCCTGAGTCATGACTTCCTTAAAGGGGTCATAGATGGCGGGTAGATCCCGGGCCGCTTCTTGGCCAGCTTCCAAGTCTCCATCCAGTTTAATGACCTGGCCTGCCCGGCTAAGATCTTCCTCCAACTGCCTCCAATCCTCTTCCTTAAAGTCCAGCTGGGCCAGGTAGAGCTTGGCAAAGTCTTGGGCCAGTGCTTGGGCCGGGTCTTTGGTCTCTTTGGGACCACAGGCCACCAGGGTCAGGGCTAAAGCTAATAAACTGAATATAGATACTCTTTTCATAACATCTCTCCTTTGCTTTAGTTGTTAAAAACTTACAATATGGGGGTTTCCATCTCCTTTTTCCGGTTATTCGGTACTGTTTACCAACTCAATTTTATAGGCCCACTTAAACCGGCCGAGCCTTACTTAATATATCACCATTTCTATACCTGGCTGAATAGAACAATAAATTATCGGCAAACATATTTCCTCCCTTACTTTTTTGTAATAAGTGGTATGTAGCAAATTGTTTTAATCCACACTATTATCTGCTTATGAGACATGATCGCATCTTTTTAATATTTTGTCAAACGTTTGCATATCTAGCTGTTCTTATTCTATTCTCCTTTCACCCTATAATTAATCAATGAATCTTTCATCCCTAGGCGCTGCTTTTGTTCATAGAAATGATTGTTTTTTTCCCTTGATCAAACACTCGTTAATTCGTATCAAAAATATGGCTCTATGACAACCATTGAAGATTTACTCCCCAATGAATAGTATAGAGCCATATTATAAAGACACAAAAAAAGCCGAGGCAAACTCGGCTTCATTTGGCAGGAGTAGTAGGATTTGAACCCACGACATTTGGTTTTGGAGACCAACGTTCTACCACTGAACTATACTCCTATACTCGATGTTAATATACTAACAGATTTTTACACTGTTTTCAATCCCTTTTCATGGTTCCCGATTGGGAAATTGTATAAAAAAACTGTAGCCTCCGCTACAGCTCCGAGTCTTTACTCAACTGGTGCCCAGAGCCGGAATCGAACCAGCGACACGCAGATTTTCAGTCTGCTGCTCTACCGACTGAGCTATCTGGGCTTAATGGTGGGCCCTCAGGGACTCGAACCCTGGACCTACCGGTTATGAGCCGGGAGCTCTAACCAACTGAGCTAAAGGCCCTCACAAATTGGCGGAGAAGGAGGGATTTGAACCCTCGCGCCCCGTGAAGGACCTACTCCCTTAGCAGGGGAGCCTCTTCAGCCACTTGAGTACTTCTCCTTATTGG
>QWCE01004109.1_pt1 | contig 45245 bp, 35 predicted proteins | sample 1972531 | NCBI WGS metagenome assembly QWCE01 (sample SAMN09866716, study PRJNA288562) | Human gut metagenome isolate term4_stool, whole genome shotgun sequencing... | reverse complement strand
GGATTTTGGCTAGTTGCCGCAGAATCTAGATAAATAACTTTTTTCCCAGTATTTTTTTCGTCCAAAAATGGAAATTCTTTTCTTATTTTTTCTATATCCATCCTAATCCCTCGTATTCATTGTGTGAACTTTATATCTTACTTTTTCTCTCAATTCTTCATGATCAATTTTATCAATTGTTGGTGCGAAATTTGCTTCAAGCATCAAACTTTCTGCCTTTCTTTTGGAAAATCCTCTGCTCATTATATAAAATAACATAGCCTTATCAAATCTTCCAACGCTTGCAGCGTGTTCTCCTGCTACATCTTTTTCTTCATTTAACAAAACTGGAGCAGACCTGTTAATTGCATCTGGACTTAGCATTACTGCATAATCTCCAATTTTTCCATCAGCATGCTCGCATCCTCTTTTAAGATCAACTACACCCTTCCATCTTTTTTCAGCTTTTCCCTTTAAAGCTCCATTAAACATACAATTTGATTTTGTTATTTTTGCTTTGTGGTCGTTAAAAGCTCCGATGTCTAGAAAATCTTCATTTTGCTTGAAATAAACTCCATTTTCTTCAAGATTTGATTCTTCTCCATCAAGGAAATTTTTAATATTTACATAAGACTTGTCTGCGCCAAGTTCAATATAAGAAATATCAAAATTTGCCCTGTCGCCTATAATTGATGAAATTTGTTGAAGATTAAGAGAATTTTCTAATAAATCTACTACTACAACCAATTTCACAAAAGAATCTTCTTCAAGATTTACCCTTATCAAAGAATTTAGGTAAGAAGACTCTCCTTTTGTTTGAGAAAAATTAATTAAAAATGAAGATTTTGATCCTTTTTTTGCATTTATATCAATTTTATTAACCAATTGATTTGAATTTTCATCAAGATTTAAATTTATAAATTCTAAATCTTTTTCTCCATCAATATCTCTATAAATATCTAAATTATTAAATTCTTTATTTTCTATCAAGAAATCTTTTGAAAGTCCGTAATTTTTTTCCCTAAAAATTTCATCTAAAGATTTGTTTTCTTTATTTGAACTTGCAAAATTTTTATAAGCTTTTTTTTCATTTAAACTTGGAGCTTTTTTACTATAATTTAGCTTGGTGTATGACCAAGTAGGCTCTCTCATTACATTTACTTTTTCCATCAGCCATTTGCTCCTTCCAATTCCATATCAATCAAATTATTCATCTCAACTGCATATTCCAAAGGCAATTCTTTTGCAACCGGCTCTGCAAATCCTCTTACTATCATAGATTTTGCTTCATTTTCTGGAATTCCCCTACTCATTAGATAAAAAATTTGTTTTTGGTCAAGAGATCCGATTTTTGCCTCGTGACCGCAATCAACTTCATCATTTCTAATATCAAGAGTTGGAATTGTATCTGATTTTGACTCACGTGATAACATCAAGTTTTCACAATCAACAGTTGACTTTGATCCCTTAGCATTTTTACCAATTTTAACATAAGATCTTGTCATAGATTTTCCATTTCCTTGAGTAATGGATTTTGTAAGAGCAGTTGAGTAAGTGTTTGGTGCGTTATGGATCATTGAACAGCCATTGTCAATATATTGACCGTTTGATGCATAGGTAATTCCTGTATATTCTGCTCTTGCTCCTTCTCCATTTAAAATTGTGGTTGGATAAAGCATTGAAACTTTTGAACCAAAAGATCCAGAAATCCATTCAACTTGACCGTTTTCTTCAACGATTGCTCTTTTTGTATTTAGGTTATACATATTTCTTGACCAGTTTTCTATTGTAGAAAATCTTACTTCAGCATCTTTGTGAACAAATATTTCTACGCTTCCTGCGTGAAGATTTACAACATTATATCTTGGTGCAGAACATCCTTCTATAAAATGAACTTTTGCTCCTTCTTCTGCAATAATCATTGTGTGTTCAAATTGCCCAGCTCCTGGAGCATTCAACCTATAATAAGATTGGAGAGGAATATCTACATTTACTCCCTTTGGAACATAAATTAAAGAACCACCAGACCAAACTGCACCGTGAAGGGCTGCATACTTGTGAAGTGTTGGAGGAATTGCTCTTTGAAAATATTTGTGAACAATTTCTTCGTGTTCTTTCAAAGCTGTATCAAAATCTGTAAAAATTACTCCTTGATCTGACAAATGTTTTTGAATTGAATGGTAAACTTCCTCGCTGTCATATTGTGCTCCAACTCCTGCAAGAGATTCTTGCTCAGCTTGAGGAATTCCTAGCCTATCAAAAGTATCTTTTATCTCTTCTGGCAAAGCATCCCAATTACTTTTTTTGTCAGTTTTTGGCTTAACATAAGTTGTTATGTCTGCCATATTTAATTCAGAAAGATCTGGTCCCCATGATGGATTTTCTGTTTGTTCAAAAATAAGAAGAGATTGTAGTCTTCTTTTTAGCATCCACTCTGGTTCATTTTTCTTTTTTGATAATTCTTCAACTATTTTTTTATTTAAACCCTTGTCGGAAATATCTGAGTATTCAAATTTGTCAATGACATCATAAATACCCCTATCAATATCCTTAAAGGATGATTCATCAAATTTTTTTTCTGTCATATTAAACCCACTCATATCCTTCTTTTTCAATTTTTTCCATTAGGCTTGCATCAGATGTTTCTTTAATTACACCATCTTTTAAAACGTGAACATAATCAACATCAATGTTTTCTAATAATTCATTATGGTGAGTTACAACTATTACAGCATTATCTTCATTTAAATAATTTTTGATTCCTTCACTTACAATTCTTACCGCATCAACATCAAGTCCTGAATCAGTTTCGTCAAGCATAGCAAGTTTTGGATTTAAAATTTTTAATTGCAAAATTTCTGATTTTTTTCTTTCTCCACCAGAAAATCCTACATTTACATATCTATTTGCATATTCTTCAGATAATTTTAAATCATCCATTTCTTTTTTTAGTTCTTTATTAAATCCTAAAATTGAAGGTTTTTTTCCTGTAACTTCTTCTTTTGCTTGCTTTAGAAAATCTCTAAGTTTTACACCATTAATTGCATCAGGAGATTGGAAAGACATAAAAATTCCTGCCTTTGCTCTTTTGTCAGTTGTTAAATCTGTTATATCTTCTCCTTCAAAAAATATTTTTCCTTCTGTTACATCGTAAACTGGATTTGCCATTACAGCGTTCATGAATGTAGATTTTCCTGAACCATTTGATCCCATTATTACATGAACTTCTCCAGCATTAACTTTTAAATTTATTCCTTTTAATATTTCAGTATCTCCAACTGAAACATGTAAATTTTCAACTTTTAATAATTCTTTCATTTCTTACCTCTTTTTTCCTAACTTTTGAGAAAATAAATTTATATACATTTAAAGTATACTGCTTTAGTACGGATTGTCAAAACTTGAAATCCTAACATTCTTATATGAAATTTTAAAAAATAATTTTTAAATTTTTTTATCCTTACAAAATAATTAATTTTAAAAATTTTCGCAAAGAAAAAACACTTTTTCTATCAAAAGTGTTCTCTAAATAAGTATTAATTTTTATTTTTAAGTAAATTTAAGTTGCTAATAATTAGATAATTTATTTTCTACCAAATCAACTAAACTTTTTACAGCTTCTTCTTCGTCATCGCCTTGAGCCTTTATTATAATTTCTTCGCCTTTTCCGGCACTCATAGATAAAACTGACATGATTGATTTTGCATTATAAATTCTTCCATCTTTTTCTACATTTATATCGCACGCATGCTTGACAGCTTCTCTAATAAATATAGAAGCAGGTCTTGCGTGTAAACCGATTTCATTTACAAGCGTAACTTTTTCCTCGTACATATTACCTCCATTAATTGTTGATAAATAAAATTCTATAACTATTATTTTTTTAACTATAATCCTTAAATCTTAAATATATTATACACGTTTTCCTGCTATAATACAATACTTGAATTTTTGAAAATAATAGTTAAAAAAATATTAAATTTTTAGAAAATGATTTCCTTTTCTGTAAATATTATAGCACGAAAAATTTTTTTAACAAGGATTTTAAATATCTTACTTAGCAAAATAAAAAAAGAGGTGCAAACCTCTCTGACTGTTTACAAAATAAAAACTTTTCCCATTCGACCAGATAAACAACCGCCTGTTTCGATTATTTATCCCTATTCATCTTGTGAAACTAGTGGAGAAATCTCATGAGATCTCTCCACTCCTTCCAGTCGGTTGAGATGGCGTGTAGTGTAATTTTATTTTTAAATTAATAATGAATTACTAAACTGACTTTGTCTCCCCTATGAAAAGCTACAAATCTCTTTTTATTTTAATTCTTTTAAAAGCTCTATTAAGAATTTATAATTATTTTCTGTTGATTTTATATTCACTCTTTCTTCTGGGCTGTGGGCGCCTTCTATTTCTGGGCCGAATGATACCATTTGTGTTTGGTTCATATCTTGTTTTAACAAACCACACTCAAGCCCACCGTGAGTTGTTAAAACTTCTGGTTTTTCTCCATTTAATTTTTCCCAAACTTTTTTCATTATTTCCAAAAGTTCGCTGTCTTCTCTTTCCCAACCTGGATATTCATTTGATGTTTCTACTTTTGCTCCAAACATTTCTACTTGTTTTTTTATAACATCTTTTCTAAATCTTTTTGCCGATGTTACTTCGCTTCTTGCAAGAATTACAAAACTTATTTTTTCGTCATCTTCTTCAATTAAACCAAGATTTGAACTTGTAACTAAATTTCCTTTATATTTTTTTACAGGACCATCTGCTACAATCATTGTTGCATTTACAATTTTTTCTGACAAATCTCTTGTCAAAACTTCTCCATCAAATTTAGATTCTTTTATATTTATTTCGCCTTTTGGATCTGAATTTTTGTATTCGTGGATAATTTCATCTTTTATTATTTCTAGATTTTTTATTGCTTTTTTTGCATCATCTACTTCTACTATCGCAAATGCTTCTGATGGAATTGCATTTCTTTTTACTCCACCTGTAATTTTTCCTATCCTATATGAATCTAGTCCATTAATGATTCTAACAAGTCCCTTGATTGCATTTAGTTTGTACTTATCAATTTCCATTCCAGAATGTCCGCCTTGGAAATTTTTAAGCTCAATTGAAATAAATTCTCCGTCTTTCTTTTCGTATTCTTTTTCAAAAGAATATTTTATATCCATTCCACCAGCACATCCAATTGTAAGAATTCCTTCTTCTTCGCTGTCGATATTTAATAAATATTTTGGATCATTTAATTTTTTTGTATCTAAATTATTAACTCCAACCATAGATGTTTCTTCGCCAGTTGTTATCAAAACAGAAATTGGACCGTGTGAAATTTTTTCATCATCCAAAATTGCAAGAGCGTAAGCTACTGCTATTCCATCATCTGCCCCAAGAGTAGTCTTGTTTGCTCTAAGCCATTCTCCATCAATGACAAGTTCAATTGGATCTTTAGAAAAATCGTGGTCTGAACCGTTTTCTTTTACACAAACCATATCCATGTGTCCTTGGAGTAAAACTTCTGGATAATTTTCAAAGCCCTTGCTTGCTTCTTTCTTTATATATACATTTAAAAAATCGTCTTGCCAATATTCTAAATTTCTTTTTTTTGCAAAATCTACCAAAAAATTTGAAATTTCTTTTTCATTTCCGCTTTCTCTTGGTATATTTGAAATTTCTTTAAACCAATGAAAAACTTCTTTTGGTTGTAAATCTTTATAATCCATATTTCCCCCTATTTTTATTTTTTTAAATATTATACTTTTATTTGTAGAAATAAAAACACGAAAATTTTCAAAAGAAAATAATAAATATTAATTTATTTTTCAATAAAATCTTCTTTTATTTGCTCTAATTTCCAATATGTAGTAAAATTTTTATATAAAATTAGAGTGGGGAGATATATGATTAATACTTATTTATTATGCGGTGGACCTTCAAGCGAGCATGAAATAGCTCTTAGAAGTGCCCTTAATATTTCAAAAAATTTAGACAAAAACAAATACAATTTAAAAATTGTTTATATTGATAAAAAAGGTAGATTTTCAAAAGCTTTCGATTTTATAAATACAGACGATGAATTTGAACTTGTAAAAGAATGCAAAGAAAATCTTTTAGAATCAATTTCTGATTTTCTTTTAGAATTAAAAGATAAGGATAAGGAAAATACAATTATAATTCCTTGTGTTCATGGAACTTATGGAGAAGATGGAACTATCCAAGGATTTTTGGATGCAATTGACACAGCTTATATTGGAAATGGACTTTTGTCATCTTCTGTTTGTATGGACAAGGTTACTGCAAATGACATTTTCGAAAAAAATAAATTAAAACAAGCAAGATACCTTTATGCAAATGAAGAATCTTTCGACCTTGATTTTGCAAAAAAATGCGAAGAATATATTAAGTTCCCAATGATTGTAAAACCATCAGCAAATGGTTCATCAGTTGGAGTAAACAAGGCAGAAAATATTGACGACCTTTTAAAATTTGGAAAAGAATCTTTAAAATATGATGAAAAAATCTTAGTTGAAGAGGCAATAATAGGTCAAGAAGTAGAAATTGCCATAATCGGCGATAACGAATTAATCGCATCAAAGCCTGGAGCTTATGTAACTGACCATATTTTCCTTGACTATGATGCAAAATATTTTGACAAATCCACAAAGGAAATGCTTCCTTATCCAATGGATGAAAAGCTTGAAAAAGATTTATTAGAATTTGCAAAAAAATGCTACAAGGCTTGTGGCTGCCAAGGATTTGCAAGAGTTGATATATTTTTAAAAGATAATGAATTTTATATTAACGAAATAAACACCTTCCCTGGCTTTACCCCAACTTCATTTTTTGCAAGACTTTGCAAAATTAGTTTTGACCTAGAATTTTCACAAATTCTTGATATGCTAATTGAAGAAGGTTTTAAAAGTTTTCAAAAAAGGAGATTTAAATGATTGAAAGAAATTTAGAAGAAATTGCAAATATGCTTGGTGGAGAAATTTCAAATCCAAAGTATTCTAAAACAAAAATTAAAGGAATATCAATTGATTCTAGAACAATCAAAAAAGATAATCTCTATATACCAATAGTTGGAGAAAAATTTGATGGAAGAATTTTTATAGAAGAATGCGAGAACTCCGGAGCTGTTGCCTTTTTGATTGACGAAAATTACAAAATTCCAAAGTCAATTTCAATTCCCTTTGTAAAAGTTTCTGATACAAAAAAAGCCTTGCAAGATTTGGCAAGAGCATACAGAGATGAGCTTGACATAAAAATAATTGCAATCACAGGTTCAAATGGCAAGACAACCAGCAAAAATTTGATTCATTCAGTTTTATCAGAAAAATATAAGGTAGAAAAAACTCAAGGAAATTTAAATAATGAAATTGGAGTTCCTTTGACTCTTTTGGATTTTTCAGACAAAACACAAATCGGCGTGGTCGAAATGGGCACAGAAGATTTTGGAGAAATTTCTCTCCTTTCAAATATCGCAAAACCAGATATGGCAATGATTACAAATATTGGCGATGCTCATCTTTTAAAATTAAAATCAAAAGAAGGAATTGCCAAAGCAAAACTTGAAATTCTTGAAGGCCTAAAAGCTGATGGAATTTTTATCTATAATGGCGATGATGAAATATTAAAAAAAGTTCTTCCTTCCTACACAATAAAACAAAAAACAATAAGTTTTGGCGAGGAAGATGGAGTGGATTTTAAAGTATGTCCAAAAGAATTTTCAAGCACTTACACAAAATTTTCATACGAAAACGAAGATTATTTAGTTCCTTTGCTAGGCACTCATCAAGTTTATAACGGAGCCTTGGCAGTTCTTATTGGAAAATTATTTAAGCTTTCTTCTGAAGAAATTGATAATGGTCTAGCAAAAGTATCAAATAATGCAAACAGAAATGAATTAATAGAAAGAAATGGCTTTGACATTCTTGACGATGCCTACAAATCAAATCCCCAATCTTTAAAACAAGGACTTGAGCTTGCAGGATTTTTGGATGGATATTTAAATAAAATTGTAGTTTTGGGAGATATGCTTGAGCTTGGCGATGGAGAAAAAAATCTTCATTACAAATCAGGACTTGATATAGATCCAAAAAAAATAAATTATTGCCTATTCTATGGCCCACTTTGCAAAGAAATGTACAAAGCAAGTCTTGAGAATTTCCCAGAAAACAGAAGTTTTTATTTTGAAAACAAAAATGACCTAATAGATAAGTTGAAATTTTTAATAACAAAATCAACTTTAGTTTTTGTAAAAGGTTCTAGAGGACTTCACATGGAAGAAGTCATCGAAGCGATTTATGATTTAAGAGTATAAAAAATAAAAAATAGAAAAGATTAATTATTTGGAGGAATTATGATATATACAGTTACCCTAAATCCATCTGTGGATGTAATTTTAGAAGTAAAAAACCTGAATATTGGCGATAAAAACCATGTGTCTGATGAATTTACCCTTCCAGGAGGCAAGGCTCTTAATGTTTCTAGGGTTTTATCACAATTAAAAATCCCTACAATTGCAACTGGATTTACAGGTGGTCATCAAGGAAGATTTATAGAAGACTGGCTTGATAAAGAAAATATCATGACAGATTTTGTCAATATCGAAGAAGAAAATAGAACAAATATAAAATTATTACTAGATAACGAAGAAACAACAATAAATTCAAAAGGTCCAAACATAAGCCACTATGAAGTAGATGAACTTTTATATTATTTATCAAGAGTTGGCGAAGGCGATACAATTGTTATGGGAGGATCAGTCCCACCAATGGAAGAAAAATCTGACAAAGATATTTATTCTAGAATGGTTTCAATAGCAAAAGCAAACAAAGCGCAATTTATAGCGGACATACCAGCAGAATATTTGCCAGATGTAATAAAAGAAGGTCCAATTCTTGTAAAACCAAACATAGAAGATTTGATGGAAATTTTTGGAACAAAAATTGAAACAATAGAAGATATGGACAAATACGGCAAAAAAATTATAGAAATGGGAGCACAAAATGCCATAGTTTCATACGGCAAAAAAGGCTCAATGTTTTTTAGCCAAAATGGACATTCATATATATCCGAAGAAATTCACATAAATGAAGTAGTAAATTCAGTAGCCTGTCGTGATTCAATGATAGGAGGATTTATAGGAACTTTGGTAAGATCAAGCGATTATCTTGAGGCATACAAAGTTGCCGTAGCAGCCGCAACAGCAACAGCAGAAGTGCTAGACCTACCAACAAGAGAAGAAATTGAAAAAATAATACCAAAAGTAGTAATAAACCAATTTTCTTAAACAAAAGTGTTGGCATAAACCAACACTTTTATTATAAAAAATTTTTTATTAAAGGAGAACAAACAAAAAGGAGAAATAATGAATAAAAAAACTATAAGTATAATGCTAGCTTATGTAGGCGTATTAACCGGAGCAGGACTTGCAAGCGGTCAAGAGCTAATGCAATATTTTATTTCCTTTGGAATATCCGGGCTATTTGGACTTATAGCCATAGGAATTTTGCACGTTTTAGTTGGAGGAATTATTCTTCAACTTGGCTCTCACTATTTAGCAGAAAGTCATATCGATGTCATCGAAGAAGTTTCAAGCAAATATTTGACAAAATTTATGGATTTTGCCCTAATAATTAATTGCTTTTTGATGGGTTTCGTAATGATAGCAGGTGCCGGCTCAAATTTAAACCAACAATTTGGATTTAAACCATGGGTTGGCTCACTAATTTGTACCCTACTAGTAATTTTTATTGGAATGTTAGATTTCGATAAAGTAACAAAAGTAATCGGTGCTTTTACACCACTAATAATTATTTTTGCTATCCTTGGAGCAATTTATACTTTTATAACCATAAAACCAGATTGGCAAAGTCTAAATCAAATTGGACAAAGTGTAAAATCCCCACTGCCAAACATAGGCTTATCCACACTAAATTATTTTGGCTTGTGCATGATTAGCGGAATCTCCATGGCATTTGTCCTAGGAGGAAGCAAAACCGATTCAGCCGAAGCAGGACTTGGAGGAATGCTTGGAGGATTGATGGTAGCAATCCTTACAGCACTAGTAGGCCTTACCCTATTTTTTACCCTACCAATGATAAAAGATTCTGACATACCAATGCAAATTGTTTTAGAAAATATCCACCCTGTTTTGGGACTTATGATGTCTTTAATTATTTTTGGAATGATTTTTAACACAGCCATTTCCCTATTTTATTCAGCAGCAAGAAGATTTTCCGATACAGAAAATAAATTTAGAAGAAATTTAATAATATTTACCCTAATGGGCTTTGGGCTTTCATTTTTAGGATTTAAAAAATTAATGTCAATCCTCTATCCAATACTTGGATATTTAGGAATGATACTTACAATTATCCTAGTAGTTGCCTGGTTTAACGAAAGAGAAGAAATCAAACACGAAATGAGAAGAAGATTTGCAATATCTGTTCTTACAAAAAGAAAACTAGATGACGACGAAGAATTTGGAAAAATGAAGAAGTGAAAGAAGAATTAGAAGAAGAAAATAGCGAAGAATAATAAAATTTAGACTGGATAAGGGCATAAATTTCCTTTTCCAGTCTATTTATTTTGCCATATTTTAAAAAGAGATCCCTCTATGCACTCCACTTTCGTTTCGTTTAGTCGGGATGGGTAATTTCTTAATTTAATTTTATTACTAAAGAATTATTTTATTTTTTAAATTTCTTACACCAATTTCCCAAAATAAAAAAGCTTACTAATCAAAGTAAGCTCAAACTGTTGATAAAGTATACAAATCCTCATGCTAAGAATATCATACGGAAAAAATTGATTTGATTTCAAATTTAAAAATTCGTCAAAAATCGCATTGTTTGAGCGTTAGCGAGTTTGCGATTTTAGAATTTTGAAATTTAGAAAATTTTGCAATTTGGAAATAGCATATTAATCCTATTGAATCTACTATTGTTGTTATTAGTGGACTTGCCATTATTGCAGGGTCAAAGCCTAATTTTTTTGCTCCCATTGGAAGTAAGGCTCCTACAACTTTTGCTATAATTATTATTACAAAAATTGTTATTCCTACTATGGCTGCAACTTCCATAGCTACTCCGTCAAATAATAAGCATTTTAAAAATGCTAAAAATGACATTACAACTCCTACTATAACTCCAACTTCGAACTCTTTAAATACTACTTTATACCAATCTTCAAGCTCTACATCTCCTGTTGCCATTCCACGTATTACAAGAGTTGATGATTGGCTTCCTGCGTTTCCACCGGAGTCTGTTAACATTGGTATAAACATATTTAGGGCAATTATTGATTCTATTACCCTTTGACTTGATTTTAAAATTGTTGATGTAAATGATGCCGAAACCATCAAAAACATTAGCCAAGGCAATCTGTTTTTCGCAAGTTTTAAGGCTGATGTGCTTGAATATTCTTCTTCATCTGGTGTTGTACCAGCCATTCTTTGGAAGTCCTCAGTTGTTTCAAGTTCCATTATATCCATAATATCGTCAACTGTAATTATTCCAATAAGCCTTCTTTCGCTATCAACAACTGGCAAAGCTGTAAAACCATATCTTCTAAAAGTTTTTGCTACATCTTCTTGGTCTTCGTAAGCTTCCACGCTTATTACATCTTCATACATCAAATCTTTAACTTTTGTATCTAATGAGCTTGTTACAATCAACCTTAGTGAAACATATCCCAATAAAGATTTTGTAGTATTTGTTACATAGCAAGTATAAATAGTTTCTTTTGTTGAACCTACTTTTTTTATCCTGTCCAAAACTTCTTGGCAGGTCATTTCTGGATTTACTTCTACAAATTCTGTTGTCATCAAACTTCCAGCAGAATCTTCTGGAAATTGTAAAAATTGATTTACTCTTTTTCTCATTTCAGAATCAGAATTTCTCAAAATTCTTTTTACAACAGTTGCAGGCATTTCCTCAAGCGTATCAATTACATCGTCGAAATTTAAAGCTTTCACAATAGCATCAAGCTCAGGATCTGTAATAGAAGTCAAAAGCCTGTGCTTGCCATCTTGTTTTAATTCAGCAAACACCTCAGCAGCATCATCTTTTCTCAAAAGCCTATAAACAATCAAACTTTCTTCATTGTCAAGCTCAGACATAAATTCTTCTATATCTACGGGGTTAGTTCTTCTCAAAGAATCCTTTAAAGCTGGAATATCTTTTTTTTCTAAAAGATTATTTAGTTCTTCAATCCTTTGCTCGCTGTTATAGCTGTTCATAATATCACCCCTTAATTTCTTCTAATAATGTATCCAAAGCCTTATTAAATTGAGTATCCTTGTCAAGATTTTCTATATCCAAAGCTCCATTTTCACTTTTATCTTCAACTTCTACATCAGGTTTTACACCAATTTTGTGAATTTTGGTTTTGTTTGGTGTGAAATATTCACTAATAGTAATTTTTACACCAGAACCATCATCAAGAGGGAAAAGTTTTTGAACAATTCCCTTACCAAAAGAAGTTTTCCCAACAATTTTCGCTCTCTTTCTATCCTTAAAAGCTCCAGCCAAAATTTCAGACGCAGAAGCAGAATTTTCATTTATAAGAACAGTCATAGGAGTTTTGTCCATTTCCTTGTCGCTTTTTTCAACAATTTCTTTGCCTTTTTTGTCAACAGTTGAAACAATTACGCCCTCATCCAAAAAAGTATCAGCAATAGCAAGACACACATCAAGCCCACCGCCAGGATTATTTCTAAGATCCATAACAATACCATCAACCTTAGCATCCTTCAAAGCCTTTAGCTCCTTGCCAAATTCTTCCTTAGTAACATCCTCAAATTGTTTAATTTTAATATAACCGATTTTTTTGTCATCTTTTTCAACAACTTTGCTTTCAACAGTATCAACCTTTACATCGGCTCTTTCAACATCAATATCTTTTTCCTCAGCCTTGCCCTCAGCATTTTTTCTAAGGACAGTAATCTTTACCTTTTCTCCGACATTTCCCCTGATTTTTGACACAGCCTCTTCCAATTGGTCAGAAGAATAAGAAACACCATCAACCTTGGTAATATAATCGCCAACTTGTATGCCAGCCTTTTTTGCAGGAGATTCATCAAAAACAGAAATCGCCTTGATATATCCCTCATCACTAGCTTGAACAGCTACACCAATGCCCGCATATTTCCCATTAACATCTTCCATAAGCTTGTCAAATTCTTCCTTTGTATAATAAGCAGTATAAGGATCGCCCAAATTTTCAAACATTCCCTTCAAAGAACCATCATATAATTGCTTATCCTCATAATCAAAAAGGAAATTCTCATCAATCAATTCCTTCATAGCTTCCATAGAAGCCATGTGCTTTTGATTTTGTTCAGAAATCATACGATTATCATTAGAAGAATTCTTTCCGAGAGTAAAACCCGTAAAGCCAGTCCCTATAATCAATAAAAAGGCCAATAAAACCTTACCAATCTTTTTCATAATACCTCCAATTAAAATTTAAAAACCAAAAATATGATTTTTATAGAAATTAAATACCTATCAGTATTCTTATATTTTAACATATATAGACCTTTTTTTAAATAAAAGAAAAAGGCAAAAAAAAGAATAAATCAATAAAAACAAAAATTGATTTATTCAAAATTAACATTAAAAATTAAAACCAAAATATTTCTCAACAAAATCTTCCTGAATACCAGCCTTTACACTATTTTTTACATCAATACCCTTAATCATTTCAATCAATTTCAAAGCCAAAAAAACACTAGCACCAGCGCCCCTTGATGTAAAAATATTTCCATCCACAACAATAAGCTTGTCACTTTTAATATTTCCAACATTCAAAAGGCTTTTTTCCACACTAGGATGACAAACAAGATTCCTATCATCAACAATACCTGCCCTATCAAGAACAGTTGGCCCTGCACAAATGGCACAAATGATTTTTTTCTCCTCATCAAATTTTTTTACAATATCAATAACCCTTTTATCGTCCCTAAGATTTTTCGCACCCACACTACCACCAGGAATATAAATCCCATCATAAAAATTCAAATCAATATCATCAATAAGCCTATCTGCCTTGACAATAATATTGTGAGAGCCACAAACAAACAAATCATCGCCAACAGAAACCATATCAACAAAAATATCAGCCCTTCTAAAATAATCCACCAAAGTCAAAGCCTCAATTTCCTCAAAACCATCAGCCAAAAAAACTAAAAATCTATCCATAAATTCCTCCATAAAATCTACTATACATATACCCAAAAATCCCCCTACAATAAATTACAATTTACAAAAATAAATTTATCATTAAATAAAAAATAATTTTAAAAAATAAAAATCCACAAAAAAAGAAGACACTGTGGTCTTCATTTAGACTGTTGACAAACTAAATTTTCCACCATTTCGAGCGAACGTAGTGAGTCGAGAAATCTCATTAGATCTCTCCATGCGTTCGTTTCACTCACACTAAAACACGTTTGCTTTGCAAATTTTTCCGTGCTATCGCACTAGCTTTAGGGATAATTGTGCCAAATCAAGGCACAATTATCTAGTTGAGATGGGTTGTAGCGTATTCTATTTTTAAAAAATAAAAATCCCCACAAAAAAATGAAGACCATAAGGTCTTCATTAAAAATTATTTTTTATTTTCGAAAAAATCAATTTTAATCATTTTTTCTTTTTTTAGAAGCGAACAATCCGCTTACGGCTGCAGCCAATGTTGCTAAAATAGTTGCAGAAGAACCTACACCTGTTTTAACATTTTTGCCTGTATTAGAGCTATTAACTCTATTTATGCTTCCACTAGCACCAGCTTTTGCTTTTTGAATTACCAAATCATTTCCTTTAATGATGTCAACTGAACCATCTGGATAAGTTATAGTAGCAGTTCCATCTTTTCCAATCTCAACTTTTGTTCCTTGTGGGAATTTATCTTTATTAGCATCTTCAATTGCTTTTTTAACCTTGTCTTTTTCCTCATCAGTTAAGTTGTTTTTATCCTTAACTTCAGTTTTTGAAGGGATAGTTGGATCAGTCTTGTCTGCTATTGTTTTATTATCATCTTCATCAGCTTTGCCTGTTGTTGCTGTTGCTTCTTCGGATGAGTTCTTTCCATCTACTGTTGCAACTGCTTTTACAACATCATTTTCTTTTGGCTCTTTACCTTCTGGTACTTTTACTGTCCAGTTTCCTTCTCCATCTGCTTTTGTTTCTACTTTTGTTCCGTCAGGAAGTTCTACTACAACTTTTGCATTTGGTTCAGCTTTACCTTTGATTTCTTTATCGCCTGCTTTTACTGGGTTGATTTTTGGTTTTGCTGTTGCCTCTGTTGGTGTTGTGTCTGTTACTGTTACTGGTACTGTAACGTCTACTTCTTCACCATTTGGTAATGTTACTGTAACTACTGCTTCTGTGTCTCCAGCTTTTGATACGTCTGGTTCTGTTTTTACTACAACTTTTGATCCTTCTGGTAGGTTTGTGATCTTTTCTTTGTATTGATCTACTGTTGGTTGGGTTCCTTTTGGTGTTGTTACTTTTCCGTCAACGTTGGCATCCCATGATTTTGGATTTTCATCTTTATCGTCATTGATTCCATCGTTGTCGTCGTCTGGATCTGTTGTATCTGGATCTCCATCTCCGTCTGTATCTCTTAATACTGTGATTTGGATTTCTTTTGTTGATTCGTTTCCAGCTGCATCTGTTGCTTTGATTGTTGCTGTGAAGTCTCTTTCTTCTTCTGCATCTTTCCAATCTGTTAGTTTGTCAGGGGTTCCTTCGATTTTGCCTGTTTCTTTGTTGTAGCTTAATCCTTCTGGTAATCCTGTTACTTCTACTGTTGGATTTTGATCTTTATCGTCTGTTACGTTTACCTTGATTGGTGTGATTTTTTGTCCTTCTGTTACTCTTGCACCGTTGGCCCATACTTGTGGTCCTTTATTGTTTTCGTCTTCTTTTGGAGCTACTGGTGTGTCTGGATTGTCATCATCGTCTAGGTCACCAATTTCTGGTTTTGTTGTGTCGTTATTTTTAGTAACAGTTATTTTTGCAGTTACTTCGTCGGTTGAATTATCTGGATAAGTTACAACTACTGGAATTTCTACAGGTGTTTTTTCATCACCATCAACTGGAGTGTACTTGATTTCTCCTGTTTTTTCATCTATTGTTGCGTCTTTTGGAGCATCTTTACCTAGTGTGAATTTTGTTCCTTCTGGTACTGTTGTTTCTTTTCCGTCTTTGTCTTTTACTTTTGGTGTAACTTTTGTTTCTTCTCCAACTTTTCCTGTTGCATCTGGATATTCTGGAGTATATTTATCAGCATCTTTTTCTGTTGCTTTTACAACTTTTAATGGAACTCTATCAACATGTCCTTCTTCTACAAGAACTTTTTTACCTTGTCCATCCATTCTATAGATGTCATAAGTTACTTCTACATTTGGATCTTCTTCTGTTGCTTCAACTTCTGTTGTTGGAGTTCCAGAAATTTGATCTCCTGTAATTGTTAAGCTGTCGATTCCTTTTCTATCTATAAATTTAGCAGAAACATTTTCGAATATAAGTCCTTCTATTTCTGTTGGTTTAACTGTTTGTTTATATTCAGCATTTACAACAGCATTTTGTAGTGGTGAGTCAGTAACTATATATTCGTAATGTCTTGATGCATTTAACTCTCCTGATTCATCTGAACTTGTTGCAGTAATTACAACATCAAATTTACCAGCTTCTTTTGCTATTCCACTAACATTTCCAGTTTTAGGATCAATTGTTAGACCTTCTGGAAGTCCTTTTGCTGAATATGTTGCACCTTTAATTGGATTTGGATTTTCGTATTTGTATTCATCATATTTTGATGTGATGTTGTTTTCTACAACTACTACAAATGAATCTACAGCTATGAGGTCAGCATTTTTTCCTTTTGAATCAACTCGATAAAGCTTAGCTGTAAATTCTGTTGTTTTTGTAATTCCAGTTGTATCAAATGGTTCAGATTCTATTGCACCTGTTGAACTAGGTTTTTGAGCTTTTCCTTCTTTTACAACTTTTCCATCTTTATCATACCAAACAATTCTAAATGAATCGGATGTTTTAGAATAAGGAAGTCCTTCAGTTTTTGTTTGTGCAATATCGCCTGGCTTAGCAGTATTAGCATCTGTATCGTAATTAGTAATATTAAAGTTAACGTCATTTACTCCTAATACAAAATCTGCCTCAAGAGTACTATTTAAAGCATTAGTTACTCCTAGTCCAAATGATCCACCAGACCATCCACTATTTATACCATATGTGTTATGCATTAATGTGTAATAATTATTGTTGTATGGAGTCATAACACGAAGATTTTCTGTATCATCTGTAGATACAAACAACCAATCATAGTTGATGTGCTTTTCATCATTTTCCTTAGCAGTTTGGAAAGAACCTACAGCTGCATCATCAGCTACTTTTCCAAGTCTATCAATTTGTTCTTTAGTCCATTTATTGCCTATTTCAATACCGCCGGCTTTATCTCCTACTTTATAATCATAGTTTTTAAGACCTGCGTCGCTATTTTTATATTTGCCCCAAATTCCGTAGAATTGGATAATATACTTACCTTCAGCATTTGTTTTTGCAGTAACTGTTTCAGCTATCCAATTTTCTGGATCTTTTTTTACTTGCTCTTTTATCCATTCTTGTAATTGGTCTTCTAGTGCAGCTGTCCATTTGGATCCTCTAATTTCAGAAGGTTTAGATAAGCCTAACATAACAGCTGTATCATTACTATAAATTTGCTTTAGAGCATAATCTGATAGGTAAGATGCTCTTACTGTTACATCTTTTGCTGGAGTTGTATGATCAGCAACAGTTCTCCATTCAACTCCACCAGCATCTGATGTATAGTCCCAAGAAACTTTTCCTTTTAGATTACCACCTGTTTTATTTTCTATTGGTGTTTCTTTTGCATCTTTATGCATTTCTTCTTTTGGCTTTTGCATCAAAAGAATTTTCCAGTTTTCATGTGTATTTTTTGGTGTATCTGAGCCAGATCCACCTTGAGTTACAGTAGCTACTCCTTTCGGAAATATTATATTTTCTCCTGTAATATATTGGAGTTGATATCCCTCTGGAATTGTATCTGGATCAACCCAAAATCTATATTTTTCGTGTCCACCTGATACAGTTGGGTCAGCATCAAATTTAATTAATTTACCATCTGCTGCTAGGTATGGCTTACAACCAATATTTAGTCTACCATTTGCATCTGATACTGCTGTATAAACAGGAGATACATATCCTCCATCTTCAAACCATTGAAAATATGCTCTAATACCTGCGATTGGTTTAAATTTATTTTTCTCTATCAAACTAGGAATTGTCTCATTTAGGTTTCCACTAGTTTGTACTCCAACATAAGCATGAACAGCATTTTTTTAATCATTTGAAACTTCTGATTCTTCAGGTTCTGCTGCATCTCTAACTCCAGTAGTTGGGCTTTCTGTAGCTTTTACTGCTTGTTTTTCTACTTTTTCAGATAATTCTAAATCCTCTGCTTCTTCTGTTGCTTCAACAGCTTTAACATTAACTTTGATTTGAATTTCTTTTACAGATCCATCAGCAAAAGTTATTTTTGCACTTGTAGTTTTTTCGCCAGTTTCTTTTGTATCAACTGGTGTTATAACATCAAGTTTTGCATCTTGTGGAAGATTGGTTACAGCTTCTTTGTAATCAATTTCTTCTCCTTCTTCTACTTCTATAGTTTCTAATTTTTCTACAAAAGTATCAGCTTGTTTTGCTACAACTTCTTCTTTTGTTTCTTCTGTTTTAATTTCTTCATTTGCTACTGGTGTAGCTTCTTCAACTGGATTTTCTTCTGGCTTATTTGTCTCTGTTGCTACTGTTTCATTTTCACTAGCTTCAGCAGCCTTAGAAGATCCCGGAGCAATTATTAATGAAAACCCTAACATACATGATACTAGACCAATTGATAGTTTTCTTGTACCATACTTAGGAGTTTTCTCTTGACTTAATTCTTTTTTCTTTTCGATGATCTCAGTCATCTTTTTCGAATTGTTCATGATTTTCTTATCCTTTCATTAATATATTTTGTTAAAGTGGTAATACGAAAATATGATAATTTATGCAATAAAATAGCCACAAATTTATTGTATTCACACTGTTAACTATTTTTTATATAAGTTATTATATCATATTCGTTCAAAATATCTACTTGGTTTTGAATTTATCAAAGTTGAAAATATTCATAAAAAATTAACTTTAAAATTTATAAATATTTTTTCAATCTATTTTTCAAGTAAATATATTTAAATTCCCGTCTAATTTTTCAAGATTTTGATTTTTGTTATCAAAAAATCTTGTATAATGATGAATTTTTATTCTTGAAAAAAGATTATTTTATAAATATTTGGAAATAAAAATAAAGAATTCTAAATTTAAACATTTTAAAAATTTTTGAATATTTAAATAAAAAAATGAGATGGCTAAGTCGTGAAAAAATCTGAAAAAAATAAAAAATCACGACTTGCCTACTTGCTTAAAATATTTGAAAAATGAGTTTTGATTTTATTTATATTTAATTTGGTTTACCTTTGTAATTTTCTTATTGAATATATTTTATCTTCTACAATATTTTTTTAAGAAATTGTCCTGTGTAGGATTTTTTTGTTTTTGCTATTTCTTCTGGTGTGCCTGTTTTTACTAATTCTCCTCCACCATCTCCGCCTTCAGGTCCTAGGTCTATGATGTAATCTGCTACTTTTATTACGTCAAGATTGTGTTCGATTACTACAACTGTATTATTTTGGTCGACTAATCTATTTAGAACTTCTATTAATTTATGAACGTCTGCCATGTGAAGGCCTGTTGTTGGTTCGTCTAAAATGTATAGGGTTTGACCTGTGGATCTTTTTGCAAGTTCGCTTGCAAGTTTTACTCTTTGGGCTTCTCCTCCCGAAAGTTCTGTTGATGGTTGACCGATTTTTATATATCCTAGTCCTACGTCATATAGGGTTTGTAATTTTTTTACTATTGATGGATGATTTTCGAAAAATTTTAGGGCTTCTTCTACTGTCATATCCAAAACTTCGGATATATTTTTCCCCTTGTATTTTACTTCGAGGGTTTCTCTATTATATCTTTGTCCGTGGCAAACTTCGCATGGAACGTAGACGTCTGGCAAGAACATCATGTCTACTTTTATTGTTCCATCGCCATTGCAGGCTTCGCACCTTCCGCCTTTTACGTTAAAGGAAAATCTTCCCTTGTCAAAGCCTTTCATTTTTGCTTCGGTTGTCATGGCAAATACATCTCTGATATTGTCAAATAATTTGGTGTAGGTTGCTGGATTTGATCTTGGCGTTCTTCCTATTGGGGATTGGTCGATGGAAATAATTTTGTCAATTTGGTCTACGCCTTCAATTGAATCGTGTTTTCCTGGGTGGGTTTTGGATTTATTTAATTTTTTGGTAACTGCCTTGTACAAAATTTCATTTACCAAGGAAGATTTTCCTGATCCTGATACTCCTGTTACTGCTGTGAAGGTTGACAAAGGAAATTTTACATCGATTCCTTTTAAATTATTTTGTCTGGCATTTTTTACTTCTATATATTTGTCCCAAGTTCTCCTCTCTTTTGGTACTGGGATTTTTTCTTTTCCTGAAAGGTAGGCTCCTGTAATTGATTTTTTACATTTTTTTATGTCGGAAAGTGATCCTTTTGCTACAATTTCTCCTCCATGAACTCCTGCTTTTGGTCCAATATCTACAAGATAGTCTGCGGCTTTCATTGTATCTTCGTCGTGTTCTACAATTATTAGGGTATTTCCAATATCTGTTAAATTTCTAAGTGATTTGATTAATTTGTTATTATCTCTTTGATGAAGTCCGATTGATGGCTCATCCAAAACATAGCAAACTCCAACAAGGCCTGAACCAATTTGGGTTGCAAGTCTTATTCTTTGGCTTTCTCCTCCTGAAAGGGTTGAGGCTGCTCTTGAAAGGGAAAGATAACCAAGTCCTACGTCTTGTAAAAATTTAATTCTTGCCTTTATTTCTTTTATTATTAATTCTGCAATTTTTTCTTTCATTGGGGAAAGTTTTAAATTATCAAAAAATTCTATGGTTTTATCGACTGACATATCTGCAATTTCTGAAATTGATTTGCCGTCAACTTTTATTGCAAGGATTTCATCTTTTAATCTTTGCCCATGGCAAGTTTTACATTCTTCCTCGCTCATAAAGCCTCTCATTCTTTTCTTTTGAGAATCGGAATTTGTTCTTTCGTACCTGTCTGATAAATTTTTGATTGCTCCTTCAAAATGTCCTGTGTAATTTTTTCTTCCAGAAAAATGGCTATCAAAGGTAAAAGAAATTTCTTTTTTTGTTCCGTACAAAATTTCATCAATCATTTTTTTTGGAGCATTTTTGATTGGCTCATCAAGTGAAAATTTGTGATTTTTGGCAATAGCTTTAATTATTTCATTATAATATGTTCCTTTTCCGCTTGTGGCGTATGGATCGATTGCTCCTTCATTTATGGAAAGATTTTTATCTGGAATTACAAGGTCGGGATCGATTTGCAAATGAAAACCAAGTCCGTTACACTCTGGACACATTCCTTGGGGAGCGTTGAAGGAGAACATATTAGGTGTAATTTCTGGAAGGGAGATGTGACCTTCTGGGCAGGCAAGTTTGGATGAAAGGATAAAATCATCTCCGTCTATTACATTTATTTCTACAAGTCCATCTGTAAGTTCAAGGGCAGTTTCCAAGGAATCGGAAAGTCTTGAATTTATTCCTTCTTTTATCACAATCCTATCGACAATTATTGATATGTCGTGTTTTTTTGTTTTTGAAAGTTCGATTTCTTCTTCAAGATCATATCTTTCGCCGTCAATCATCACTCTTACATATCCCATTTTTTGGATATTTTCGAGTTTCTTTTTGTGTTGACCTTTTTGGGCTCTGACTACTGGGGCAAGGATTTGGATTCTTGTTTTTTCTTCAAGTTTTAAAATCCTATCAACCATTTGGTCAATGGATTGGGCTTCAATTTTTTTGCCACAAACTGGGCAGTAGGCATCGCCAATTCTTGCAAATAAAAGCCTATAGTAATCGTAAATTTCTGTTACGGTTGCAACTGTTGATCTTGGGTTTCTGTTGGTTGTTTTTTGGTCGATTGAAATTGATGGAGAAAGTCCTTCGATTGTATCAACATCTGCCTTGTCCAAATTTCCCAAAAATTGTCTGGCGTATGATGATAAACTTTCTACATATCTTCTTTGACCTTCGGCATAAATTGTGTCAAAAGCCAAGGTGGACTTTCCCGATCCGGAAAGTCCAGTAAATACAATCATTTTATCGCGAGGAAGGGTAAGGTCTACGTTTTTTAAATTATTAGTCCTTGCCCCCTTTATTACTATTTTATTTTCACTCATTTATACCTCCGCAAATTCTCTTTTCATTTTTGCTATTTGGTCACGGATTTGTGCTGCTTTTTCAAAATCTAATTCTTCTGCTGCCTTGTACATTTCTGTTTCCAAATTTATAATTATATTTTCAATTTGTTCTTGTGAGAATTCTTCTTTTACTTCTTCTACATTTTCTGTTGATTTTGTTACTTGAATTATTTCTGCTATATTTTTCTTGATTGTCGTTGGAGTTATGCCGTGTTTTTCGTTAAATTCTGTTTGGATTTTTCTTCTTCTTTCAGTTTCGTCAATGGCTTTTTTCATTGATCTTGTAATTTTATCTGCATACATTATTACATGACCTTTTGAATTTCTAGCTGCCCTTCCTATGGTTTGGATAAGGGAGGTTTCGCTTCTTAAAAATCCTTCCTTGTCTGCATCTAAAATTGCAATCAAGGATACTTCTGGTAAGTCTAATCCCTCACGAAGAAGATTTATTCCTACCAAAACATCAAATTTTCCAAGTCTTAAATCTCTAATTATTTCACTTCGCTCGATTGTTTTTATATCTGAATGGAGATATTTTACCTTAATTCCATTTTCTGATAAGTAATCGGTCAAATCTTCTGCCATTCTTTTGGTAAGTGTTGTAACAAGAACTCTTTCTTTTTTGTCGATAATTTGATGGATATTTTCTATCAAATCATCAATTTGATTTTCTACTGGTTTTACTTCAATTAATGGATCCAAAAGTCCAGTTGGTCTTATGATTTGTTCAACAACTTTTCCACCTGTTTTTTCCATTTCGTAAGGACCTGGAGTTGCTGAAACATAAATTGTTTGTTTGATTAATTTTTCAAATTCTGGAAATTTTAAGGGCCTATTGTCCAGAGCTGATGGAAGTCTAAAACCAAAATCTACAAGATTTTGTTTTCTTGACCTGTCCCCCTCATACATTCCACCAACTTGGGGAATTGAAACATGGGATTCGTCGACAAAAAGCATAAAATCATCTGGAAAATAATCTATTAATGTATAGGGTCTAGATCCTGCAGGTCTTTGGGACAAATGCCTTGAATAATTTTCTATTCCTGAACAAAATCCAATTTCTTCTAGCATTTCTATATCGTAATTTGTTCTTTGCTCAAGCCTTTGAGCCTCTACTAATTTATTTTCATTTTCAAGTTCAATAAGTCTGTCTTTTAATTCTTCTTTTATAGTTGTAATTGCAGCTGCTGCTTTTTCAGCGCTTGTTGCGTAGTGACTTGCAGGATAAATATAGCCGTGGGAGATGTGGCTTGTAACTTTTCCTGTCAAAGAATCAAATTCTGAAATCCTATCAATTTCATCTCCAAAAAATTCTACTCTTATTGCTTTTTCTTCGCTTCCTGCTGGGAAAATATCCAAAACATCTCCCCTTCTTCTAAAAGTTCCACGCGAAAAATCAAAATCATTTCTTACAAATTGTCTTTCGATTAATTCTTTCATAACTTCTTCTGGAGAAATTTCTTGACCTGGTCTTAGGGACAAAACTAATTTTCTATATTCTTCCGGATCTCCCAAGCCATAAATGCAAGAAACACTTGCCACAATTATTACATCGCGTCTTTCAAACAAACTCATAGTTGCTGAGTGTCTTAATTTATCAATTTCATCATTTATTGATGAATCTTTTGCAATATATGTGTCGGTTGCTGCAACGTAGGCTTCTGGTTGATAATAATCGTAATATGATACGAAATATTCAACGGCATTATCTGGGAAAAATTCTTTAAATTCTGTAAATAATTGGTAGGCAAGTGTTTTGTTGTGGGCAAGAACAAGAGTTGGCTTTTGAACTTCTTGAATTATATTTGCCATAGTAAAAGTTTTACCTGAACCTGTAACTCCTTGGAGAATTTGATGAGCTTTTCCATTTTTTATTCCATCAGCAAGTTTTTTAATTGCATCTGGCTGATCTCCTTTTGGAGTATAGTCTGATTTTAAAATAAATTTATTTTTTGTCATTTGACACTTCCTTTATGTAAATCATAATTTTTTTCTTTATTTTCTTTTTTAAATCTATTTTCAGTCTTTTCCAATATACACTTTCACTTTTTAAATTCAACTTATTTACTCGGGATTAAAAGCTTTAAATCTTGCCACAAATTCGCCTTTCTGCTATAATTTTTTGTGAATATAAGTATAAAATTTTTAATTTAAAATTTAATTATGAAAGGTTGATATATATGGAAATTTTTAAAAATATGAAAAAGGAAAGAAAAAATGAATTGTTAGTCCTAACAATTTTTGCAATTTTCTTTATCCTTGTTACTTATAGATTTAAGCAAAATGGGAAAAATTTTTTCCTTGTTATTAGTTTTCTTGCAATATATCTTGCTGTTGGAGCAGATACTTTTGTAAATGCAATAAATTCAATTTCTAATAAAAAATTTATGGATGAAAATTTCCTTATTACTCTTGCAAGTTTTATTGCGTTTTTTATGGGATTTTTTGTTGATGCTTGTGCCATAATGTTTTTATTTAATTTGGGGAATTTTTTTGAAGATCTTTCAAAAGATAGGATAGATGAAAATTTCAAAAAATTATTAGATATTGTCCCAAAAACAGTTACAAAAGTTTTGGATGATGGAGCTTTGGCAAAAATTTCGATTAAAAAAATAAAAAAAGGCGATATACTTCTTGCAAAAGAGGCAGATATTATCCCTGTTGATTCTGTTGTGATTTCTGGTGAAGGACTTTTGGATACTTCATTTTTAAATGGTAAATCTTTGCCAATTGAAATTAAAAAGGGAAGTGAAATTTTATCAACTTCTATGCTAAAAACTGGAGAGATCAAATACAAGGCTGTGAAAGTTTTTGATGAATCTATGGCAGCAAAAATTATAAATTTGATAAAAAAATCAAGAAATAAAAAATCTCAAAGTGAAAAATTGATTAAGCAATTTACAAAAATTTATACGCCTTGTCTTGTTGCTGTGGCAATTTTTCTTGCTGTAGTACCTCCTATTTTGGGAGGAGATTTGAGTAAATATTTGCAAAAATCTGCAAGTTTTTTGATTGTTTCCTGTCCAAAAGTTTTTATACTTGGGATTTCTCTTTCATATATTTCTGCCTTAATTCTTGCAAATAAAAATAAAATCCTTGTAAAAGATATAAAATCTTTTGAAAAGTTGATTGATTGCGATTATTTTTATACAGATATGACAAATACTTTGACTGTTGGGGAATTTGATTTAAAAGAAATTGTATATTATTCTCCTTATAACAAAAATTTGCTTTTGGATTATTTGTATAATTTGGAAAAATTATCGGCAGATCCTATTGCAAAAGCCATAGTCAAAAATCTTTCTTAGACGCAGAGATAATTTTTCGTATTTTATAGCAAGTAAAAATATAAATGATATTGACATTTGGGCAAAAACTTATGAAAATGAAGAAATAAAAATCGGCTCAAAAGACTTTGTAAATGCTGAAGATGATTCAAATGAAAAGGCAATTTTTATGTCAATAAATAATATTTTGGTTTGCAAGGTTATTTTGGAAGATACCATCAAAGATGATGCCAAAGAAAGCTTAGATTATTTAAAAAATGAATTTTCTGATATTGCTGTTTTATCGGCTGAAAAAGAAAAAGTTGTTGAAAATCTTGCGAAAAATCTTAGCATTTCTTATGCAGCAGAAATTTCTACAAATGAAAAAGTCGAACTTATAAATAATGAGCAAAAAAATAAACACAAAATTATTTATGTTGGAGATGGAATAAAAGAAGGCGAAGTTTTGAAAAATTCTGATATTGGCATTAGCATGGGTCAAAAATTTTCAGATACTGCAATTTATAATTCTGACATAATGATTTCTGATAAATCTTATGGGAAATTGAGAGATTCGATGAAAATCGCAAAAATTGTAGACAAAACCGCCAAAAAAAATCTTATCTTACTTATTTTTACAAGAATTGTCCTTTTGATTTTAACTTTAATTGGATATTGTCCAATGTGGCTTGTAAGCCTTGTTGATGTGGTCGTTTTAATTATTTCAATCTTATCATCAATTAAAATTTTTAATAAAAAAATTTAGCAGGAAGAATTTTTATCTTCCTGCTATTTTTTATATATTTCTTGTAATTGTAAATTCGTTGTTGTTTTCTGGATTTTCTTTTTCAATTTCTCTTTCTATATCTCCTGTTAAATTTAAATAATTATCAGAAAGTCTTGCTGCAACCAGTGGCGAAATTAATATATAATACAAACCTAAAAGTCCGCCTCCTAACATAATAATTCCAATACCTGATTCAGGACTACTTGTTCCAACGACAATTCCAACAATTATTCCAAAAATAAGGATAATTGGTAAAACTATATACAACAAATATAAAGAAATAGTTTTGCCAAATAATTTTATTCCAATTGTAAACACACTTTTAAGTGCATCCATAATTGATTGGTCTTTGTTTCTTGGGTCTGAAACTATATGATTTGCGTAGGTTGTAAAAATTGCAAGAATTAACAATTGTAATAGCTATAAGAATTAAATTTACAATTATTGCTTTTTTATCAAGTCTTTGCAATTGATTTAAATAATCTCCAACACTTCCCTTTCTATTGTTGATTAAACCTGATGCAATTATAAAAGAACCAAGCCAAGTGATAACAGAAGATAATAAATTATATATTATACTTTCATCTGCATTGCTACCAAAAATTCTGTTGAGAACAAAAGCAAAAACTGCAACTATAATCTCAACCAAAATAACTGAGCCATAACTATATTCTCTTTTCATAATAATTCCTTTCGTTTTTCCATAAATTTTCTCTTACAAAAATATTTATACCCGCAAATTCGACTTTAAACAAAAATATTATATTTTTTTATATTAAATTAAATATATTATAAGCTCATTAAGGGTATAAAAAAATAGAGGTGATATTATGGAATATAAAATAAATAAAAAAGAAAAACAAGTGCAAGTTTTTGATAAGGAAAATAAGATAGGATTTATAGATATAGTAGAAAAAGAAAATCTAATCGATGCACCACACACAGAGGTTAATGAAGAATATGGCGGTCAAGGAATAGCAGGAAAATTGGTAGACGAATTAGTTCAATATGCAAGAGATGAAAATAAAAAAATAATCCCAACCTGCCCATATATAAAAGATAAATTTGAAAAGGATGAAAAATATAAGGATGTGTATTATAAATAAAAGAGCCGCTAGGATCTCAGACTGTTGACAAACTAAAAATTTACTCATTTCGACCAAGTGTAACGAGCGGAGAAATCTCATGAGATCTCTCCATGCGTTCGTTTCACTCACTTAGTCGAGATGGGTTTTAGCGTAATTTTATTCTTGAATTATTAATGAACTATTAAACTGACTTTGTCTACGCTCTGAAAGAGCCAGCTAGGCTCTTTTTTTATTTCTTCTAAAAAATATTCCAACAAAAATAAAATAAATTATTACAAAACTTCCAAATCCTTTTGATAGGGAATTTGTATTTATTAGCTTGTCCATGCTTTTCATAAAAAATGGTGCTAAAAATACTCCTATATTACACCCTATAAAAATTAAATTTGTGGCTATTCTTGAGCTGTGACCTTTTACAAATCTTGGCACTTCTGCAAATATGTAAGGCATACACATTGATTGCCCAAAAGTCAAAAGCAAAATAGAAAATAAAAATCCTAAAAGATTATTTTCAAAATTTACTATCAAAAAATTTGCTAGTATAAAAAATCCCAAGCCAAAAAATATAGTTTTTTCTCTTAATTTTAAATTGATTGGTGTAAATAAAAATGCTGAAATCATTCCAACAATTGGCACAAAATTTAAATAAAAGCTTACATTTACATCAATTCCACGGCTTTGGCTTGCAACAAAAGGAAATCTCATTAGCATTGCCGTTCCATTTAAAATCATAAGCATGGCAAATATTATAAAAAGAAAAATATTTGAATCAAAATTGATTTTTGCCTTTTCCTTTTCAATTTTTACATCTTCTACATTGATTTTAAAAAATATAAAAATAAGAAATGCTGATGTATAAAGTGAAAATGTGTACATATAATCAAATTTTACAAGGATTCCTGCCAAGGAAAAAAGAATTATTTGCCCAATAAATTCAAAAGCATTTCTTAGGCCATGAAGTTTTGTTCTCTCATTATTATCATGGTAGAGCAAATTAATATAATTTGCCGAATGCCCATTAAAAAGACCAAGACCTGAACCAAGGAGAAATCTTGAAATAATTATTGATAAATAAGTCCTAAAAACAAGGGGAATAATTCCGCTAAATCCCACAAGCAAAAGTCCCAACAAAACTGTATTTTTTATTCCAATAAAAATCGCCAAATATTCTGCCAAAAAAATAAAAATCATAACAGCAAGGCTTGAAAGACTTATTATAAATTCAGCCTCATTTCTAGTAAGATTGAAGGCTTCTTGTATATAAACTAAACTTCCAGAAATTATGCTATTGCTTGTTAAAATCAAAGAAATTGATAAAATTGCAATTTTTTGTCTAATAGAATTTTCTTTCATTGTCTATCCAAATATTTTTCAAATAATTTATTAGAAAAATCTATCAAATCATGAGAAAAATCATTTCTCAAATATTTTTCATTCAAATCCCCAAGCCTAACCCTATCAAGAGCATCAGCATCCTTGAAAAGTTTTGACAAATATCTTGCCCTATCCATATCTTTTACAAAAAATTCTTCAATTGTTTCATCCATTTGTTTGTCAGGTCTTGAATGAACTGCCAAAACTGCTTGAAGAATATTTTTGTCATTTTCATTTATTTTTGCATAGTCAATCGAATAAAGTGCTGCCCTATAACCATGTTCTGTATCATAAGAATCGTCAACTCTTTTTGTATCATGCAAAGATGCTGCAAATCTTAAAATATCCGTATCATTTTTGTCCAATTTATAATTAAAAGCCAAAAGCATAGAAATAAAAATTACTCTTTCAATATGACCTTGACCGTGGATTTTGCTTTGGTAAAGAATTTTTGTATTTAAATTTTTATAAGTATCTAACAAAATTTTGTAATAAGAAGAATTTTTAAAATCTTCAAAAAATTTATAATCTTCTAGCCATTTATCTTCATTTAATATTTCCAAAATAATCATAAGAAACTCCTTTTATTTCTTTAATTAATTATTATTATATCAAATCGGGTAAATATTTTATATAAAATTGTAAGTAGGTGATATTATGTTTATGAAAAGAGAAGATATAGAAAAAGAGATAGAAGAATGCATAAAAAAAGCAAAAAATTTTTCAAACCAAGGAGAAGTTGCCTCCTACATTCCCGAGCTTAAAAACGTAGACGAAAACGCCTTTGCCCTTTCTATTGTAACAACAGGCGGAGATATTTATAATTTTGGAGAAAAAGAAAAAATATTTTCAGTTCAATCCATTTCAAAAATTTTTACCCTAATTATGGCACTAAAAGACAACACAACAGACGAAGTATTTTCAAAAGTTGGAACAGAACCAACAAGATACGAATTTAATTCATTAATTCCAATTGACCAAAGGGCAGCAAATCCCTTTATAAACGCTGGAGCAATGACAACAACATCAATGATTTATGGAAAAAGCGAAGAAGAAAAATTTAATAGAGTTATGGAATTAATAAAACAAATGAGCAAGGATGGCACATTTACATTTATGGAAAATATTTACAAATCAGAAATTTCTACAACAGACAGAAACAGAGCAATTGCTTATTATTTAAAAAGCAAAAATATTTTTGCCCAAAACGCTGATGAAGTTTTAGATTTATACGTTAGAATTTGTTCAATAGGAACAAACGTAGAATCCCTTGCAAAACTAGGAGCACTCCTTGCCAACGAAGGCTTTGACATCCACTCATCAAATTTAATAATTCCACAAAACATAGTCCAAATGACAATAGCCCAAATGGCATCGTGTGGAATGTACGAAAAAAGTGGGGAATATTTAATGAAAGTAGGAATCCCATCAAAATCAGGAGTAGGCGGAGCAATTTTGGGAGTAGTACCAAACAAATGCGGAATCTGCGTATATTCCCCAAGACTAGATAAGTCAGGAAATTCAGTTGTTGGGAAAAATTTATTAAAAATATTATCAGCAGATTTGGGGCTTAATATATTTCTGTAGAAATTAATAAAAGACTTTTTTGAATAAAAAAATTAATAGAATAATAAATCATAATACTTTTTTAATTCTTCGTTAGTTAAGGGGACAAATTAGGGGACTTCCGATTGTCCCCACAATTTTTCCCCTTAAACCCCTTTCAACGAACCCCCTTAACCGGCCCTTGCAGGGAGCAAAAATCAGAAAGAAACTAAAGTTTCTTTCAGTTTTAAATTGATTATCCGAATTTAATTAGAATAAAAGCCCAAAATAAATAAATTCTAAGTTCATTAAAAGAGAAAAAATAACTCACTAGCGTTCAAACAATTTTTTCTCTAATAATTCACTTGAATTTATAATTATTTTTAAAAATCTGAAAGAAGCGTCAGCTTAATTAGCTTGAAATTGTGCCAGTGGTACAATTTCAATAATTATACCGCGGAGTTTATTCGTAGTTTTATTTTAAATTGAATTTTAATTTAAGATTTTTTAAAATTTTAAAAGTAAATTAGCGTGGAAAAAGGGGACAATCGGAAGTCCCCTAATTTGTCCACTTATTAACGAAGAATAAATTTAATAAAATAATTAGATAAGTAATTTAAATTCACAAGAAAAGAAGCTATATTTCAAGCTTCTAAATTTTAAAAATTTTATAAAGATTTCAACATATCAACATATCTAGGCATTGAATAATTTTCTCTGGAAATTTCTTTTTCTAAATTATCTGCTACTTCTCTTATTTCTTCTGTGATTTTTCTGGTTTTTTCTTGAATGTAGATTGCTTTTTCTTCTATTTCTTTTATTTTTTCAAAATCTTTTAGAATTTCTTTTATTTCTTCTCCAAATTCTAATAAAATTTTTACATTTTCATTTATTCTTTTTGCCTTTTCTTCTAATTTTTCATTTTCTAAAAAGGCAAGATAAGATTTTATTTCCTTTATTTCTTTCATTGCTGAAGGAAGGATTTCTTGATAGATTAAATTTGATAAAATTTCAAGCTCTTGTTGGCAAAATTTTATTATTTCTTCAAATTCTACGTTTATTATTGAATCTATTTCTTTTTGGCTAAATATTTTTTCTTCTTTAAATATTTCGTATGATGAATTTTTCTTTGCATAGACTAAGGCGTCTAAGAAGCTTTTATGGTTAATAAGTCCTCTTTTTTCTGCTTCTTTTATCCATTCTTTTGAGTAGCCATCGCCTTGGAATAAAATTTTTGAATTTTCCTTGTAGATTTCTTTGACTATTTTATAGACTTCTTCTTTTAAATCTTTTTCATTTTTTCCTTCAAGTCTTTTGCCTATATCTTTTAAAACTTCTGCCATAGCAAGATTAATTACTGTGTTTAAATCTGCGGCTGATTTTGAAGAACCTAACATCCTAAATTCAAATTTATTTCCTGTAAAGGCAACTGGAGATGTTCTATTTCTGTCTGATGAATCTGTTTGGATTTCTCCAAGATGTGGAATTTTAACTTTATTATTTATTCCTTTTATCTCTTGGTCTTTTGCTATTGATTTTAAAATATTTTCTAAATCTTCGCCAATAAATACAGAAATTATTGAAGGTGGTGCTTCATTTCCACCAAGTCTATAATCATTTGAAACTGATGATGAAGAAAGTCTTATTAAATTTTGGTATTTATTACAAACTTTAATCATTGCTGATAAAAATAATAAAAATAAATAATTACTTTTTGGGTCATCTCCTGGCGAAAAACAATTTTTCCCGTAATTTGTTGTAAGGGAATAATTATTGTGTTTTCCACTTCCAGCCATATTTTTGAAAGGTTTTTCTTTTAATAGGCAATAAAGATTGTGTTTGATGGCAGTTTTTTCTAAAATATGCATGAGTAATTGGTTGTTGTCTACGGAAATATTACAATTTTCATACATTATTGCAATTTCAAATTGATTTGGCCCAACTTCATTATGCTCAGCCTCCATATAAATTCCCAAATTATATAACTGTTCGTTCACATCTTCAAAAAAATCATTTACTCTTTGAGGAATTGCTCCAAGATAATGGGAAATTATTTCCTTTTCAACCATAGAATCACGCCCAACAAGACTCATTCCACAATATTCTAAATCTATTCTTTTATCATAAAATTCTTTATCAATTAAATAAAATTCTTGTTCAAGTCCAACTTTCGCCTTTACCCTATAAGTTTTTTCATCTTTCAAAAACATATTGCAAATTGGACTTGCGTACTTGCTCAAGATATTCATTGATTCAATTAAAGGCAATTTTTTATCAAGTTTTTCCCCATAAAAGGAAACAAAAACTGATGGAATATATAAAACTTTATCTTCAATAAAAGAATTTGCAGTCAAATCCCAATATGTATAACCACGAGCCTCAAAAGTTGATCTCATTCCACCTGATGGAAATGATGAGGCGTCTGGCTCTCCTTTTATTAATTCATTTCCAGAAAATCTATTGATTGGATTGTGTTTATCATCTCTATTTAAAAACGCAGTTTTTTTATTTGCAGTTTTTCCATTTAAAGGTTGAAACCAATGAGTATATGAAGTTGCCCCTTTTGAAATCGCCCAAATTTTCATAGCATGAGCAATGGAATCAGCAGTTTCTTTATCAAGAGTTTTATTATTTCTTGCAGCCTCTTTCCACTTTAAATAAACAGGATAAGGGACATTTTCTTTCATAGTTTTTTTATCAAAAGCCAAATTTCCAAATTCTTTTAAATCCATATTTTTACCTTTCTTGATATTTTAAAATTTGTTTAAATAATTATATCATAAAAAAATACATATTAAATTTTTAATGCATAATTTTTGGCAAAAAATATTTTTTTACTTTATAAATATTTTGCAAATTAAATTTAATTAATTGACACTGTATCAATATAATGATAAATTAATAGTAGTTGAAATTATAATAATTCGAGGATGGGAAAATGAGAAAAAACAAAAAAATAATTTTATTGTTATCCACTCTTATTTCTTTTCAATTATTTGCACCAACAAATACTTCTAAGGCGAAATCTATTTTAATAAATTATGATCTTGCAGAAGGTGTAAATGTTAGAGAAAAACAATCTTTTGCAGATGATTCTAAAATATTAGGAGGAATAGATTATCCTGATTTTTATGAAATAAAAGAAGAAAATGGTAATTGGTTAAAAATTAATTTTGAAGGAAAAGATGGATATGTAGCAAAAATTTGGTTTCATATTTTAGATGATATGAAAGCAATTAAAAATGGCAAAATTTATGAAAAAGCTGACGAGAAATCAAAAGAAATTTCAAATTTTAAAAAGAAAGAAAAAATTGATTTAATAGATTTTGATTCTAACAAAAATTTTGTAAAGGTCAAAAAAGGCGACAAAATTGGTTTTGCAAAAATTGATAATTTTGATTTATCAAAAAAAGATGAAAAAGATTTAAATAAAATAAAAGATAAATACAAAAAAATATATGATTCTGTAAAAAGATATATGGATTATCTTGATAGGAATAACTTGAGTTTGTATCCAATCGATGAAAAAGATAAGGCAAAAGAAAATGAAATTGTTAGAAATTATGTGGTAGATGAGCCAGAAGAAAAAACTGAAGAAGTTGAATATATTTATTACACAGTTTCAGGAGATGATATTGGATCACAAGCCTATAATTTTGCAACAAAATTTATTGGAAATCCTTACGTTTGGGCTGGCACAAGTCTTACAAATGGAGTTGATTGTTCTGGATTTACCCAACAAGTTTATAAAGAATTTGGAATTAGTCTTCCTCATTTTGCTCAAAGCCAAGCTGATTATGGAAAAACTATAAAACTTGGAGAAGAAAAAGCAGGTGATTTGGTATTTTATGGAACAAGCCTTTCAAATATTACCCACGTTGCAATTGCCGATGGTCAAGGAGGAATTGTTCATGCAGCAAATCCTAGAAGTGGAATTATAACATCAGGAATTGGAAATCCAACAATTATAAAAAGATTAATTGAAGATTAAAATACGCCCTTTGTGACGTATTAGACTGTTGACAAAGTAAATTTTAACCCATTTCGAGCGAACGTAGTGAGTCGAGAAATCTCATGAGATCTCTCCGTGCGTTCGTTTCACTCACTTAGTCGAGATGGTACTTATCTTGATTTTTATTCTAAAATAAAATATTATCTACATTTATACTTTGTCTACGCTCTGATACGTCCTTTGTGGCGTATTTTTTTTATTGTATGCGAAAAAAAATAATGTTATAATTATTTAAAAGATTAAATTTTATAGAAATTAATTAGTAAATATAAAGGAGTTAAAAATGACAGATACATTAAATCCCTTAGAATCTGCACATTTACAAATAAAAAAAGCGTGTGAAAAATTAAATTTAAATCCAGCAGTTTATGAAATTTTAAAACAGCCTCAAAGATTTATAGAAATTTCTATTCCAGTAAAAATGGATGATGGTTCTCTAAAAGTTTTTAAAGGATATAGATCAGCTCACAACCATGCCCTAGGTCCTTCAAAAGGTGGAGTAAGATTTCATCAAAGTGTAAATGTAGAAGAAGTAAAAGCTCTTTCAACTTGGATGACTTTAAAGGCAGGACTTTTGGCAATTCCTTACGGCGGTGGTAAGGGCGGAATATGTGTTGACCCAAAAAAATTATCTGAAAGAGAACTTGAAAGTCTTTCTCGTGGATATGTTAGAGGTTTGTACAAATATTTGGGAGAAAGAATAGACATACCAGCTCCTGATGTAAATACAAATGGAAAAATTATGTCATATTTTATTGACGAATATACAAAATTAAATGGCGATAAAGAAGATTTTGGAACTTTTACAGGAAAGCCTTTAATCCTTGGTGGAAGTTTGGGTAGAAGTGAAGCTACAGGATATGGAGTTGTTATTACAACAAAATATGCAGCCAAAAAAATTGGTCTTGATTTGAAAAATGCCGAAATTGGTCTTCAAGGTTTTGGAAATGTTGGAAGTTTTACTTTAAAATATTTAATAGAAGAAGGTGCTAAAGTTAAATATCTTTCTATAAGAGATGAAAATGAAGAGTGCGGAAGATCAGCCCTATATTCTGAAGATGGATTTGATTATGAATCTTTACAAAAATATAGAGATGAAAATAAAACTCTTGTAGGCTATCCTAAGGCAAAAAAAATATCTGATGAAGAATTCTGGCAAACAAAATTTGATATTTTAATTCCTGCAGCTTTAGAAAATATAATTACTGAAAAAATCGCCAAAAATTTAGATGTAAAATTAATTGCAGAAGGTGCAAATGGCCCAACAACTCCAGAAGCTGATATTATTTTAAAAGAAAAAAATGTAGAAGTAATTCCAGATGTCCTAGCAAATTCTGGCGGAGTTTTGGTTTCATATTATGAATGGATTCAAAATCAATATGGAAATTATTGGTCAAAAGAAGAAGTTCAAGAAAAACAAGAAAAAGATATGCTAAAAGCTCTTGAAGGAATTTTTGAAATTAAAGAAGAATTTGATACAAATATAAGAGAAGCATCTTATATGTTTGCAATCAAAAGAATTGCAGAAGCAATGGAGCTTCGTGGTTGGTATTAAAAAATCTACATTTATTAGCCAATAATTTGAAAAAATAAAAATAAATTATATGCAAATGCTTAGTTTGTAAATTACAATTTTTTGCACAAAAAAGGAGGAGAAATCGTAATAGATTTCTCCTCCTTTTAATTTTAAAATATTTTTTTAATTTTTAATTATTTGAACTATCGTCATTTGAATTTGTAAAAGATGCAAATAAGTCTTTGAAAAATTGTACTATTTTATCCCAAAGACCTGACTCTTTTATATCATTTCCTACTTTGTCAATGTCTTCTTTGTTGTCTTCGTAGAATTTTTTTCCTTTTTCTGTCAAAGTTCCTGCAAATTTTTTAAGATTATCTTCTACTGCCTTGCTATCAATTGCTGGGCTTTCTTGGTATTTTTCAAAATAATTTACTAAAATTTGTATATTGTTATTTGATAAAATATCTCCCATATTTACATTGTTCAAAGCATCTTTTATAAAAATTTGAATTTGCTCGCTATCGGCGGTTTGTCCATTTTTATCTTTGTAATCTTTTAAATTTTGTTTTACTTCTGCAACTGCTTGGTCCAATTTGTCTTTGTCAAAAGATTCCTTATTTTCATTTTCTTCGCTTATTTTCTTTAATGTTCCAAGCTCTTCTTGGGCAGTTTGAGTGCTTTGTGTATTAACTTTTTCTCCATACATCTCTATTGCCTTATACACTCCAACAAGGGCAGATTCTCCTGTAACTTTTGTTGGACTTGCAACTTTAATTTCTGCATCGGTAATTCCTGATGTGATTGCAGCGTTTGTGTATTGGCTTTGAGTAATTGATGTTATATTTTCTGGTGTTAAAATTTCTACCTTGATTCCGCTTCCCTTTGGAAGTTTTTTTACTGAAACTGATGAAATCATATTATAATCTTCTGTTTTGTAGCCTAAATATTTTTGGCAATCATCACCATTTACACTTGATTTATTTATATCATCAGATAGTCCCAATTTATTTTTTACTTCTTGAATTTGATTTTGATTTAAGCCAGCTCCATACATATAAGCTTCTTTTTGTGAATCGAATTCTCCACTTGCTTTTGCAACTTGTGGGATAATTAAAATTAATCCCAAAGCAAATGCCTTTAACATTTTGTTTTTAAATATTTTTTTCATAATATCTCCTTATAATTTTTCGATTTTTTCTACTAATTTGTCAAGGTCACTTTCTTCAACTTCTTCAATTTTTCCTTGGTCAATCAAACTTGTAATTTCTGGATTTATTGCAAGTTTTGCTACTGTATCAATTTTAAATTTTTCAGCAATTTCGTCGGTTTTTCCTTCTCCAAATATTTTGTAAATATTTCCTGTATCTTTTGCCTTAAAATAAGACATATTTTCAACTATTCCAAGAATTTCTTTGCCCATCATTTTTGCCATATTTAATGATTTTTCTACAACCATTCCTACTAAATCTTGAGGAGTTGTAACTGCAATAGCCCCATCAATATTTAGGGATTGGAAAACTGTTAGAGGAATATCACTTGTTCCTGGTGGCATATCAATTAATAGATAATCAATTTCGCCCCAATCAACGTCTGTGTAAAATTGTTTTAAAACATTATTTACAATTGATGATCTCCAAACAACTGGAGCGGATTTATCTTCTAAAACTAAATTTATTGACATAATTTTTATTCCGCTCTTGCTTTCTGGTGCAATTAAAGTTCCATCTTCAAGACTTCTTACACTTTCTTTTATGCCAAAAGCTTGTGGGATTGATGGGCCTGTTATGTCTGCATCCAAAATCGCAACTTTATTTCCATCTTTAGAAAGTTTTGATGCAAGCATACTTGTTACAGAAGATTTGCCAACACCTCCCTTGCCTGACATTATAGCAATTGTTTTTTTTATATTTGATCCTTCTTTGGGTTTTATTATAAATTTGTCGAAATTCATTTTCTTTTGTGTCATTTCTATCTCCTTTAAGATTTTTTCAAATATATTATATGGTATTTTTTATATTTTTCTATTTATAATTTATCCCAATTTTTTCAAGCTAATAATATCTTATAATTTTGTAATAAAAAAGTTTTTAAAGTAAAAATCAAAAAAATTATAAATTTTCAAATAAAAATATAAATATTTATTTGACAAATGTAATTTGAGGATGTATCATTAGTCTAAGATTAAATATAAAAACTTTGAAAAGAAGAGTAGCTAATAAATTATATGCACAGAGAATCTTTGTAGGCTGAAAAAAGATCTTATAATCTTAGTGAATAAAGACTTAGAGTTGTACCGAGGATATTTTGATTCGGTATCGTATTTTGCACGTTATAGCAAAGGGGTATAATTTTGTACTTTCTTATTGGATCCTTTGAAAGTATATTTTGTACTTAATAAGGATATTTTTGTGAAAAAATATTAAATTTGGGTGGTAACACGGTCTTCGTCCCTTGGGATGCGGATCGTTTTTTTTATATTTAATCCATAAGAAAGTTACGACTAAAAAACTAGAAAAAAATTTGGAGGAAATAATGAAAAAGGTATTAAAGTTTCTTATGGCTTTTGTTTTGACTTTTGTTTTTACAATGGGAATTTCACACGCCGATGAGGACACATTTAAGGTTGGAATGGAAGTTAATTATGCTCCTTTTAACTTCTCACAAGTTAATGATGCTAATGGAGCTGTTGAAATTAAAAATTCTAAGGGAGAATTTGCAAATGGATATGACGTTCAAATTGCAAAAAAAATTGCTGATGAACTTGGAAAAAAATTAGAAATTTACAAAATCGAATGGGACGGTCTTCCACCTGCTCTTACAAGTGGAAAAATTGATGCAATTATTGCTGGTATGAGTCCTACTGCTGAAAGAAGAAAAGAAATCGACTTTACAAATTCATATTATATTTCTGATTTGGTTATAGTTTTGAAAAAAGATTCTTCTTTTGCAAAGGCAAAATCTATAGCTGATTTTAAAGATGCAAAAATTACTGGACAATTAAATACTTTCCATTACACAGTACTTGATCAAATTGATGGAGTTAATAAGCAAGCTGCAATGGAATCTTTCCCATCAATGATTTCTGCAACAAAAGCTGGAAATATTGATGGATATGTTTCAGAAAAACCTGGAGCAATGTCAGCCGTTTCTGCAAACGAAGATTTAACTTATGTAGAATTTGAAAAAGGCAAGGGATTTAAAACTGAAACAGACGATACATCAATTGCCGTAGGTCTTAGAAAAAATTCCCCAATGAAAGATCAAATAAACGAAATTTTATCTCAAATGAATGTCAAAGATCAAGATAAAATAATGAATGAAATGGTAAAATTATCAGAAGATGATGGCGAACAACTTTCATTTTTTGGACAAATGAAAGCTATTTGGAGCGAATATTCTTCCCTATTTATAAACGGAATTTTCTCAACACTTTTCATTTCAATTATTTCAACCTTGATAGGATTTGTAATTGGACTTATAGTTGCAGTTATTAGAAAAATAAAAGTAGATAAAAATAAAAATATTTTCGCCTATATTTTACAAAAAATTGTAAACTTTATCTTGGTTTGCTACATAGAAATATTTAGGGGAACTCCAATGATGGTTCAAGCAATCCTAATATTTTATGGTGCAAAACAATTTTTATCAATCGATATGTCAACCATGCTTGCAGCCTTTATAATAGTTTCAATTAACACTGGAGCTTACTTAGCAGAAGTTGTAAGAGGCGGAATAAATTCAGTTGATGAAGGACAATTCGAAGCTTGTAAGGCACTTGGAATGACCCATTCACAAACAATGTTTAATGTTGTAATTCCACAAACAATAAAATCAATTTTGCCAGCAATTGCAAACGAATTTGTCGTAAATATAAAAGATACATCAGTATTAAACGTAATAAGCGTAACAGAATTATTCTTTGTATCAAAATCAATAGCAGGTTCAACCTACCAAATATTCCAAACATATTTGATAACTGCAATAATATATTTCATTTTAACTTTCATAACAACAAGAATTATCTTGTTAATTGAAAAGAAATTTACCAACAAAGAATTTGTACTTGGATCTGTAACAGGAGGAATTCATGCCTAATATAATAAAAGTAAATAATCTAGAAAAAAAATTCGGACAAAATTTAGTTTTAAAAGATATAAATATGGAGGTTCAAAAAGGAGAAGTAGTTACAATAATAGGCTCATCAGGCTCAGGAAAATCTACCCTTTTAAGATGTTTAAATCTATTAGAAGAACCAACAAGCGGAGAAATTTTGTACAAAAGTGAAAATATTTTAGACAAAAAATTTGACCTAAGAGCCTACAGAACAAAAGTCGGCATGGTTTTTCAAAATTTTAATTTGTTTGAAAATAAAACTGTCCTACAAAACTGTACCCTAAGCCAAGAAAAAGTTTTAAAAATTTCAAAAAAGGATGCAGAAGAAAAAGCAAAAAAATTCCTACAATTAGTAGGCATGGACCAATATATAAACGCAAAGCCATCACAAATTTCCGGTGGGCAAAAACAAAGAGTTGCCATAGCAAGAGCCCTTTGCATGGATCCAGAAGTTTTACTTTTCGATGAACCAACAAGTGCTCTTGATCCAGAAATGGTTGGAGAAGTTTTGGAAGTTATGACAAAACTTGCAAAAGAAGGAATTACAATGATAGTTGTAACCCACGAGATGGATTTTGCAAGAGAAGTTTCAAGTAGAGTTTTATTTATGAATGAAGGAATAATTCTAGAAGAAGGCTCTCCAGAAGAAATTTTCACAAATCCAAAAAATCAAAGGACAAAAGATTTCTTAAAAAGATATATGGAATAAAAGCAGGATTTTTCCTGCTTTTTATTTTGCGTATTTTTAGTATAATGGAAATGAAAAGAGGTAATTATGGAAAATAAATTAATAGAAATTTTAAATAATGGCTCATCATTTGCATACGGATTTTTGCTAGATGAAAATGAAAAAAATTATTTGATAAAAAACCTAGACGATCAAGGAAGATTTGATGGTTACACTTTGATTTCAAAAGATTTAGTAAGAATAAATGAAAATTCTGATTTTTTGAAAAAATTAAAAATTTATAATGAATATTGGAAATCAACTAAAGAAAAAAAAACTGGCGAAAATATAGGTGAAATTTTTAAAAATATTCCAGATTTTTTTGATATAGTAAAATACGCCAAGGAAAATAAAAAAATAATAAATTTGGGCAAATCCTTAGATTATTTCGACCAAATTTGTGGTTATGTAAAAAATATAGAAGACGATTTTGCAATAATTGACGCAGTAGATATAAATTCCGGACAAATTTACGATGAATTTGAAATTGACATTAGAGAAATTAAATATATAGAAGTTGAATCTATAGATAATATTTTGCTTGATTTTGTAAATAAAAAGTAAGTTTGTAAATAATATCCCATAGATTTCTTCGGATAAATTAAATTTTTCGATTTAATTAATAAAAGAGATCTCTCCACAAGGTAGAGAGATCTCTTGGTTTTGTTTATCTTTTTATTTTACCAATCCCTTGAGAAATCTCAATTCAAATATTCAATATAACTTTATTATCTTATAATTCTTGAATTTTTTCTTTTAATTCAAGGCTTGTTTGATAAACATCATTTGCATCCATTATTGCTCTTACCACGCAAATTCCATCGACTTTTGTATTTTTTAATATTTCTACATTTTCAATATTTAAACCACCGATTGCATAAATGTCTATGTCCACTTCTTCTTTTATTTTTTTCAAAGTTTCTATTGATGTTCTTTTAGTTTTTACGTGAGTTTTGGTTTCAAAAATTGCCCCTACTCCCAAATAATTTGCTCCATCTTTTTGTGCTTTTTTGGAAGCTTCTACTGATTTTGCAGTTGCTCCTATTATTGCTTTTTCTCCCAAAAGTTTTCTACAAAGTTCAATTGGCATATCATCTTTACCAACATGAACGCCACAACCAAGAGCCCAAGCAAGATGAACCTTATCATCAATTAATAAAGGAATATCGTATTTGTCACAAATTTTTTTTACTTTTTTCCCTAAATTTAAAATTTCAATATCAGATTTTTCTTTTTCTCTCAATTGAACAATATCGACTCCGCCTTTTATGGCATCTTCAATTCTTTCTAAAAATTCTTCTTCATTATATTTATCTGAATTTGTTACCAAATATAATTTTTTCACAAATTTCCCTCCCTTATTTTTGCTCTTTTTATAATTTCTTCATCGCTGATTTCTGATATATTATCCATCAAATTTACAAAAAAACTATAGGGCTTTTTTGTGTCAGAAATTTCTCCAGATATTTCCAAAATAAGAAGAGCTAAAATTGACGCATCGATTGGATTTGAAACTGATAAAAATGTAGAAATTAAGCCTGTCAACATACAACCTGTGGCTGTAATTTTTGAAAGATTTTCACAACCATTTTCAAACAAAAAATACTTATCATCTTTTAATAAAATATCAGTTTTTCCTGTAATCAAAACTGTCGTTTTGTATTTTTTTGAAAGCTTTTGAGAAATTTCTGTAAAATATTTTATATTTTCACAAGAAATCTTATCCTCATCTCCTGCATCTATTCCTTTGGCATGAGATTTTTCTCCACAAAGAGAAAGAATTTCCGATGAATTTCCTTTAATGACTTCAAATTTATATTTTTCTAGTAAATTTTTTGCAAAATCTAGTCTAATTTTACTTGTACCAACTCCAACCACATCCATTATTACGGGAATATTTTTCTCATTTGCAAACTTTGTCGCTATTTCCATTGCTTTTAATCTCGAATTTGTAATATTTCCAAGATTTATAGAAAGAGAATCAGAAATTTTTACAATATCTTCCATTTCATCTTCACATTCGGCGCAAATTGCCTTGGCTCCTTGAAATAAAATCGCATTTGCCACCATATTTATGGCAATTGGATTTGTAATTGCGTGAATTAATGGAATTTTTTCCCTAACAAGTTTTCTATTTTCAAGAATTTTTTTTAGATTTTTCATAGACATTTACTCCAAGCTTTTTTTGTATGGAATATAAAACTTTAGATTTTTGCAAAGTTTTTAAGAAAATATAAGCTACACTTCCTCCAATAATTGTTGCAATTGTAAAAGAAGGCAGGTAAAAATACCAAGTTATATCGCCTGTTCCATAAAATAATTTCATAACTGGATAAGAAACAATAGCTCCAATTATTCCTGTTCCAATTATTTCTCCAACTACAGCTGCAAATAAATTTCCTTTCGATTTTCTATAAAAAACTCCAGAAAGCATAGCTCCAAAAATTTGTCCAGTTATGGCAAGAGGAGGAATTCCTAGAAAACTCATTCTCAAAAATGCAGTTATTAATCCATTTAAAAGCGAATACCAAGGGCCCAAAAAAACTGAGCAAACAATATTTACAAAATGAGCCGTAGGAGCAAAACCTTCAAATCTTAAAATTGGAGAAATAACAACTCCAATTGTCACAAACATTGAAAGACTTAGCATAATAAGCAAAGAATTATTTTTTTTCATAATCTCTCCTAAACATTTATATAATCAGTAAAAACTGGAGTCATGCCAATTGCTTTTAAATCTTTTATTGCATCTTCACAAGACCTATTATCGGCAATTTCAAATTGCTCATCTCCCGTATCTTGATGATGCAAATGGCAAAAATATTCTTAGGGCAAGCATAATTTGGAAAAATTTCTTATCATTTACTTCAAAAAATTTAAGCTCATCTGCCCCGTGAGTTGGTCTAATTCTTGGAAGAGAAATTGCAATTTCTGCATGAGGATATTTTTTTTGAATTTTTTGAGCATGAACACCTAATTTAAATGCTTCTTCTATTGGATCACCAAGTCCAAAAAGCGTTCCAAAACCTACTCCCCTAAAGCCTGCAAGCATTGCTCTTTCTTGAGTGTCAATCCTATAAACCCAAGATCTTTTGTGGCCGTAAGGATGGTAAAAATCATAAGTTTTTGGATTGTAAGATTCTTGAAAAACTGTAACAAAATCTGCCCCTGCCTTTTTCAATTTTTTATAATCATCTACATTTGCAGGATAAACTTCAATTCCTATTGTTTTGAAATATTTTTTGGCAATTTCACAAGCTTTTGCTATATAGTCAACTGATGAAAATTTTTGACTTTCTCCTGTTAAAATCAAAACATCTTCGATTCCAGTATCTGAAAGAACCTTCATTTCTTCTTCAATTTCTTCAAAATTTAATTTTGCCCTTTTTATATCAGATTTTGCCCTAAATCCACAATACCTACAAGAATTTTCACAATAATTTGCTATATAAATCGGAGAGAAAAGACAAACATTATTTCCAAAATATCTTACTCTCTTATCTTTTGCAAGCTCTCCCATTTTTTCTAAATAATCAAGAGCCTTGTCTGATAAAAGATTGTAAAAATCTTCTTCATCAAGTCTATCTTTTTCTAAGCTTCTTAGAATATCGGCATCACTTACATTTTTATTTTTTATTTTTTCGTAATCATCTAAAACTTCGGTTTTTATATTTGAATCGATTATATCCATTTCTGGAAAATAATCTGTAACTTTTTTAATATTCATCTTAATCGAAAAAATCCCTCAATGGTGATGATGGATCAGCTCCAGATTCTAAAACTCTGCCTGGTTTTGAAAGATAAGCAAGACGCCCCGCTTCTATTCCTAGTTTAAAAGCTCTTGCCATCATTGTAATATCAGATGCGCTAGAAATTCCTGTATTTGCCATAATTGCACAAGTTCCCATTTCCATTGCCTCTGCGGCTTGACTTGGAAAGCCAATTCCTGCATCAACAATTACTGGAAGGTCAACTTCATCAATTATTATTTTTATAAATTCTTTTGTAACAAGTCCCTTGTTAGATCCAATTGGAGCAGCAAGCGGCATTATAGCAGCGGCTCCCGCATCTTTTAAATCTCTTGCATAATTTAAATCTGGATACATATAAGGAAGAACAATAAATCCTTCATCAGCCAAAATTTTTGTAGCCTTCAAAGTTTCTTCGTTATCTGGCAAAAGATATTTGCTATCTCTCATAATTTCAATTTTTACAAAATTTCCACAACCCATTTCTCTTGCAAGTCTTGCAATTCTAATTGCCTCATCGGCATTTCTTGCTCCTGATGTGTTGGGAATAATTGTAACGTGTTTTGGTATATAATTTAAAATATTTGCCACATCTTTTGTATTAGCGCGCCTTAGAGCGACTGTAATCATTTCACATTCTGCA
>QWCE01001051.1_pt1 | contig 45533 bp, 43 predicted proteins | sample 1972531 | NCBI WGS metagenome assembly QWCE01 (sample SAMN09866716, study PRJNA288562) | Human gut metagenome isolate term4_stool, whole genome shotgun sequencing... | reverse complement strand
CTCGACAATAATTCCCTTTTCCGCAAGCCTCCGATGCGAACACATCTTTGCGCCTGTTTCAAAGCCACCTATTGTGTCAACGCATGTCTCACGCATACCGCAGTATTATACATAAAAAATAACCTAAAATCAAGGGGTTTAGGCATTTTTCGCGAATTTTTCCGGCCACAGGGCCGTTCTCCGCACGTATTGACTTCGGTAACTTGGATATAATAACCGATTTAATCGAAAGATGCAAGGCTTTTTTTATTTTTAAAGCACAGGGCGCCTTTCTCCTTTGCTCGGCGCGGCCCGCAAGAGCGATTTGATTTTTCCGCCGCGCCGATAGTTTCCTTCCATATAAGCTTGTATAAGTTTGTATGATCCGGCATATCCTTCAGTGACGGCTATTCAGCAAATCACAGAATTATACAAGCGCCTCGATTTTTTCTTCCAGGCTCTTCGGATCCTTTTGCGGCGCAAAGCGATCCACCACACGGCCCTCTCTATCCACGAGAAATTTCGTAAAATTCCATTTAATGTCGTCACCTAAAAGCCCGCCCCGGGCTTTTTTCAATTCTCTATACAATGGATGGGCATCCTCGCCATTGACGTCGATCTTCGCCATGACCGGGAAGGTGATGCCGAAGGTGTCGCTGCAGAAATTTTTGATGGTACTTTCCTCACCCGGCTCCTGATGACCGAACTGGTTGCAGGGAAAGGCCAAGACGACGAGACCCCGATCTTTGTATTTTTCGTATAAAGCTTGTAGGCCAGCGTATTGTTTCGTAAAGCCGCATTTCGAGGCGGTGTTGACGATCAAAAGCACTTTGCCTTCATAGGTTTTCAAGGACAGATCCTGCCCTTCGATGTCTTTTACTGTGTAATCGTAAATCATGTTCTTCTCCTTTGCTTCTTTCTTTTGTTTTTTCATACCCCACATCATTTTTTCCACGCAAAAAACGCCCGAGGTCTCTCGAGCGTTTTGTTTTTGTTTTATTTTTTGATGATATAGTCGTCGCCGTCCACGGCAATTTCCAAATGATCGCCGTCCATAATCTCGCCGGCGATAAGGGCGCGGGAGAGTTTGGTTTCGATGTGGTTTTGGATATAGCGCTTGACGGGCCGTGCCCCGTAGAGCACGTCATAGGCTTCGGCTAAGATCTTGTCCTTGGCTTCGTCGGTGGCTGTGATGTGAATGTCTCTGTCTTCCAGGCGGCTTTCGATTTCCGCGATATTCGTGTCGATGATCTTTACGATCTCGTCTTTCAACAGGGGCTTGAAGAGGACGATTTCGTCTACCCGATTTAAAAATTCCGGGCGGAAGTGTTCCTTCATTTCTCTGCTGACGGAATCTTTCGCTTCATCGGAGATGTGGCCGTCTTCCGTGACGCCTTCGATTAAATCTTGGGAGCCGATGTTGGAGGTCATAATGATCACCGTGTTTTTAAAGTCCACGGTGCGGCCTTGGTTGTCGGTGAGGCGGCCGTCGTCTAAGACTTGCAAAAGGATGTTGAACACATCTCTGTGGGCCTTTTCGATTTCATCGAAGAGGATGACGGAGTAGGGCTTTCTGCGCACAGCCTCCGTGAGTTGGCCGCCTTCGTCGTAGCCCACGTATCCCGGGGGCGATCCCACCAATCTCGAGACGCTGTGTTTTTCCATGTATTCGCTCATGTCGATGCGAATCATGTTCCGTTCGTCGTCGAAGAGGGCTTCCGTTAAGGCTTTGGCGGTTTCGGTTTTACCTACGCCGGTAGGCCCTAAGAAGATGAAGCTGCCGATGGGGCGGTTTTGCGCTTTGAGCCCGGCGCGGGCGCGGAGCACGGCGTCGCTTACGGCTTTGGTGGCATCGGCCTGTCCCACGACGCGCTTCTTTAAGATGTCGTCTAAGTGAAGGAGTTTTTCCCGCTCCGTTTCAGCGAGCTTCGAGACGGGAATGCCCGTCCACTTGCTGACGACTTCGGCGATTTCTTCTTCCGTGACTTCTTCTTTAATGAGCTTGCCGTCGCCCTTTTCCTTGTCTTGCTCCTCTTTCAGCTTTTCTTCCAATTGAGGCAGCTCGCCGTATTTCAGTGCGGAGAGTTTTTCCAAATCGTAGTTGCGTTCCGCTTCTTCGATTTCGTGGCGCACCCTGTCGATGGCTTCTTTAATATTTTTTTCGCCTTCCAGCTCTTTCTTTTCCGTTTCCCAACGGGCGATGAGGGCGTCGTAATCGGCCTTTTCTTCAGCCAGCTCTTCTTCCAAGGCGGCGAGCCGTTTTTTCGACGCATCGTCGGTTTCCTTCTTTAAGGCTTCTCGTTCGATTTCCAATTGGAGAATTCGCCGACGAATTTCGTCGATTTCCGTGGGCATGGACTCGATTTCCGTGCGCACCATGGCGCAGGCTTCGTCCATAAGGTCGATGGCCTTGTCGGGAAGGAAGCGATCGGTGATATAGCGATCGGAGAGCAGGGCCGATTGAATGACGGCGCCGTCGGAGATGCGAATGCCGTGATAGATTTCGTATTTTTCCTTCAAGCCACGCAAGATGGAGATGGTGTCTTCCACCGTGGGCTCTTGCACCTGCACTTTTTGGAAGCGGCGTTCCAAGGCCGGGTCTTTTTCGATGTACTTGCGGTACTCGTCCAAGGTGGTGGCGCCGATGGTGTGGAGCTCGCCCCGTGCGAGCATGGGCTTTAAGAGATTGCCCGCGTCCATGGCGCCTTCGCTCTTGCCGGCGCCGACGATGTTGTGAATTTCGTCGATAAACATAATGATTTCGCCTTCGGAGCTTTTCACTTCGTTTAAGACGGCCTTCAAGCGTTCTTCAAATTCCCCGCGGTACTTGGCCCCGGCGATCAATGCCCCCATGTCCAGGGAAAAGACGGTTTTGTTTTTCAAGCCGTCGGGCACGTCTCCCGCCACGATTCGTTGGGCCAAGCCTTCCACAATGGCGGTTTTCCCGACGCCGGGCTCGCCGATTAAGACGGGATTGTTTTTCGTGCGGCGAGAGAGGATGCGGATCACGTGGCGCACTTCGTCGTCGCGGCCGATGACCGGGTCCATTTTGCCCTTGGCCGCTTCCGCCGTCAGATCTCTGCCGTATTTATTTAATGCTTCGTAGGTGTCTTCGGGATTGTCGCTGGTGACGTGTTGATTGCCCCGAATTTCTTTTAAGGCGCCCATAAAGCTGTCTTCGTCGATGGAAAATTCTTTAAGGACCCGCTTGTTGTTCACCCCGTCGCCTTTGATCATCGCGAGGTAGAGGTGTTCCACGCTGACGTAGCTGTCGCCGAGGCGCTTCGCTTCTTTTAATGCGTCGGTTAAGACGCCGTTCATGGCGTTTGAGAGGCGAGGCGTGGCGCCGGTTTGCTTGGAGAGGCGGCCGATTTCCCGGTCCAGGGCGTTTTCAACTTCCTTGGCGTCGACGCCCATGTAGTTTAAGACGCGAGGGATCAGGCCTTCGTCGTCGGAGACCAAAGCTTTGTTTAAGTGGAGGACGTCTACCTCCGGATTTCCGTATTCTTGTGCCAAATTTTGCGCGCTTTCTAAAGCGGCCATACTTTTTTGTGTAAATTTATCGATTTTCATATGGCACTCCTTTCTTACATTAGATTAATTTTTATTTCGTGGTTTTGTGATTTTCTTTTAATTGTTTATAGAGGGCTTCTTCTTCCTCGCTCAAATGATCCGGGTTTACCATGACGAAGCGAATGTAGGCATCGCCGGTGTTGCCCTTTAAATCCTTTAAACCTTTTTTCGGCAGGCGCAGCTTTTGTCCGCCCTTGGTTTTTTCGGGGACGGTAATGCGCAGCTTGCCGGCGGGCAAGGTACAGGTGACCTTGTCGCCGAAGTAGGCTTGCCAGGGATAGACGGTTTGATCCATGACGATGTCCAGTCCTTGGATGTCTACGCCCTTGGGCGCCGTGACGTGGATTTTAAATAGGATGTCCCCTTCCACGCCGAATTTATCGCCCCGCACCTTCAGCTTCTTGCCCTCGGTAATGCCCGCGGGCACCTTCACGGGGATTTCCACCCCGCGCCCGTCCACGGTGAGGCTCACACGCCGCTCTACGCCGCGGTAGGCCTCGTCCATGGAAACGGTGAGATCCGCCACGTACTGCGTCCGTTGGGGTTTTCGGGCTCTGCGGGCGCCGCCGCCTTTGAAGTCGCCGAAAATATCTCCCATATTAAATGTGGAGGTTCTGCGCTTCGAGCCGGTGCTTCCGCTTCCGCCGAAAAACATATCGAAGAAATCGCTGAAGTCCCCTTCGCCGCCGGTGGTGGTGTAGGTGTAACCGTATTGGGAGGGATCGAAGTTCATGCCGCCGGAGAAATTCCCGGCGCTTCCGAATTGGTCATAGGTCTGTTTCTTTTTCGGATCGGACAGAACTTCGTAGGCTTCGTTGATCTCTTTAAACTTATCTTGTGCCTTTTTGTCGTCGGGATGAAGGTCCGGGTGATATTGTTTCGCCAATTTGCGAAATGCTTTTTTTATCGTCTTTTGATCAGCGTCTTTTTCCACGCCGAGAATTTTATAATAATCTTTATATTCCATAAATCACCTCAGTTGACTTTCTTTGACCTTGATACCATTATAGCACCTTTGCCATGGATTGCAATAAGTTTTTTGACCTTGTTTGACTTTTCTTTTCTTTCCGACAAAATAATAAAAGCCCGCGTTCAGCAGGCTTTTGTTGCACTCGATTAGAAGCGGTTTGCGTGTGTGACGAAGGCGTCGACGAAGCTTTGCAGGAAGGCTTCCGTGTCTTTGACCAGCGCCCCTTCTTTGTCGAAGAGCTCGTGGACGGAGGCCAGATACACTTCCGGCTGTTGCAGGGGAATGAGGTCGACGAAGATCAGATTTTGTCTCAGGCTGAAATTCGCCGCCATTCCGCCGGATGTGCCCACACTGGCGCTGACGACGGCTGCGGGCTTGGTGCCCCATTTGCTCTTGCCGTAGGGGCGGCTGGCTACGTCGATGGCGTTTTTAATGGCCGGGGCGCAGAGACGATTGTATTCCGGCGTAAAGAAAATGTAGCCGTCCTTCTCTTCCACTTCCTTGCGGAAGCGGGCGTAGCTTTGGGGCTCGTTCTTTTCTTTTTCGAAGTCTTCGTTGTAGAGGGGCAGATCGCCGATTTCGATAAATTCCGCTTCGTAGCCTGCCGGGAACATGGCTTGCACTTTTTCGGCGACTTTTCTGTTCCAGGATTCTTTTCTTAATGAACCGACGATCAAACCGATTTTTTTCGTCATACATAACTCCTTTTCTTTCAGTGAACTATTGCTTAATAGACTGATATCCGAAAGAAAGGAGATTCAAACACTACCGGTCCACGTAGCGCTTGATGTCCCGCTCGATGTCCCGCTTCTTGATGGCTTCCCGCTTGTCGTGAAGCTTCTTGCCCTTGGCCTCGGCGATGGAGATCTTCACCCGGCCGCGAGTCAGGTGCACGTTTAAGGGCACGATGGTATAGCCCTCCCGCTCCGTGGCCCTGGCCAGCTGGGCGATTTCTCTTTTGTGCATAAGGAGCTTGCGCTTTCTCAAGGGATCCAAATTGAAGCGGTTGCCCTGTTCGTAAGGCGCCACGTGCATGCCTTCGATAAAGATCTCGCCCCCTTCGATGGAGCAGTAGGCTTCTTTTATGGCCACGCTGCCCTTGCGAATGCTCTTGACTTCCGTTCCCTTTAAGACGATGCCCGCCTCGTAGGTATTTTCGATATGGTATTCGTGAAAGGCCTTTTTGTTGTTGGCCAAATTATCCGGTCCGGTCTTCTTCTTTTTAGCCACGGCTTTCCTCCTCTAGTTGAAAGTCGATACGCCCCAAAATAGGATCGGCGCCGGCCACGACGATGCGCATGGGGTCGCCCATGTGAATGGTCTTTTTCGTGCGCTCGCCCACGGCCACGTAGTGATCCTCGTCGAAGCGGTAGAAGTCGTCCATGGAGGCGTATCCGATGAGCCCTTCCACCGTATTTTCGAGTTCGCAGAAAATGCCGAAAGACGTGATCCCCGACACCTTGGCGTCGAAGCTTTCGCCTATGTGATCGGCCATGTATTGAGCCATCTTCACATCCACCACCTTGCGTTCCGCTTCCTGAGCGATTTTTTCCGTGGCGGAGATGTGATCGGCGATGTCCGGGAAAGTTTTTTGGTACAGATCGATGAGCTTCGCGTCCAGGACGTGGTTTAAGTCCTGCTTAATGACCCGGTGAATGGTTAAATCCGCATAACGGCGAATGGGCGAGGTGAAGTGGGAGTAGTACTTGGCGGCGAGGCCGAAGTGGCCGCCGAGTTCCTCGCTGTAGCGGGCCTTTTGCATGCTCCTCAGCACCATGGTTTGAATCAGCGCCTCTTCGTCTTTTCCCTTGCAGGCTTGGGTCAGCTTTTGAATATCTTTGGGATGGATGTCCTTGGTGAGATCCAGGTGGTAACCGAAGGGACGGATCACCGCATTTAAAAGGGTGAGCTTTTCGGCATCGGGCTCTTCGTGAATCCGATAGATGAAGGGCAGCTTCTTTTTATGATAGACCTCCGACACGGTTTCGTTAGCGAGAAGCATAAATTCCTCGATTAAATCGTTGGCGTCCCGATGGTCCGCCAGGCCGATGTGAATCGGGTGGCCGTCGGCGTCCAGCTCGATGGCGGGCTCGTCGAAGGAAAAGTCGACATAGCCGCGCTTATCCCGCATTTTGCGGCGATTTTTTGCAATGGTATTAAGAATCGTCAGCTCTTTCGTGAGATCTTTTAGGGAATCGTCGATCCGCCCGTCTTCCAAAAAGTCGCTGACATCGGTATAGACCAGGCGGCGGTCGCTGTTGATCACCGTCTCGGCGATGTGGAATCTGTAGACCTTGCCCTTTTCGTCCAGCTCGAAGATCACGCTTAAGCAGAGGCGGTCCACCCCTTCGTTTAAGGAGCAGATGCCGTTGGACAGCGCCTTGGGGAGCATGGGCAGCACTTCGCTTAAAAGATAGACGCTGTTGCCCCGGTGCAGAGCTTCTCTGTCCAAGGGACTGCCCGCCCGCACGTATTCCGCCACGTCGGCGATGTGGACGCCTACTTCCCAGCGGCCCTCCTTTAAGGGGCGCACGCTGAGGGCGTCGTCGAAGTCCTTGGAATCGGCGCCGTCGATGGTGAAGGTAGGCGCGTTGCGGTAATCTTCCCTGCCCGCCACGGCGGAGCGGCTTACCTTTTGAGGAATGGCCTCGGCTTCATCCATGACATCTCTCGGAAATTCCAGATCCAGGCCCATGGCGTAGGCGATGGAGAGAATGTCCACGTTTTTGTCGTCGGGATAGCCCAAGACCTCCACGATTTTTCCCTCGGCCTTTTTATTGGGCTCGGGGAATTTTTCAATATCCACGACGACTTTTTGGCCGTCCTCGGCGCCGTTTTTCCATTTTTTCGGAATGAAGATGTCGTCGGGAATTCGCTTGTCGTCGGGAATCACGAAGCCGAAGCGCATGGCGTCGTCGTAGACGCCGACAATCCGGTGATTGGCCCGCTCGAGAACGGTGACGACGCGACCCTCGCCGCCCTTATCCGGATCCTTGGAAGGAATCTTTTCCACCAGCACCCGGTCTTTGTTCATGGCGGAGTTCACCTTGGTGCGGTGAATGTATAAATCCTCCCCGTCTCCGTCGTCGGGAACGAAAAAGCCGAAGCCCTTGTCGTTGCCTTCGAAGGTACCGGTGAGAAGGCCATCGCGAAGGCTGACGTGGTAAGTCTTATCCTCGTCCCGGTAGAGGGTGCCGTCTTTTACCATTTCCTTTAAAAGGGCCTTCATTTCCTTTTGCAGATTGTCGTTGACGGCCAGTGCCCGGAAAATTTCCCGTTTGCTCAGTCCGTCGGTTTTTTCCAGGGCTTCCAATACCCGGTCTCGAATGGTCATAATGCCTCCTTTGGCCTACAGCTTGCTTCCGTAGGTGGTTTTCGTAAATAAATTGGATTCGTAGCTGAAGGTGGTGTCCTTGCGCTCGGCCGCCCGCATTTCACCCAGCTCGATGACTCTGTCCAAGAGAGCCGCAAAGGAAATGCCCACGGGCTCCCAGAGATAAAAGCCCATGGAGCCGGGCAGGGTGTTGATTTCGTTGACCACGGGGCCCTCTTCCGTGACGAGAAAATCGATCCGCGCCGTGCCGCAAGCGTCGATGGCGGTAAAGGCTTTTTTTGCCAAGTCCTCGATTTTTTTCTTTAAGTCCTCGTCTACATTGGCAGGGCAGTTTCTCGCATTCTTTCCCTTGCTCGGGCCGGTTTTTTTGCCGCCGCCGACGTATTTATCTTCGAAGCTCAAGAGATCTTTCCAGCCCACGGGCTCTTCCAGAGCCGATGCGATGACATCGCCTGCATAGCCTAAGACGGCGCAGTTGATCTCCCGGGGATTTTCCGCCGCCTTTTCCACTAAAATCTTGCGGTCGTAGCTTGCGGCGAGATCCATGGCATCGTCGAGATCTGCGGGGTCCTTTACCTTGGTAATGCCGATGGAGGAGCCCAGGTTCACGGGCTTCACGAAGACGGGATAGCCTAATGCTTCAATTTCGCTTTTCACTTTTTCTTTTTCTTCCCGCCACTGACGACGGTAGAAGCTGATTCCTTCCATCACGGGAATGTCGTGGGCGCGGAAGACGTCTTTCATGATTTTTTTGTCCATGCCTACGGCGGCGGATAAGGTGGAGCAACCGATGTAGGGGATGTCCATGGTGTCGAAGTAGCCCTGAATGGAGCCGTCTTCGCCGAAGGTGCCGTGAAGGGCCACGAAGGCCATGTCCACGTCGGCATAGACTTCTTCTTTCAAGCCGCCTTTGAAAAAGAGGCCGCCCTTGTCTTCCACTTGCTTGTAAATTTTGCCGCCTGCTCCGGCCTTAAAGTACACTTCAAAGGCGTCGTCGAAATTTCCTTCCTTGAAAGTTTTGAAATTCGACAAGCCTTCGCCGCCGAGGAATTTTCCGTCCTTGGTGATGTAGACGGGCACGGCCTCGTATTTGGATTTATCTAAATTTTCGATTACCTGCATGCCGGTAATGACGCTGACTTCGTGTTCCACACTGCGTCCGCCAAAAAATACAGCGATTGTTTTCATATAAACGTCTCCCTTCGTGTCGTTCTTTTTTTATTCTATCATAGACGGCGGCGGGAATAATAAAGAACCGTTAAGATTCCGTAAAAAAGACAAAAGAAAAAACGGCCCGAAAGCCGCTTTCTCATGAAATTATTCGTCGTAAGAGTCGGGCAGGTCGTTTTCGAAGAGCACCACGTCGCCGATGACGACCACATGGCCCAAAGAGGCCGTGGCTTCGTCTAAGTTCTTGGTCACGATCATCTTGTCTTCGCTGAAGCCCGCGTCCATCAGGCCCTTTTGAATGGGCGCCGTGCGCTTTTTGCCCACGAGAATGGCCACGTCGCACACCTTTCCGATTTCCTTGCCCAGTTTGTAATTCTCTTCCTCTTCTATATCGCCTAATTCCACCATGCCCGGCGTGACGATAATCTTCTTGCCCTTTTCGAATTGACCGAGCACGTCCAGAGCCGCCCGGGCGCCTACGGGATTGGAGTTAAAGGCGTCGTCGATGACGATGATCCCCGTGCCTCCGTCGACGATGTTCAGGCGGTGTTCCACCGGTTCCACCTTGCCGATGCCCCTAGCCACGGCCTCAGGCTCCATGCCCAGCACGTAGCCCACGCTTGCGGCGGCGAGGAGATTGGAAATATTGTGCTTGCCTAAAAGCTTGGTTTCCGCCTTCACTTCGCCCTTGTCCTTAAAGCCAAGGGTAAAGGAACTGCCCCGCTCGTGAACGGCGATGTCCTTGGCGTAGACGTCGAGCTTGTCGATCTCTTCCATGCCGTAGCGAATGGTGCGCTTTTTCGTCTTGTCCGCCAAGGGCATTACGTAGTCGTTGTCGTAATTGAAAATGGCGATGTCGTCATCGGCCAAGGCTTCGATGAGCTCGTACTTGGTCTTTTGAATGTTTTCGATGGTCTTAAAGAGATGCATGTGGGTGGGCCCGATGGCGGTGATGATCCCGATGGAGGGCTGTACCAGCTCCGCCACTTCGGCGATTTCCCCGGGCTCCTTGGCCCCAAGCTCGGCGAGGAAGATCTCGTCCTTTTCGTCCAACTCGTTGTTAATGACCTTGGAAAGGCCCATAGGCGTGTTGTAAGAAGAGGGCGTGTTTTGCACGACAAATGCTTCTTCCAACACCGTAGATGTAATAAATTTCGTGGAGGTCTTGCCGAAACTTCCGGTAATCCCCACGACCTGCAGGCCCTTTTCCTTTAGGTCCCGCACCTTTTTTTGCGCCGAATCGTAAAAACCCTGATTGATTTTCATTTCCTTGGGATAATTGATGCGATTGGCATAGATTAAAATCACGTATTGGAAATAATATATTCCCACGCAGAGAAAAGCAAAGACCATCACTGCCAAAGTGGACGATACACCGTAGACGGCGATGGCGGCAATGAGCGCCACGGCGAGAAGGATGCGGTTCAATCGGCAGTGTGTACCGAAGAGGCGCTTCGCCCGATCCGTCATGACCAGGGGCGTCTTCTCCGAAGTGGGACCGTAGCGGAAAGCTTTAATTTTTTCCTTATTTGCAGCAAGCCACGCCTTATACTCCCCTTCGTCATAGCCTTCTAATTGAAGCATATGCAGCGGATAGAGGGCCCGCTCGTTAAACACCTTGTAGAGCGCAAAGCTCAGGGCCAAATAAATGGCCATAAAGATCACGAATGAAACTGAATGATACATGGATGACTCCTTATAAAAATGAACGCAACACGGCGTCGAACTGGCCGTAGGCATCTAAGTAACTGTAGTGGCCGCCCTTTAACACGACCAGGCCCGCTTCGGGAATTTTTTCCTCGAACACCTTGGCCATGGAAAGAGGCGTGGCGTCGTCTTCGTCGCCCCAAATCAATAGGGTGTCCGCCTGAATCCGCGGGAAGTATTCCTCCGTGGATTCGTTCACCACCTTGACAAAGACCTTGCGCATCACGCCGTCCGCCGCCTTGTAATCGTCGGAGCCGAATTTCTTGTAAAAGCGCGCCATGGCCTTTTCCGTGTCCTGCCAGAAAAACAGGAGCTTGTACATATTTTTGAGGAATTTAAAGGTGTAGACCTTTCGATAATAGGAAAAAGAACGCTTGGGCAGCACGCCGGATGCATCCACCAAAACCAATTTATCCACCATTTCGGGATAGAGAGCGGCGAAGGCGCTCAAGGTCTTTCCGCCGAAAGAATGGCCGATGCAGGTGGCGCGGCTCACGCTGTAGTAATCGTAAATCCTTTTTAACAGCGCCACGTAATCGTCGCCACCGATAACCTCGTCGGGCGCATCGCTATCCCCGTGGCCCAAGCTGTCGTAGGCGATGACCCGGTAGCGGTCACGCAAGCTGTTGACGATGGGCATCACCGATTCGATATTCGCACCCCAGCCGTGTAGGACAAAAGCCACGTCCTCGCCCTCGCCGGTATCGACGACGGCGATTTTTTTCCCGTCGATTAAGATAAATTCTTTCTCCATTTCTTCCCCCTTAAAAAGTAATTATACCATAGGAGCCCCTCTGCGCCGACATTTCGGATGTATTTTGACGACGAAAAAAAGACCGGCCTGTTTTATACAAAGAGGTTTTGTATACAGTTGTGAAAATTGTAGACATTGTTTTTTCCTAATGTTATTATTGTATTCAAAGAAAGTCTCTTAAGGAGGTTACGAGATGGAATTTTTATCATTAAAAGACCACGTCTATAATTTTATCGCCGAACAAATTCGTCTCGGCAAGCTTAATTCAAACGAAAAAGTAAACGAACAGGATATTTGTCAGCAATTAAATATTTCCCGCACGCCCGTCAGAGAAGCCTTGATTCAATTGGCCGCCGACGGCTTTTTGGACTCCGCTCCCCGCCGCGGCTTCCGGGTCAAGCCCCTGACCAAGAAGGAAGGGGAAGATATTTACCACATCCTGGCGCCTTTGGACGCCTTGGCCGCTGAGCTGGCCGCAGGCAATTTAACCAAGGAAGACCTGAAGGCCATGGAGGACCTGGTAGAGCTCATGGATTTCCACATCGACCGCTTCCAATACGACGAATATTTCGTCCTGCAGGAGCGCTTCCACGACATCTACATCGAAAAGTCCAATAACGAAACTCTGATCAAGACCATCGATCGCCTTCAACGGCGCTTTATTCGCCAAGGCCACGAGTTGGACGACAACGAGGCGCTGCAAAAGCTCTTACACGAAACCAATAAGCAGCACTCTCACATTACGGATCTCTTCCGGGAAAACAAAATTGAAGAACTGAAAGATTTTCTCGCTCACACCCATTGGACCTATCACTTTTCGGAAGTGGGTCGGACGGCGACAGATGACTAAGTAAAATACAGGGGGTGACCTCTGTATTTTTTTGGAGGACCATATGACCATTTACATGAACACCATTACCTACGGCTCCCCTGCCCACGATCGGGCCATCGCCATGAGAAAGCACATTCTCTATAATCCCTACAACGAAGCCTTTGACGAGGCGAGAAAAACCTGGGACAGAGATAAAGTAATCTACGGCCTTTTCGACGACGAGGCTTTAATCGGCGTCATGGTCACGGAAAAAACCGATGAAGGCATCCACCTGTCGGAAATTATCGTGGACTACGACAAGCGGCGCCAAGGCCTGGGCAGACAGATGCTCCGCTTCTTGGAAACCCGCCTGGAAAAAGACGCGCTCATCACCGCCGAAGGCCCCCTCTCCGCTCGGGCCTTTTACGAAAAATGCGGCTTCGCGCCGAAATCCAAATACCGCACTACCAAGGACCGCATGAAATTGGATTACGAAAAGAAGGTGACGGGCAAGAAAAAAAATGCCCTTCCCTTTTTTGAGGATCGGCAAAATTTGCCCATCTTCTTCTACACCGTGGACTCGAAAGATTTCGAGCTCATCCCAGTCATTCGCAACCACTTCCCCAAGGAACACCTCTTCGTCGTGGACCTTCTGCGGGACGAGCCCCGTTGGCTGGAGCTGGCAAAGGAAACGAAGCGACGCTCGGCAAAATATTCCATGATCGCCCCCCATCTCTACGGCAATCGCAGCTTCCGTCCCTTGGACGACTTCCGTCTGCCGGAAAAATGTGCGGAACAGGCCGATCGTCTGAGCAAGAGCAAGACCGTGCTGCTCCTCGGCACGGAGGCGGAATTTTCCACCAACGCCTATCGGGCGGCCTTTGATTCGCAAAGCGCCTCCCTCTCCACGGTGGAACTTCCCTTGGAAGAGGAAGATCTTCGCGGCGGCCATCATTTGGACGCGGATTTCTACAACACCTTCGCCGAAAAAATCGACGAGTTAAAGGAAAATCCCTTCGATACCCTGGCCGTGGTGGACGGAGCCTTCTCCACGCAGGCCGACGCCATGGAAAAATTTTTGGAACACAGCCTCGTGCGGAATCTAAATAAAATCGACGTCTTTGATCTGTTGATCACGGGCCTGCGCAGAGATCTCCTGGACAAAAATCTCCTGCGCCACGACGCCACGCCGGGGGTGCTTAAAATCTATTCCGAAACGCCTGATCGGGCGCGGGCGGAATTGAGGCGCCTCCACCCCGCCGAAATGAGCGCCGATGTGGAGACCATCCGATGATTCTCCTCATCCTCGCCGACTTGGATAATGCCATCGCCAAAGACGGCAAGCAGATTACCTTCATTCCCGAAGACCTGGCCCGCTTCAAGGCCCGCACCACCGGACAGGTGATCCTTATGGGCAGAAAGACCTTGGACGATGCGGGCAAGCTTCCCAATCGCATGACCGGCGTCATGACGAGGCAAAATTTGCCCGATGAAGACGGCCTCTTCTACTTTTCCTCGGAAGAGAAGCTGGATGAAAAGCTGAAGGCCTACGAGGGCAAAGAGATATATCTCGTCGGCGGCGCGGGCATTATAAAAAGCCTCTTTCACCGCGTGAAGGAGGCCTACATTACCCGGGTGAACTTTCATTCCGGCGGCGATGTGAAGATCCCCTCCCTGAAAGAAGACTTCGAGCTCGTGGTAACGACGCCCATAACCGCCGAGGCCACGGAAGAGCATTGGATCCGAAAGAAATAAACAAAGGCAGAGAACCTATTCGTTCCCTGCCTTTTTAATTTGCTATTTAATTCAATCACTTGTCCTGAACCATATCCCGATAAACGAAAAACAGATCGAAAACAATCAGGAGGAAAACAAGACAGGCGAGGGTCAAGATCATCTCCGGACTTAAATCAATTCGCTCCAAACCGACGCCCCCACCTTCATAACCTATACAGCCATAGAAGAAGACAACACCAATCGTCGTCTTTACAAGGGAGAAAAGATTATACAGGTATATGAAAGAAAACTCACCCTTCTCAAGAACGCCTTTAAGAAGAAAGTGTAGATTACGAAATGCGAACCCTGCAATTAGCAATATAATAGAGAAAAATATTTGAGACACAATGTTTCGTGCATCAATATGGCCCACGAATACATCCTTAAACATCGAGACGATCGCCAGCGCGGATAAGACGAACCATATGTAATAAAAAATTTTCGTGAACGTGGAATATCTTCCGAGCGTTTTCTTCTCTACCATTATTTCCCTCCTGTAACTTCAATGTTAAACCCGAGATGTCTAAATTGTATTTCACATTTAGACAATAGCTGCTTTCCTTTGCGTTTTTATCCATGCTGCACATGGGGCAGCCTTCTTGGCTACCGGGATTCTCGATTCACTGACCCGGTTCATAAAATCAATTCCTCTTCTCATAATCGATTATAGCACTGTACCTTGGAAAAGAAAATCCCCACACTGATATTTTTATATTATTGAAATTGCCCGGAGAATTGATGCCGGAAAACGGTGAGTTATTTTTGTTGCACGTAAATTGTAAATTCAAGACACAAAAAGAGCCGGCTCCTGCCGACTCTTTTCAGCTTTTAGGATTTACTTGTCGCTTTCGATGGGATAGCCTGCTTCTAACCAAGCGCCGATGCCGCCGGGTTGACGAATAATGTTGGTGTAGCCTGCTTCTTGGGCGATTAAAGCGCCGACGTGGGAGCGTTCGCAGCCGACGAAACCGCAGTAGAGAACGATGGTCTTGGCCTTGTCGTCGCCGAGGACTTTCAGGAATGCTTCTTTTTGTTCCGGTTTTACTTCGTCCATGGTAACGGGGAGTTCTGCATTAACAGCGCCGGGGATACGATTGGCTTTGTACGATTTTTCGGGCATGGTGTCGACGATAATCATGTCTTGCTTTTCGTCGATCATTTTCTTCAGGCCTTCCGTGTCGACCATTTTGTACTTGCCTTCTTCAGCAGCTTTGACGAGCTTCATGGAAGCTTTTTCGATTTCGATTTCGCTACCGTCTCTTGCGGTGCCGGGAAGATCTTTCATTTCTACCTTCGGCGGTTCTTTTGCTTCGTTGCCGCCGTTGTTGGCTTTGGCTTCATTGTTTCCGCCACCGCCGGCACAGCCTACTAAAAGGGCTGCGGACAGTGCAGTAATGGTGAACAGCTTTCCTAATTTCATAAAAATACCTCCTTGTATTAATTTAAGAATACCTGATTGTTATCAGCTTGTAAATCGCTTTCCCATTGTGTTTTCTAATGGTATTTCTTTCTCTATTTGTTTTTTCTATACGCCCTTCTTCGCCTCGATTCATCCGAAAAACGAAACACAAAAGCCCCTATTCGCCGTCGAATAAGGGCTGTGATTCGTTATTTCTCTTATGCTTATTTGCTTTCGGCTTCGTATCCCGCTTCGAGCCAGGCGTCGATTCCGCCGGGATGGCGCAGGACGTGGGTGAAGCCTTCTTCCTTGGCGATTAAGGCGCCGACATGGGAGCGGTAGCAGCTGACGCGGCCGCAGTAGATAACGACGGGCTTGTCCTTGTCATCGCCCAGGGCTTTGACGAAGGCCCCACGACGTTCGGGATCCACATCCTCCATGGTGCCGGGGAGCACCGCGCCGAGGGCGCCGGGAATGTGGTTCTTGCGGTAGGAATCCTCGGGCATGGTGTCGATAATGACCATGTCTTCTCCCGCGTCCAATCTCTTTTTAATGTCTTCCGTGGAGATCAAATCGTAGCCGCCCCTCGCCACGTCTCTGACCAAATTCATGGCCGCTTCTTCCGCCGCCAGCTCGCTGTGGGGCTTCACATCGGAGGGAGCGCTGCAGCATCCGCCGCCGCCACCCATAAGCGTGAAAGTGGAAAGGGCGGACAGTTTCATTAATTTTGAAAGCTTCATAGACAACTCCTTTTGTCACTGGGGAATTCTTACTCTACTTATAGATACCCGAAAAGAGCGCCGTGGTCTATTGATTTATCCTTCGGTAATAAAATCGGTATTTTTTTCTTCTATTCCAAAAAAAAAAACGACACCGAGGTGTCGCTTGTTTGACGGCGCGGGTGTGCGCACATTGGGGCCTGCGCTTTAATAATTTCTCGCCGGTCCGTGATACTCGTTGCTGCCGAAGGCGGGAAAGAGCATGATGAAGGGAAAGAAGATGGCTAGAACGGACAGGAGTGTGTTGCACTCGAAGTATTTCATCATTTTGTAGGTAAGAACGGCGCCGTAAATGGCGTTCACTCCCGGAATAATAAAGAGCAGAGTATACCAGTAGCTGTCGAAGACGATTTTCGACGCTACGGCCAAGTTCACAATGGGAATAATGGCGAGGATGCCTGCGTATCCCGCCTTGGAGAAAAACTTCCACCAGGCGATGGCGACGATAATACCGATGCCGGCAAAGAGTGCCGTGTTCGACGATGAGCTTGCAATTTGATCCATATTGTTCATGTTTTCATCCTTTATTTTAAAAGATCTTTGATCACGTCGGACAGGAGCCGGCGCTCTCTTAAGGTAATGCCTTCGATTTTTTTGTCGGCGGAAAGGGGCGGCGTGTAAATGGTTTTAAAGCCCATGCGCACGGCCTCTTTGATGCGGGAGGTCATGGCGGGCACCTGCTTCAGCTCGCCGGTAAGGCCCACGTCGCCGATAAATAATGTGCCCGAGGGGATGGGGCGATTGGTCACCGCCGATGCGATGGAAAGCAGGGTGCCTAAATTGGCGGCCCCTTCTTTTAACCTTAGATTCCCCGTGGTCTTTACCACCACGTTTTTGTCGTAGAGGCCCATGCCTCCCCGTTCGTCCAAAATGGAAAGGAGCACGCCCAGCTGTTCTCTGCGCAAACATTCGGAGATGCGTTGGGGATAGGGGGTAAAGCTTTTGGACACCAGGCTTTCGACTTCCACGATCATGCTCCTCGTGCCTTCCCGCACGATGCACATGGCGCTGCCCGGCACTTCTCTGCCCGCCGCCCGCTCCGTCATAAAGTGAGCGGAGGGATTGTCGATGGAGATCATGCCCGCCTCGGTCATTTTGAAAAAGCCCATTTCTCCTGTGGAGCCGAAGCGATTTTTCGTCGCCTGTAGGATGCGCAGCTCGTCCTGCATTTCGTGGTCGATGAAAAGCACCGTGTCCACTAAGTGTTCCAAGGCCCGCACGCCGGCGAGAGAATCCTGCTTCGTCAGCTGACCCACGATAAAGACGGCTTTTGGGCTCTTCGGATTTTTCGCCATATCTACCAGGCGATTGGCGCACTCCATGGTTTGGGTGGGGGTACCGGCCCGGGCGGGAAATTCCTCCAAGGTGAAGGTCTGTATGCTGTCTAAAATTATTATATCAGCGTTCACGTCGTCGATCCAGTGGCACACATCGTCCATGGAGGTGCCGGAGTAGATCCAGATATTGTCGGCGATGGCGGGGGCGATGCGCTCCGCCCGCATTTTGATTTGGCTTTCGCTCTCTTCTCCCGAGGCGTAGAGCACCCGGTGGCCGTCTTTCGCCAGGGCGTTGGCGATTTGAAAGAGGATGGTGGATTTCCCGGCGCCGGGTTTCGCCGCCAGGATGCTCACCCCGTCTTCCACGATGCCGCCGCCCATGACCCGGTCGAATTCTTCCATGCCGCTTTTCAGCCGCCGCTTGGATTCGCCGGAGACTTCTTTCAGCCGTTGGGCCGGCCGATACGACGTCATGCGCCCGCCGGTTTTCTTCTCTTCCGCCACTTCTTCGAAGGTGTTCCAGTCTCCGCAGTTGGGGCATTTGCTGAAGTAGCCCGCGCTTTTGTAGCCGCAGCTCGTGCAGCGATAGGCCTTATGCTTCATTGCCCACGGTCTCCGCTATTTTTTCTTCTTCGAAGCTCAGTCCTTCCCCTTCCACATCCACGTGGATGGCTCTTTCCTTGTGCACGTGGCCGGAAAGAATTTCGTCGGCCAGGCGGTCTTCGATATTCTTGCGAATGGAGCGCACCAAGGGGCGGGCGCCGTATTCTTCGTCGAAGCCTTCCTTGCCGATGTAATCCACCACGGCGTCGGTAAAGGTGACGGTAAAGTCGTTGTCTTCCAGGCGGGTCTTCAAATCCCGAAGCATCAGCTCCACAATTTCCCGTACCTGTTCTTTTTCCAAATACTTAAAGACGATGATTTCGTCGATGCGATTTAAAAATTCCGGGCGGAAAGTTTCCTTCAGGCGGCCCTGAATGGTTTCCACCATTTTGTCGTAGCCCTTCACGTTGCCTTCATCCGGGGCGCCGAAGCCCATGGTGTTTTGCTTTTTCAAAAGGGTGGCGCCCACATTGCTGGTCATGATCAGTACCGTGTTTTTAAAATCCACGGTGCGGCCCTGACCGTCGGTGAGGCGGCCGTCGTCCAAGATCTGAAGCAGAATGTTAAACACGTCGGGATGGGCCTTTTCGATTTCGTCGAAGAGCACGACGGAATAGGGCTTTCTGCGCACGGCTTCCGTGAGCTGGCCGCCCTCGTCGTAGCCAACATATCCCGGAGGCGAGCCCACCAAACGGGAGACGGTGTGCTTTTCCATGTACTCGCTCATGTCCACGCGAATCATGGCGCTTTCGTCGCCGAAAAGGGATTTCGCCAGGCTCTTTGCCAAGTAGGTCTTGCCCACGCCGGTGGGGCCCACGAAAATAAAGCTGCCGATGGGTTTGTCGGCGCTCTTTAAGCCCACCCGCGCCCGCTTAATGGCACGGGAGACGGCTTCCACCGCCTGAGGCTGGCCAATAACCTGGCCGTTTAATTCGTCTTCCAAATGGACCAGGCGCTCGCTCTCTTCCGCATTCATGGTGGTCACGGGCACGCCGCTCCACTTACTGACGATTTCTGCGATCTCTTCTTCGTCCACGTTCATGTTTTGGACCCGCTTTTCCTTGTCCCAATGTTCCTTTTCATCGTCCAAGGCTTCTCGAACCTTTTTCTCTTCGTCGCGAACCTTCGCCGCTTCTTCGAAGTTTTGGGAGTTCACCGCCTCTTCCTTTTCCTTGGACAGCTTCTTCAGCTTCTCTTCCAATTCCTTTAAGGCGTTGGGGCTGTTGAAATTTTCCACGCGCAGCTTGCTGGCCGCCTCGTCGATAAGGTCGATGGCCTTGTCGGGCAAGAAGCGGTCGTTAATATAGCGGTGGGAAAGTTCCGCCGCCGCCTCCAAGGCCTCGTCGGTGATCTTCACATTGTGATGGGCTTCGTACTTGTCCCGAATGCCCTTTAAAATCAAAATCGTATCTTCCACCGAAGGCTCTTCCACCATAATGGGCATGAGCCGACGCTCGAAGGCCGTGTCCTTTTCGATATGCTTGCGGTACTCGTCGATGGTGGTGGCGCCGATGATTTGCAGCTCGCCCTTGGTGAGGGAGGGCTTCAAAATATTGGAGGCGTCCATGGCCCCTTCCGCGCCGCCGGCTCCGATGACCACGTGGATTTCGTCGATAAAGAGAATCACGTCTTCCCTGTCCTCCACCTCGGCGATGACGTCTTTCAGCCGCTCTTCGAAATCGCCCCGGTATTTGGCCCCGGCGATAAGGGCGGAGACGTCCAAGGTGTAGATCTCCTTGTCCTTAATAATTTCCGGCACATTGCCTTCCACGATGCGCTGAGCCAAGCCTTCGGCGATGGCGGTCTTGCCGACGCCGGGCTCGCCGATTAAGACGGGATTGTTTTTCGTGCGGCGCACCAAGACTTGGATGATGCGCTCGATTTCGTCCTTTCTGCCGATGACCGGGTCGATCTTGCCCTGGCGGGCCCGGTCGTTTAGATTGTAGCCGAACTCTTCCAGAGCGCTTTCTGTTTCCTCGGCCTCCTCACCGCCGTCTACCTTGCGAATGGCGGCGTAAATGCTTCGCTCCAACATCGTAATGTCGATGCCCAGGTTTCTTAAAGCCAAGACAGCCACGCCTTTGCCTTCCCGCAAAATCGCAAGAAGCAAATGCTCCGTGCCGATGTAATTGTGGCCCAGCTCGTTGGCGATTTCAAGGGCCAGCTCGAAGATCTTTTTCGTCCGCGGGGTGTAGGTAAGGGATGTGACCTTCGAATCTTCCGGCGAGACGATTTCCGCGATGGCGCCCTTCGCCCGCTCGTAATTAATCCCTACCTGACCCAGGATGGAGGATGCCCCTCCAGGTTCCTTTAAAATGCCGAGCAAAATGTGCTCGCTTCCTATATATGAATGGCCCTGGGCTCTGGCTTCCGACTGGGCGAAAACCATGGCCCGTTGACTTTTTTCGGTAAATTTTCCGAACATTGCCATTAAAAAACCTCCTTTATAAATTGACGCACCTTGTTGGCGCGGTAAATATTGCTGCTCCTGTCGTCGAGAAAGCTTTCCCGCTCCATTTGCAAATGGGCCTTGCCCATGTGGATCACCGCATCGTAGAGATCGAAGTCCCGCATGGGTTTTAATACGGACAGGTCGATCCCCAGCTTCATATGGCTCAGATGAAGCATGGTCTCTTCGAAAGTAATGATACGGGCGTTGCGCAAAATGCCGTAGCTGCGCCGCGCCATGTCCTCCAGCTCGATGAGATGATCCAGATACATTTCCTTGCGCTTAATGCGCTCCAGAGCCGCCACTTCCTGTGAAATGGACTTGGCCCGCTTTAAAAAATCCTCTTCGCTGAGGCCCAGGGTGCGCTCGTTGGAAAGCTGATACATATGGCCCACGATTTTCGAGCCTTCCCCACGCATGCCCCGGAGCACGAAGCCCATGCGGGTCACGGAGCGCTCGATTTTGTCCATGCCCAAGGTGTCCAGAGCAGGCAGGTGCAACATGCAGCCGGCTCTTAAGCCCGTGCCCATATTGCTGGGGCAGGCCGTTAAATAGCCCAGCTCTTCGTCGTAAGACACGGGGAGCTTTTCTTCGAAAAAGCGCGCCAAATTCGCCACGGTCTTGTACTCTTCATCTAAGTGAAAGCCCTTGTCCATGGCCTGAATCCGCAGGTGGTCCTCTTCCATCATCATAACGGACAGACGATCCTTGCCGAGAAAGTAAGCGCCCCTATCTCTGTTTTTCAAGAGAGATGCGCTGATTAAATTTTCTTCCAAATCGTAGAGATTCTTCAAAGAGCCGTCCTTTAAATCGTAAAGGGTCCACACATCGTCGTGCTCGTGAAGAGCGCCTATGATCTTCTCCCGCAGCTCCTTGGCCTGATCCTGCGTCATGGTGCCGGGATAGGGATAACCCTGAATATTTCTCGCCAAACGGATGCGGGATGTGAGTAAAATTTGATCCTTATCCATGGCGCTCTTCCTTCAACGCCTTGATCTCGTCCCGCAAAAGAGCGGCGTCTTCGTAGCGCTCGTCGGCCACGGCGGCGTCCAAGCGGTCCTTGAGTGCCTGCTCCTTCTCCGACGCCTCCCGGTCCCGCTTAAAGGCCTCGGGCATGGCGCCTACGTGATGTGTGGCACCCTGCATGCGAGGCAAGAGGGCATTCAGCTCTTCGGAAAAAGTATCGTAGCAGTTGTCGCAGCCGAACATGCCCGTCTTGCGAAACTCCTTTAAGCTGCGGCCGCAGACGGGGCAGATCCTGTCGTCTTCTGCGTCCTCGTCTTTTCCGTGAAACAGAGAGAGCAGCTCCTGAATCATGGGCTGAATATCCAAGGGCGGAATTTGAGACGAGGGAAATTGTTTGGCTAAAAATTTCTGAAAACAGGCGGGACACACTTGCATTTGTTTCATTTCGTTGCCTTCCACCATGGTGTAGCTGATCTTCGCTTCATTTTCATGACAGTGTTCACAAAGCATGGTGCACCTCCTTATGAAAAGATCCCGAGCAAAATATTTTGCAACAGATCCGCCCGCACGGCGTTTCGCTTATCCGACGCAACGGCCAGAGAGCGATCGGACAGGGCGATGCCCAAGAGCCTGTGCTCGTTTTCCGTCACGTATTTCGCCTCTAAAAGTGTATCCAAAATCTGATTGGCCTTGGATTGGGTGATGCTTTCTCCCACGGCTTCCGTGAGACGGTCGTAGAAGCGGGCGTCGTCTTTGATTTCCACCTGGACGATGCGTATAAAGCCGCCGCCGCCTCGCCTCGATTCCACGAAAAAACCTTGCACCGGCGTAAAGCGGGTGGTGAGGACGTAGTTAATTTGGCTGGGGGCACAATTAAAATGTGCCGCCAAAACATTTCTCTTTATTTCGATCTGCCCTTCCCTTTCCAGCAAAAGGGCCCGCAGATAATCTTCGATGTGATTGCTAAGACGTGCCATAATTGCCTCCTATCTGATTTCAGTATACGTTTAAAGTCAAAGAATGTCAATATCAGAAAGCACGCCCTCTTTTTTCTATATGAACCGAATTCAGAACATAAAAACACCCTCCTAAGAGGGCGTTTCGTTTACTTATTCAGCTCAGGATCTCGTACCCACACATCGTTCACCACGTCGTATTTATAAAAGATGCCCTTGTTCAAATCCAGGCGGTAGCGGGCGACGGTTACGATGTGATCCGGATGATCCTCGATTACATCGTAGGCGTAGATATGTTTCTTCATCAAAGCATCGCTGTCCTCATGAGAGCAATCGATCAATTTAAAGGGCGGCTTCTTATATTCCGCAGGCAATTTGCTGTACATCCATGCACCGGCAATTTCCTCGTCGGTCTTCGCCACCTTCCCCTCGATGGACACTGTATAGGTCTTTCCGTCCCAGGAGATTTTTTGATCGAAGAGTTCCACCACGGCCCGAAGAGGTATAAAGGCCCTGTCTTCTTTAATGACCGGCGCAACCTCCAAGGGCAGCTTCTTTCCTCTCTCTAGGAGAGACGCTATCTCTTTCATCTGAAAATCCAACTTCGTCGACATGTCGTAAGCCGACGCCACGTCCTTTTCATTCAGTACGACGACGTTCTTCTCTCCCGGCTTCAGGTAAATGGCTTGCTCCGGTTTGTTCGTATCGAAATTCATCTTCGTCAGAAGGATGTCGCGGCTTCCCTCGTCCCACAGCACTTGATAGTCCAGAGCCTCGGCCACGAAGCGCAGAGGAACCATGGTGCGATCGGAGGAAATAAAGGCGGCGGGCTTCGACACCGCCGGCTTTCCGTTCACCTTCAGCTTCACATCTCTTTGGGCAAAGGCCATAGACGGCAGGGTCAACAGGGCCAGAGCCAGGGCCAATACGTTTCTCTTTTTCATATTCCACCTCTTTCTCTATTCCGAAATTTATGCTTGTTTTCAATATACCCTTCACGGCACATTTCTAATGCACAAAAAAACAACTCGCCGAAGCGAGTTGCTCTATAATTTGATCGAGTTGGATCGACTACATAAACATGCCGCCGAATTGTACAAAGAGGGGTGCGAAGACCAAGGATACGATGGTAATCAGCTTGATTAAAATGTTCAAGCTCGGTCCGGACGTGTCCTTAAAGGGGTCGCCGACGGTGTCGCCGGTAACGGCCGCTTTGTGTGCATCGGAGCCTTTGCCGCCGTGGGCGCCGCCTTCGATGAATTTCTTTGCATTGTCCCAAGCGCCGCCGGCATTACTCATAAAGATTGCCATTAAGACGCCGGTAACCAGTGCACCTGCTTGCAAGCCGCCTAATGCTTCCGTGCCTAAGCAGAAGCCGACGACTAAGGGAACGACGACGGCGATGACGCCGGGAACGATCATTTCTCTTAATGCAGCGGTGGTGGAGATGTCGACGCATTTAGCGTATTCGGGGGTAGCCGTCCCTTCCATAATGCCGGGGATGGCTTTGAATTGACGACGTACTTCTTCGATCATGGCCGTGGCCGCATTACCTACCGCGCTCATGGTTAAAGCGGAGAAGGCGAAGGGCAACATGCCGCCGATGAAGGTCCCTGCGATAACAGCGGGCTTGGAAATATCGATGCCTGCAAGGCCCGTTGCCTGAATGTAGGAAACAAACAGGGAAAGTGCCGTTAATGCTGCGGAACCGATGGCGAAGCCCTTGCCGATAGCTGCCGTGGTGTTACCTACGGCGTCTAAGGAGTCGGTAATGTCGCGGACGCCTTCGGGAAGCTCACACATTTCGGCGATACCGCCGGCGTTGTCGGCGATGGGGCCGTAGGCGTCGACGGCGATGGTAGAGGCCGTGGTGGCCAGCATACCTACCGCTGCCAGAGCGATGCTGTATAAGCCGATGACGGCATTTTCATGGCCGCCGCCCAGGGCGTATGCCGCGATGATACCGATGGCCAGAACGATGATCGGACCGACGGTGGACATCATGCCCACGGAAAGACCGGCGATAATGTTTGTAGATGCACCGGTTTCCGATTCGTGAGCGATCCGTTGTACGGGCTTGTATTCGGCTGCAGTGTAGTATTCGGTAATTTTGGAAATAACCAAGCCGACGCAGACGCCGATAATAACGGGCCAGAAGACGGCGAGGCTGTCGAAAATTTTATGAGATAAGAAGCCTGCCACGATAATGGTAATTCCCGATGCCACATAGGTACCGATGTTTAATGCCTTTTGCGGGTTCTTGTCCCCTTTGACAAAAAACATGGAGATGATCGATGCCACGATGCCGACGGCAGCAATGGAAAGGCCGTATTGAATACCTTTGTCTTCGAATGCGACGAAGCCCAAGGTGATGACGGAAAGCAAAGCACCGACATAGGATTCGAACAAGTCGGCGCCCATGCCTGCTACGTCGCCTACGTTATCGCCTACGTTGTCGGCGATAACGGCGGGGTTTCTCGGGTCGTCTTCCGGAATACCCGCTTCGACCTTACCGACCAGGTCGGCACCGACGTCGGCCGCTTTGGTATAGATACCGCCGCCGACACGGGCGAAGAGAGCGATAGAGGATGCCCCTAAGGAAAAGCCGGTGATGATGCTTGCATCGCCGAACCAAAGGTAGAAGACGGAGATCCCTAAAATACCTAAGCCGACGACGACAAGACCCATAACGGCACCGCCGGAGAAGGCGATGTCCAGGGCTCTGCCCATGCCGTGGCTATGGGCAGCCTGTGCCGTACGAACATTGGCTTTCGTCGCCGTGTTCATGCCGATGTAGCCGGCGGCAACGGAAAATGCCGCGCCGACGATGAAGCACACGGCGGTGCGCCAATCGATGGCAAAAAGTAAAATGGCGGCCAATACAACGACAAAGACGACCAGCGCCTTGTACTCACGTTGTAAAAAGGCCATAGCTCCCTCGTGGATATAGCCGGAGATTTCTTTCATCCGTTCATTACCCGGGTCTTGCTTTCCTACGTAGGAAGATTTCATCAGACCGAATAAAATAGCTATAACGCCGATAACGGGAGCAATGAATAAAATATTATAATCCATGATTCCTCCAGGTTATTTCGTAAATGCAATTAAAATAATAGTCGAAAGAAAAAAGATAATCGACGAAACAACGGTGATACGCTTCAGCATATCCTTACGACTCGTCCCGCGATTGGAGCCCCATTCCGACGACGGGGAGCTACCGTCCAAGGTACCCAAGCCCACTTGGTTGGATTCCTGTACGACGACGGCACAAATAGTGGCAATCGCCGATAGCGCGACGATGATGCTCAAAAAAGTAGTCAAACTAACACCTCCTCGATCCAAACAATCTATCAATAACATTACTATCCTAACATAATCCATTCTCCATTGCAATTAAAACTGTCCCGTAAAAGGCTTGTTTTACGCATTTATCTGGTCAAAAGACGATAAAAAGATTATACTCCTCTTAAAGGAGCGTGAGACCATTGTACCCCAAGTATCCCTATTCATCAAAAAGAAGCATGACCTACGGCCGTGCCATGGCCCTGGCATCCAATCCCGCGGCGGCCGCGGCGGGACGAAAGATTTTAGAAGCCGGCGGCAATGCCGTGGACGGCGCCGTCGCCATGGCGGCGGCACAGACGGTGGCGGAGCCCACCTCCAACGGCCTGGGAAGTGACCTCTTCGCCATTATCTCCACAGGCGGCAAGCTTTACGGCTACAACGGCAGCGGCAAAAGCCCCGCCGCTATTTCCCTCGCCGCCGTAAAAGAAAGGGGCTATGACTCCATGCCCCTTTACGGCATCGAATCCGTGGGCGTGCCGGGAGCCGTCAGGGCCTGGGCGGACATTCACAAAAAACACGGCCGCCTGCCCTTTAAAGAGGTGCTGGCCCCGGCCATTAAATACGCCGAAGAAGGCTTCGTCCTCTCCCCTACCGTGGCGCGCCTTTGGGCCATGGAGCTCGAAAAAAGAAAGGCCAATGCCGCGACCGTCTACGACGGCTTTTGGTCGACTTTTTCGAAAAAAGGCGAGGCGCCGAAGGCCGGCGACATCCTCCGCCTGCCCCACCACGCCCGCACGCTAAAAGCCATCGCCGAAGACGGCGGCAAAAGCTTTTACGAAGGCGAAATCGCGGAAAAAATCGACACCTTTATGAAGGCTCACGGCGGCTTTATGCGGGCGGAGGATTTAAAAAACCACGAGACCTTGGAGGTAGAGCCCCTCTCCGCCACCTTCCGCGGCACGGAAGTGTGGGAGCTTCCCCCCAACGGCCAGGGCATTACCGTGCTTATGGCCCTGAAAATTCTGAGCCGCTTCGATTTAAAGGCCGACGATCCTGCATCCGTCCACTACACGGCGGAGGCCATTAAGCGGGCCATGACCGACGGCGCCAATTACATCGCCGATCCCGATTACATGGAGCTCACGACGGAAGATCTCCTCTCCGACGCCTACGCAAAAAAATGTGGCGAGGCCTTCGGCGAAAAGGCCCAAGCCATGACTTACGGCAACCCTCTGGACCGCTCCACCGTCTACTTCTGCATCGGCGATAAGGACGGCAATATGGTGTCCATGATCCAGTCCAATTACGAAGGCTTCGGCGCCGGCATCGTCGTACCGGAAACGGGGATCTCCCTGAACAATCGCCTGCTTAATTTCTCCATGGAAGAGGGCCGTGCCAATACCCTGGCGGGAGGCAAGCGCCCCTACCACACCATCATCCCGGGCTTTTTGACCCGCGGCGGAAAGCCCTACGGCGCCTTCGGCGTCATGGGCGGCTTTATGCAGCCCCAGGGCCACGTGCAAACCCTGCTGCAGCTCTTGGCCTACGGCAGAAATCCCCAGTCTGCCTTGGACGCGCCCCGCTTTATGTGGACCGGCGATAAGAGAATCGAAATGGAGGCGGACTTCGATTCCGCCATTATCCAATCCATGAAGGAACGGGGCCACGATGTTCACATTCCCGAACACGATTTGGACATGGGCCGGGGCCAATACCTTCTCTACGACGAGGAGCGGAAAGTTTATATGGGCGGCACGGAAAAGCGCTGTGACGGCACTATCTGCGTGGCGGAATAGCTTGACGGCGATTTCCTCCTCTGCCATAATGAAATCCAGAGGTGATATGATTGAAGCATTTAAAACGCGCCCTGCTCGTGGCTGCGCTGGTATTTGTCCTTCAAATCATTGCCACTGTCGTCGTCTCTTACCAAAACCACAGCAGTTGGCAATTCAGCGACTATTACACGAAGCCCGTGAACTTAATTCTTCTCGGCATGTTCTTCGTCTCGACATTCTTGTCAGGACTGAACAAAGACCAAATGGAAAAAAAATAAAACCGGAGACAGTTTTGTCTCCGATTTTTTATTGCCTTCAATTTCTTACCAAGTGCAAAGACCGGTGGCCTCCTGGAATTTCCAGAGGGGGCGAATGAGCACTCGCTCGTCCTTATATTCTTCAAAGGGCAGAGTGTACTCTCCGTCTTCGTTGGTCCAAATGCGGCGGAAGTAATTTTCCACGGCCACGTGGGTCGGGGAATTTCTCTCCATCTCCATGGCCACATCCGTTTCCAAATTGTAGTTGTCTAAATTTCTTCGGGTGAAATTGCCGCTGCCTAAAATCGCCAGGGGCTTTTCATCCTTGAAATCGAAATAAGCCATCTTCGTGTGGAACTGCTCGCCCTGCGTGTTATACCAGCGGATCTGTATGCTCGGCGCCTTTTCCTTCAGCTCGCTCAGTGCCGGCCGATTGGGAGCGCCGTTTTTCTCCAGACCGAAGGCGTCTTTGTTTAAGTCGGCGACAATTTTTATATCCACGCCCCGATTGGCCGCCGCCTCCAGATCCTTTAAAATGCGAAACTCCGACAGGTAGAAGATGCCGATATGAATCTTATCGCCCTTTTCGCTCTTGTTGATGTTCTCGGAAATGGCGTCGTAAATTTTTCCCTCGGTAATCAGCTTCAGCCGATCCGTGGAGTCCACTTTCGGTGACTTGAAGGCCTTTACCGCCGGGGGAAGCTCTTTAAAGAAGATGCTTTCCGAGCGGATCAAGTCCTCCATGGACTTGCCGCGAAAAACTGCGGCCACATTGGAGTGGTAAGCACTGGGGTCGTGGGGATTGGCGGATGCCACCATGGCTTCATTTTCCGACACCACCACTTTGCGGTGATTGCCCTTGAAATTAAGGAGCTTTAAGACGGAGCGCACCGTCACCTTCTCGCCCTCTTTGGCAAAAAAGTTTCTGATGCGGCCGTTCCCCGACGTGCCGAACCATTGGATATAAGCGCGGTAGATGCCGGAGAAAATGGGATTGGAATCCCGCATGCGGTTTAAGTCCGTAACCACCACCTCGATGCCGGCGTCTCTCAATCTTTTTATATTGGCCTCCTCGTAGGCGCCGTAAAAATTATTGATGGGATCCGTAACGAAGAGAATGGGCATGGCGGGATTTTCTCTCTTCTTTTCGATTAAGAGATCCGTCATGGCCGCCACCTGCTTGGGACAGTCCACGTCCTTGTCGTAGGTGGCATTAAAGAGAAAGAAGTCCACTATGAGAAATTCCTTCGCCTCGGCGATGATTTCCATCTCCCGATTGAAAATCTTCTGTTCGTGGATTTTTTTCCCATCTTTTACATAGCTCAGGTCGTAAATAAATTCCGCCTCCGCCGGCGCGAACTCGCCCGCCACATTGGTTCCCTCGAGATTTTTCGTCGTGAGGCTGTAGGCCGTGGGAATCAACCACATAAGCAGGAGAATCCATAGGGCGGCTTTTTTTCTCGATATCTTCTTCAATAGGCCCCTCCTTTTTCATTATTATAACAAAAATGCACCGCTCCTCGCGAGAAAGGCCTTGCGGGGCGGTGCATTCATTTATTTGCAGTGGGGATCCAATGGCGGCACCGCCGAGAGAAGCTTCTTCGTGTAATCGTCTCGGGGATTTTCCATAATGCTGTCCCGGTCGTTGATCTCCACCAGCTTGCCTCGGTACATGACGCCGATGCGATCGGAAATATGTTCCACCACGGCGATGTCGTGGGAGATAAAGAGGTAACTCAGGTTGCGCTCCTCTTGCAGCTCTTCCAAGAGATTGATGATCTGGGCCTGAATGGACACGTCCAGTGCCGAGGTGGGCTCGTCGGCCAAAATCAGGGTGGGCTCCACCACCAGGGCGCGAGCCACGCCGATGCGCTGCCGCTGGCCTCCGGAAAATTCGTGGGGATAGCGTCCGAAGTGGGTCTTGGACAAACCGCAAAGGCTCAAGGTCTCGCGAGCCTTCTCGCGAATGTTCTCGCCCCCCAGATTCACCAAAGGCTCCATGACGATTTCCTCGGCGGTCATTTGGGGGTTCAGGGAGCTGTAGGGGTCCTGAAAAATCATCTGCACGTCCCGGCGGATGGCCTTCAGCTCTTTATCGTCGGCCTTTAACACGTCCCGGCCCTTGTAGAGGATTTCACCCTCGGCATCGGGATAGAGGCCCAAGATGCAGCGGGCCAAGGTGGATTTGCCGCTGCCGCTTTCGCCGACGATGCCCAGGGTTTCCTTTTCGCCTAAGGTAAAGGACACGTCGTCCACGGCGGTGAACATTTTTTCATCTTTCGAGAACAGGGATTTTTTCCCCGTGGGGAATTTTTTTACTACGTGATTTAATGTCAACAGATCAGCCACAGCACGCCTCCCCTTCGTAGAGGAAACAGGCGACGCATTGACCCGGTCGATGTTCCCTCAGCTCCGGCACTTCCTTGCCGCAAATAGCCATGCGCTTGTCGCAGCGGGAATAAAAGGGGCAGTGCCCTTCCATTTCCGACGGCGGCGGCACATTGCCGGGAATGTTGTAGAGTTTTTCGCCGCGGTTTTCCAGGGTGGGACGCGCCCGCAAGAGCCCCATGGTGTAGGGGTGCAGGGGGCGGTCGAAAATCGTGCACACGTCGGATTTTTCCATGACTCTGCCGCCGTACATAACCACCACGTCGTCGGCCATTTGGGCCACCACGCCGAGGTCGTGGGTGATGAGCATAATGGCCGTGCCCATTTCCCGCTGCAGGCTTTCCATAAGCTCCAGCACTTCTTTTTGAATAGTCACGTCCAGTGCCGTGGTGGGCTCGTCGGCGATTAAAAGCTTAGGAGAAGAGGCCAATGCCATGGCGATCATCACCCGCTGGCGTTGGCCGCCGGAGAGCTCGTGGGGATAGGCGCGGGCTTTGTTTGCCGCATCTTTAATCTCCACCATCTCAAGCATTTCCACGGCCTTCTTCTTCGCCTCGGCCTTGGAAAGGCCCATAATGCGGCGGTAGACCTCCTCGATTTGGAAGCCGATCTTCAGCGCCGGGTTCAAACTGGTCATGGGCTCTTGAAAGATCATGGCCAGGTCCCGACTGCGAAGCATGCGCCGCTCTTCTTTTTCCATGTTTAAAATGCTTTCACCCTTATAGAGGATGTCGCCCTCGTCGATTTTTCCGTAAGGCTTGGGCAAAAGGCCCATGAGGGACAGGGCGGTGACGCTTTTTCCGCTGCCGCTTTCCCCCACCACGGCGGTGGTGGAGCCTTCCTCGATGGAAAAGTTCACGCCGTTCACGGCATGAACCGGGCCGGCGTCAGTGTAGAAGGTGGTATGCAGCCCGTTAAATTCAATTAGCTTCGACATATTAACCCCTTTGCGTTGCATCCAGAGCGTCTCTCAACCCGTCGCCGAAAAGATTTAATGAAAAAATCGTCAGGGCGATGGCGAGACCCGGGAAGATGGTCATGTGCGGATAGTCTTGAATGTAGCTTCTGCCTTGGGAGAGCATGCCGCCCCATTCCGGCGTCGGCGGTTGCACGCCGAGACCGATAAAGCTCAGGCTCGCCGCCTGCAAAATGGAAGTGCCCACGCCTAATGTGGCTTGGACGATGATGGGCCCCAGGCAGTTGGGCAGAATGTGGCGAAAGATCAGGCGGAAATTGGATGCGCCGCCGATCTTTGCCGCTTCCACATACTCCTGCTCCTTCACGGAAAGGACGCTGGCCCGCACGATGCGGGCGTAGTTGGTGATCCCGGAGAGGGATACGGCCAAAATCAGATTGCGAATCCCCGTGCCCAGTACCGTGGAAATGGCGATGGCCAAGATCAAAGACGGAATGGAGAGGATAATATCCACGAGGCGCATCAGCACATTGTCCACGCCGCCGCCGAAAAAGCCCGCCACGGCGCCGATGATGGTGCCGAAGATGACGGAGAGAATCGTGGCGAGAAAGCCGATGAAAAGAGAGATCCGCGCCCCGTAAACCACATTGGAAAAAATATCCCGGCCGAAATTATCCGTGCCGAAAAAATGCTCGCCGGAGGGAGATTGAAAGCGCATGGCCAAATTTTGCTCCGAGGGCACTTGGGTGGCGATAAGGGGCGCAAAAATTGCCACGATAATCATGACGGCGATAATGGCGAAGCCCAGTACCGCCATTTTGTTTTTCTTGAACAGGCGAAGGAGGTCGCGGAAACGAGATTGTTTTGAAATCATAGGGCCTCCTTATTGGTATTGGCTGCGCACGCGGGGATCCAAAAAGCCGTAGAGAATATCCACGATAAGATTGAGCACGCAGTAGGAAAGAGAAATCAAGAGCACGGCCCCCAAGATCATGGGATAGTCCATGGCGGAAATACTTTGCACCATGTGGCGGCCGATGCCGGGAATGGAAAAGATGGTTTCCGTCAGGACGCTGCCCCCGATTAAAGAGCCGGTGAGAAGCCCGGCGCTGGTGAGCACGGGAATCATGGCGTTTTTCAGAGCGTGAACGAAGAGGATGTAGCCCTCTTTCAGGCCCTTGGAGCGGGCCGTGCGAATGTAGTCCTTGCTTAAAACATCCAGCATGGAGGAGCGGGTTTGCCGCATAATTACCGCCATAGACTGAAAGCCCAGGGCGAAGCCCGGCAGGATCAAATGCTTAAAGGAGCGCAGCCCCGACGAGGGGAGCCAGCCCAGCTTCACGGAAAACAGGAGGATAAACAACATCCCCGACCAGAAAATGGGCATGGACAAGCCGATCATGCCGAAGAACATGGATATCTTGTCGATCCAGCTGTATTTATACACGGCGCTTAAAACGCCGAAGATAATGCCGAAGATTACGGCTACGGCCAGGGAAAAGAGGGTGAGCTTCACCGTGGCGGGAAAGTATTCCCTCAAGGTGTCCCCCACGTCGGCGCCTGAGATATAGCTCTTGCCCAAATCGCCGTGAAGGGCGCCCTTCATGTAGCGGCCGTATTGCACGATAAAGGGATCGTTGAGGCCCAGCTTTTCCCGGTAAGCCTCGATGGCCTCCGGCGGTGCCTGTTGCCCCAACTTCGCCACCGCCGCATCGCCGGGAGTCAGGTACAGGAGCCCGAAGATAATGAAACTGACGCCCAACATGGTGGGCACCATGAGTAAGAGTCGTCGAAGAATAAATTTGCTCATGCGCTCCTCTTTCCATACACCTTATGTAATAAAGACTCCCGAAGGAGCCTTTATCGTCGTGGTTTATTCAAACGTAATGTGGTAAAACTCGTTGCTGCCACAGGGATCGGGCTCGAAGTTTTTAATATACTTTTGCGCACCGATAATTTGCTCGCCGTAGAGAGCGAAGATGGCCGGATGTTCCTTGATGACCAGCTCTTGTGCCTCTTTGTAAATGGCCGCCCGTTGATCTTCCGGTGCCCTGAGGCCCTTTTCGATTAAGGCATCGAGTTCGGGATTGCCGTAGAACATAAAGTTCGGGCCCACGCCCTTCTTATCCGTGGCGTAGGTGGCATAGAGCGGATAGTGGGGATCCACGATGGAAGGCGACCAGCTCATAATAAACATATCGTGTTCGTGGTCGGGCTTGCCCAATGCGGACATATAGGCGTTCCATTCCATGGCATTGATTTCGACCTTTAAGCCCACTTCGGCCAATTGCGATTGAATAATCGTGGCCATGTCCTTGCGGTCTTGTTGATCGTGGACGTAGAGCTTAATTTTTTCCCCTTCCTTGACCCCAGCTTCTTTTAAGAGGGCCTTGGCCTTTTCGATGTCACGCTTTTCGGGCTTGACGGAATCGGAAATGGAGTAGGGGATGTTCGGGTTCACGGGTCCCGTGGCGATCTTGCCGTGGCCCATGTAAACCGCGTCGATGATGGCCTGCATATCCAAGGCGTAGGTCATGGCTTCTCTGGCCTTGGGGTCCTTGAAAATGCCGCGGTCGACGGTGAGGCCGATAAAGTGAACGGAGTTGTCCAGCTTGGTGTAGAGGGTTAAGTCTTCGTTGTCCTTTACCTTCGATGCGTCGTTAGGCGCAACTTCCATGGCAATGTCAGCCTGGCCGCTGTCCAATTCGATGACGCGGTTGGCATCCTCCGGAATAATGCGGAAGACCATTTTCGTAAAGGCGGGCTTTTCGCCCCAGTAATTTTCGTTAAAGCTCAAGGACGTGTTGTCCAGCTTCTTCCATTCGTCCAGCTTAAAGGGGCCGGTGCCCACGGGATTGGTGCCCAAGGCTTCCGGATCTTTTTCCGTCGTGGTCTTGTCCACCATGGATGCTGCCGGGTGAGCCAGTGCCGCCGTAAAGGTGGCATCCGGTGCCTTCAGTTTAAATTTAATGACGTGGGGATCCGAGGTGTCGTAGCTGTTGGGGTCGATTTGACCGAAGATATAGCCGTAAGCGTCGGATTGAGCCACGCGGTTTAAGGTATAGGCCACGTCTTCCGAGGTAAAGTCTTCGCCGTTGGAAAACTTCACGCCCTCCTTCAGCTTGATGACGTAAGTGACGTCGTCGGGCTGTTCGATGGATTCCGCCAGGCGGTTTTCCATGGTGCCGTCGGGCTTACGAACCACCAGGGGATCGTAGATTTGCTTAATTATATTTTCGGCGTAAATACTGTTTTGAATGGTCGGATCCATGGACTCGGCGTCGGATGCTTGGGCGATGACCAAGGTATCCTTGTCCTTGGCATCGGCCTTTTCTCCGCCACCGCCGCCACAGGCCGTGAGCAGCATGGTCATAGCCAGGGCAACTGCCACAAATTTTTTCTTCATGTGCGATCACTTCCCTTTCATTTTGGGGTTCTTATACTGCGCTCGTTGGATAAAGTATACCCAAAGGAAGCGGTCTGAAATCATCGAATCGCGATTACGCCTCTTCGCTTTCCACACGGGAGATGACGGCGCCTAAATTTCTGAATTTTTCTTCGATGTCTTCGTAGCCCCGGTCGATGTGGTAAATGTCGTGGATATGGGTCTTGCCTTCGGCCACGAGGCCCACGAGAATTAAAGCGGCGCCGGCCCGCAAATCGCTGGCGTGAACGTGGGCGCCCTTTAAGTGCTTGGGCCCGATGACCACGGCGCTTCTTCCGTCGATCTTAATGTCGGCTCCCATGCGCTCGAATTCTTCCACGTGCATGAAGCGGTTTTCAAACACCGTTTCGATGGCCACATTGCTGCCCTTGCACTGAGTCATATAGGCCATAAACTGGGCCTGCATATCCGTGGGAAAGCCCGGATAGGGCAGAGTCTTAATGTCGATGGCCTCGGGTATGGCCCGGCCGATGACCCGGACGTTTTCTCCCTCTTCGATAATTTCCGCGCCGGATTCTTTCAGCTTGGCGATCACCGGCTTAATGTGATTGGTAATGACATTTTCCACCAAGACGTCGCCGCCGGTAATGGCCGCCGCCACCATAAAGGTCCCCGCTTCGATGCGGTCGGGAATAATGGCGTGGCGCGCGCCGCCTAAGCGTTCGACGCCGACGATGCGAATGGTGGAGGTGCCGGCACCGGTGACCTTGGCGCCGAGCTTTCTGAGGAAATTGGACAGATCCACGATCTCCGGCTCTTTCGCCGCATTGTCGATAATGGTTTCTCCCTCTGCCAAAACCGCCGCCATCATAATATTTTCCGTGGCGCCCACGGAGGGGAAGTCCAAATAGATCTTATCCCCTACGAGCTTGTCGCAGGAGGCCGTAATATTTCCGATGTCTTCTTTAATTTCCGCACCTAATGCGCGGAAGCCCTTTAAGTGGTAGTCGATGGGTCTGGCGCCGATGGAACAACCCCCGGGAAGGGAGTTTTCCGTCTTGCCCATGCGGGCGAGCAAGGGCCCCATGACGAGAAAAGATGCCCGCATTTTATTCATGAGTTCAAAAGGCGTCTTGTATTCCGACAGGCCCGCTGAATTGATCTTCAACTTGCCCTTGCCCAAGACTTCCACTTCGCTGCCCAGGGCCTGAAGCACTTGGCACATAATGTGCACGTCTTGAAGTTCCGGCACTTCTTCCAAATAAATATCTTCCGTTCCCAAAAGGCAGGCCGCTAAAATAGGCAGAGCCGCATTTTTCGCTCCGCTGATACGCACGCGCCCTTTGAGGGCCGGGCTTTTTTCCACGACGATTTTTTCCAAAAAAATTCTCCCCTTACTTCAACTGATTTATTTATAGGATTCGATCCTTTACATGCAAATAGAACGCCGAGAGACAAACTCCTGGCGTTCTTATTGTACCATATTTAATCGGCTCGTAACCTATGGTTTACAGCTTTTGTTTAAATCCCCCGGCGAATGACTTCGGTCTTGTAACCGTCGGGATCCGTCACGAAAAAGTAGCGGGGCGCTTCGCCGGGCAGACCCATGAGATCGGTGACGTCAAAGCCTTCCGCCTTCATGCGGGCGTGATCTCCTTCTAGGTCGTCGCTTTCCACGGCCACGTGGCCGTAGCCGTCGCCGATGTTATAGGCGCCGTGGCCGAAATTGTATGTGAGTTCAAGCTCCGCCTTGTCCCCTTCCAGGGCCAAATAGACCAGCTTGAAGCCGTCGGCGGAGTGGTCCTTTTCCCGAGTCACCTTGTAGCCCAGGGCCTTTTCGTAAAAGGCGATGGAGGCTTCCAAATCCTTTACGCGAATGCAGGTGTGGGCGTAATTCACGATCTCACCCTTTCTATTTTGTCCACGTAGACGCCTTTGTCCACGATGGGATCGTATTCGATCTTGTGGAGGCTCGCCTTGCGCACCGCCACCACTTCGCCGGTAATCTCTTCGATGGTGTAACCCAAAGAAGGTTGATGGGCGATAAATAAAATGGGCTCGTCGGTAATATAGGTCTTCATATTGCGCCAGCGGGTGGCGTCTTTGTAGCTGACGATTTTCACGTCGTGAACGCCTAATTTTTCCGCCATGACTTCCGCCGTTTGAGCGGCGCGCTTATATTCCGACGCGATGATTTTTTGAGGCAAGGGCCATTCTCGTCTCAGAAAAGCTTCCGCCGTGTCTTCCGCCTGGAAGATTCCCTCTTGGGTTAAGGCGCGCTCCTCGTCCCGGGAAGCCATGTCTTCCGCCTTGCCGTGTCGCATTAAATATAAAATCATAATGTCCTCTTATCTAAACAGATCTTTTCCCTCGTAGCGGGCGAGATCGCCCAATTCATCTTCGATGCGAAGGAGTTGATTGTACTTGGCGACCCGGTCGGTTCTCGCCGGCGCGCCGGTTTTAATTTGTCCCGTGTTCAATGCCACGGCCAAATCGGCGATGGTGGCATCTTCCGTTTCGCCGCTGCGGTGGCTGATGACCGCCGTCATGGACGCTCTGTGGGCCATGTTCACGGCATCGATGGTTTCGCTCAGGCTGCCGATTTGATTCAGCTTGATCAAAATGGAATTGCCCACGCCCTCTTCGATGCCTCTGGACAGGCGCTTCACATTGGTGACGAATAAATCGTCGCCCACCAATTGAAGCTTGTCGCCTAAGCGATCGGTAAGCATCTTCCAGCCTTCCCAGTCGTCTTCGTCCAAGCCGTCTTCGATGCTCTTAATGGGGAAGCGAGCGGCCAAATCTTCGTACCAGGCCACCATGTCTTCCGCCGAGTATTCCTTGCCTTCGCCCTTTAAGACGTAGATGTTTTTGTCGGCGTCGTACATTTCCGATGCGGCCACGTCCAGGGCAAAGACGATGTCTTCCCCGGGCGTGAGGCCCGCTTCTTTCACCGCTTCCACGATGAGTTCCAAGGCTTCCTCGTTGCTCTTTAAGTCGGGAGCGAAGCCGCCTTCGTCGCCGACGCCGGTGGAAAGGCCCTTGGACTTAATGACCTTTTTCAGATGGTGATACACTTCGGCGCCCATGCGCAGGCCTTCTTTAAAGCTTTCCGCGCCTACCGGCATAATCATAAACTCTTGAATGTCCACATTGTTATCGGCGTGTTCCCCGCCGTTTAAAATATTCATCATGGGCACGGGCAAGGTGCGCGCGCCGACGCCGCCGATGTATTGATACAGAGGCAGGCCCTGTTCGTCTGCGGCCGCCTTGGCTGCGGCCAGGGACACGCCTAAAATGGCATTGGCGCCGAGCTTGGCCTTGTTTTCCGTGCCGTCCAGCTCCAAAAGGGCTTCGTCGATGCCCAATTGATCCAAGACGTCGTAGTCGATGATTTCCGGGGCGATGATTTCGTTCACGTGTACCACGGCATCTTCCACGCCTTTACCCATGTAGCGACTTCCGCCGTCGCGCAATTCGATGGCTTCGTAGGCGCCGGTGCTTGCCCCGGAGGGAACGATGGCCCGGCCGAAACCGCCGGCCGCCGTGTAGACTTCCACTTCCACCGTGGGATTGCCGCGGCTGTCTAAGACTTCGCGACCATAAACTTCAATAATGCTGCTCATAATTGCTCCTTATTTCCATAAACTGCGGCCGGTCATGGCCTCGGGTTGTTCGATGTCCAATGCTTCCAACATGGTGGGGGCGATGTCGGCGAGAACGCCGTCTTCGAGCTCTCTCTCGAAGCCCACGGGAATGAGGAAGACGGGATTGGTGGTATGGGAGGTGACGGGATGACCCGCCTCGTCCTTCATCACGTCGCAATTGCCGTGATCCGCCGTAATCAGCGCCCGGCCGCCCTTTTCGGAAAGGGCCTGAAGCACCGATTCCAAAGACTTATCCACGGCCTCTACCGCCTCGATGGCGGCCTCTAAATTTCCCGTGTGGCCGACCATATCGGGATTGGCATAATTTACAATATACACATCCGCCAGATCTTTTTCAATGGCATTGATCAAATGTCTGCCCACGAGCTCCGCCCGCATGGCCGGTTCCAAATCGTAGGTGGCCACTTTCGGTGAGGGCACCAAAATGCGGTACTCTTCTTCAAAGGGAGTTTCCCTGCCGCCGTTGAAAAAGAAGGTGACGTGGGCGTATTTTTCCGTCTCGGCGATGCGCAGTTGCTTGAGGCCGCGGCGGGAAATAATTTCGCCGAAGGTGTCTTTAATCTCTTCCTTGGGATAGATAATGTGGGTGTTGGGAATGGTGTCGTCGTAGTCGATCATGGTGACCACGTGCATATGGGGATAAATTTTTCGCTCGAATTGATCGAAGGCCTCGTCGGCAAATGTGCGCACGATCTCCCGCGCTCGGTCGGGGCGGAAATTGTAGAAGAGGAACACGTCCCCGTCCTTCATGCGGCCCACGGCCTTGCCATCTCTCTCGAGATAAGATGGCTCGAAAAATTCGTCGGTATTGTCCGCGGCGTAAGACAGGGCGAATACCTCGTTGGGATCGGTGTAGGCTCTGCCCGCGCCCCCCGTAAAGAGGTCGTAGGCCTTTTCTACCCGCTCCCAGCGATTGTCCCTGTCCATGGCGTAGTAGCGGCCCACGATGCTCACCACTTCGCCTGCGCCCCATTCATCGAGCTTTGCCTGAAGCTTTTGAATCTCTTCACGGCCCGCCGTGGGCGCCACGTCTCTTCCGTCTAAAATGGCGTGAATGTAAATTTTTTCCACGCCCTTCGCCTTGGCCAGCTGAACCAAGGCGTAGAGGTGATCCCTGTGGGAGTGGACGCCGCCGTCGGAGACCAGGCCCACCAAGTGAAGGGCCGAGCCCTTGGCCTTGTCAAAGGCTTCCTGCAGGACTGCGTTTTTCGCCAAGGTGCCGTCTGCCGCATCTTTCGTAATGCGGGTGAGCTCCTGATAGACGATGCGGCCGGCGCCGATGTTCGTGTGGCCCACTTCGGAATTGCCCATTTGTCCCTCGGGCAGCCCCACGGCTTCGCCGGATGCCTGAAGCACGCCGTAGCCCTGCTCCATAAGGCGGTCCAGACAGGGCGTCTTTGCCATGTAAAAGGCGTTGTTCGGCCCCGCCTCGGCGAGACCCAGCCCGTCTAATATGGCCAAAAGCAGCGGCTTAGGCATGGGAGGCCTCCCGTACGATAGCCTTGAACTCATCGGCCTTTAGGCTGGCGCCGCCGACGAGAACGCCATCGATGTTTTCCTTGGACACGAAGCCCGCCACATTGGAAGACTTCACGCTTCCGCCGTAGAGAATCCGCATCTTGTCCTTCACCGAAGGATCCAAGGAGGCCCGCACCTCGCCGATGACCGAATCGGCATCGGCGGCATCGGCGGTCTTTCCCGTACCGATGGCCCAAATGGGCTCGTAGGCCAGGGTGATTTTTTCCAAATCTTTGATGCCTTCTAGGGAGGCCTTGACTTGTTTCTTTAGAAAGTCGATCCGTTCGCCGGAGCCGTAGACCGCTTCGCTTTCGCCGAAGCAGATAATGGGCAGAAGGCCCGCTTTCATGGCGCGGGAGGCTTTCTTCGCCACGGTCTTATCTTCTTCGCCGCGGCCCCGGCATTCGCTGTGGCCCACGATGACGTAGTCCACGTGAAGATCCGCCAGCATTTCCGCCGCCACTTCCCCGGTGTGGGCGCCGTAACTGTCCTCGGACACATTTTGTGCCCCGAGAAAAACATCGGTACCTGCAAAGACTCGGCCCACCCGATCCAAATGGGTAAAGGGCGGGGCCACGAGCACGTCTACCTTCGCTGCGTCCACGTCTTTCAGGGCCTTAGCCAATACTTCCCCTTCGGCCACGGTGGTGTTCATTTTCCAGTTGCCTGCAATTAACAGTCGTCTCATCTTACACCTCTTCCATGACGGCGATGGCGGGAAGAATCTTTCCTTCCAGAAATTCCAAACTGGCGCCGCCGCCGGAGGAAATGTGGCTCATCTTATCCTCCAGACCCGCCTGTTTAATGGCCGCCGCGGAATCACCGCCGCCGATGACCACTTCCGCATCTAAATCTCCCAGAATCTTTGCGAGAGCCACGGTGCCCTTGTCGAAGGGCGCCGTTTCGAAGACGCCGGCCGGTCCGTTCCAAACCACGGACTTGGCATCCTTCAAGCCCTCGGCGTAGGCCTTCACCGTCTCTTCACCGATGTCTAAGGCCATTTCGTCGGCTTCAATGTCGTCAAGAGATACGGTGCGTGCCGTCTTCGGTTGGTCGATACCTTTGGCCACGACCAAGTCCACGGGCAGATGCAGGGCCACGCCCTTTGATTCGGCCTTGGCCATGAGTTCCTTGGCGTGATCCACTTCGTCGGCCTCCACCAAAGAGGCGCCCATGTCGTAGCCCTTGGCCAAGAGGAAGGTATTGGCCATGGCGCCGACGATAAAGATGCCGTCCACCACATTCATTAAATTGTCGATGACGGAAATTTTGTCGCTGACCTTGGCCCCGCCTAAGATGGCCATAAAGGGCCGCTTAGGTTTTTTAATCAAATCGGAAAGCACTTGGACTTCCTTGCCCATTAAAAAGCCGAGGGCCGAAGGCAAATGCTTCACGATCCCCACATTGGATGCGTGGGCGCGGTGGGCGGTGCCGAAGGCGTCGTTGACGTAGCAGTCGGCGAGGGATGCGAGATCCGCCGCAAAGCCCTCGTCGTTTTTCTTTTCCTCATTTCTGAAGCGCAGGTTTTCCAAAAGACCCATGTCGCCGGGCGCGAGCTCCCGGGCCATGCGGCGCACATTGTCGTCCACCACCGCGCCGGAAAACATGGGGGCGATCTTGTGATTCAATACTTTTTCCGCCGCTTCCCGCACCGGCTCCATGGAAAAAGCTTCGTCGTAGCTGCCCTTGGGGCGGCCTCGGTGGCTTATTAAAATTACCGATGCGCCTTTCTCCAGCAAATAGTCGATGGTGGGCTTGGCCGCTTCGATGCGGGTCACATCGGTGACCTTGCCGTCCTTCACGGGCACGTTAAAATCCACCCGCACCAACACGCGCTTGCCTTGAACGTCCATATCTTTTAAATCCATAATTCCTCCAAAAAAATCGAGCCCCTAAAGAGCTCGACTTCTATTACATCTTCTCTGCAACTAAGCTTGCCAAGTCGATGACTCTTTGACTATAACCCCATTCATTGTCGTACCAGGAAAACAGCTTTACGAAATTGCCGTGCGCCAAGGTCAGAGATGCATCGAAAATCGACGCGTGGGGATTGGCGATAATGTCGGAGGAGACGATGGGCTCTTCCGTGTATTCCAAAATGCCCTTCATGGGGCCTTCGGCGGCTTTTTTCACGGCGGCGTTAATTTCCTCGACGGTAGCGGGTTTTTTCAGCTCGAAAACCATGTCCGTAATGGAGCCTGTGGGTACGGGCACGCGAAGGGCGTGGCCGTCCAGCTTGCCTTGAAGCTCCGGCAATACCTGAGCCACGGCCTTGGCTGCGCCGGTAGAGGTGGGAATGATGTTTTCCGCCGCAGCACGGGCTCTGCGCCAATCCTTTTTGTGCTTCGTATCGTGAATCTTTTGGTCATTGGTATAGGCGTGAACCGTAGTCATCATGCCCTTTTCAATGCCGAAGGTATCGAGTATAATCTTTGTCACCGGCGCCATGCAGTTCGTGGTGCAGGATGCGTTGGACAGAAAGTGGTGTTTGTCGTTGTCGTAAAGCTCGTCGTTGACGCCCATAACGATGGTAATGTCTTCGCCCTTAGTCGGCGCCGAGACGATCACCTTCTTTGCACCGGCCTTAAAGTGTTTTTCCGCGCCGTCGCGGTCCTTAAAGGCACCGGTGGTGTCGATGACGATGTCCACCTTGTTTTCCTTCCAGGGAATGTTTTCGGGATCCCGTTGGTCTGAAATAATAATGTCTTTTCCGTCGATATTAAATCCCTTGTCCGTTACCTTTACAACGCCGGGATAGGCGCGGTAAATGGTGTCGTGGCGGAACAAGTGAGCCATGAGCTCCCAATCGCCGCTTGCGTTTAATTGCACCAATTCAAAGGGCAAGTCGTCTCTCAGGCAAATACCGCGAATCACGTCGCGGCCGATGCGACCAAACCCGTTTACACCTACACGAATAGTCATTGTATCCTCCTTGAAGTCCAATATTATCTGTTTAAATGATACCCGGCGGGGAAAATTATATCGCCGTCTACCATAAAAATCCATCTGTTTCATCATATCAGAAACTGCTCCTCAATGCGATAAGCAATGGAAAAAGAAAGGAAAAATTATGCTCTTCGTCCTCCAAGGTCCTTCCGGATCGGGAAAGACCACCCAAGCCGCTCACTTGGCTCGGGAAAAAAGCTTCGAAAAAATCATTACCGCCACCACCCGCGCTCCTCGCCCGGGAGAAGTCCACGGCCGGGACTATTATTTCCTCGACGAGGATGCCTACGACGAGAAACTGAAAAAAGGCGAGCTGCTGGCTCCCACCTCCATTCACAGCGCGCGCTACGGCATTCCCAAGGCGGATCTTTTTTCCGTCATTCGCAGCAAAAACCGCCACGCCCTGATCATTTTAGACGACAAGGGGGCGAGGGAATTAAAGGCCATGGGCGCCTTCGTTATCGGCCTTCGCCTGGATGAAGCCACTCGCCATGCCCGCCTTCTTAAGCGAAAGGACGGGGGCCGCTTCACGCGGGAGCGCTTCGACATCCGCTGCGACGCCACCGTCGACGCTTCTCAATCGGAGGATGCGGTTTACGACGCCCTTTCGGCGGTGGTGGACAAGACCCTCGGCGAAAACGCCTGAAATTTTTAATTGTTCATAAAAAAATTCACCATTCATTTAAAATTTTTTTCGATTTCCTCCGCCGCTTTTTGAAATTTTTGGTAGAATGAACTGGGGTGACATTATGAATTACTTATACGTTTTCGCAGCTGCATTTCTGTTTTCGTCCATGGAAGTCGCCATTAAATTTACCGGCGGCGTCTTTAATCCCGTTCAACTGAACTTTATTCGCTTTTTGGTGGCGGGGCTTTTGCTCTACCCCATCAGTCGGCGGGAGCTGGGCAAACTTACATACACCTTGGTGAAGAAGGACTACCTCCACTTCGCCTTTACGGGCTTTCTGTGCATCGTCGTCTCCATGACCTTCTACACCTTGTCCGTCTCCTTCCTGGACGCCCACGTGGCCGGGGTGCTCTTTTGCGCCAACACCTTTTTCTCCATGCTCCTGGCCCACTTCTTTACGGAAGAAAAAATGAATCGGCCCATGCTCTTCGCCGTCTGCCTGGCCTTCGTGGGCTTTATCGTCCTCATCAACCCCCTGCACTTTCAGGGCTCCCTTCCCGGCGTCGTCATCGTCCTGATCTCCGCCCTGTCCTTTTCCTTCTACGCCCTGGTGGGAAAGATCTTGTACAAAGACGCCCCCTTTAAGGCGGCCACTATTACCTCCCGGTCCTTCCTCTTCGGCGTGGCGGAACTTTTTATCCTGATTTTAATTTCCCGCACGGCTCCCGTTGCAGGCGCCTTAAAGGCCGCGGGCCTCGACGTCTTTGCGAGCATTCCCATCCTTCAAGGCATTCAAGCGGATAATCTCCTTATCCTCTTCTACATCTCCGTCTTCGTTACGGGGCTGGGCTTCGCCAGCCACCTCTTCGCCGTGGAAACCAATCCCGTGGCCGTGTCCTCCCTGGTCTTTTTCGTCAAGCCCGTCCTCTCTCCCGTCATGGCGGCCCTCTTTCTCGGCGACACCATTTACAAAAACGAAGTCTTCGGCATCCTCGTCATCGCCGTCGCCTCCGGCCTGATTCTTTCGGAACAACACCGACGGGAACAAGCTGATGCGGTTCAAGAAGCCGAGTCGCTGCAGGAAGCGGAACTCTAAAATTTATAAGCATGAAAAAAGACGGCGTCACAACGGACGTCGTCTTTTCTAATGGGCTTATTTCGTAATTTGAACCGTGGAGAGAATTTCCGGCAATTCTTTCCGCGCATCATTGTAGGCTTTTTGTAATTCCTTGTTTTCCAAGCTGGTTTGCACGTCGGAGGCGCAGATAAAGATCAGGTACTTGTTTCCGATCCGCCCCACGACGTAAGAGGGAATGTCGCCTTCCGGTTTGTCGGCGATGTCGAAGCAGCCCACCCAACCGATGGCTTCGTCGGCGGCATGGTTTTTCTTTTCGTAGAGGCTCTTTCTCAAAAAGCCGCTATCCATTTTTTCTTCCTTGTATAGGAACATGTCTTTCTTGTCTTCTGGAATGGTGACGGTGACGTTTTTATAGACCTGAATTTTTTCGCCTTTCGCTTCTTTGCCGATTTCCATATCGCCGAAAAGGGCCGCGCGATTTTTTTCGTCCCATTGAACCTTCACGCCGAGAGCTTCCGAAACGAAGCGCATGGGAAGATAGGTGCGGTCTTTGGAAATCCGCGGCACCGTGTCCATGGTTTTCTTCGCGCCGTTGACCGTGTAGGCTTTTTTGCCGATGGTCATGACTACATTCTTGTCGCCTTTCGTCAAGGTGACTTGGCGCTTCTCTGCGTTCCAGTTTACCTTTCCGCCCAGGCCTTCGGTGACCACGCGCACGGGCAGGCTGATGCGGTCGTTCTTCACTTCCACGCCGGTAAAGCCGTCATACATGGAGGCTTGCACGCCCTTAATGTAGACGTCGATGGGGTATTCGTCGTCGTCATCCGGCCCGTTGGCAAAGGCCAAGGTAGGGATAAAGCAAAGGGCGAGTAAGATAAGTACAAATTTTTTCATGATTTCTCCTTTCTACAACAGTATCTACACAGCTATTGTACCCCTCCCCCCGAGGAAAAAACACAACCGATAAAAATAATTGCAATGCTTCTTTCGTCGGCGTATAGTATTTTCCGGAGATCGTATTTTTATAAACGATACTCGCCCTTTAAGGGGCATGAAGACACAGCGGATTTTCCGCCGGCAATTTTACAAGGAGAATTATGCAAGTAGAAATGTTACAGGGCAAAATTCACCGGGCGACGGTGACCCAAGCTGAACTTAACTATGTGGGAAGCATTACCATCGATGA